>Ga0172368_10002781_pt1 | contig 21895 bp, 23 predicted proteins | sample Lak11m_FD_114540 | JGI IMG/M metagenome (GOLD analysis project Ga0172368, IMG submission 114540) | Freshwater microbial communities from Kabuno Bay, South-Kivu, Congo - kab_022012_11m | ecosystem: Environmental > Aquatic > Freshwater > Lake | place: Democratic Republic of the Congo: South-Kivu...
GGTTTGCCTTTTTTTATCTTTGAAACTGTTGGATAAAAAGGCCTGTAGTCTGCTACTGCGGCAGCCATTATAACAACATCCGCCTTTGAATAGTTTTTCAGAACTTGAAGGCGCATCTGGCGGGCATTTTCAACCGAAAAAAAATCTATCCCCTTAGGGACAGTTAAATTTGTGGGCCCGCTTATTAAAATAACCTTAAATCCGAGTTTTTTTGCCAGCTGCGCAATAGAAAAACCCATAACACCTGTCGAGCGGTTGGAAATAAACCGGACAGGGTCTATTGCCTCCTCAGTCGGGCCTGCTGTAATTAAAATGGTTAAGCCATGGGCCGGGGGCTTCATTGTAAAAGTAATTTTTGGGCCTGCTTTATTATTTCTTCTGTATCAGCTATATGCCCAATCCCCACTGTGCCGCAGGCAAGGCGGCCTTTAATAGGCCCTACAAATTTATAACCGAAAGACCCTAATTTTTTTATATTTTCCTGCGTAGCCTTATGCGTATACATATTATTATTCATTGCCGGGGCTATCAAAATATCAGCCTTTGTTGAAATAGCAACACATGTCAAAAGGTCATCGCATATTCCGCTGGCAAGTTTTGCAATAACATTGGCTGTTGCAGGCGCTATGATTACTAAATCTGCTTTTTCTGCCAAAGATATATGCACGGGGTTGTAAACTTTTGGCAATTCAAACATATCGCTGTAAACCTCATTACAGGAAATATGGCTTAATAAAAGCGGTGTTACAAATTCTTTGGCCTCTTTTGTCATCACTACAGTAACATTATGGCCAAGCTGCCTTAATTTACTGACAACATCACACGCCTTGTAAGCCGCCACAGAACCTGTTATGCCGATTATTATTTCTTTCTTTGACATTATCAGGCCTTCTCTTCTTTTTTAACCGATTTGATCTTGCCTTCCTTGATCTCTTCAAGAGCTACAGAACCATTTTTGCCGAGGTTTCCTTCTATAAGCCTTGGCATGCCGCCGTTTAACTCTATAGCCCTTCTTGCGGCCAATATTACAAGCTTATAAATACTGTTGTCTGTATTTTTTATTAAATCTTCTGTTGAAAATAATATCATGGTTTGCTATTTCCTTTCTGGATGACAAATTATTGCTTTAACTCTACGATCTCTTTTAATTCCTCAAGCGCTTTATCAAAAACGCTGTTGACTACAACATAATCATATTTTTTTGCCATAGCCATTTCTTTTTTGGCAATATTAAGCCTTAGTTTTATCTCTTTGGGGCCGTCGCTTTTTCTTTCGCATAGGCGCCGCTTAAGTTCTTTTAATGAGGGTGGAAGGATAAATATTAAGATTGCTTCAGGCCTTACGCGCTTTACTTTAAAAGCCCCCTGCACATCTATAACCAGAAGTATATCCTTGCCTTTTTTTATTGTCTTATCAACAAAATCTTTCGGCGTGCCATAATAATTACCGAAAACCTTGGCTGACTCCAAAAACTTTTTTTTCTTCAGATAATCTTTAAACTTTTTTTCAGAAACAAATATATAGTCGTGCTTGTGTTTTTCGCCCCTGCGCAGTTTTCTAGTAGTAAAAGACGTGGAAAACACCAGGTTTTTACATTCTTTTAAAAGCCGCCTCGTTAATGTGGTTTTGCCGCTACCCGAAGGCGCAGATATAACAAATATGTGCCCTTTTTTCATATGACTATTTGTCTGACATCCTCTGGGTTATTGTAGACGGCTGCATTGCTGACAATATGACATGGTCAGAATCAGTAACTATGGCTGTTTTCGTTTTTCTGCCGTTTGTAGCATCTACAAGTTTATTTTTTTTGCGGGCTTCTTCTATCAGGCGTTTTACGGGCGCTGTATCGGCCGTGACAACTGCTACAACCCTGTCAGCTGATGCAACATTGTCAAACCCTACGTTTAACACCTTTAACGACATAATAACCTCATTAAATCCAAATGACAAATTCCAAAATCCAAATCAATCATTAAATATTCAATAACAAATCATTAATATTTGTCATTTATAGATTCATTTGTCATTTGACATTTAGATTTTGTCATTCTACATTCTGCACTTGTTCTCTAATTTTCTCTATCTGCTCTTTAATCTGTATCGCCCAGCTTGCTATTTTTATATCCTGGGCCTTTGAATTTATCGTATTGATCTCTCTGAATAGTTCTTGCGCAATAAAATCAAGGCGCCTGCCGATTTCTTCTGCCTGATTAATTGTATTGTTGAAATTCTGTATGTGCGCAAAAATTCTGGTTATCTCTTCGGCAATATCACAATTCCTGGCGAACATGGCTACTTCTACCTCAAGCCGGCCGGGTTCCAGCTGGACGGATTCTGCTATGCGCTTTATCTTTTCGTTCAGGTTATTCTTATATTCCTCGACGACAACAGGCGCGCGCTCTTGTATGTCTTTTATAAAGCCTTCTATCTTTTTAATCCTGCTTTTTAAATCTTTGGTCAGGGCTGCGCCTTCTGTCTCTCTTGACTTAACCAGCTTTTCGATAGCCCTGTCAAGCGCCAACTTTATATGCGGCCATATTTTTTCTGCATCAACAGGCGCGCAGCTATAAGCCATAACATCCGGCAAAGACAAAACCTGGGCTAAAGATATATCTTCTTTTATGGAAAGCTCTTTTTTGAAGTCGCTTAAAACTTCGTAGTACTTTTTTGCGAGCTTTTTATTCAGCATAAAAGATTTATCAAGCCCCTTGTCCCCTTCCACGACGAGATTAAGGGTTGCCCTGCCGCGTTTTACCTGGGTATTTATATAACTGCGTATTTTATCCTCGAGAAATAAAATACTGTTTGGCATCCTTGCGGATAATTCATAAAAACGATGGTTGACTGTTTTTATCTCAACCGTGGCCTTGCCTTCGGGATATTTATATTCTCCCCTGCCAAAGCCGGTCATGCTGCGCACTTTCATGCCCAACCTCTCTTCTTTAAATTAGTAAGCACAACGTTTTTGATGGGATATAAATCTACTATAATGTCATCGGGCTCAAACCACAGCTTTATCTCGCGCTCTGCCTCTTCTTCGTTTGTAGAGGCGTGTATGACGTTTTCATATACGCCCTTTGTAGTAATCCTGCCATATTGGCCCCTTATGGAAATAGGGTTGGCCTCTTCGGGGTTTGTCGCTCCGGCCAAATCTCTCACCTTTTGTATCGCGCCTTCGCCCCAATAAACCATCGCCAATACTTTTTTTCTGTCGTGCAGGTTACCCATAATATATTTCATAAGTTCAGGAAAGAACGGTTTATCTTTCAGGTGTATATAATGCTGGGTAGCAAGTTCTTCTGTAACCCGCGCCATCTTTGCTGCGACTATCTCAAGCTTTGTTTCGGACAGCCTGGTTAAAATATTCCCCGTTAAAGATTTTTTAAGCCCGTCGGGCTTTATCAAAACAAGTGTCTGCTGTACCACTATCTTGTACCTCCCTTAATTAAATCCAATATTCTTTCAAAATCGGTATTTGAAAAATATTCTATAATAATACTGCCTCCGCGCTTGCCAGGTGCAATTTTTACCTTTGTGCCCAATCTCTTCTGGAGATCTTCTTCAAACGCAACTATCTGAACGTCCTTTTTTAAAACCTCCTTTGTTGTTTTGGAAGCCTTGGCCCCGCCTGAAAGGCGCTCTGCTTCTCTCACGGAAAGGCCGTTCTTTATAATTCTCTGGGTTAACCTTTCCTGTTCTCTTGGATCTTTAAGCGCCAATATCGCCTTTGCGTGGCCCGTGGAAATAATGCCTGCTAAAATCGCCTCCTGCACTTTCTGCGGCAATGTAAGCAATCTTAAGATATTACTTATTGATGAGGGCGCCCTGCCAACAACCTCTGAAACCTTGTCAAAGGTAAGGCCAAACTCATCCATCATTCTCTTGTAGGCCCTGGCCTCTTCCAAAGGATTTAAATCATCTCTTTGAAGATTTTCAATCAAAGAAATTTCAAGGGCGTCGGAATCTGTTGTCTCTTTTATTATTACAGGTATTTTATCCAGGCCGACCGCTTTTGCGGCGCGCCACCTTCTTTCGCCTGCAAGAAGTTCAAAACTATCGTTGTCAATCTGCCTTGCCAAAACCGGCTGCAAAACACCTTTTTGCCTTACTGATTCTGTGAGCTCTTTAAGCTTGCTATCATTAAAATCTTTTCTCGGCTGAAACCTGTTAGGCTTTATGGAATCTACAGAAATATAAAGAACTTCTTTTCCTTTATATATCCACCTGCCCGTATCTTCTGATTGCGCTGACATCTCTTTAATCAGCTCTTCTTTTTCTGCTAATCTCTGTGGAATTAATGCTGCCAGGCCCCTGCCTAAAGCCTTTCTGTCTGTCATAGTAGCCTCCAAAAATCTTGTTTAGTTCATAGCTCCTAAGCTCATAGTAAAAAATTTTATCTTTTACTATCAGCTATGAGCTTTTATGCTAAAGCGATTGTTTATCTAGTTTTGTTGGTTCTAAAATTTTTTCGTCTATAACGGTAACTGGTTTCTCTCCGAGAAACTCCCTACTTAAACTTTCGTACATCCTTGCTCCAACACAATTTTTATCATACAATAAAATCGGCTTGCCGAATCCTGGCGCTTCGCTCAATTTGACTGATCGCGGGATTATAGCGCTGTAAACTTTTTCCTTGAAAAATTTTTTTACCTCGTCTATGACTTCCTTTGCAAGCCTTGTCCTAAAATCTGCCATTGTCAAAACTGCGCCTTCGATTTCAAGGCTGGGATTTATATTTTCCTTGACCAGATTTATCGTGTTGGCAAGCTGGCTCAACCCTTCAAGGGCGTAATATTCACATTGTATTGGGATAATAACAGAATCTGCTGCGGTGAGTGCGTTTATTGTAAGGAGCCCCAATGAGGGCGGGCAATCTATAAAAATATAATCGTAATCATTTTTTATATCTTTGATTGCCTTTTGTAACTTATATTCTCTGCCTATTGTACCGACGAGCTCAACTTCTGCGCCGGTTAACTGTATGCCGGATGCAAGCAAGTTAAGATTCGGTATTATTGTCGTGACAACGGCTTCTCTCGCCGAGACTGCGCCCAAAATAACGTCATAGATAGTAACAGCTGGACGCTGATTATTTTCGGTAGCTATACCGCTCGTTGCATTTCCCTGCGGGTCAGCGTCGAGCAGCAGCATTTTTTTGCCTGCCACTGCTAGATATGCAGCCAGATTTATAGCGGTAGTTGTTTTACCTACACCGCCCTTTTGATTGCAAAACGCTATTGTTTTACCCATTATATTTTAATAATTGTAACTACTTGCAATTATTGCTGTTATGAAAACTATATCTTTAGTTATTATATAGTATAATATTATTCTATGTTTGTCAAGCAAAATCTTGCCAATCCGGCAGCTTAGATTTTACTTGAAGGATCTTTCATTGTAACCCTGACCTTTGCAGGCTTACCACCACCCATGCCATAAAGCCCTTTTTCGCCTTCTGATAAAATATTAACTGTAACCTTATCACGCGTAGTACCAAGCTGCGCCAAGGCCTTTTTAATTGCTTCCTGGGTTGTCTTGCCTTCAGATTCAATTATTTTTCTTTTATTGTCTTCCATATTTTATGACCATGCTAAACAATTGCATTTTCCACGTGGAATTGCTTTGAAACCTTTACCTGCTGGAAAAACATTATAAGCGTATTAATAAACCAATATAATACCAGCCCTGAGGGCATATTGTAAAATATAAACCCAAACAGCACTGGCATTAAAACAAGCATCATTTTTTGCTGCTGCTGAACACTATCCTCTGCTCCAGCAGTAGATGACGATGCCGGGATAGACATCTTTTGCTGGAAAAACATAGTAATTGCCATAAGAATTGGCAATATATTTACTGAAAACCCGCCTGAAAACAAAGAAAATGCCCTGTCAGGCGTTGAAAGATCGCTGATCCATAAAAATTTTGCATTTTTAAGCTCTATTGCCCTCATAAATGCTTGGTATAGGGCTATGAATATTGGCATCTGCAATAACATAGGCAAACATCCGCCAAATGGATTCACCTTATTCTTCTTATAAAGCTCCATTATCTCCTTGTTTAATTTTTGAGGATTGTCTTTAAGCTCTTTACGCAGCTTGTCCATCTTAGGCTGTATTAGCTGCATCTGCTTCATAGATTTAACGCTTTTTAGAGTAAGCGGGTATAGCAAAATTGATATAATCAATGCTAACAGTATTATAGCCACGCCATAATTATGCGTCAGTTTATACAAAAATTTTAAAGATGACAACAATATATTGCTTATATCGCTAAAAATTCCCATGTTGATTGATTTTTCTATTCCAGCTCCATAACCAGACATCAAGGTATAATTAACTGGGCCTGAATACAGCAAGAACTTGCTGGACACGCTCGATCCTGAAGGAACTTCAATGGTGTCCGATTGAATCACAGAATAAATATCATTATCAATATTCTTTGATACGGTTAATGATACGGTTGGCTGATAAGGCTTCATGACTAGGGTAAAATATTTCCCCTGCATAGACAAGAGATCAATGTTGCCTGTATAAATATTATTTTGTTTATTTGCAGACACGCCTCGTATTTTTTTCTGCTTGCCTTTGATAAAAACCATTGTTTCTATAAACCTTTTATCAATTGCCGTCGAGGATTTCATGTTTGATGCGCCAACCATTGAATAATTTATTTTCTGCAGGGCGCCAGAGGCATTTGAAATTACTATCTCTGCCGCCAAACCATTTTCCTGCTGAAGGCTAAAAATCTTTTTTATTTCTAGTTTATTTTTTAATACCGTTGTATACTCAAAACTATTGGAAGTTTTTGAAAAATTATATTTGGTTTTTGATAAATCGCCTTCTTCGCCTATGCCGACTATAGAAAAAATTGCATCCTGAGAAAATTTTGCATCATAGATATGCTCTGGTTCCTTTTGCTCTAACCCATTGTATTTCTTAATCTTAATTGATTTTAAACACCCACCCATATCACTAAATTCATAGGTAACATTATCTGTTGACAGCACCCTGGTTTCAGACGGCAAAAGGATTGCCGAATCAAAAGTAGAGGGGGCCAGAGGCTGAGAAACATTTGATATAGTTGACGATACGGTTTCAGTTTTGTTTATTTGCACCGGGGATTCCTTTGGGGCAGGATAAAACTTTTGAATAACATATGAATATGAGACCATTACGAATATTGCGAGCACGACTGCATACAGTGTTCTTTTATCCATTTAGATTTTCCTTTCTTACTGGGTCATATCCGCCGGCCGAGAACGGATTACATCTTAATATTCTTAATATAGCCTTTGCTGATCCTTTAATGGCACCTTCGGTTTTTATAGCTTCTTCTGCATAATCTGAGCAAGAGGGGTAAAACCTACAATTAAAACCAATGGAAGGGGCTATTAGTTTCTTATATAGCTTTATAATTCTTATAAATATGAATTTCATTTTACACCTTTACTAACATATTTATTTATACCTGATGCACCATTTAAAACAATCTTTTCTGCGTCTTTTAAGGACATAATAACATTATTAACATAAATAATTATATCAAAACCGGGCTTTATGCTGGCCTTATTTAAACGATAGGCCTCTTTAAGAAAACGCTTGGTAGCATTTCTTGCTGTTGCAAGCTTTACTGCCTTTTTTGGAACAACAAGCCCAAGCCTATTAACATTAAGCATATTTTCTTCAAAAAAAATAGTGTACCCTTTAAATCGTAACTTGTTGCTATTGTTGAAGATATGCTTAAATTGGGCCGATTTTAATAAGCGTTCCTTTTTTGGCAGATCATTAAAAGACATTTAAGAGGATTAGATATTGTTATGGGGTTAAAACCTTGCGGCCTTTTTGTCTGCGGCGCGCCAAAACCTTCCTGCCACCCACATTTGACATTCTATTACGAAAACCATGAGATCTTTTTCTTTTTAAATTACTTTTTCTTACAATACCTTTTTTCATTGTATTAACCTTTCTATTCTAAAGTTTCAGTTTTATCTGATATCCTTCGAGATTACATGGTAAGAGTTAGAGATGTATTATATCAAAAAACCTTGATGTGTCAAGTAAAATCTCGCAGGCTGCTCGCTAAAATGGGTGGGATAAATTTCCCTTGCAAAAAAATTTTTATCTGGTATAATAAAAACACATTTAAAAACGGGCTGTTGATAAGCCTGTGGATAACTATGGATTTCTCTAGGTTTTCTGTGTTTTTGAATACGAATTCTGGAAATTAGAGCTGTGGATAACTAGGATTAAAAATGACTGATTCACCAAACGATGTCTGGCAAAAGATTCTAGACATAATAAAAAAAGACTTAAACCCCCAGAGTTACCAGACGTGGTTTGTTCATACAAGGCATGCCTCTTTCGAGGGGAACACCATCGTGGTAGAAACGCCCAATGCCTATTTTAGGGATTGGCTGATAGACCATTACATGGAAATAGTAGAAGAGGCTGCTCGCCGGGTATGCGGCAGGCAAGTAGGAATAAGTTTTGTTGTTGGGCAGACGCCACTCAAAGACTCGGAACAAAAAACACAGGAAAATCCTCCTCAACAAACCACAACCAGCACAAAACTGAAAAATAAAAAACTAGACATCATACCTACTGCATCAACGGGCCTCAACCAGCTTTTTACTTTTGACAATTTTGTTATAGGTTCCGGCAATAGGTTTGCCCATGCCGCCAGCCTTGCAGTATCAGAATCTCCGGCAAAGGCTTATAATCCTTTGTTTATATACGGGCCGGTTGGGATGGGTAAAACGCATTTATTGCAGGCCATAGCGCATTTCATTCTGCAAAAAAACAGTTCCGCAAAAGTCCTTTATATCTCCAGTGAAAAATTTACAAACCAATTAATATCAGCAATACAAAACAGGACTACTATAAACTTCAGGCAGACGTACAGGAATGCCGATGTACTATTAATAGATGATATACATTTTATGGGCGGCAGAGAAGCAACCCAGGAAGAATTTTTTCATACATTTAATGTTCTTTACGACGCCCACAAGCAAATAATACTTTCAAGCGACCGCCCGCCAAAAGACATACCGTCTCTGGAACAAAGATTGGTTTCACGTTTTGAATGGGGGCTTGTAACAGACATACAGCCGCCGGATTTAGAAACCAGAATAGCGATACTGAGGAAAAAGGCTGAGAGGGAAACATTAAAAGCGCCTGATGATGTCATGTTTTTCATAGCTGAAAAAATAAAAACAAATATAAGAGAACTCGAGGGCGCATTAATAAGGGTTGTTGCCTATGCATCCTTAACCGAACAAAACATAACTCTTTCTTTGGCACAAAACGTACTGAAAGACGTAATAAAAGAGGTTAAGAAAGTTTCTCTTGATGCTATACAGCGTAAAGTGGCAGAGGCTTTTGATATAAGCATCCAAGACATAAAAGGTAAAAAAAGAATTAAGCTATTTGCTTACCCCAGGCAGATTGCTATGTTTCTTGCCAGGGAGTTAACGGATCTATCTTTGCCGCAGGTTGGCGAGTATTTCGGGGGGAGAGACCACACAACCGTGTTACATGCTTACAACAAAATTCGCGAAGATGTCAATAGAAACACTCAGACAAAACAACTTGTTGATAACTTGGTTGAAAAAATAAAAAAGGGGCAGGAATAAAAATAATTGTTGCTTTTTTGGTTTATTTGTGGATAATCTAATATGTTTATCCACAGTGTTTTCTTTTATTATCTCGTTATTTTTATGATGTTTATATAATTGTTCTACTTTTAGCGCTGATTACTACTATTATTACTGATTTTATATATAATTCTTTATGTAGGAGGAAGGATGAAAGTCAAAGTTGATAAAAACAGCCTTTTAAAGGCAACCCAGACAATACAAAACGTTGTTTCCGCTAAAAACACTCTTCCTATATTAACAAATATATTAATAGAGAGTGATAATAATAAGGTAAAATTAGTTGCAACAGACCTTGAAATGGCAATGTATTGCACAATACCGGCAGAAGTTTACCAGTCTGGCGCAATAACGATACCTGCAAGAAAATTTACGGAAATGATAAAAGAATTGCCGGATGCAGCAGTTACTTTATCAACATTGAAAAATAATACAATGTCAATAACCAGTGATAATGTGTATTTTAAATTATTGGGGCTGCCAAAAGACGATTTCCCAAAAATACCGCAACTACAAGAACAGAATATGATAGAAACCGAGCAGCAGGCATTAAAAAATATGCTGGTTATGACAATGTTTGCTACATCTCACGACGAGGTTAGGTATATATTAAACGGTGTTTTATTTTCTGTGAAAAACCAAATTCTAAGGCTGGTAGCAACAGATGGCAGAAGGCTTGCCTTGGTTGAAAAGACAACGCAAACGCCCAAGGAGTTATCCAAAAATGCAATAGTTCCAAACAAGGCGGCGCAGGAATTAAGCAGGATGTTGCAGGAAAGCGGCACTGTAAAAATAATGTTTGGCGAAAATCAGCTTATGTTTAAGTCAAACGATGTTGTTTTGATAACAAGGCTTATAGAAGGCGAATTTCCAAACTATGAGCAGGTAATACCAAAAGAAACTTCCAACAAGGTAAAAATTAATACGCAGCGGTTTTTAATGGGCACAAAAAGGGCTGCGCTTTTGACCCAGCAGGATTCTCAATCAATAAGGATAGACCTGTTGAAAGATAAAATGGTAATTTCAAAAAATACACCTGAGCTTGGCGAAGTAAAAGACCAGGTTGATATAGTTTATAATGGCAAAGAAATGTCAGTTGGTTTTAACCCCCATTATTTAACGGATGCCCTTAAAAATGTTTTCCAGGAAGATATAGAGCTGGAAATAGACGGGCCGGATAAGGCCGGGGTTATAAGAACGCATGGGCCGGATAAGTATATTTATCTGGTTCTCCCAATGCAGTTGAGTTGATATGCAGCAAAAAGCCTCATCTATAAAAAATATTCTCGAATCCGTTGTTTCAAAAATGAGCGGCGAGAAAAAAGACAAGGCCGAACAGTTGAGGATGGCTTGGGAGGCTGTAGTAACTAAAGAGATGGGCAGGCATTCCAGGGTAGCAAACTTTAAAGCGAAAAAGCTGATTGTTAATATTGACAGCTCGGTGTGGATGTATGAAATAAATTTGCACAAACAGCAGATAAAGGCGGATTTAAATAAAAATCTCACCGGCCGCAACAGTAATGACGAAGCAGTAAAAGAAATAATTTTAAGAGTAGGGGAAATATAAAAGATCCCTCGCCGCAACGCGGCGGGGACACACCTTAAAGGTGTGTCCCCGAACTGGCGGCTCGGGATAAAATTTACATAAAGAAAGAGCAGGTAAATTTTAATGGCAACGAAGGAAAATGAAAAATATGACGCAACGCATATACAGGTATTAGAGGGCGCAGAGGCAGTAAGAAAACGCCCGGCCATGTATATTGGCGACACAAGTGTTGCAGGCTTGCACCACTTGGTATATGAGGTTGTTGATAACTCTGTGGATGAGGCGATGGCAGGCCACTGTACAGAGATAGGCGTTATAATACATGCAGACAATAGTGTAACCGTAGACGATAATGGCCGCGGCATACCCGTTGATATGCACGCAACAGAGAAAAAGCCGGCCTTGGAAGTAGCCTTGACCACATTGCATGCAGGCGGTAAATTTGACCACCGCTCATATAAGGTTTCAGGTGGGTTGCATGGCGTAGGCGTAAGCTGCGTTAATGCATTGTCAGAGTGGCTGGAGGCAGAGGTCCGCCGTGACGGCAAGACATACCACCAGCGCTATAAAAAAGGAAAAACAGAAACAAAGCTTACCGTAATAGGCAAGGCAAAAGGCACTGGCACAAAGATTACATTTAAGCCGGACAAAGAAATATTTGGGGCCAAATATTCTTATTCATTTGAAACGTTGTCTAACCGCCTAAGAGAGCTCGCTTTTTTAAATAGAGAATTAAAGATATCCATAAAAGATGAGCGCGCGGATAAGGAAAACATATTTCAGTTTAAGGGCGGCGTTGTATCTTTTGTTGAGTATTTAAATAAAAACAAAAATCCGTTGCACAAAAAGGTTATTTATTTCCAGACAGAAAAGGGCGACATAAAAGTAGAAGTCGCCATGCAATATAACGATGGTTATTCAGAGACCATCTTTACCTTCGCGAACAATATAAATACAATAGAAGGAGGCACGCATCTCACTGGGTTTAAAACCGCTTTAACAAGATGCCTGAACCAGTATTGCAAAGATAAAAAACTTATGAAGTCGGATCAATCTCCGCTTCAGGGCGATGATGTACGCGAAGGGTTGACGGCGGTTATAAGCGTTTGGCTGTCGGATCCGCAGTTTGAGGGACAGACCAAGACAAAGCTTGGGAATTCCGACGTGGATGGCATAGTTGCATCTATCGTAAATGAAGGGTTAGGCTCATTTTTAGAAGAAAACCCAAACGTAGCAAATAAGATCCTTGAAAAATCATTGCTTGCCAGTCGTGCAAGAGAGGCTGCGCGCAAGGCGCGTGAGTTGACGCGGCGCAAAGGCGCTCTTGAAACAGCAGGCCTGCCAGGCAAATTGGCAGACTGTTCGGAAAGCGATGCCGCACTTTGCGAAGTATATCTTGTAGAAGGCGATTCGGCAGGCGGTTCATGTAAGCAGGCAAGAGACAGAAGATTCCAGGCCATACTGCCGCTCAAGGGCAAGATTCTAAACGTAGAAAAGTCAAGGCTTGATAAGATTTTAAGCAACGAGGAAATACGTACTATAATTACAGCCCTTGGCACAGGCGTTGGCGAAGAATTTGATATAGCAAAATTAAGATACCACAAGATAATAATTACCTGCGATGCAGATGTTGACGGTTCTCATATAAGGACATTGTTGTTGACCCTTATGTATAGACAGATGATAAAGATAATTGAGGATGGATATGTTTATCTAGCCCAACCGCCCTTGTATAAGATTAAAAGAGGCAAGCGCGAAGAATACGTACAGACAGAGGCCCAGATGAATGATATACTCCTTGAGTTAGGGTATGAAGGCCTTTTTTTGCAACGGCAAAAAGACAAAAATAAATATACAGACGCACAATTTAAAGACATCTTAGAAAGCCTGATAGAGATTGAATTGCTGGAAAATGCTTTGCATAAAAAGGGAGTGGAATTTGAAAAATATATATCTTTAGTGCACCCAAAGACCAAAAAACTGCCTATTTATAGGGTTAAAGTGGAGGACAAGTACCAATTTCTCTATAATGATGATGAGCTTGCAAAGCTGACAAAAGAGTATGAAAAGGGCTCAGAGAAAAAAGGCGAGGAAGATGAAAAGAAGGAAGAGTTAGATGTTCTTGAGATATTTGAAGCTGAAGAGATAGAAGATTTAATCCGCAAGCTGGGTAAGCACGGAATGGATATAATGGATTACAATAAAAAGCTTGATGTAGTAGAGGATTTTGATAAGCCGAAATCAAAACAGGCAAAAGAAAAGCAAAAAATGCCCGGGCTTTTTAGCGTATCAGGAGAAGATATATCGCAGGAATTTTATGGCCTGAAAGAAATTTTAAGTTTTGTTAAGACTAATGGGAAAAAGGGTATGCACATACAAAGATATAAAGGCCTTGGAGAAATGAATCCGCAGCAGCTGTGGGAGACAACGATGGATCCGGAAAAGCGCACGCTTTTAAAGGTTACAGTAGAAGATGCTGTTGTAGCAGATGAAATGTTTACTGTTTTAATGGGAGACCAGGTCGAGCCGCGCAGGCAGTTTATCGAGGAGCATTCACGCGCAGTTAGATTTTTGGATATATAAAAGAGGTGTAAATGTATACGCGTAATGAAAAAATAGTCCCGATACATATAGAAGAAGAGTTAAAGGATTCATATATAAGTTATGCTATGAGTGTTATAGTCGGCCGAGCTTTGCCCGATGTACGAGACGGCTTAAAGCCAGTGCACCGCCGTATATTGTATGCCATGAAAGAATTGAATTTGGAGCACTCAAAGCCATATAAAAAATGCGCGCGTATCACTGGCGAAGTTTTGGGAAAGTACCATCCGCATGGTGATGTAGCTGTTTATGATACGCTTGTCCGCATGGCGCAGGATTTTTCTTTGCGTTATCCTTTGGTTGATGGGCAGGGCAACTTTGGTTCAGTGGACGGGGACCCTGCTGCGGCCATGAGGTATACCGAAGCAAGGCTTGCCTCAATTGCCGATGAAATGTTAGCCGACTTAGAAAAAGATTCGGTCGAGTTTATGCCGAATTTTGATGAATCGCTGCAGGAGCCGAGGCTCTTGCCGGCGGCATTGCCAAATTTATTGGCAAATGGGTCGAGCGGCATAGCAGTTGGCATGGCGACTAATATCCCGCCGCATAATTTAACAGAATTAGCAGACGCGATTGTATTAATAATAGATAATCCGCAAGTAGATCTTAAGGAAATAATGAAGATAGTAAAAGGCCCTGATTTTCCGACAGGCGCAATTATTTGCGGCAGGGACGGCATAAAAAATGCATACCAGACAGGCCGAGGCCTTTTAAAGCTTCATGCAAAAGCAAATATAGAAAGCATAAAAGGCGGCAAGGAACGTATAGTTGTAAGCGAGATTCCATACCAGGTTAACAAGAGCAATCTGATCAGCTCTATAGCTGATTTGGTGGGCGAGAAAAAATTAGAAGGTATCTCTGACATCCGAGATGAATCTGACAAGGATGGCATGAGAATAGTAATTGAGCTTAAGCGTGATGCCAATGCCCAGGTGGTGCTGAATCAGCTTTATAAACACACCCAGATGCAGGAGACATTTGGCGTTATCATGCTTGCCTTGGTTGAAAACAGGCCTCGCGTTTTGACTTTGCGCCAGATGCTGGATTTGTATGTGGAACACCGCAAGGAAATTGTTATACGCAGGACAAGGTATGATTTGAAAAAGGCACAGGACAGGGCGCATATTCTGGAAGGTTTTAAGATTGCCATAGCCAATATTGATAAAATAATTGCTTTGATAAAGAAGGCCAAAAGCCCTGACGAGGCGAAAGAGGGTTTGATTGAAAAATTTGATCTTTCTGAACGCCAGGCGCAGGCAATACTGGAGATGCAGCTGCAGCGTTTAACAGGCCTTGAGCGCGATAAGATTGAGGCAGAATATCTTGAGCTTATTAAAAGAATAGCATATTATAAATCGCTTTTGGAGAGTGAAAAAAAGATTTTACAGGTAGTAAAAGAGGAAATTTTAGAGATAAAGAAAAAATACGGCGATGAACGCAGGACCCAGATTGTCGCAGAGGTTACTGATTTTGACATAGAGGATTTAATAGCAGAAGAAGACGTTGTTATTACTATAAGCCACGCCGGTTATATAAAACGCCTTCCAGTGTCTTCTTATAGAAAGCAACGCCGAGGCGGCAAGGGCGTTACGGGCGCTGAAACTAAAGAAGAGGATTTTATAGAGTATTTGTTTATTGCCTCAACGCATGACTACATGTTATTTTTTACTAACGTGGGCAAGGTGCACTGGCTTAAGGTTCATGAAATTCCTCAGGCAGGCCGTATTTCAAAAGGCAAGGCAATTATCAATATGCTGGAATTGCAGAAAGACGAGCGCGTAAGCGCATTCGTGCCAGTAAAAGAATTTAAAGACGGCAATTTTCTTGTAATGGTTACAAAACTGGGCCTTATAAAAAAGACAACGCTTGATGCTTATTCCAACCCGCGCAAGGGCGGCATAATAGGAATAGGCATTGAGCCTGGAGATGAATTGATACAGGTGTTGCTTACAGACGGCAAACAGGAACTTTTAATTGCAACAAGAGACGGCAAGGCAATAAGGTTTAATGAGTCTGATGTGCGCGATATGGGCCGTGGCGCAAAAGGGGTAAAAGGCATTACCCTGGAGAAAAAAGATGTTGTAATTGGCGCGCAGATACTGAAAAAAGACGCCAGCATATTAACTGTGACAATAAATGGTTTTGGGAAAAGGACCGACATGGATGAATACAGGGTCCAGTCACGCGGCGGCAAAGGTGTTATAAATATAAAAACTTCCGACAGAAACGGCGAGGCAGTCGGAGTTTTAAGTGTTACAGATAAAGATGAGATAATGCTTATTACAGAAGGCGGCATGATTGTGCGGTGCCCGGTAAAAGATTTGCGTGAAACGGGCCGTTCAACGCAGGGCGTACGCCTTATGAGGATAGAAACAAAAGACAAGGTTTCTTGCGTTGCGCCTGTTGTTGCAGAGGATGGAGAAGCCGAACCAGACAATAGCCCAGAAAAATAATTTGCGTCCCCATCGTCCAGAGGCCTAGGACATCAGATTTTCGATCTGACGACCGGGGTTCGAATCCCCGTGGGGACGCCATAGTATAGGTGGTTATGGTAGAAGGCGGTTTTTTAATTAAAATCGATGGCAAGAAAAAGAAAAGATGCTATACCGTATCTTTTGACTATGATGAGATGTCATACACAGTAAATGCCGCAGAAAAGAAAAGCATTCCAAAAAAAACAAAAAAAATAGAAATAACAATCGAATAAAAATTTTTATGGCCTTAGAAATTTATTCTAGAGAAAAACAAGGGATTGTAATACTGGACGTAAGAGGCGGCATTGACATCAGCGCCTCGGAGTTTATCGAGGTAGTTGGCTGGCATTTAGCCAATCACAGGTTTGATATTTTGTGCGATTTTCAGCATGTTGAGATGATTGATTATGCGGGCCTTTCAGTGCTGACGATCGCGTATAAAAATGTTGTAAATCACGACGGCAGAATGAAGTTTTTTAATGTGCCGGCATGTGTTATGAATGTATTGCGCGCCGTTATGCTGGACAGGATATTTGAGATATGCCAGACAGAAGAACTGGCCCTAAATTCATTTAAAGAGGACAAGGAAATTCAGAAAATTCAGCATTTGCAGCTGCGCAGGCGTTTTAAAAGGGTGTGCCTGGACATGCCTGTAACATATAAATCCAAATTTGGGGATAAAAAGGAATATAAGGGGAAGCTGTTTGACATAAGCGGAGAGGGAGTGTTTGTTTTTGGTAAAAAAACATTTCAACTGCACGAAGTAGTAACAATTAAGTTTGATTTGTTTCACGGCGGCCCGATAGAGACAGACTGTAAAGTTATCTGGCTGCCTGATAAGGATATTCAGCCGCAACAGTATCCTGGGATGGGGCTTGAATTTTATAAAATTTCAGTTTCAAACCAGAAAAAGATAGTAAGTTTTGTGGAAAAAAATACAGACGCAAGAAGCAACCAGTGCCTTCCGCCCATTTAATTGACAACTCGTCAATGCAGTGATAAAATAATATAATAAATCCTGCAATCAATAGATCAAAACCCATCAGAGTTATAATTTTAAAATCAACAGGAGACACCTAACTATGAATATTTTTAAAACAGCAGTTTTATTAACAGCGCTTACCATATTATTTGTATTAATCGGCGGTTTTTTAGGCGGCAGAAGCGGCATGCTTACAGCCTTTATGTTTGCGATAGTCATGAATTTTGTAAGTTATTGGTTTTCTAGCAAGATCGTTTTGTTTATGTACAAAGCCAAGCCTGCGAAAGAAGAAGAAGTGCCTGCGGTGTACAGGATTGTAAGAGGCCTGACTGAAAAGGCGCAGCTGCCCATGCCAAAAATATATATAGTTCCAAACCCAACACCAAACGCCTTTGCAACAGGCAGGAATCCAAAAAATGCTGTTGTTGCAGTGACAGATGGTATCCTGCGCCTTTTAAACGAAGAGGAGCTGGAAGGCGTTTTAGCGCACGAATTAGCTCATGTTAAAAACAGAGATATTTTAATAGCAACAATAGTTGCTACAATTGCCGGAGCTATATTTATGTTAGCTGATATGGCGCGGTGGACCATGATGTTCGGAGGCCGCTCAAGAGAAAGAAACAATTCAAATGTAATAGTGCTTTTGGTAGTATCCATACTAGCGCCAATAGCAGCCATGCTAATACAGCTTGCAATATCGCGTTCAGAGGAATACCGGGCAGATCAGACAGGCGCTTTTTTTACTAAAAAACCTTTGGGGTTGGCCAATGCACTTAAAAAGTTACAGTTGGGCGTTCAGCACGTTCCCATGGCAGGAGGAAGCCCGACTACTGCTCATATGTTTATAGTTAATCCATTTCGCGGCAGGGATTTTGCAGCGTTATTTAGTACGCACCCGCCTATTGAAAAAAGGGTTGCTAGGCTTGAAGCCCTGGCAAAGGAAATGTAATGACAAAATCCAAATGTCAAATGACAAATAAATCTTTAAATGTCAAATCATTAAATTATTGGGATTTGATGATTGATTTGGATTTTGGAATTTGTCATTTGACATTAATATGAATAACGGTACTCTTTACATAGTTGCAACTCCTATAGGGAATCTAAAGGATATTACCCTTCGGGCCCTTGATACCTTAAAAAGCGTTGATCTTATAGCTGCTGAAGATACCAGGCACACAAGAAAACTCCTTGCCCATTATGGTATACACACGCCACTCACAAGCTACTTTGAACACAACCAGGTAAAAAAAGCAGATTATTTAATAGATCAATTAAAATCAGGTAAGTCTGTGGCGCTTGTTTCTGACGCAGGCACGCCCGGAATTTCAGACCCGGGTTTTGTTGTTATAAATAGGGCGATATCAGAAGGCATTCAAGTTGAGGCAATACCAGGGGCTTGTGCGTTAATAACCGGTTTGGTTTTATCAGGTTTGCCGGCAGACAGTTTTATCTTTCAGGGATTTCTTTCCCCTAAGCCATTAAAGCGTAAAAAACAACTCGAGGAGTTGGCTGGCCAGGAACGTACGGTTATATTGTATGAATCTTCACATAGGGTGTTAAAAACCTTAAAAGACATTTCTGATATTTCACCAGAATCCAGGTTGGTTTGTGTGCGTGAGGTTACAAAGATGTTTGAAGAGGTGCTAAGAGGCAGCCCAAAAGAGGCATTGGATTATTTTAGTGCGCATAAGCCAAAAGGCGAATTTGTTTTGATTATTAGCAGTAAATAGCCCTATTTTTTAGAAGTGCGCTCAATGGGGCACAATTGAGTCATGAGGGTTAGATTGCCGTGCTTTTTAATCAACGGCTTTACGTATAACTTTTTTTTGCAAGAGTCTTTTTTATTCATTTTTGTCAGCCTCCCTGAGTAAAATTATCGCAGAAAGAGTTAAAAATGTCAATATTAATATGAGCCTATTTTTGTTTGGCAGGCTATGGCGATGATGTATAAAAATGTGTTTGTAAATGAACATTTCCGCATAACTTTTAATACCAATAGCCGCTACATGCATGATTTTGTGGGAAGATTTTTGGATCTTAGCGAAAGCAGCCCTTCTTTAAAACCCAAAATAAATATAGAATTTCACGTCAATTTTAATAATAAAAAACATACAGGCAAAGACAAAACCGCCAGGCACATGTTGGACAACAAAGGCGGTTATTTATTTTCATATACCGGGGATCACCTGATAGAGCAGGTTATTGATTATAAAAAAAATTTTGTAGAATGCGCCATTTTTGAATTCAGGGAAAAAAATAAGGAGCAGATGCTGGATTTTATTTTTACCCAGCCGTTGCGTTTTATCTTGGCAAAACGCGGCCTTTTTTCTATGCATGCAGCAGCAGTTTCTAAAGGCGAAAAGGCCATTATTATATGCGGGCCCCAGAATAGCGGTAAAAGCACTTTGGCTTTGACGCTTGCTCATGATGGGTTTGACTTTTTGGCAGACGACGATTGTTTCATAAAGCTGTCTAAGAATAAAAACTTGCTTGTCTGTCTTCCTACTAAAACAGGGTTGAATAGCGAGGTGTTGGCAAAATATCCCGGCCTAAAGAGGCATATTATTAAAGATTACCACTATGGGAAAAAACAGCGTCTTTCGCTGCACGAGGTTCTTGCAAAGAAAAATACCGGCCCGCATGCCTGCAAAATGATACTTTTTCCTAAATATAGCATGCGCAAAAAGGCATGCCTTGTATCTATGCCCAGGGAAAAGGCGATAGAGACACTGATAAAAGAAAACCAGTATTATAAAAATGAATATAAAGATTTGCATGTGGAAAATTTCTGGACTATTTACAATCTTGTTAAGGGGGCCGAAGCATTTGAGGTTTTGTATAACATAAATAGCCTAGCTGAGGTGCCTAGGCTTGTCCAGGATAGGGCAGTATAACCTGTTGACAAAAACGAACATATGCGGTATAATATAAAAAATAATAAGTACCTTTTAAGCTGGTCCTGCGAGGCCGGCAAAGGAGAAAAATGATTTTAAATAAGACGAAAATAATGATTAGCCTGTTTGCAAAACTGCAAGCGGGCTATTTTTTTATAAGGAGAGATTATGGAGTTTTCTGAAAAGGCCGTTATAATGGATGAGGAAGCGATAAACAGGGCTGTCATGCGCATGGCGCATGAAATTCTGGAAAAGAACAAAGGCACCGAAGACCTATGCCTTATTGGTATACGTAACCATGGCGTTTACCTGGCTAATCGGCTGGCAGATTATATTGAAAAGATTGATCAGGTTCGCGTCTCCATGGGGATTTTAGATATAACATTGTACCGCGATGACCTGGCCTTATCTGATGCGCAGCCGATTGTGCGTAAAACAGAAATAGAATTTGATATAACAGATAAAAATCTTGTGCTGGTAGATGATGTTTTGTATACCGGCAGGACTATTCGCGCTGCCTTGGATGCCTTGATAGATTTCGGCAGGCCAAAATCTATACAGCTTGCAGTCTTAGTCGACAGGGGCCACAGGGAGCTGCCTATAAGGGCTGATTACGTCGGTAAAAATATACCTACTGCTAAAAATCAGATTATAGAAGTGAGGATGAAAGAATCGGACAATAAAGACGAAGTTGTTATTATGGAGAAGGAATAATTTGTATGGCAAATAAATTTGTCTGGACCAAAAAAGATTTACTCGGGCTTGAATATTTAAGCAAGCAGGAAATAGAGCGTATCCTTTCTACTGCCGAGTCCTTTAAAGAGGTAACGACGCGCGAAATTAAAAAGGTTCCTTCTTTGCGAGGCAAGACAGTAGTTAATTTATTTTATGAGCCTTCAACCAGGACAAGGATATCTTTTGAAGTTGCGGCAAAGAGATTATCGGCAGATGTAATAAACATATCTACAGAGACGTCAAGCGTAAAAAAAGGCGAGACGCTTATAGATACTGGTAAAAACATAGAGGCCCTGAAGGTTGATATTATAGTAATGAGGCATAATTATTCCGGAGCCGCAATTATGCTAGCGCGAAATGTTCATGCAAGCGTTATAAATGCCGGCGATGGCTGGCATGAACATCCTACACAGGCGCTATTGGATATGTTTACTTTGAAAGAAAAACTTGGGCGGCTGGAAGGCCTTAATGTAAGCATCGTCGGAGATATAGCGCATTCCCGCGTTGCGCGTTCAAACATATGGGGCCTGACTAAGCTTGGCGCGAATGTAACTGTCTGCGCGCCAAAGATGCTCATACCCGCAGAAATGGAAAAAATGGGTATCAAGGTAACATATGATATAGACGAGGCCTTGCATAACGCAGATGCGGTAAATGTATTAAGGATGCAATTTGAGAGAGATGAGAAAAATGCCTTTCCAAAACAGCTGGAATATTTTAAAACTTTTGGAATAACAAAAGAACGCCTGGCGAAAGCAAAAAAAGATATCATTGTAATGCATCCCGGGCCGATTAACCGCGGCATTGAGATATCAAGCGAAGTCGCCGACGGAACTAATTCTGTTATTTTAGAGCAAGTGACAAATGGTATAGCCGTCAGGATGGCTGTATTGTTTTTGGTGGCGCAGGCAAACGAGAGCATAAAAAAATGAAAATATTGATAAAAAACGGGCGGGTTGTAGACCCAGCAAATAATTTAGATCAGGTATGTGATATTCTGGTAGA
>Ga0172368_10002782_pt1 | contig 21893 bp, 28 predicted proteins | sample Lak11m_FD_114540 | JGI IMG/M metagenome (GOLD analysis project Ga0172368, IMG submission 114540) | Freshwater microbial communities from Kabuno Bay, South-Kivu, Congo - kab_022012_11m | ecosystem: Environmental > Aquatic > Freshwater > Lake | place: Democratic Republic of the Congo: South-Kivu...
GCTCCCTATATTTAGTACCTCATTACGGTTTCACGCTTCCCGCCTGGCCGGCGTAGCTCAGTGGTAGAGCAGCTGATTCGTAATCAGCAGGTCGTCGGTTCAATCCCGACCGCCGGCTCCACGAAATACCCAATCAGAACGGAAAGTTAAAAGCCGCTTCCCCTCCGGGGGAGACGGCTGTTTTTCGGACCAATCGCATTTTCCGGCCACCTTTCCGGCCACCCTCCCCGAAAGGTAGTACCGTCGATACTCCGTGCCGGAACTGTAAGAACCGGCGGTTCTGTACCGCTCGGCGAGGACGGCCCCCTCATGCGGCCGGAGTCGCTTCCCTGGCCTGCTTCCTCCGCTCCAGCACGCATCGCAAACATTCGGACCGCTCCTGGTCGAGGTACGCCGTCCTGGTCCCGCAGCGGGAGCACGCCGCCGTGGGGGTCGGTGCCGGGGTTATGCTCGCGTACCAGCCGCCGGGCTTGTCGGTCTTTCTTCTTCCGCGATTCGCCATATCACCCCCTCCGTCGAGTAGATCCGGGAGGGGAGCCTTGCGGCCCCCCGTCCCGTCAATGCGATGGTGCCAGGCGTTCCGCCTGAAGCAGCATCTCCATCACGCGCTCCGCCCTTGTCGGCGGTTCCACCTCCCGCGGCGGAGCCGGAGCCGTAGGCACTACCTCGGCGACCTCTCCATCCCGCAGTTCCCCGGAGTACCCCTTGGCCAGGAGGGTCTTCGCCTGCTTTGAATTGAATCCCGCCCCCCGCAGAAGACGTTCGACCTCCCGAGCCGTCGGGAGGATCTTTTCCGTCTTGATCGCTTGCGGGATATTCCTGAAGCCCATCTTCTCCATCGCCGGGACGAACCTCGCGCAGGCGGCCATGTCCATCTCGCCGCCGACCTCATCCACGAATCCGGCGGCGAGGGCTTCCCCGGCGTCCATCCACGTCTCGGCGTCCAATAGAGCCCGGATCTCCGCCTCGCCCTTGCCGCTTTTCTCCGAGTACGCCCCGATCATCGTCCCGCACACCTTGTCCAGGATGTCCGCCGTCTTCCTCATGTCTTCGGATCGCCCCATGCAGACGCCCGAGGGGTTGTGCAGCATGAACATGCTGTTCGCGGCGGCGATTACCCGATCCCCTGCCAGCGCGATCACCGAAGCGATCGACGCCGCGATCCCGTCGATGTAGGTGGTCACCTTCGCCGGATGGCGCTTCACCGCGTTGTAGATCGCCGCGCCTTCGAAGACCGCACCGCCAGGACTGTTGATATGCAGGTCGATCTTCGGAGCCTTGATCGCGTTCAGCTCCACCATGAACTCCTTGGCCGTGACGCCGTCGCCGAAGAAGTCCTTGCCGATTTCGCCGTAGAGCCAGATTTCGGCGGAATCGGATTTCGCTTTTATTTCAAACCAGCTCATTTTCTACCTCCTCGTATGTTCGGGAGGGGAGCCGGGATAGATGCCCGCGTACCCGACTCCCCGCCCGTTTCTGTGCGCGTGACCCTTGCACTTACTCCGCCTTGCGGCGGCCCCGGCCAGAGGATCACTACCGACGCGCACAGCCGCCGTTAATAGGAGTGCCGAGGTCGCGTTGAATTGCGCCCGATCCTTGCTCCGCATCATTCCGCCCCGAAGGACGCCCCGGCACGGAGCGAAGATTGCCGGTCACGGGGGACCGTTGAAAACCGCCGGGGAGTACCCCCTGGCCTGCTTGCCGGTCAGGGATCGAACGGGAGGCGGCCCGAGAGCCGCCCCCCGAGGTGAAGGTTCGGAACATCAGCTCCGCGTCGCCAGCGCGACGAACGGGGAAACCGGATCGCCGCCGTCGAACGGCGTGATGGACGAGGCGTGCAGCGGTTGGCCATCACACCGATATGAAAATCTAAAGCAGCTCTCCATGTATTCGAACCTAACGTGGATGCTCATGTCGGACTGGAGGTCGCCCTTGTCGGCGAGGATGTAGGAGCCCAAGTCCGCGAAGACGATATCGCCCTGCGTGCCTAAAACTTTGCACTGCTCTACGGGCAAAACAGGCCTTCCGAAAAGCGTCGCGAACGGCGCAGCCGACACGCCGCCCCCCGGCAGATACACGGCCGATCCGCCCGTACCAATTTGCAGGCTCATCTGGAAAAGCTGGCTCTCGACCGACTGGGAAATCAGCCACGCGGCGTTCGCCCGATTGCGCCCGGGCATTCGCGAGTACATCTTGACGATGTTTTCGAAAACCACGGTCGCGGCTTGCTGGCCGCTTTCCTTCGGCACGGAAACGAGGCATCCCGATGGAAGGATGCCCAAAGGCATGCCTGAACCCGAGCCATTGATTATGGCATCGTCAATTTTGAATCCGAGTTCATCCTGGAACGCCTGCCGTATCACAGTCTCCAGCACGGAAGAATCTTGGAGCAATTCGTCGGTCGCGTAACAAAATCCAAGAAGCTTATTGAGACTCAATTGGAGAGCGCGAAATTTCGGTTTGGTAGCCGTCGCCTGGGCCGCCTCGTCCTTCCAGTACGACAGGACGCCGCCCCACCTGGAGCCATCCGCCCGGGAGGTCTCGTCCGGCGCGGGGAGTTTGATGCTGTTGGAGTTCCCGGAAATCCGGATCCGGTTGCAGCGGGAGGCGAGAAGTCCGGTTGTGAAAAGCCCTTGGAGCAGTTCGGTCGAGAAGTCCTGTTGGACCAAAAACCCTCCTTGACTTGGAACCGCTTCATTTAAACCGGACGCCGCCGCCCGATACAAGCGCGGGTCGGTTTGCCCGCCGGGGGTCGCCGCCCGCGCGACGGCGACAAGCTGCTGGCCGAAGGACTGGAAATGGTCGTTGCTGTTACCGAGCGCACGCGCCCCGGCCGCGTACTGCGACCCCGGCCTGGACAGCGGTTCATGTGCCGGTAATTCCATCTCGATCCCTTTGGCCTCGTCCTCCAGCTTCGCGGCGAAATCGCGCTCCGTCTGCGAGGTCGCCTTGGCGCGAAGGTCTGCCGCCTTGTTTCTTAAAAGTTCGATCTGCTTTCGTTGCTCACGATACATTTTGATTTCCTCGTTGATGTAGCTGCCGCCGCCGTGCCGCCATCCCGGGAGCACTTCGCCGATCCCGCAGAAACGCGCATCCCGCCCGCTCCGCGTCGAGAGGTTGAAGGTTTCGCGGAGGCGTCAGCATCCCGTTGACGATCCGCACCGACGCGCCACCCCATCCCGGGAAGGCGCGTATTCGCATCATGGGAATCAATTGAAGGCCTCATCTTTCGGCATATCTATGATCCTGAATATCTCCTGGATCGGCGTCGCGTCCGTCGTGGAGCGGAGGACGCCGACGATGGTGATCGGGTCGGTATCGACCGCGATCTGCATCTTCGCCGTGCCCGAGTTGACGGCCGCCGTCACGCCGATCATCTTCTCGGGATCGCTTGCCAGCAGGTCGCGCATGGCGCGGGTGACAAGCTCCCCGAGTGCCGCGGTAAAGTTCTGCACGAGAGCGTTACGGTCAGTCATCGTCTCCTCCTTATGGCCTTGGGGGTAACTTCGCCCGGGCCGCGTCCGCCTGCGCCATCCAATGCGCCGCTTGCTTCTTCGTCCGGTGAAGATCGGGGGAGGTCGCATTCAATTCGAGCCATCGGACATGGCGGGCCTGCGCCTCCCAAACCCTGCGCCGCATTTCGAGCTGCCGGCGGCATCCGACGGAACAATGGAGACGGTTCGGGCGGCCTACAAACTGGACGCCGCATTGATGACAGGTCAGGATCGCCTTACTCATGGAACCTCCACGCACCCCGGGAATCTGGAACTGCGAAAATTAGCGTGCTCCCTACCCCGCGGTCCAAAGGCATAGGGCTGATACGATGATCGGTACCCCCGCCTATCCCCTTGTTTGTTAAGCACTTTGTCCTCTTCTCCGCTCGTTCAACATTCGCATGGTCTCTCTGCTGTGACACTGCTTCGTCAAGGCGACCAAGTTGCTTTCCTCATAGAAAAGAGGATCATCCGCATCTTTTACAGGCACAAGATGGTGGATTTCCACGCTTGCGCGACCGCATCCGCACGAGCAAATCGGGTGACCGGCCAGGAACATCCGCCGGAAACGCGCCCATCGGCTGTCATAACCGCGTTCAGTCGCGCCGCCGCGGCGACGGTCACGCTCTCGCGCCGCCGCCTGTTCGAACGGAAGGCATTCAGGACAGGACCGCACACCGCGGGCGATCAGATTCGGACATCGGCCGGTCCGCGATCCCCGACCTGGGCATGGTCTCTTCGGCGCGACCGGCATTCAAACCTCCTTGGAAAAACGATTTCGATTGTGATCTCTGACAAATCTTGGAACCGTCGGGGTCCACGGAATACGCCCCCGGAAGGTTCGGCGGGGTATGCCCCTGTTCATTCTTCCTCCCTCGCCTTCCCATCGGCCAGGTCGCGCCGCTGTCGATCCTCGAATCCGATCCGCTGCCAGCGCCAGCCGCAGGCCACGCGAACGCACGCCGATACTGCATGATCCCTCCACTCGCAGCACGAGCAGAACGTGGTCACCGCGGGGTAGTAGGGGTCGGTCGTGATCGTGGTCGCCGCGGGGATCATGGTGTTAGTCATCTCGGTGGTCATGCCGTTCTCCTCCGGGGAGGGGTAATGAACCTCGGGACCTCAATGAACCTTTTTGGCCGCTTCAGATACAGAAATATAAATATCCCCTCGATATTTTTCCGCGCGTGACACGACCCCAAAGGTTCATTAAGGTTCATGAGGTTCATTAATTCGACCTCTTGGTAGGAATGAGTCTCCATAAAGAGGCTCCATTTGCCGTTCCGGCGGGGGTGATCTTGTAGTCGGCGACGACCGCGTTCTTCTTCGATCGAAGTTTCGCGCCGAGTGCCGTCCGCTGGCCCCGCTCCTTGTCGCTCTTCCCGAGGTCTAACCCGTCGATCTTTTCGGCGATCGGGAACAGGGTCGCCGTCCCGACCCTTTCGTCACCGTGCGCCGTCCACCAGGCGATGACGAACTCTCTCCAGATGTTGTTCTCGACGTCGGCGTCCTCGTACAGTTGATCGAGGTTCTCAAGGAAGCCGCCGACCCCGGCCCGGTCGAGGATGCCACCGACGACCCGGGACCAGGACTCGAACGACCCCAGCGGTCGCCCCGGCCAGGGGACCATCCCGTCATTGATCCAGGCACGGACAAGGGTGAGGGCGGCGGCCACGAGCCGTCCACGGTTGACGGTGATCCACTTCTCCATGTTCGGGATGCGGAACCCGTTACGGAGCCACGGTTGATCGGTGTTCGGGTCGATCCGCGCCCGGACGCATCGACGGGCGAGCTCCCCGGAGAGGATCACGTTGTTCCCGGTGACAACCCATATCATCCTGTTGGGGACGCTCACCTCGACGGACTTCCCCAGGATGCGGTCGGTCCACGTCGGGGACGTGACCGCCATCGCGATCGTGGCGGAAGAGACCTGGCGGGTCACGTTGTCGAGGAAGAAGACGGTCCGACCGGAAATCGCCAGCGCGGTGATCCTCTTTCGGAATTCGTCATCGTCCGCCTGGCCGACGAACATGATCTCGCCGAAGGCGGGTTTGAGCGACGCTTTCGCCACCAGCGTCTTCCCGGATCCGTGGATCGGCGCGTCGAACAGGTGGATCGGCGAGGTCCCCCCGATGATCTCCCTGACGTACGGGAGGACCGCCAGCGCCAGCGCGTGCGCGAAGTCGGCATCGCCCGTGAAAGGGACCTCAAGGATCGGCTCCATCAGTAGTTCCCGCGCCCGGCGAACGTCCTCATCGGTCGGGACCGTCGGGATCTCGGGGATGATGAGTCCAGCCGGCGGCGCGTAGAAGGTCCGGTTCTCCTGGTTGTACCCGGGACGGTTGCATAGCTTCCCATCTGCGGCGAACGTCGGGACCTCCACGATCGCCGAGACGGGCGGGATCGGCATCTTGTCCGACGGCGTCGCGAGGATGTCCCTGATGACGTCGATCGGCGGAGGGACATCCCGCTCGACCATCGCTCCGGTCTTCTTGTCGAGCCGCTTCGTCTTCCACGGCGCGACGCGGGCGACGACGTGCCGCATCTTGTCGCTGGTCAGCACCTCGAAGATTGGCCGATCGGCGTCATCAGTACCAAGTCGAACGGGAGCGCCGCCGTACCGGAACAGGGTCGGCGGCGTGTTCTTCAGCTCGACCGCCCGCCACGCGGCGGCGGTCGCCGTCGGCAGATCCCCGGCTGTATAGATCGGCTCGATACTGTCGCCCGCCGATGTCGCCCCCGGTGCCACCTCGGTGGCCACCCTGGTGGCCTTCCACGGTTGCCAGGTTGTATGACGGTGCCAGTTCATCACCCTGCCGTTCTCGGGGAAGTCGCCGTGGAGGATATAGGATCCATCGTTCCTCCCGACTTCTCCGTCAGGGCCGTGCGCGTCGCATCGCTGGAGCTCTCCGTCGGCGATCCAGCCGCCGGGCGGTGTCACCAGACCGTGCTCTCGTGCGAAATCATCAAACGACCCGCTGGTGACGGTAGTCGTGGTTTTTCTCTCCACCGTGGCAACCGCTTTAGGTGCCCACGGGCACACCGCTTCCAGTTTCGGCAGGTGCTTGTCCCAATGAGCCCACAGGTCTTCGAGAGCCGCCGCCAGGGACGGGATCCCGCCGTTCTCCCAAAAGGGCTTGCTCCACCGATACGGCTGCTTCGTATCGGGATGCATGGACGGCGGGATAATGTCCTGCACCGGCCCTGCGCGCAGCTCGAAGATCCCCTTCTTTTCTCCCGGTTTCACGTTCGACGGCCAGCTCAGTTTCTTGGTGTTGAGTTCAAATCCTTCAGGAACGCAGAACACGAGCTTTGCGTGATTGTCGGGGTTGCCGATCAACCTGACCGCCGATTCGTCGTCCAGGAGAAGGTCCAGGTTGATGCCGACGGCCGTCAGCGCGACCCGCGAGTATTCAAGATCGTCCAGGTCCAGCGTTGCGATCTTCGACGGGCCGAGCACGACGCCCATATTTTGGCCCCGCCCCCAAGTCTTCCTCGCCTCGGCAGGGGAGGTGACGTACCCGCCCGGCTTGTTCCACTCCTTATGCCCGGGAATTTTCGATCCCCGCGGGATCGACACGATGCCCCAGCCGAGTTTTTCTGTGTAGAAGGCGGCACACTCCGCGATCGTCTTCCCCGGGAGGTAGGTCACCGCCGGCATCAGCTCGCCGCCTTTGCGCGGCGATCAATCCACCGGACGACATCCTTTAATCTCCACACCCTGCGCCGGCCGATAAGGAACGACGGAGGAGCCCACGGTGCGATCCCTCGTTTCGGGTCGCCGTAGACCCCCTGGTCGATCGTCTTCGGGGAGAGGTCCAGCAGCACCGCAAGCTCTTCCTTGCCGATGCACCGGAGCGCCTGCAGATCGGGAGGGAGATCAGGGAGCGGCCGGCGGGAGCGCGTGGTCATGCCTTCCCCTTCATGGTCAGGAGTTTCTGGATTTCGGAGGTGGGAATCAGGACTCGACGCGGACCGCACTTCATGGTCTCGATGAGACCTTGCCGTGCATATCGGTCCACGGTCTGCTCGGAGACCTTCAGGATCCGCGCCGTCTGCCGCCTGGTCTTGTAGTCGTCCGTTCCCATGATGAGTATTTTACGCTCATCGAATACCTGTGTCCATTTATAACTACCTAAAATATATAAGGAATTAGGTCATAAGCCGAACTATTACAGGGGGGCTTATGACCTAGTTTTTTATAGAGGGGACGATTCGGTATCCTACGTTTTTATGGATCCGTTTAAGCATTGTGATGACGCGCTTGTCCGTCCACTTGTCGGTCTTGGTTTCTCCATTGGTCATCTGACGTACATCCACCGCGACCTGTACCAGCTGTGCGATGACGGGATACAACGGCTTGGAAAACCGCTCGCGGAATTTGTACTCCATCTGTGTCAGCAGGAAATGAAGATCCCACTGTTCCGGCCGATGCGATGTTCTCGGCTTCGCCATGCTTTCCCAAAAATCGGCTACCGCGTCGAGAGCGTCGAGAATGTCCTTGTCCGTGAACCTTACGCTCTTTTTATCCGCATCCGCGAATATGGAAATCAGCCGATTTTCTTGCATCCAATTTCGATCAATCGCCTTCAACACCTTTGACAATTTGATCTTGGTATCGCGCGTTGCTTCCGCCAAGCGTTGAAGTCCCTTCCGGTTCACCATCCACGGGATGACGGTCTGGTTCTTCTTGTACCCGGTCCTGATGGTGTAAAACCAGCAGGTGGAAAGTACGTCGCAGAAGTAAGCGGCGGGGAGTCCGTTCTTCGATGCCCGTACAAGGCGCGTCAGCACCTTCTCGGTAGTTTCATGGGCGAGGATATTGGTCATCGGATTAACAAGCCAGGGGGGCCTCTTCTCCATTACTGACTTGAACCCTTTCCTCCAGCGCGGATCTTCCTTGATCGTTTCTCGCCATTGGGGATCGAGGGGAAGGGTGAAAAGTTTTTCGTTCATGCTCCACCTCCTGCGGTGGTCCTGCTGTTGGTTGACCTCGGGGGAGGCGGTGCAGGAGACCGCCGGTCAGTCGTCGGGATCAGCGACGACTCACCCCCGAGGATTCGCGTTATGCTTTCTTCACCATCATTCGCCGATGCAGTTCCTTGACGATGTACTCCCGATGCCTTTTGTACATGGCGGAAAGTTCGAAGCTGAGGATCTCTCCCCTATCCCGCCGGGCATCGACCAATCCAATGAGGCGGTCGATTTTCCGGAGAAGGTGCCGAAGGTGCGCGACGGTTTTTCTTCGATAGTTCTCCGGCCTCGGCAATTTCCCCTCGTAGTGGGAAACCCAATCCGCAAGAGCTTGCCCCTCATCCTCCGGAGAAGCGTATTGCAGTTGGCAATAAAATACCGCCTTCCTCCGCTCGAAGACCCTGGGATGCATCTCGGCCGGGCTGTTCATCGGCTTTCCTCCGCGGGCGTCGGCTGCGGCGCGTCCAACCTGTTGACGGCTTCCCTGTTCTCTCCGGGGACCAGGTGCCCGTACAAGTCCACCGTGATCTGAATGGAATGATGGCCGAGCTGGTCGCGGACGTAGGCCAGCGATTCCTTGTTCGCGATAAGCCAGCTCGCGTAGGAGTGTCGAAGATCGTGGAACCGGATCTTCCGGAGCTTCGCCTTGCGCAGCACTACCTCGAACCTCTTTCGGACGTTCACGCCGTCGTATGGCGTCAATTCATCGGTCACGAATACCTGCGCCGGCACCGCCACACCAGCCTTTAGCGCCTCCGCCTTCACCCTCGTTTGATGCTGCTGGAGGACCGCCTTGAGCCGATCGTTCATGTCCACCCTGCGCGTCTTCCCCGACTTCGGCGTCCCGGTGATCCCGCGCCAGGTGGACCGGCGGACCTCGATGAAGTTCCCGTTCCAGTCGATGTCGCCCCACTCCAGCGCGATCAGCTCGCCCTGCCGCATCCCCGTGCGCATGGCACACAGCAGGAGCGGGAACGTCCTGTTGTAATACTTCTCCGCCGTCTTCAGGACAAGATCCCCCTCCGCCGGCGAGAGGATGTCCACCTTCTCCCGGCGGGATCCCACTTTGATGAACCGCCCCGGACGGAGCGCCGGATTGGCCTGAACGATGCCGTCTTCGATGGCGTGATTGTAGATCGCGGAGATTGTGCGGACCGCGTAGACCACGGTGCGGGCGGAGAGGGTCGGATCCTTGACCTTCTTGTCGCCCGTCTTCTTCGGGTGCTTGCGGCCCTCCTGGAGGAGGGAGAAGCATAGATCCTTCACCTCCTCTCGCGTGATCGCGGCGAGAGGTCGATCCTTCAGCGTCGGAAGGATGAGGTTGTCCAGCAGGGACTCGTACCCCCGCTTCGAGGAGGGTTTGAGGTTCGTCGCAACGTGGCCGTCGAACCAGTCCTTCGCGTACTCGCCGAAGGTGATCGGCTTGTTCGCCTCCGCCTCCTCCTCCTGCCGGCGCTCCTCCGACTTAGGGACGGTCCTCCCCTCCAGCCGCGAGGTCAGCACGTTGTCTGCCTTGCGCGGCGTCCACCTGGCAGACTTGCGCCCGATCCTCTCGTCCCGGTTCCGCCGTTCGCCGGGAGCGCGATATGCGATGTAGTAGACTTCATCGGGTCGGGGAGGATTCGATCCTGGAACGACGGAGTGCCGCAGCCAGACACGACCTCGGAAACCTTCCGCCCACTCTCGTTTCGGCATCGCGTCTCCCCCCTTCGTTGACCTGCTGATCGACTATCAGCAGGTTCTCTACTACCCCGTCAACGACCTGCTGACTGGTAATCAAATTTTGGCCGGATCAGTTTTTCCGGCCACCTTTCCGGCCAAAAATAGGGTAACCGTAGGAGGTGGTAGGTGTCAAGATGTTTCTAACGTGCCGATATTATTAGATGGTGGTACTCGGTGGGAACAGGTAGAAAACGCCTTTTATTGATTCGTAATCAGCAGGTCGTCGGTTCAATCCCGACCGCCGGCTCCAGTTTTTCAAGCACTTACGCATAACCGATCGCTTCGACCGCCCCGTTGTTCGCGTCCTGTTCGCATATTTTCCCGCCGGACGCGAGCACCTTGTCGGAAATCCGATTCGCCGCCTCCCGATTCTCCCCCGGGACAAGGTGGCCGTAAATATCGACCGTCACCTTGATCGATGAGTGCCCCATCTGCTCCTTGACGTAGGCGAGGGACTCCCCTCCCGCAATCATCCATGATGCGTAGGAATGGCGAAGGTCGTGGAACCGGAACTTCCTCATCTTCGCCTTCTTCTGGACCGAGTGGAACACCTTCCGAAGGTTGTCCCCGTCCGATCCCTTGTCCGTCGGCGAAGGGAATACCCACTCGGAAAGCGGCCGACCTTCCTTCAGGGCTTCCGCAGCGAGTGCCTTCCGATGGTCCTTCAGGATTCCCAGGAGACCGTCGGACATATCCACGCGCCGTCCCTTCCCGGACTTCGGGGTCTGGATCTCCCCCATGTACTTCGCCCTCTTGATCTCGATGAACTTCCCGATCCAGTCGATGTCATCCCACATGAGCCCGAGAAGTTCCCCCTGCCTCGCGCCCGTGAACAGGGCGGCGGCGAACAGCGGGTAGTACCGGACGGCGGCCTTCTTCGCCGTGTCGAGGAAGTGCTTCGCCTCCACCGGCGTCAGGGCGACGATCCACTCCCGATCCTTCGGCACCTTCACGAACCGCCCCGGACGGGTCGCCACGTTCGCGGTGATGATCCCGTCCTCCACCGCGTGATTGAGGATCGCGGAGAGGGTCCTGACGATCCCGTGGACGTAGGACTTCGCAATCCCCTTCTCCGCCTTCTCGAAGGCGAGGGCCTTCACATCCTGACGGGTAATGTCGGCGAGTTTCCTGGCCCCGAGCGTCGGGAGAAGGTGCGCGTCGAGGTTCATCCGGTAGTACCTCGCCGTGGACGGCTTGAGATTGTTCGCCACATGACCCGCCATCCACGTTTCGTCCGCATACTTCTTGAGCGTGACATCCTTCGCGGCGTCCTTCTCCTCCGCGGCGACCTGATCCCGCTCGAAAACGAACGTCCCGTTTCCGATGGCGGTTTCGACATCCTTCCTCGCCGCGAACGCCGCATCTCGCCCCCCGACGGCCCGCAGTTCCCGTTTCCCACGGTGGCATATCGACAAGTACCACCGATTCCTTCCCTTCGGCTTGAGCACCTTCACGCCCATCGTCAACCCTCCTTCTCCGGGGTAATATCTTCCCCGCTCCGTTCCCCGATGTCGAGCGGCAAGGGCGCACCGTCCGAGATCAGATCCTCGAACAGCGCGAAGGTCTGCATGATCCCGAGGGCGAATGCCCTCGCCTCCATCAACGTTCCCCACGCGTAGACCTCATGCATCAGCGTCGAAGGATACTTCCGCGTGATGGACACCCGGAACTTCCCGGCCCTGATGGGCCCCACACTCCTGACCCTCGCGGTGAAACCGTTGAACTCGACCTCCCCCTTCTCCGGGGAGTCCGGCGAATCCGGCGTCAGCTTCTCGTTCATCGCGCCTCCTCCTTTTCCTGGGATATGGACCCTCGCCATGCCATGCCGCACCAGTCCGAACCCGACCTCGCCTCGCCGAGCCTTGCCGCGCTACACCTTGACCTCCTTCCCCGAGTAATTGCCTGTCCGTAAATGAATCGGTAATACCTATACTGACACAAAAAACCCCTATATTCAACAGGTATTCTGTGCTACACCTTACCGCATGGGAAGACCGGCCGGCAGAGTGCACGACGTTCAGATCTCCTTCAAGATCCCTGGGGAGCTTCTTCGGCGCCTGAAGAAGGCGTCGCTGGTGGACGATCGGCCGATGTCGAGCATGCTTCGCAAGATGGTCGAGGAAGGGCTGGACCGCCGGAAGCCGCCTGCCGCAAGGCCTGCCGGACCCTCTCGGAAAAGGTAATTCCCCGGTCCTTCGCCTGCATCTGAAGCACGCGCGCGACGGAGAAGGGGAGTCGGACGTGGATCGGGAACCGGAACCGCTCCGGATCCGGCTCGATTCCCGTCGAAGATCCCCTCACCGGCGCGCGACGTTGCCCCAGGATGGATTCTCTGCTCATCCCCCTACCCTCGCCCCTTGCCCGACCCGAAGGTACGCTCTGGCGGCCTCTGGGTGACTTTGCAATACACGGCGGACGGCGACTCCGTACTCCTCGCCGGTCAGGGAGATCCGGGCCATCGTGAGGTCGTGGATTCCCGGTTCCTCCCGGCGTCGCGTCCCTCCTTCGGCCATCATCGCGACCGACATCTCACCGAGGGTCGATATGGTCGGGAAGGGGACGTTGTTGACCACGACGGCCCGGAGCGCGGCCTGGAACTTGCGGCCTTCCTCGTCCCGCAGCCCGTGGGCGACCTCGACGCGGATCTTCGGTGGACCCTCCCGCAGGACCCGGGCGACGATATTCGGAACCTTCGTGAAGGTGGCGATCAGCCGCTTCCCCTCGCGTCGAAGCCGGGAGACCCATCCGAGCGCGGGCGCCCCGTCCTCCTGGCCGAAAACCTTCGCCGCCTGCGCCTGCGGGAGCTTCAAGGCGACCTTCGGGAGACGGTTCAGGGTAAAATACCGGATCATCTCCTCGAGGTCGGAGATCTCGAGTCCCTGACCCGCCTCGGCGATCGTGATGCCGTCGATCTTCGCCGCGTACATCTTCAGCTCGTTCCCGATCATTTTTTCCTCCTGAAACGCGACTCCCGCGTGAATAAGAAGCTGTTCACCCTTGCCCCGCAAGGGAAACCGTCCGATGTCGAATCAGACGCGCATGAAAAAACCCGGAGGGCGGGGCCGAGTCCGCCCCCCGGGCGCATGCCCCGGATCGGAACCGGGGATGGATGGCCCCAGTCCGTTGACGGGAAAGGAGGACCCGCTCCAGGGGCACGTTCCCGGCGCATGGACGACACCTGGAAACTCATTCGACGACTCGCGGCGGTATCGGGACGATGTTCCCGACCGCACGCGGCTTGACCTGTTCGCGATCGGCTTCGTCCGCAGCGGCAAATAACGCATGCAACGCCGCCCGGTATTTCGGATCCCGGAGGCGTTTCTGTTCCTTCTCCAGTTCGGCGCGGACGTTCACGTTCTCGACGGACTCGACCTCCTGCCTCTCGATGTACCCCCTCGCCTTGCCCTGCGTCTTGAGGTAGAAGATGACGCACGCCGTGTTCCCCGAACGGATCCCCTGAAGGAGTTTCGATTCGGCCAGGTCGAGAAGACCATCGCGCACCTCGACGAACGCCGAGGCGATCTTCTTCGACTTCTCCCGCCATCCGCGAACGGTTCGCGGCGCCACCCCGAGCGCCTCGGAGATCGGCCTGACGAGGCCCGCCTTCTGCTCGATCATCTGGATGAGCACGTCATCCGTCGGTCGCTTCCTCCGCCGGATGATGCCGCTGTCTTTTATGCGCGGGGGTATAGGGCGCTCGTCCACGGTCAGACTCCGTTCGCCTGCGCGCTGTTCACGCCCTTCAGGATCGCGCCGAGGTTCTTGTCGAGCACCAGCTCGCACTCCCACGAGTCGGCGAAGACCTCATCCGAGTGGATGGAGTAGTTCGTCTTCTGCTGCACGGAGAACCGCGTCTCGACGCCCGGCGGCCGCCAGTAGGGAGAGCAGCCATACCTCGGAAAGAAGTCGTTCCCGGAGGTTCCCTGCTGCACGGAAACGAACACCGCGTCGTCGCACGGATTCTTCCATCCGCCGAACCTCACAAGCTCGGCCTGGAATCCATCCGCAACCTTCACATCGAGCCGGAGGAACTCCCCGAGTCTCTGCGGCGTCACGAATCCACCGCACGCGTTCTTCGCGAAGGTGTTCGTCTTAATCGACTCCCACGCCACGGCGCCCGAATACAACCTCGTCGGCCGGAATCCGGATGCACTTGTGACGTTCGAGATCATCGTGTTGAACATAGCGATCGCATCGCCGCCCGCGTTCAGCGCCGACGACGGAACGTACACGGTCCCGACGTTCGTCGCAGAGGCGATCATGTTCGCGACCCGCCTATCCTTGCCGACGGCGATCGCGGCCCGCAGCGTGGAAATCGACGCGTCGGCGACCGACAAGGCATCGACGTTCGACCGGTCCTCGAAGGTCACCAGACTCACGTAGGCGTAGTTCCTGCAGTTGTAACCGGCGCTCGTGACGTTGAATCCGATCTTCTTCGGCTTCGTCCCGGGCGCGCGGACGGCGCTCTCGACGTCCCGGAAGTCCTCGGGGGATATCTGCTGCGCAATCCCCACGCGGTTCCGAATCGGAACGGGCGGGAATATCCAGTCCCCGGAGTACCCGCTCACGTCCTGGCCGGAGACGAGCTCCGACATTGGACCGGAAACTCTAAGGTCCCTTTCATCGGCGAACGTCCGGACCACCAGGCCCCTCGGCGTGTCCTCGTACGCGTACTGCTTCGATTCGCTCATTGTTCCTCCATAATCGGTTTTTTATTTCGTTCGCTCATCCCGCCACTGGCGGCATTACCTGATGCAAAGCGGCCATCGACCGCTCCGCGATGAAGATGCAATCCACCTTCCGGCACTTCCGGACCGGCTCGTCCACGAAGGCGCATCCGACCTTGCGACAGACCGGGGGACTCGTACTTTCCGGTTCGGCGATCGTCTGCGCCGTTTTCCGGTCGTGCTCCTCTCGGCGGGCCCGATCCTCCACCCCGGCCCGCGCCCAGGCGTGAGGACAGCGATCCTCCCGGCAGGCGTCGATCCGGAAGGATCGCCACCGGCAGGAGAACGCCTCGCACGCCGGGGCGAGGACATACTTCGGATCGACCAGGCCGGGGATCATCCCGCCGCCTCCCCCAATCCAAAGTCGGCGACAAGCGGTTCCTCTTCGGCCCAGAATTCAACACCATCACCTTCTTGTAGGGGCACATTTCTGCCCTTGATCAAGGGCACTTTTCTGCCCTTGTAATCCTCCTTCAAGGGCACTCTTCTGCCCTTGAAAGGGGCGATTTCATCACCATCGCAAGGGCACTTTTCTGCCCTGTTTATAAGATCTGCCATAGGGGGTACTGGCTTTCCGGATGAAGTGGGAATCCATCGGCCATCGCGGTCCCTGGGGAGATGGCGAAGCGATCCAGGGAACTCGGCGGCCTCGAAACGGTCAGTCCCGTATGCTTTCCATCGGTCGGCCCACCTGAAAAGAGAAAAATCCTTCTGCTTCCCCGACCCCTTGTGCTCGACATCGAGGAATCCGACCTCCACAAGTAGACGCAGAGCAGAGGCGAATTGCTTACGGGTCAAGCCAAAGAGCTCGGCCTCGCTGTGTGTGAAACTGAACGGTCCCGGTTCCGGCTTCGCGTGACCGGACTTCTTGCGGCGCTTCGCGTCCATCTTCGACTCGAGGGGGACTTTCATCTTCGACCACAGCAACACCTTGACCGCATGGCCGGAAAGGGCCGCGAAGGCCCGACCGAAGAGGACTGCATTGTCTACCCGTACCCACAGGCCGAACCGTCGGCGCTTCCCTTCCTCGAACAATTCCCGGGCCCGCTCGGTGACGCTCACGCGTTCCCCCTCGCCCGCGGCCTGTCCTTCGTCGCGTTCTGGATGATCTCGGAAGCCGTGATCCCCTTCACCGGCGCGACCTGCACCCTCGCGGGTGTGAACCTCTCGCGGAGGAAGCGTTCCAGTTCCTGCTCCGGTACGAATACACGATTGAGGATCCTGACGATCCCGAGTTCACCCCGCGCGATCAACGACCGGCCCGACCTGGGGCAGAGCGGGATCTTCCCGGGAAACACGGCATCGAAGGGGAACAAATTCTGGCCTGCGAGGGGAATCACTCGCCAGTTCTCGCCCGACGCTCGTCGACGAAGCGGCGGACATCGTTGGGATCGAACCGGAGGGATCTTCCGATCCGGACCGACTTGAGGTCGCCATCCTTCGCGAGGGAGTAGACCTGCGAGACCGAGACACCGAGGGCGTCCGCTACTGGCTTTGCGCGTTCAAGCTGGGGAAGCTGCTTGTCCTCCATCGAACCCTCCCGTTCGAACTGCTTCCAGCATACGGACCGGGAGGACTGAAGTAGGTAACATACGGCAGGGAAATGGGGGCGAGATGCTATAGGGCGGCTTCGGCCTTGTGGAACCTCACGAGATACTGCCGGAGGATCGAGTGCTTCATCTTGATCTTCATGTCGTACAGCAGACTACAGGTGATCGAAATGATCGCCTCATCGGAAGGAGGATTGTGCGGAGGAGGGATGCGGATGATCCTGCCATCGGGGCGGGTGACGGACCGAGCCGGTTCTTCGGGAATGGGGATCCCCGCCATCTTCGTTCCTTCCACGGACATGAGGAACTCGAACCATGCGTTGAAAACGGCGGGTGCCCTGACCTTTAATATCCCGCTCCGCAGTTCGTTCGCCTCCAGGAGGAAGGAACGAAGATCATCCGCCATCGGCCCATCAGGGGCGATCTTCTCAACAGCCTTCTTGATCTGCTTCTTCGTGGCCTTCGAGTCCAGTTCGACGGGGATTCCCGGACCATCCGATCCGGAGGGACACCACGCCGACGTCCCCGTGATTCGGGGCGGGATCTTGCGCTTTCTCGGTTCTGACGGTTTTCCCCTCCGCGGGGGACGCTTCGCGGGAGGGAAGGCCATCAACCGGCCGAGGATCTGGTAGGCACGATCTTCAAGGGCGGCTGCGGCACTATCGCGTTCTTCCCCGTCGAGGTAGGTCCGCCCCTCCTTCACCTTCATTGATCCACCTCCGCACGGTGGTCCGCAAGTGATCCAGGGGAAACGGGTGCGGTTCCCGCTTGTCGCCTCGCGAAGGCTATCCCCCGGAGGTCGAAAATCGACTTCCGGAACTTTCACCCTATTGTGTCGCGAAAATGGACTGCCTGGAATATCGAAAACCTACTTCGCGGAAATCCTCTTCTCATATTTCAAAAAATCAAAATAACGATTTGCGGACGTCTTCATGTCATAGATCCTCGAACCCTTTCTTTTCGGGAACCGTTTTTCGAGTTTCTCGTACACGAGTTGAAGTTTATCCCCTACTCCAGCGAGATCTTTGTCGAGTTCGATCCCAAAATCCTTTTCGAGCTTCTCGCATCTTGAACATATATCTGATATTGCCTTATTAGATAGCGGTTTCCGTGAACGAACTCCCCGATATTCCGTACTCAAGTATATGAAGAATGCATTCTTCTTCATCTCTCATCTATCTCAAGAGCTTGTAATCGTGACCCAGGTTTCATCGTATCCAACGTGTTTCAAGACAGTATCAATGGGAAATTTTGGAGAGGGTCGCACGGAAAAACATAATTTATGGCCAGGCACTTCTTCAATTATTGTAAATTGGGATCCGTGAGGTTGCCAGGTGAACTTATGAAATCCCGAATTTACTTCGCGACCTTCAAGATTATTTCTCTTATTTCGGCTCCAAATATACATGTCTGGACTGTATCTAACAGTCTCCATTTCGAAGACCGTAAATTTCGTAAGGTCGTTCGACTTCATAAAAACAACGGTACGGAGGTGTGCAAATTTGTCCCTCAAGGATTCCACTCGGGTATTCCAAATTTCCAATACCTGCTTACCGAGGGCGGCATCGTTGGAAGCGGGACGCCCCCGATAGGAAAACACCGGGGCGTTCCTGCCGGAAATGAGACGTACAATTTTTTGGGTAAATGGATTGGTTGCCTTTAGGGATTTTACTCCCCATGCGCACACCCCGAGTTTTACATCATCGAGGCCAATGTTAGAAGGAGTCCAACGCGCCCCTATTGCATCAGCGAAAATCTCCTCCCATTCCTCCCCCTCGATTTTCGGGGAGGATTGAGTACAAGCTCTGTAAACGACGTGGGACGCCACACGATGCGGAAAATTTGATGGAAACTTACCGAGCGGGTACGGCGGTTTTACCTTCTCCGCTGTTCGTAATTTCGGACCATCCATCTTGAGCTCCGGGGGAAATGGCGCTTCCCACGGGCAAGAGTTTAGCGCTTTCCGTAAGCCCTTTCTTCATCCTTCTTTTCAGAGCTACATCCAGACGCTGAAGGATGGCGGAGACCACTGGGACAGGGACAGAGTTGCCGGCCTGCTTCCTCGCTTGCGAGTCGTTGCAGACGATCTGGAACGTATCTGAAAATCCCTGGAGCCGGTGGAGTTCCCTCGGAGTCAGCCGGCGGATTCCGTCGACGAGCAAGTAGTTGTACGACGCCCCGGCACGTAGTGCGCATGAAAAAGGATAGGAACTGATATGCCCCGCCTTGTTTTCATGCCAGATCGCCGGCGATGGGTGTGGTTTCAGGTGCAGTTTCCTCCGGTTATTGCGGATATGATCAGACGCATAAAACGATTTCGGCACCTTCTTTTCCAGAATTGAGGATAGAGGGCGCATAGGAACTCCTCCTTCAGGGAAAGAGAAGTCCAGTTGACCCTTCATGCCGACGATAAATATCCTCTCGCGCTTCTGCGGAAGCCCGAAGTCGAGCGCATTCAGAATACGGTAGTCCGCTTCATAGCCGAGACCCTTCAAGACTTGCATGATGCGCCGGATCGTCTGCCCGCCGTTATGTCCGGCGAGCATCTTCACGTTCTCGAGGACGAAGGCCTCGGGATGCTTCGCTTGCAGGATTCTCGCGATGTCGAAGAAAAGAGTCCCTCGAGTGTCCTCGAATCCCTTCATGCTTCCGATGATGCTGAACGACTGGCAAGGGAAACCGGCGAGGAGAATATCATGATCCGGAATATCCTCGCCTTCGACTTCCTTGATGTTCCCAACCGGTTTTTCTCCAAAGTTCGCCTCGTATGCCTTCTGGCACTCTTCGTCGATGTCCGACGAAAAGACTGTCTTCCATCGGAGGATCTCCGCGGCGATTCTGAATCCTCCGATCCCGCAGAAAAGGTCGATGCACTTGATCTTCCTATTTCCCATCAACCTCTCCTGCCTGTAGATTCGAGAAACGTTTTTCGATTTTTTCCGCATCGGAGAACTTGCACTCCCATACTTTATACACTCTGAATCCTCTTTTCCGTAGTGTTCGTTCAGCTTTCGCGTCGCGCCTCATGTTCCGGCGGATCTTCGGTATCCAGTATGACCGGTTCGATTTCGGGAGCGAAGCCCTGGCGCAGCCGATATGTCCATGCCAGAAACATCCATGAACGAAAACTGCCACCCTGAAATCCAGGAGAATAAAGTCGGGACTGCCTGGCAATCCTTTTACATGACGGCGGAAACGTATTCGCAACCGACGAAACATTCGCGAGAGTTGAAGTTCCGGGCGGGTATTTTTCGATCGTACCGCCCTCATGATCGAACTTCGTTTTTCGCGGGAGAAGGTGTCCATGCTTCGGATATTCTACCGTATGCTTCTGAATGCAGTCCGCTCTCCATTCGATTCGCTGTCGCAATCCCGTTGCAGTTGTAGCGGTGGATCTTTCTGGCCCCGGCATGCCCAATCGCCCAATAAAAAATCCCGGCTACCTCAATGGCAGCCGGGGAAGTTGTTCGCGCCTGGTTGACGTTGTGTAACCATCACCATGCCGAATCATGCACTTCCATGCAACGGCAAAGTGCTGAAATCCTTTGTAATAACGGGTACTTATCTCGATTCGTAATCAGCAGGTCGTCGGTTCAATCCCGACCGCCGGCTCCACGAAAAACCCAAACAATCCAAAAAGATGAATGCCGAGTCCCCCTGGGGGGATTCGGCATTATCAGGCGGCCTTCCTGCGCCCCTTGTGGTCGATGTAGACCCACCATCCTCCGGGCTTGAGCCCTCGTACCTTGACGCCCGTATCAGCCCTCCTTCACGAACTTGACGATTGCGAGGGCGATCTCGGAGGACCGCGCACGTTTTTCACGATAATAATGGATTATCTCTGTCAGCGTCTTCACGTCAGCCAGTCGCTCAAGCTGCCGATCCACTGATGTTCGATCTTTCGGCGGGTCGGTTGACCAGGTAAATGCCCGTGCCCACCAAGACGAGCGCGAGTAACAGCCGCGGCGTGATGGACTCGTGCAGGAGCGTTCCCCCGGCGATTACGCCGAAAAGAGGCGTGAGAAAGGTGAACGACGCGAGGCGCATCGCGGGGTAATGGCGGACCAGCCAAAACCATGCGAGATACGTGATGAATGCGACCCAAACCATTTGATAGACCAGGCACCCCGCTATCAATGGTGTCATGTGGACAATCCCCGGCTCTCCCATTGCCACGGATCCGAGGGGCAGGACCACCGCGGAGACAGCCAATTGGTATAGCAACGTTTTGCTCGGCGCGACCTTCGCAAGGGGGCTGGCCTTGATCAGAACCGTAGTGGCCCCCCAAAACAGTGCGGCCGCAGCCAGCATGCCGTCACCGATGAGCATTCGATACGTGGGGAGGGTCAGCGACTCGCTGAAAACCGCCAAAATGCCTGCGAAGGCACAGCATAATCCCACCGCCTGAATCACTCGTAATTTTTCACCCGGAAGGAACAGATGGGCTCCTGTTGCCACAACGAAGGGCGAGAGATACAGAAAGACCACAGACCGTGACGCATTCGTGAACTCAAGACCCCAATAGATGAGAATGAACTCCATCGCAAAGAGAAGACCGGCCAGGATCCCCCACCATAAAGTGCCGTCTCTCTCCATCAAGGGCTGTCGACGAACCGCCATCCAGATCAACAGCAGGAGGGTGGATCCGATGGACCGAATCCCGGATTGCCATATCGGCGAGATGCCTTGGTTGGCAATCTTGATCGTCACCTGTTGCAGACCCCAACTCGCGCAAAGGATCACCAATACCAATATGGCGGTACGATCCAGAGCGTCCTTCATTTTTCTGGATTATTCCCCAAGATCCCGGCTCCGGTCACCAGCGCCTGCTCCTTGTGGGCCATGAAACGCTCCGGGATGGGCAAAGAATAAAGGATCAGATCGCAACGCGCACGGGAACCGTCGACAAGATCCGCGCAACGTCCCCCGGACGGATCCCCACCAGGAACCCGCGGCGCCCTCCGTTGATGTAGATCTTCGGAAGGTCGAGGATCGTCCCCTCCATGTAGATCGGCATCGGATGCCTCGTCCCGAACGGCGAGATCCCTCCGACGACGTATCCCGAGTGCCGGTTCGCCGTCTCCGGAGAGCAAGGCGCCACGCTCTTCACCCCGATCGCCCGGGCAAGCTCCTTCGTCGAAACCTCGCGGTCCCCATGCATCAGGACGATCAGCGGCCGCTTCCGGTCGTCCTCCATCACGAGCGTCTTCACCACGGTGTGCTCGTCTACCCCGAGTTCCCGTGCGGACACGGCCGTCCCGCCCTTCTCCTCGTAGTCGTACGGGTGCTCGGTGTGCGCAACTCCTGCCGCCCGCAAGGCGCGGATCGCGGACGTCACAGGCATCTTCTCCTTCGACATCCCAACGCCTCACCGGTTGACCGTCTTCATCGACTCGGCGTGGTACCGCATCCCCGCCACCGCCGAC
>Ga0172368_10002783_pt1 | contig 21891 bp, 23 predicted proteins | sample Lak11m_FD_114540 | JGI IMG/M metagenome (GOLD analysis project Ga0172368, IMG submission 114540) | Freshwater microbial communities from Kabuno Bay, South-Kivu, Congo - kab_022012_11m | ecosystem: Environmental > Aquatic > Freshwater > Lake | place: Democratic Republic of the Congo: South-Kivu...
GTACCCTCCCGGTTAATAAGTTTATGCATAACAATATCATCAGCGTCTGAAAATGAAAAGGACTTTTTTCCCGCGGCAGCCGGGATGCGCCGTGCGAAGTTTGAGGCTTTTTAGTCCTTGATAAAGAGAGTGGATTTTTGTATAGTCCTTTAATGAACGCAAAACAGCCTCGCCAGGTAATGATAGGTACTGTTCGCATCGGAGGAAAAAATCCTGTCGTTCTCATTGCCGGCCCCTGTGTGATTGAAGGCTGGGAGCAGACGTACGGCGTGGCCAAGGCGCTGAAAAAAATCGCCGCCGCGGCTTCAATCCCGCTCATTTTTAAAGCATCCTACGACAAGGCAAACAGAACGTCGCTCAGTTCCTTCAGAGGGCCGGGGCTCAAGCGGGGGCTCGAAATCCTGGCCGCTATCAGGCGCAGCCTTGATTTGCCGGTGCTGTCCGATGTGCACCGGTTCGAGGAGATCGGCCCGGCGGCAGCGGTCCTGGATGTTCTGCAGATACCGGCCTTTCTGTGCCGGCAGACAGACTTCGTGGTGGAAGTGGCGCGCGCCGGCAAGCCGGTCAATGTAAAGAAAGGGCAGTTTCTCGCGCCTGCGGATGTTGCGCGGATAATAGAAAAGGTGACCAGTACCGGAAACCGCAACCTGCTGATCACGGAGCGCGGCACGACCTTCGGCTATCACAACCTGGTGGTGGACATGCGCTCCCTGGTGATACTGCGGGAGCTGGGCTTCCCGGTCATATTTGACGCAACGCACAGCGTCCAGCTTCCCGGAGGGGCCGGCAGCGCTTCGGGCGGGGAGCGGCAGTTTGTGGCGCCGCTGGCGCGCGCTGCTGCGGCCGCAGGAATCGACGCGCTGTTTTTGGAAGTGCAGCGGCAGCCTGACAAGGCGCTCTGTGACGGGCCGAACTCGCTGCCGCTCGCGGGGCTTGGCCGGCTGTTGAAAGCGGTAAGCCGCATTGACCGGCTGGCGCGGCAGCGGTGAGGTGCCAGCCGGAGCGGGACAACAGGAGTTTTCTTGACTATTATTGATCAGGCTAAAAATGTTTTTCGCAAGGAAGCCGGGGCGATCCTTTCTCTCATTGACCGGATCAACGAGGATTTTGTCACGGCGGTTGACATACTGAAATCGTGCTCCGGGAAGGTAATTGTTACCGGTATCGGAAAATCAGGCATTATTGCCCAGAAGCTTGCGTCCACGCTTTCCTGCTCCGGAACGCCGGCACTGTTTCTCCATCCGGCTGAGGGCATACACGGCGACATCGGCATGGTGTCGAAAGATGATGTGGTGATCGCTGTTTCCAACAGCGGGGAAACTGACGAGCTGCTGAAAATACTGCCGGTGATCAAGCGCCTGGGCATTAAACTGATTGTGGTGACCGGCAACGCCGGGTCACTGCTGTCAAAAAGCGGCGATGTCGTTCTTGACCTCGGTGTGCAGGAGGAGGCATGCCCGCTGGGGCTGGTACCCACGACCAGCACGACTGCGGCCATGGCCATGGGGGACGCGCTGGCGCTGGCGCTGCTTGAGAGCCGGGGGTTTAAGGCGGAGGATTTTGCCGCGCTGCACCCAGGCGGCGCGCTGGGCCGGAAGCTTCTGTTGCGGGTGCAGGATCTGATGCATGTGCGGGAGGCGCTGCCGGTTGTCTCCGCGCAGGACCCGATGAAAACGGCGCTCATCGAGATGACTTCAAAGCGGCTGGGCGTCACCGGGGTGATAACGGAACAGGGTGAACTGGCCGGCATTATTACCGACGGTGATCTGCGCCGCTGGCTGGAGCGGGAAAAAAACCTGCTTTCGCTCACAGCCGGCGAAATCATGACGCGCAACCCCAAAACCATTGACCGGGATGCGCTTGCAGCGCAGGCGCTGCAGATGATGGAGCAGTATTCCATCACCTCCCTCTTCATTGTATCCGCGACCGGGCGAAAACGGCCGGAGGGCATTATTCATCTCCACGACCTTCTCAAGGCAGGCATCGCATAGGTTCACCGGAGGCAGGATGGAACAGGAAAAAGCCCGGGCTGTGAAGCTGCTGATTCTGGATGCGGACGGCGTATTAACCGATGGCAGAATCGTTTACACTGACCGGGGTGAGGAAGTAAAAGCCTTTAATGTAAAGGACGGGCACGGGTTAAAGCTTCTCATGCGGGCGGGAATCCGGGTGGCAATCATAACCGGCCGCAATTCTCCTGCCGTGGAACACCGGGCCCGGGACCTGGGAATTGACCGGGTTTTCCAGAAGGCGCTCAATAAAATCGAAACCTATGAAGAGCTGCGCGCGACGGAGAAGCTGCGTGACGAAGAGATCTGCATGGTGGGAGATGACCTGCCTGACCTTCCGGTTCTGAGAAGATGCGGTTTTGCTGTTGCCGTTGCCGACAGCGTGGAAGACGTCAAGAGGGCGGCTGATTATGTGACCAGCAAGGAGGCAGGAAAGGGTGCAGTCCGGGAAGTATGCGACATTATTCTTAAAGCTCAGGGCCTGTGGGAGACAGTTACTGCCCGCTATTTTTAAAAGCATCTTCCCCGGCAATGCTTATAAAAACAGGCGCAGGCTCCAGCTTGTCCTGCTGGGCGTGGCGCTGGCCATCATCCTCATCGTGACGGCAACGGCATTCAGGGAGAAGCGCAAGCCCTATATTACCAAGCCGGAAGAAGTTCAGCATCCCCCGGGGGATGCGAACCTTGAAGTCAGGGATGTTTCATACGGCTACACCAACAGGGACAACGTCAAGGAATGGGAGCTGCACGCCGACTCGGCACAATACTTCAAGGAGAAAAAACTGGTCACGCTGGAGAACCTCGCGGTCACATTTTACCGGGCAAACGGCGGTGTGTACCGCATGACGGGCAAGAAGGGCCAGCTTAATATTGAGACACAGAACATCATGGTCGAGGGAGACGTGAAGGGCGTCATGCCCGACAACACCCGCTTTGCCACCAGCTCTTTTACCTATGACAACAACAAACGGCTGGTAACCGCCAGGGATACGGTGTTCATTAACCGCGATACGTTTTCCCTGGAAGGGGTGGGAATGGTGATAGATGTGAAGAGTGAAAAAATCACCTTGCTTGACAAGGTCAAGGCTACGGAGAGCAGATGAGAAACATGCGAATCAGTCTACTGGTACTTGTGTGCATCCTGGCGCCCCGGCTGCTTATGGCGCAGGCAGCCGTCACGGTCAGGATTGCGGTGCTGCCCTTTGAAATCTACAGCATGGAGGAAACCCCCGGCCTGGGCCGGGAGCTTTCCATTCAGCTGTCCCAGCAGCTCGGTCTGAATCCGCGCATTCTGACCTGCACCCAGGATATCATTGCCGCCGCGCTCAACAGCAAGAAGGCGGCGGCCCTGGACCAGGCGCAGCTGGCCAGGATGGCCCAGTCCCTGGATGCTCATTTTATCGTGTCCGGCAGCCTGACCAAGATACAGAATGACATGAGCATGGACGTACAGCTGTATAATAATTTTGATAAAGAGGCCTTTGCCAGGACCTATGCCGAAGGGACCGCGCTGGAATCGCTGGTCAGGGACATGGCGCAAAAACTGGAGCAGGAAATGATGAAAAGGGCCGCGCTCATTCCGCCGGCGCAGCGCATTACAACAGAACCAGCCGCAGCTCCCGCAGCGGAAAAACCGGAGGAGCTGATTCCGGATATGAAAGAAGCGCCGCAGGAGGAAGCGCCCGCGGCCGCACCCCGGGAAGAAAAGCAGCAGGCCGCCGCGGTAACGACATCCGTGCCGCAGCAGCTGCAGGATGAAGCTGCTGAAGCGGATTTCGAGCAGCCCCGGACAGCGCCGGAGCCGGAGAAAAAAACCGAGCTGCCCCAGGCCGCGGAGAAGAACGCAAAGTCCGCCAAAAAAATGGACGCCGGCCGGGAAAAGCAGTCCGGGCCAGCGTTCGGCAATTCCGGCCTGCCGGTCAACATTCACGCCGATACCCTGGAGTATGACAACAAGCAGAGCCGGGTTGCTTTCAAGGGCCATGTGGTTGCCCGCCAGGGCGATATGGTAATTTTTGCCGACTCCATGCAGGTGGAATACGAGTCAAAGGGCAAGCTGAAAGAGATCGAAGCCCGGGGCGGCGTGAAAATTATCCAGGCTGACCGTATTGCCACCGGCGACTTGATCACGTTTTATAATGAGCAGCAAAAGATCGTGCTCACGGGCAACCCCCGCGTGTGGCAGGGCGATAACGTCATTACCGGAGAGAAAATAACGGTCTATATCAGGGAGGAGCGCAGCGTGGTTGAGGGAAGCAAGGCGGGCCGGGTCAGCGCCACGATTGTTCCCAAGAAGAAAGAGCAGAAGCCCGGCCAGGAGCGGTAGCGCGCGAGAAAAAGCTTCTCCCTTTAATTTGAAATATGTTAAAGTATCTATTGTTGAACGAATCCTGACGATAACGGGCACCATGACGCATCTCAGAGCTGAATCGCTGGTTAAATGTTTCGGAGAGAAAAAGGTTGTCGATAATATTTCCCTGGATGTGCAGCGCGGTGAAATTGTCGGGCTGCTGGGTCCCAACGGCGCCGGTAAAACCACCACCTTTTATATGATGGTCGGGCTGTATCAGCCCAACGGCGGGACGGTCTGGCTTGACGGTACGGATATTACTGATTACCCGATGTACCTGCGGTCGCGCATGGGCATCACCTATCTGCCGCAGGAAGCCTCCATCTTCCGCAAGCTCACGGTCGAAGAAAATATCCTGGCGATTCTGGAAACGCTCCCGATAACCCGGGACGAGATGCTGGAGCGGCTGGAAGAACACCTCAAGGAATTGAACATAACCGGCATTGCCAAGCGCAAGTCGTTTCTTCTTTCCGGGGGGGAGCGGCGCCGGGTTGAAATAACCCGGGCACTGGTGACCTCGCCGTCGTTCATTTTGTTTGATGAGCCGTTTACCGGGGTTGACCCGATTGCGGTTCACGAAATACAGAATATCATCCTGCGGCTCACGTCCCGGGGCATCGGGGTGATTATATCCGACCATAACGTGCGCGAGACCCTGGGCATTTGCCAGCGGGCCTATATTATTCATGACGGCAAAGTTCTCGAAGAAGGAGAGCCGCAGAAGATTGTAGAAAGCAGCAAGGCGCGCAGAATTTATCTGGGCGAAAAATTCAGCATGTAAAAAAAGACAGGGGCCAAGGGGTCAATAATAAAAGCGGAATGCCCGCTGTGCCAAGGCAAAGCGCGGCGAGCAGATTGCAGAATTCGGTATAACAAAGAGGGAGTTTAATAATTCCGTAATCCGAATTCCGAAATCTGCATTATGCTTTGCCCCTTGAATCCCGGACCCCTTGAACCCTTAAATTATTATGGCATACGAACTCAAACAGCAGCTCAAATTAACCCAGCAACTGATCATGACGCCCCAGCTGCAGCAGGCCATAAAACTGCTGCAGCTCTCAACGCTTGAGCTCTCGGACCTGCTGCAGCAGGAGATTAATGAGAACCCGGTGCTTGATGAAACGCTCGGGGACGGCGAGAAAGAACGGGAGGCTGATGAGAACGCGGCGCCGGAAGACGCTGAATCCGCAACCCTTCCCGAACTGAGCGAAAAGCCGGAATTTGACTGGAAAGATTATGTTGACAAGTCAGCCATGCCCCGGAGCAGTTCCTCCTATCAGCGGGAGGACCGGGACGAATTTGAGCCGATCATCACCAAACGGGACTCGCTCGTTGATCACCTGATGTGGCAGCTGCACCTGCATCCCCTGAGCGATATCGAGCGGCGCATCGGCGACTATATCATCGGCAACTTGAATACCGACGGATACCTGCAGACCACGGTTGAGGAGATTGCCCGGGACTGCGCAGCTGAGGAGCAGACCATAGAAACGGTTCTGGAAAAGATCCGAAAATTTGATCCGGTCGGCGTTGCCTCGCGGACCCTCCAGGAATGCCTGCTGGCGCAGGCGGACCTGCTCCCCGGCGATCAGTCCCTGCTTAAGCGAATCCTGCAGCAGCACATGTCAAACCTGGAGGGGCGGCGCTATCAGATCATGGCGCGGGAGTTAAAAGTGCCGCTGGAAGAGGTCATCCACGCCTCCCAGATCATATCCAACATGGAGCCCCGCCCGGGCCGCGCGTATAACGACCACGAGACCCAGTATATTGTGCCGGACATCTACGTCTATAAAGTGAACGATGACTATGTGGTGGTTTTAAACGAGGACGGGCAGCCGAAGCTGCGCATCAACTCATTCTATAAACAGGCCCTGGCTGACCCGGGCCTGTTTTCACCCAAAACCAGGGATTACATCCAGGAGAAGCTGCGCTCCGCGGTGTGGCTGATCAAGAGCATCTACCACCGCCAGGGGACCATCGTCAATGTTATGAAGAGCATCATAAAGTTCCAGCGGGATTTTTTTGACCACGGCGCCGGGCACCTCCGGCCGCTGGTGTTGCGGGATGTCGCCGAGGACATCAGCATGCATGAATCAAATATCAGCCGGGTCACCACCAATAAGTATGTCCACACCCCGCACGGCGTCTTTGAGCTGAAATATTTTTTCAACAGCGGGCTCACCTCCGATAACGGTGAAAGCATTGCCTCGGAGAGCGTGAAAAAAATGATCCGGGAGCTGTTGCAGAATGAGGACCCGCGCAAACCGCTCAGCGACCAGGATATCGCAGACACGCTCAAGCGCGAGGGTATTAATATTGCCCGCAGGACCGTTACCAAGTACCGGGAGATGGGCGGGATTCTTTCATCTTCAAAACGCAAGAAATTATTTTAAGGGTATACCTCTAATAATGTGGTTTTGCACTAAAAAGCAGGGAGTAAAAACAATACGTTGCATTCATTGCGGGCTTTGAAAATTCTATTTTTAGAGTCCCCCTTAACCCGTATTGCCAAGAGGAGCCATCATGGAAATTACCGTCACCTTTCGCCACCTGGAATCAACCGATGCACTCAGGGACTATGCGCAGGAAAAAGTGGCGCGCATTAAAAAATATGTGGGCACCCCGGCCGAGGCGGCGGTGGTGCTGTCCCTGGAAAAGCGCCGCCACACGGCGGAAATCATTCTGAACACCGACGGCATAACCATCAATGCCAGAGAAGTCACCGAAGACATGTACTCATCCATTGATCTCGCGGTGGACAAGCTGGAGCGCCAGGTTAAAAAGCACAAGGAAAAGCTGAAGGACCACAAGCCCGGCGCGCAGCGGGAGCGCACCGCGCGGTATAACATCCTCTCCTCCCAGCCGGACGAGCAGACCGTGCGCGGCCGGATCATCAAGACGGAAAGCGTTTTTATAAAGCCCATGGCAATCGATGAGGCAATCATGCAGATCGATGTCATGAACAGCGATTTCATGATATTTACCAATGCCGAGACGCAGAAGGTGACGGTCATCTATCGCCGGCGGGACGGCAATCTGGGGCTCATAGAGCCGGAAAATGTATAAACCATACGCAGCGCGGCATACGGCGCCGCCGGTAGCGGTATGAAAATTTCTGATATCCTCAGCGCAGAGCTCATAGTTCCCGATCTTCAGCAGACCGCAAAAAGGGAGGTCCTGGCAGAGCTCGTCAGCCATCTGTCAGCCGCCGTGGAGGGGATTAATGCCGCTGAGCTGCTCGCCGTGCTCCTGGAGCGGGAACAGCTCGGCAGCACCGGCATCGGCGACGGGGTTGCCATACCCCACGGGAAACTGAAGGAGCTGAAAAAACTTCTTGCCGTGTTCGGCAAGAGCGCGCGCGGGGTTGAATTCAATGCCATGGACGGCAGGCCGGTGCACCTCTTCTTTCTTCTGGTGGCGCCGGAAAATTCCGCCGGCGTGCATCTGAAAGCCCTGGCGCGCCTGTCCCGGCTGCTGAAAAACAACGGCTTCCGGCAGAAGCTGATGGATGCGGCCGATGCCCTGAGCCTGTACCGGGTGATTATTGAGGAAGATGAGCATTGCAGTGTTTGAACCGTGAATGTGCAGACCGCTCACCATCCCCCCTGAACGGGACTGCCTGCTTCCGGACCCCCTTTTTTTTCACCAGCGGTATCACACAAGAAGTTGTTTATGAGAGAGCTTAGAATCATCATCATCAGCGGGCTTTCCGGTTCAGGAAAAAGTACTGCGCTGAAGACCCTGGAGGATCTCGGCTTTTTCTGCGTGGATAACCTCCCCGTGCTGCTGCTGCCTAAATTCATCGAGCTCTGCCAGGGGTCAATTCACGATGTGTCCAAAATAGGGCTGGTGATGGATTTGCGCGAGCGTGATTTTCTCAGGGAATATCCCCGCATGCTGGACCTGCTCAAGGCCGAAGGCTACCATATCGAGCTGATCTTTCTGGAATGCTCTGATGAGCTGCTTATCCAGCGGTTCAGCGAGACCCGGCGGCAGCATCCCTTACGCGACGAAGGTTCCGTGGCGGAGGGGATTCAGTCCGAGCGGGAAAAGCTCGGGGAGCTGAAAGCCCTGGCGGACAAAATTATCGACACCTCGGAACTGACGGTGCATCAGCTGCGCATGCTTCTCGAGGACTATTTCCAGCAACTGGCAACCCGCAGCATGCACATAACGTTCATGTCTTTTGGTTTTAAATACGGCGTTCCCCATGATATTGACATGCTGTTTGATGTGCGGTTTTTGCCCAACCCCTATTTTGTAAGCGAGCTCAAAGACCTCGAGGGTACTGACCGGCGGGTGGTAGACTATGTGCTGCGCTCGGCGGAGACCCGGGTCTACGTGCAGAAGCTGCAGGACTTCATCTCTTTTCAGATTCCGCTCTTCGAGCGCGAGGGAAAAACTTATCTCACCATCGCCATCGGCTGCACCGGGGGACGGCACCGCTCGGTGGTTATTGCTGATTATCTCAGACAGCTGTTTCCCCGTGAAACCCATGACGTGTATATAACCCACCGCGATTTGAAAAAGCAGTAGCAGCACTTTTTCAGCGCTGGCGGGCCGCATGCGCATGCTCCCGCCCGCGCCGCGCCGGAGAAGACAGGGAACCGGCGGTACCAGAGGATAACAACGGGGTGGCCCGGCGTTTTTTTGAGCGCGGGCAGCACCTTTAACAGGGAGACCGTATATAATGGTTGGTATTGTTCTTGTTGCCCACTGCAATTTAGCCGAGGAGTTTTTGCAGGTACTGCAGCTCATCGGCGGGGAGGTTCACAGCTTCTGCCCGGTCCGCTTCAACCCCGATGATTCGCCGGAAGACTCGCTGAAAAAGATCTCTGATGCGGTCAAGAAAACCGAACGCGGTTCCGGGGTTATTATCCTGACGGATATGTGCGGCGGCACACCCTCCAATCTGAGCCTGACACTGCTGGAGGAGGGGAAGGTGGAGGTGGTCACCGGCGTCAACCTGCCGATGCTCATTAAATTGACGCAGAACAGGGAAAAGCAGATCAAACTTGCCGATCTGGCGCAGGAGATAAAGTCCTGCGGGCAGAAAAACATCTCCGTGGCAAGCGACATACTGAAAAAGTGAACAGCGCTGAGGCTGCACGGTGAAAAGGCTGACCGCTAAACGTTCATCAGCTCCTTTTAGCCGTTTCCCCGCTTTGTGCCTTCACCCCGGAGTCAATGCCGGCAAACGCCTGTTGCGCGTGCAAAAGCTATGGACATAACCGTCACCGCGATGAAGACTCAGCATCTTGAAGCAGTGCGGGACATCGAGCAGCGCTCCTTTATTTCACCGTGGTCGGCGCAGCTCTTCTGTCAGGAGCTGGAGGCGGCAATTGCCCTGCCGCTGGTCGCCGTGCTGCGCGAAGACGACCGGGAGACGGTGGCGGGTTATTTCTGCGCCTGGATCGTTGCGGATGACTGCACGGTATTGAGGATTGCCAGCGATCCGCAGCATCGCCGCCGCGGCATCGGCAGTATGCTGCTGCAGCAGGGGCTGGCGCGGGCATGGGAGCGGGGCGCACGCATGGCGTCTCTGGAAGTGCGGCCTTCAAATGCGCCGGCGCTGGCGTTTTATTGCGCCTGCGGGTTTACCCTCGCCGGTGCGCGCCGGGGCTATTACCCGGAGACCGGCGAAGATGCGCTGGTTATGCAGATGGATTTGACGGAGCCGCCGCGCGGCGGCAATGACAAAAAAGCAGCCGGAGCTGCCATACCTTCCTAAAGCAGGCCCCATGGTAGTAAAAGAGCACACACAAAAGCCCTCGATCCACGCTGCAGAGATAGTCTGCAACAGAGCGATTGCGCCCGGGGTTTTCCGGATGCGCGTGCGCTGCCCCGCTGCTTCTTGTCAGGCGCTGCCCGGGCAGTTCATCATGCTCAGGGTAAGCGACCAGAGCGCGCCGCTGCTCAGACGGCCGTTCAGCCTGTGCGGAACAGACGGTGAGATCATAGAAATCATCTACCGGGTGGCGGGCAAAGGCACCGCCATCATGGCCGCCTGGAAAGAGCCGCAGGAAATAAATTTTGTCGGGCCCCTGGGCACGGGGTTCAGCATTCCGGGAGATCCGGGAACAGCGTTTTTAGTGGCTGGCGGAATCGGCATAGCGCCGCTTCTGCTGCTGCTCCAGCACCTTGGAGAGCAGCACCCGGGGGCTGGCAGGAAAATCTTCATGGGCGGCAAAACCGCAGATGATATCCGGCTGCTGGATGATTTTAAGCCCCTGCCTGCAGATATTTTAATTGCCACCGAGGACGGGGCAGCGGGATTTCGCGGCCTTGTTACCGATCTTTTTGCGCAGCAGCTGGAAAAATGCACGCCGCGGGAGCTGCAGAAGGCAGACATTTTCAGCTGCGGCCCCCCGGCTATGGCCCAAGTTGTTTCTGCCATAGCAGCGCGCCGCGGCATTTCCTGCCAGCTGTCGCTTGAAGCGAACATGGCCTGCGGCATCGGCGCATGTCTTGGCTGCGCGGTTAAAACCCGTTCCCGTGCGGGCGCTGATGAAACAGACGGCAGGACATTTCTTTACCAGCGGGTCTGCGCGGAAGGCCCGGTCTTTGACAGCAGCGAACTGGTGTGGGAGGAGGAGTAGGGTCAAGGGTCAGGGGGTAAGGGTGAAGAATAATGCGGATTTCGGAATTCGGATTGTGGAATAGTAAAATCCTTTTTTGTTCTTCCGCATTCTGCAATCTGCTCGCCGCGCTTTGCCTTGGCACAGCTGGCATTCCGCATTCATTCCTGGTCCCTTGGACCCTGTATAAAATATTATGAACAAACGTGCGCAGCAGGCAGACATTGACCTTTCAGTAACCATTGCCGGCATCAAGCTGAAGAATCCGGTCATGACCGCTTCCGGCACCTGCGGGTACGGAGAGGAACTGGCGCCGTTTCTGGACCTGAACCGTATCGGCGCGTTCGTGACCAAGGGAGTATCGCTTCAGCCGAGCCAGGGCAATCCGCCGCCGCGCATTGCGGAAACCCCTTCGGGGATGCTCAATGCGATCGGCCTGCAGAATGTCGGGCTGGAGGAGTTTGTCGCAAAAAAACTCCCCTTTCTGCGGCAGTTCCGGACGCCGGTCATCGTCAACTGCTATGGTAAATCAATTGACGAATATCGTGAGCTGTGCAGAAGGCTGAGCGCGGCGGAGGGGATTGCCGGGCTTGAAGTGAACATCTCCTGCCCCAATGTGAAAGAGGGCGGGATGTGCTTCGGCACTGACCCGCGGCAGGCGCACGCGCTGGTCCGCGCCGTGCGCGCCGCGACCGGCCTGCCCCTGATTGTGAAGCTATCACCCAACGTCACCGACATTGCCCTGATTGCCCGGAGCGTGGAAGAGGCGGGGGCTGATGCCCTGTCCGTGACCAACACCTTTACCGGCATGGCAATTGACATTGAAACCTGCAGGCCGGTGCTGGCCAATATTACCGGCGGTCTCTCCGGGCCTGCGATCAGGCCCCTGTCGCTGCGCATGGTGTGGGAAACGGTAAAAGCTGTTTCCATCCCGGTAATAGGGCTGGGCGGGATCATGGCGGCAGAAGATGCTCTGCAGTATTTTATCGCCGGCGCCCGGGCGGTCCAGGTAGGCACGGCTCTGCTGGTGAATCCCGATGCGCCGCTGCGCATTGTTGCCGGAATAGAGGAGTATCTGCGAGCGCGGAACATTTCCGCGGTCAGCGATATTATCGGGTGCCTTAAACTCTCCTGAAACAGAGCATGGTGAAAAAACGAAAGAAGACGCATCAGATCAGTGTCGGCCCGGTGAAAATAGGCGGCAGCGCTCCCGTAAGCGTGCAGTCTATGACCAAGACCGACACCCGCGACGCGCGGGCAACCGTGGCGCAGATACGACGGCTGGAAAAAGCCGGGTGCGAGATCATCCGGGTTGCCGTGCCGGATGAGGCCGCGGCAGCAAGCCTGCCCGCCATTGTCAGGCAGGTACGCATCCCGGTGATTGCCGACATTCACTTTCACCACCGGCTGGCGCTTGCGGCGATAGAGGCCGGCGTTGCGGGGCTGCGGCTCAACCCGGGCAATATCGGCAGCCGGCAGAAGATAGCGGCAGTGCTGGAGCGGGCGCGCGATCGCGGCATATCGATCCGCATCGGGGTCAACTCCGGGTCGCTGGAGAAGGATATCCGCAAGCAGTACGGCGGGCCGGCGCCCGAGGCCCTGGTGGAAAGCGCGCTGCGCAGCATTGAACTGTTTGAGACGCTGTCGTTCCGTAATATAAAAATATCGATTAAGTCTCCGGATGTTGTAACCACGGTGGACGCCTATCGCCTGCTGTCACGAAAAACCCGCTACCCGCTGCATATCGGCATCACCGAGGCCGGGACCCTGTTCTCCGGCACCATAAAATCGGCCGTGGGACTGGGCATACTGCTCGCTGAAGGCATCGGCGACACCCTGCGGGTATCACTCTCGGCAGACCCGCTGGAGGAAGTGCGTGCCGGGTTTGCCATACTGAAGGCACTGGGGCTCAGGCAGCACGGCCCCGAGATCATCTCCTGCCCGACTTGCGGCAGATGCCGGATTGATGTGCTGCGTTTTGCCCGTGATATTGAGAAAAAAGTTTCTTCACTGCGGAAGCCGATAAAAATAGCTGTAATGGGCTGCGAGGTGAACGGCCCGGGAGAGGCCCGGGAAGCCGACATCGGCATCGCCGGCAGCCGCAGTAAAGGCATTCTGTTTAAGCGGGGAGCAATCATACGGCGCTGTGACAAGAATGATCTGCTCAGGGAATTTTACCGGGAACTTGCAACGCTCGCTGAAGAATAAAAAAGCTAACCAAGATATTTGAAATTTATCGTTAGGCTTCTGGTTCATTTGTTCGGGCTACATGCTCGCAACTAATGCTGCTTGTTTTTGCCAGAACCTTTGCTCGCACCGCCCGCAACTGTTTTCACCAGAAGCCTAACGATACAAAATGTGAGAGCAAAATTCTCAGATTAAGCTATGTAAGAACAGCTGATAGCCCCTCGACCGTGAGCTCCCTTCGGGTCTGAGCCTCAGGGGCGAAGACTGGGCCGAACGGCTGTCAGCTGTAAGCCGGTACTAATTTTCTCCCTGGCTATAAATTTTGAACATCATGCGGACATGGAAAGGAAGTTGTTATGCGCTATTCACAGATGCTTATTCCGACGCTGCGGGAGGACCCTGCTGAAGCGGAAGTAATCAGCCACCGGCTGATGCTGCGCGCCGGCATGATACGAAAGCTTGCCGCCGGCATTTACTCGACCCTGCCCCTGGGGGAGCGGGTCATGCAGAAGACCCGGCGCATCATTCAGGAGGAGATGAACCGGGCCGGCGCCCAGGAACTGACCCTGCCGTTTGTGCAGCCGGCAGAACTCTGGCAGGAGAGCGGCCGCTGGAACGTCTACGGCAAGGAACTGCTCAGGTTCAAAGACCGGGGCAGCCGAGAGTTCTGTTTGGGGCCGACGCACGAGGAGGTCATCACCGATCTGGTGAAGGGCGTCGTCACCTCCTATCGCCAGCTGCCCGTCACCCTGTATCAGATTCACCTTAAATTCAGGGATGAAGTACGGCCCCGGTTCGGCGTTATGCGGGCGCGGGAATTTCTGATGAAGGACGCCTACAGCTTTGATGCCGACGAGCAGGGCGCGGAGCAGAGTTACCAGAAGATGCACGACGCCTACAGCCGCATCTTCGCCCGCATGGGCCTCACATTCAGGGCGGTTGAGGCTGACAGCGGCCCCATCGGCGGCAGCTTTTCCCATGAGTTCATGGTGCTGGCGGATACCGGCGAAGACCTCATCGTGAGCTGCACCGCGTGCGGCTACGGCGCTAACACGGAGAAGGCCGAGATCCGCAAGCCGGCTGATCGCAAGGCGCCCGCAGAAAAGGCGGAAGCGCTGCAAAAGGTGAAAACGCCCGGGATGCGGACGGTTGAGGAAGTGACCGGATTTTTAAAAGTGCCGCCGCAGCGCTTGATCAAGACCCTTATCTTCACCGGCCCGGAGGGCCCGTTTGCCGCTCTGGTGCGGGGAGACCATGAAATAAACGAAGTGAAGCTGAGAAACGCCCTGGGCTATGACCACATCGAGCTCGCGGATGAAGCGGTGGTCGAGGAGCTGACCTGCGCGCCGCGGGGATTTGCCGGGCCGATCGGGCTCACGGTCACCATAATTGCCGACTGCGGCCTCATGGGAGGCGGTAATTTCGTGACCGGCGGCAATGAGCAGGACTTGCACCTGCTGAACGTGAACCCCGGCCGGGACTTCACCGTCACCCGCTACGCAGACATCCGCATGGCGCAGAGCGGCGATGCCTGCCCGCGCTGCGAAAGCGCGCTGCAGATCAGCTGCGGCATCGAAGTGGGGCACATCTTCAAGCTCGGCATCAAATACAGTAAAACCATGGCCGCCACTTACCTCGACCGGCAGGGCCGGGAGCAGTACTTTGTCATGGGCTGCTACGGCATCGGCGTGGGCAGAACCGTTGCCGCCGCCATCGAACAGTCCCACGATGAAAACGGTATTATTTTCCCCCCGGCCATCGCGCCCTTCAGCGTTGTGGTGGTGCCGGTGAACACCCGGGACGGGGAGCAGATGGCGATTGCGGAGAAGATCTATGCCGGGCTTCTCGATCGAGGCATCGAAGCGCTGCTTGATGACCGGGACGAACGGCCGGGTATCAAGTTCAAGGATACGGACCTTATCGGCATACCGCTGCGCGTTACCGTGGGAACAAAAGCGGTCAAAGAACAGCGCGTGGATATAAAATTGAGACGGGGCGGGGGGGTAGAGCTCGCAGCCATTGATGACGCCGTAAACACTGTTGAGAACAGGCTGAAAACCATTGGTCTATGATCAGACAGCGGATTGTTCGCATCAACGACATCCTCGACCAGGTCGGCGCCTATTATAAGGATGCTGATCTTGGCCTCATAGAGAAGGCCTATGTCTATTCGGCAAAGGTCCATCACGGTCAGACCCGTCTTTCCGGAGAACCCTACCTGAACCACCCCATGTCCGTGGCGAAAATTCTTGCCGATCTGCGGCTCGATGAATACAGCATCGCCACCGGGCTGCTGCACGATACCGTGGAGGACACCTACGCAACCCTGGAGGAAATCGAGGCGCGCTTCGGACGGGAAGTATCCACCCTGGTTGACGGGGTCACCAAGATCAGTAAAATTGCCTTTGACAGCCACGTTGACCAGCGGGCGGAAAATTTCCGCAAAATAATTCTCGCCATGTCCCGTGACATCAGGGTCATCCTGGTAAAACTGGCCGACCGGCTGCACAACATGCGCACCCTCGGCTTTCTGCCGGCCGAGAAGCAGCGCCAGCTGTCCGAGGAGACCCGGGATATATACGCCCCCCTTGCCGGCCGCCTGGGAATATTTTTAATCAAGAGCGAGCTCGAGGATTTGTGCTTGAACTACCTGCGGCCCGAGGCCTACCGGGAGATTGAGGATCAGCTCGTCGTCACGGCCGCGAACCGGGAAAAGTATGTGGCTGAAGTGGTGCAGATACTGGAGGAAAAGCTGCTGCAGTTCGGCATCCGGGCGCGGGTGCTGGGCCGGCCCAAGCATGTGTACAGCATTTATAACAAGATGTTCCTGCAGAATCTTGACTTCAGCCAGATTTATGACCTGATCGCTTTCCGCGTGATCGTGCCCGAACGGCGCGACTGCTATGAGGTGCTGGGCATCATTCACTCCATCTGGACGCCGGTGCCGGGCCGCTTTAAAGACTACATCTCCATGCCCAAGGCCAACATGTACCAGTCGCTGCACACCACGGTGATGGGGCCGTACGGGCAGCGCATCGAAATCCAGATCAGGACCGAGGAGATGAACCGCATTGCGGAACAGGGTATTGCCGCCCACTGGAAGTACAAGGAGGGACGGCGCATCGAGCAGAAGGATGACCAGCGCTTTGCCTGGCTGCACCAGCTCATGGAATGGCAGAAAGAGCTGAAAGACCCGCGCGAGTTCCTGGAGACGGTGCGCATCGACCTGTTCCCCAATGAGGTGTATGTGTTTACCCCCAAGGGCGCGGTGTTTGAGTTTCCCGCCGGATCCACACCGGTTGATTTCGCCTACCGCATTCACTCGGAGATCGGCCACCGCTGCGTCGGCGCAAAGGTGAACGGCAAACTGGTACCCCTGAAATACCTGCTCAAAAGCGGGGATGTGCTGGAGATCGTGACTTTGCCCAATCATCAACCCAGCAAGGACTGGCTCAAATTTGTTAAAACTTCCCGCGCCAGGACCAAAATCAACCAGTGGATACGCTCGCAGGAGCGCGAATCAAGCATTGCCCTGGGCAGGGAGATCTGCGAACGGGAGTTTGCCCGCTGCGAGATCAGCTTTGCAAAGGCGGTGCGCGGAGGGGACCTGCTGAAGCTGGCGCAGCGGGAAAATATCAGGTCCATTGATGACCTGCTGGAAGCGATCGGCCGCGGCGGGATAAAGGCAAAGCATATCCTCAACAAGCTGCTGCCGAAGGATGCGCAGGAGAAAAAAGTCCCGGAGGTTAAAACCCAGAAACCGGCAAAGTCCGCGGAGCAGCAGACAAATGCCGGCGTGCGGATTCGCGGCGTGGACGACATTATGGTGCGCTTCGGCAAATGCTGCACCCCGCTGCCCGGCGAGAAAATAATGGGCTACATAACACGTGGCCGGGGCATGACCGTGCACGCGGTCAACTGTCCGTATATTGAAGCTGCCGATGCCGAGAGAAAAATAGAAGCGGAATGGGACCCCTCGTGCCGGATCATCACCCCGGTGAGCATCGAGGTGCTGTGCGTCGATCATAAGGGACTGCTGGCGGATATTACGTCCTCTATCGCGGCAGCGGAAGCAAATATCCGCAACGCGCGGGTCGTCACCACCACCGACAAGAAGGGCATCAATATTTTTGAGATTGAAGTAAGCGACCTCAAGCACCTGAATTCCGTGATGAGGTCGATTGAGAAGATAAAGGGCGTGTTGAGTGTGGCGCGGCTCAGATATTAGCTATCAGGCTGTTGAAAAAAACCATCTGCTGCGCTGCGCTCATTCCCGAAAGCTTTCGGGATCATTGCGACGTACGGTAAAGTACGACTCATTCCTCTCGATTTCGCGCGCCGTGCATCCGGCATGTTTTTGACCAGCACGGGGGAAAAATACTTTTTCAATAAATTCTTACATATCTTAATCTGAGAATTTTGCTCTCACCTTTTGTATCGTTAGGCTTCTGGTGAAAGCAGTTGCGGGCGGTGCGAGCAGGGATTCTGGCAAAAACAAGCAGCATTTGCTGCGAGCACTTAGCCCGAACAAATGAACCAGAAGCCTAACAACAAATTTCAAATATCTTTGGTTAGACTTCAGCAGGCGCGGCAGTTTTTGCCGGTACCGGCTTTACCACATAGCCTGACCTGATGCAGCGGGTGCACACCGTTATGCGCTTTATCATGCCGCTTGCGCTCACGCTTCTTACTTTCTGAACATTCGGTTTCCAGACCTTTTTGGTCTTGTTGTGGGCGTGGCTGATGCTGAAGCCGACCTGCCGTCCCTTGCCACAGATACTGCATACTCTGCTCATTGTGTAACTACCTCCTGGTGCCTGCGAGAAATTTTATTGGTAACGGCTCGCTGAAGAGTTTTCTTCCGGCTTGTTTCTCTTGGTAAGCTGTGCTATTGACTAAATCAAAAAATGTAATTTGTATAAATAGCATACCAAGCGCCATTAAGCAATATAAAAAATACAGTCTTTATACGAGAGCGGAGAGACATTGCATGCACTATGTAATCATGGCCGGCGGAAAAGGCTCCCGGTTCTGGCCCCGGAGCAGGGCAGCGCTGCCGAAACAGCTGCTCGATATTGTCAGCGATAGAACCCTGATTCAGCAGACCGTGGAGCGTGTTGCCGGCCTGGTACCCTTCGAGCAAGTTATTATCGTGACCGGCAGGGAGCATGCCGAGGCCATATATCAGCAGCTCCCGGAAATCCCCCGGGAAAATATTCTTATTGAACCAATCGGCCGCAATACCGCGCCGTGTATTTGCCTGGCAGCGCTGTGGGTGGAAAAAAAAGAGCCGGGCGCAACCATGGCGGTGCTTCCCGCGGACCATTATATCGGCATTCCGCAGGCATTCTGCCGCTGCCTGGAGTCAGCGGCAGAGGCGGTCCGGCAGCTTGACGCGCTGGTCACAATCGGCATAAAACCCCGCAGCCCTGAAACCGGCTACGGCTATATTCAATGCGGAAAAGAAACCGGCACATACAAGGGGCAGGCCGCGTACCGGGTGCAGCAGTTCCATGAGAAGCCGTCCCTTGAAAAAGCCCGCGGGTTCTTAGCCCAGGAAAATTTTCTGTGGAACAGCGGCATGTTTATCTGGAAGGCGGCAACCATCCTCGCGGAAATTAAAACCTGCCTGCCGCAGATGTATGCCGCGCTGGCTGGGGTCGCACCGCAACTGGGGACTGCACAGGCGCAGCAGGCCATTGACGCGGCATACCAGAACATTGAGGGGATTTCCATTGACTACGGCGTCATGGAGAAGAGCTCACGGGTTGCTATCCTGAAGGGAGATTTCGGCTGGAGCGACGTGGGCAGCTGGTCCGCAATGTATGATATATCTGAAAAAGACGCGCAGGAGAATGTGCTGCGCGGCGATGTCATTGCCGTTGATGCACGGGGCAGTCTGGTTTACTCTCCGAGGAAGCTGACCGCTATAGTCGGGCTTGACAATGTCGTGATCGTGGAGACAGAGGACGCGCTGCTGGTATGCGCGAAAGACAAGGCACAGGATGTGAAAAAGGTGGTGGATATACTGGAGCAGCAGGAGAAGAAAGAATATTTATAAAACAGGGGCCAAAAATAAATGCGGAATGCAGATTGCAGAATGCGGAATAACAAAAAAGGAGTTTACTATTCCGCAATCCGAATTCCGAAATCAGCATTATGCTTCACCCCGGACCCCTTGAACCCTAAGGAATACATTGTGAACGAGCAGATTTTCAGAGAATATGATATTCGCGGCGTGGTGGGCATTGACCTGACACCAGAGGTGGTGGAAAATCTCGGCCAGGCCGTCGGCACCTATCTGCTGCGCCATGGTGTTAGCGGGATGACGCTCGGGAAAGACTGCCGGCTTTCCTCCGACAGCCTTAACGACGAGCTTTGCCGGGGCCTGCTCGCCACCGGGATTGACGTGATTGATATCGGCGTGTGCCACACGCCGCTTCTCTATTTTTCGCTGTTTCATCTGGACAAGAACGGCGGCGTGATGATAACCGGCAGCCACAACCCGCCCGAATTCAACGGCTTCAAAGTGTGCCTGGGGAAAGCAACCATCTACGGCGATGAAATAAAGGCGCTGGAAAAGCTGATCCGGGCACAGGACTTTGAGAAGGGCGCGGGCAGTTATTCTACTCAGGATGTGCTGCCGGCGTACTGGGACCGTATTGCAGGCGACATGAAACTTGCAAGAAAGCTGAAAGTTGTCGTGGACGCGGGAAACGGTACCGGCGGCCGGGCGGCAGTGCCGCTCCTGCGGCGTTTAGGCGTTGAAGTCATTGAGATCTACTGCGACATGGATGGGAACTTCCCCCACCACCACCCCGATCCCACGGTTCCAGAATATTTAAAGGATCTCATCGAAACGGTAAAGCGGGAAAAGGCGGATGTTGGCATCGGCTTTGACGGAGACGCGGACCGGATCGGCGCGGTGGACGAGCAGGGCGCTATTATCTGGGGCGACCACCTGATGATACTGTTTGCCCGGGAGGTTCTGAAAGAAGTTCCGGGGGCAACATTTCTTTCAGAGGTAAAGGCATCGCAGAATTTTTATAATGATATTAATGCGCGGGGTGGGAAAGCCATCATGGGGAAGACCGGCCACTCGCTCATGAAGGCGAAGATGAAAGAGGAGCACGCGCTGGTCGCCGGGGAGGTGAGCGGCCACATGTTCTTTGCCCACCGCTATTACGGCTTTGATGACGCGGTCTATGCCGCCTGCCGCCTGCTTGAGATAATTTCCCGGAGAGACAGAACCCTGAGCAGCCTCCTGAGCGATGTGCCCAAGACCTGGACCACGCCGGAAATCCGCGTTGACTGCCCTGATGAAAAAAAATTTGCCGTCGTAGAGAAGATACGGAAAATGTTTCAGGAGAAATACCAAATCATTGACATTGACGGCGCCCGGATTTTAATGCCCGGCGGCTGGGGCCTGGTGCGCGCCTCAAACACCCAGCCGGTGCTGGTCCTGCGGTTTGAAGCTGACTCGGAAAAGCGCTTGGCAGAACTTAAACAGGAAGTCTCCGCAGTTGTTGAGCAGATTATAGCGGAATAGGAAAACCGGGGTTCGGGGATAGGGGTTCGTGGTTCGTGGCTTGTGAGAAAAAGGTGAAACGTGGCACGTGAAAAGTGAAAGCGGGCCGGATAAGGAGGATTTTGTGGAACCCTTTACAGTATTTGTTTTTTAATAATTATAGGTATAATATTGATACTGATTCTTCAAAAGGAGTAATTATGCAACATCTTGCAAGAATAACCATTGATCCACAGATGATGGGTGGTAAGCCGTGCATTCGGGGCATGCGGGTTACCGTGGGGACGATTGTTGGTCTTATCGCTTCCGGTAAAACGATAGATGAGGTGCTTGCCGCATACCCCTATCTTGAACGAGCGGATATAATGGAGGCACTTGCGTATGCTGCCTGGCGCGCTGAAGAAAAAGAAATGACTGTGGCATCCTGATGAAAATTCTTATCGACATGAACTTGCCGTCCAGCTGGGCAGGTGATTTTATGTTTTTAAGGAAAAAGAAATGCCATGAAAGCAACCATTGCTTATAATATGAGAGATATTCTTAAGGCGCTTGAAAGAAAAGAAAAAGTCGCGATCATGTATCGTGGAAAACAAATGGGCATTATTGTCCCGTCTTCGGCAGCAAAGGAAATCAGGGTAAGTGAACATCCATTTTTTGGTATGCTGCCGCAGGATACAGATGTGCAAGAGGTAATGGCAGGGCTTCGCGGAGGCAGGTAATGTTTACAGTAGATAGTAAGTTGATGAATGTATTTGAAACGGACTGGTATAAAAAGATAAAGTCAGAAACAAGCCCGGGTGATACTATGAAAATTTACCGGGAGATTAATGGAATGACACAGGAAGCACTTGGCCAGATGCTTGGCAATATTCCCCGTCAGCATATTTCCAATATGGAGAAAGGCATTAGAGCTATCAGCGTAAACACTGCAAAAAAGCTGTCAAAGCTTTTCAAGGTGCCGCTCGAAAAATTCATTTTATGAATATTCAATGATTGATGGGTTTAAAATATCAGTGCTGACTGCGCTTTGAAGTTAAGGTGAAAAGTGGAATGTGAAAGCGGGCTGGACAAGGAAGACTTTTTTTGTGCTCTCGAAAAATAGTTTGTTAATATAATAAATCATGAGCGTCCTAATAAACATCAAATAATTTCAGCTGGTTAGCAGGAGCATTAATAGAATCAGGCAATTTGTTGTAATTCGTGCATTCAACAAGCTGAATAAGCTTGGTTTTTTCAAAC
>Ga0172368_10002787_pt1 | contig 21882 bp, 14 predicted proteins | sample Lak11m_FD_114540 | JGI IMG/M metagenome (GOLD analysis project Ga0172368, IMG submission 114540) | Freshwater microbial communities from Kabuno Bay, South-Kivu, Congo - kab_022012_11m | ecosystem: Environmental > Aquatic > Freshwater > Lake | place: Democratic Republic of the Congo: South-Kivu...
AAGGACGCGCTCACGCTCACGATCGAGCGCCCCGGCGCCGCGGAGCCAATCAAGGTCAAGGTCACTCCCCGGCCCACGACGACGGCGCCGGTTGAGTTCCACCAGATGGCCGGCAACGTGGGCTACCTCCGGATCACCCGGTTCTCCAGCGATGCACCGGCGCTTGTCACGTCGGCGCTCTCGTCCGCCCCTGACCTTCGCGGCCTGGTCCTGGACCTGAGGGACAACACGGGCGGGCCGGACCTCGACGGGCCGGGCTCCGCGCTCGGCTCGCTGACACGGTGCATGGGGGCGCTGGGCTTCGCCGGCGAGATCGGGCAGGTGGCCAAGGGCACTTCGAAGCGAACCATCGTCGCACAGGGGCAGGGACACGCGACGCCCAGGCTGGCCGTCCTCATCAATCGCGGCACTGCCAACCTGGCCGAGATGGCGGCCTCAGCTCTGAGCTCCGAGCGAGGCGCGAAGCTCATTGGCGAGGCATCTTGCGGCGACGGCGTCTACCAGAAGCTCGTCCCTCTGAAGGTCGGCGCCATGACGGTGGCAGCCGGGACGCTCCTCGCCGGCGGTAAGACGATCCCGGCGGCGGGGCTCAGGCCGGGCATCGTGGTGGCTTCGGGCGGGGCCGGATGGAAGGAGGATGCCGCAGTTCGCAGGGCCGCGGCGCTGTTGGGCTCGGCGGCCACGGGGCGGAGCGGATCGCCTGATAGGGAGGGCCGATCATGATGGTACCCGGGCGCGCGTTCCAGCGCCTCGCGGCGTTCGCCGTCGGCGTCGGGTTGGTGCTGGGGATTGCCGGGCCGGTGGTCCCTTCGCTTCGACATGGTCGCATCGCCTGCGCCGGCGTCTCGGATTCTCGATCGGCGGCCTCGGACTGGTTCTCCGGCGCGTTTGGGGTCCAGCCGGCACGTGCACAGTCCGGCGCGGGGCCGTTGGAGGCCTACTCGGAAGCGCTGGCCGTACTGAAGCGCGAGTACTCGCGTGCGGCGATTGACGAGAAGAAGACGAGGGAGCTCACCTATGCGGCCATTCAGGGGATGCTCTCGGCCCTCAACGATCCCTTCACGGGCTTCCTCGACCCCGATGACTGGCTGACGATGCAGCAGACCACGCAAGGCTCGTTCGAAGGCATCGGCGCGGTCCTGGAGCCGTATGGGCGCGACGTGCGCGTCGTGAGGCCGCTGCCGGGCAGTCCGGCCTTCAAGGCCGGACTGAAGGCCCGGGACATCATTATGAGCGTCGGGACCCACGATACGAAGACCGGGAAGCTGGTGCGGACGACGCCGACGCTGGGCAAGGGCATCAACGAAGTCGTGAAGCTCATCAAGGGTCCGCGCGGCACCAGGGTCACGGTGACGGTTCTGCGTCAGGCCGCCGCGAGGCCTCTGACGTTTACGCTCACCCGGCAGCACATCGAGCCGCCCGTCGTGGACCACTGGATGGAGGACCAGCAGCGCAAGATCGGGCGCATCGTGCTGAGCGAGTTCAACGAGCGCGCCGACAGCCAGTTCGAGCGAGCCTGGATGGACCTGAAGAAGCAGGGGATGCGGGCGCTCGTGTTCGACCTTCGCTACAATCCCGGAGGACTGCTCGAGACCGCAATCGAGATCGGCAGCAGGTTCATCGAAGACGGACCCATAGTCATCGTCCAGGAGAAGAACGGCCGCCGCCACACGATCCGTTCGAGCTCGAACGCGCCGAAGCTCGGTTCGATCCCGCTTGCGGTGTTGATCAACGAGAGCAGCGCGAGCGCCTCCGAGATCGTGGCGGGCGCCATCAAGGACCACGGACGGGGCGTGCTGGTCGGCCAGCATACGTTCGGGAAGGGGCTCGTTCAGACGCTGTTCCCGCTGGCCGATGGCTCCGCCCTTCGCCTTACGACGTCCAAGTACTTCACACCCTCGGGGCGGGACATCAACAACAAGCTCGATGAGGAGCATCGGCCCCTCTTCGGAACCGGCGGCATCCAGCCCGATGTCGCCGTAGAGCAGTCGCCCGACTGGGTGGACCAGGACTTTCAGGACAAGGTGCACGACGTGCAGCTCAAGAAGGCGCTGGACGTTCTGCGGAGCAAACTGACGGCATCCGCAACCCGCTGAGCCCTATCACTCCCTGCTGGGCGGCGCTCTGCGCGGCGCCGCGCGGCAGGGCGCGTCGGCATGAGACGCGTTCGTCGCTCTGGGGCGCGCAAGCGAGGAACAGGCAGCGTGGCGGGCTCGTCAGACGATTGCCGGGTCAGGCCGGCGCCTGGGCAGGCTAGCCGTCCTCCTCCGACGCCCGGTCTCGGGCTCCGCGGGAAGGTAGAATAACGCCACTGGCGCCGCGCGACGCGACACCTGGCCGGCAACGGGCGCACCATTGGGTTCCGACACATACGGGTACATAGCAGCCTCCCTTTACTGGGTGCTCATCGTCTGCTGGCTGACGATCCTCGTCTTCTACTGGCGCGAGTACCGTCGCCTCCGGTCGCTTGGCACCATCGTCAGCACCATGCTCGTAGTGGTGTTCCTCGACGGCGCCCGCACGCTGCTCGAAAGCGTCTACTTCGGCACCATCTACACGGCTCGTGCCGGGATCTTCCCGCGGTTCATGTTCGAGTTGCTGTCCGAACCTCAGCTTGTGATCGTGCCGAAGCTGGTCAATCTCGCGGCCGCGCTCATCATCATCGTCGTGCTGGTGCGACAGTGGTTCCCAGCCATGCGCGACGAGCTCGATCGCCAACGCCGCCTTAGCCAGCTATACGGGGAGCTGCAGGAAGCGCACGACAAGATGAAGGCGGCACACGACGAGCTTACGAGGGCGCACGAGGACCTGCGGGCTGCCCGGGAAGCGCAGGATGCGCTGACGCACATGATCGTGCACGACATGCGCACGCCGCTGACCAGCCTGATCACCGGTCTTCAGACCGTCCAGCAGACCGATTACGATCCCGATCTGACGCCGGAGCTTGTTCAGCACGCGCTGGACGGCTCCGACCGCCTCCTGCTCATGGTCAACGACCTGCTGGACATCGGCAAGATGGAGGCCGGGATGATGAGCGTGGACGCCGAGGCCTTCCCGGTTAGCGAGCCGATCGGCCTGGCCGTCAGCCTGGTTGACGCGCTCGCGCGGGATAAGGGCATCAGCATTGAGGTCGCCAACGGCGAGCACGAGGCAGGGCGCACCGGACTCGTGCAGGCGGACCGCGAGATCGTGCGCAGGATGGTGGTGAACCTGCTCGGGAACGCGCTCCGGTTCAGCCCCAGAGACGGTCGCATCACCGTGGCGGTCGAGCCCGCGGGGGTTGCGTCCGTCCGCGTCTCGGTCACGGATCAGGGCCCGGGGATCCCAGCCGAGCACCAGGCGCGCATTTTCGACAAGTTCCACCAAGTGAACAACGGCGGCCCCAACGGTGTACCCTCGACGGGCCTTGGCCTGACCTTCTGCAAGATGGCGGCTGAAGTCCTGGGCGGGCAGATCGGCGTCAAGAGCGAGGCGGGCGCAGGCAGCACCTTCTGGTTTACTCTCCCCGCCGGAACAGCTTCCCGAGAGACATGATCTCGGACTCGCGCGCGTCGGCGTCGCCCCGTTGAGGCAACCGTCGTATCATGGACCAGCTGTCGTTGTGTCGGCGGAACGTGGACTGACCGTTTCGCCTGTACCCCAGACTCCGATAGAGCGACTCTGCACGGTCGTTGCCCTTGACAACGGAGAGCCAGGTTGCGGGCAGGCGCCGCTCATCGGCTATCTGGAGGAGGCGCTCCATGAGACGCCTGCCGAATCCATACCCGATGATCGCGTCGCGCAGTCCGATCCCTACCATGGGCCTTGGGCCGTCCAGTGGCTGGATGAACGCGTGGCCCATCACCTGACCTTCGCTGTCCTCGAGGACGAGGCTGAGGCATGCGCCCGTCTCCACGCCGCCCAGGTGCGCTGAGATCGTGTCGTGGGAGACGGGGCTCTCGGGGAGGAACACGCGGGCGACCTCTTCGGACAGCGACCGGTAGAAGTCGAGGAGCGCCTCATCGTCATCGGGCGTCGTCGGCCTGATAGTCATCCGGTCCTGCCGCAGCACTGCTTGTATTTGCGTGCGCTTCCGCACGGACACGGGTCGTTTCTGCCCACGTTCCGAACGGCGGCGCGACGTCGGGCCAGCATCTGCATGATCTCGGCGGGAGCACGCTCCTCGCGGAGGAGACGCACCATGATGTCCATGGTGGGCTCGATGTGACTGAAGAACCGCTTGTAGGACGGACACAGGTAGTTGAGCCCGGGCTCGCCATCGGGCGTGTACTCGCAGCGGTGCTTCGGGCACTCGCCGCGGCAAGCGAACAGCCAGCGGCACTCCCGGCAGCACTTCGGCAACATGTCACGCTTGGCGGCTCCGAAGGCGGTCTGCTGCTCGGACCTCACCATGGCGCGGATCGTGTCGGTCCTCAGGTTGCCCAGCCGATGCTCGGGATACACATAGTGGTCGCACGAGTAGACGTCGCCGTTGTGTTCTACGGCCAGGCTCTGACCGCACGTCTCTGCGAAGACGCAGAGCGACGCCGGGTAGCCGGCCCAGATGCCGAGCGCCGTGTCGAACGCCTGAACGAAGATGCGCCCCACATCCCGCTGGATCCACTCGTCATAGACGCCGCAGAGGAACTTACCGAACTGCGCGGCCTCAACGCTCCACGAAGTCACGCGAGCCTCGCCGGGCTTGCCGGGGCCGGTGTCCGGAGGGCCGGCAAGTTCGTGCCGCGCCCGTCCCTCGTCGGCACCTGATGAGACTTCGGGGGCACGCTCCACGAGCGGAATGAACTGCAAGAAGCGCGAGCCCATCCCTCTGAGGAACCGGTAGACCTCGACGGGGTGATGTGAGTTGACCCGGTTCACAACCGTGAGGGTGTTGAACTCGACGCGGTGCTTCGTCATCAGCTCGGCGGCACGCATAACGGCGTCGAAGGTAGGACGCCCGCGCTTGTCGAGTCGATAGGCGTTGTGCATGTCCCTCGGGCCGTCGAGGCTCAGGCCGATCAGAAACTCGTTCTCGTGCAGGAACCGGCACCACTCCTCATCGAGAAGCGTCCCGTTCGTCTGGAGCGCGTTGGTGATCCGCTTCCCGCGGGCGTGTTTGCGCTGGAGCTCGACCGCCTTGCGGAAGAAGCGGACGCCGAGGAGCGTCGGCTCGCCGCCCTGCCAGGCGAAGCTGACCTCCGGCACCTCCTGAGCCTCGATGTACTGCTTGACGTACCGCTCGAGCACGTCGTCGTCCATGGCCCACCGGCGCGTGCCGGGGTACAGCCTGGTCTTGTCAAGATAGAAGCAGTAGGCGCAGTCGAGGTTGCAGATCGGCCCGATCGGCTTCGTCATCACGTGGACGGCCATCGGGGGCCGTGATGCGCCGGCCGAGGGTACGCTCACCGTCCGGGTGCGGTCACCGGGAACTCGGCGCTGTCGGTTCGAGCGTCTCTGAGGAACCGCTCCATTCGACGTACGACCTCGGGGTGGCGTGAGGCTATGTCGGCGGTCTCGGCTGCATCGTTGTTCAGCGCGTAGAGCTCGACGGGCGATCGCGGAGAGCGCTTTACCGCTTTCCAGTCGCCCATCCGGGCAGCCTGGCTGAAACCGCCCTCGTGGAACTCCCAGTACATGGGCGGGCGAACGGCCGGCGTCCGGCCCAGAAGGACCGGCAGGACAGATACGCCGTCGAGGTTACCGGGCGCCTTCGCCTGCGCTATGTCGGCGACCGTCGGCAGGAAGTCCCAGAAGGCCCACGGCACATCGCAGACCGTTCCGGCTCGGACCTTGCCCGGCCAGCGCACGATCGCGGGCACGCGGATGCCGCCCTCGTAGAGGTCGCGCTTGATGCCGCGCAGCGGGCCCGCGCTGAAGAAGAACGCGGGATCGTGGCCGCCCTCGCGATGCGGGCCGTTGTCGCTGGCGAAGAAGACCACTGTGTCGCCGCGCAGCCCCAGTGCATCAATCCGCTTGATAAGGTCCCCGATGTCCCGGTCCATGCGGGTGATAGTCGAGGCGAATAGCTTCTCGGCCTCAGGCCACGGCTTGTCACGGTACTCGGGCTCGACCCGAGGAGCCTCCATGGTTCGGGCAGTGCTGTTCGCATGCGGGGCCGTGTAGGCCAGGTACAGGAAGAAGGGGTCAGCCTTGTTGGCCTCGACGAAGCCGACAGCCTCTCTCGTGAACAGATCGTTGGAGTAGGCGCCACGCCTGCCATCTGCGTTGGCCGGGATAGGCTCGGCCGTCTCATTTCGCCAGAGGCTGTCGGGGAAGCTGTTGTGCGCGACGGCCTGGTTCAGATAGCCGTAGAAGAAATCGAAGCCCTGCCGGTTCGGTATGCCCGTCGTACCCGGCTCGCCGAGACCCCACTTGCCGATCAGCGCTGTTCGGTAGCCTCGCATCTGAAGCATGCGCGCCACCGAGTTCTCGCCGAGCCGGAGAGGCACCCGGGCGTTGCCGCGCACGAAGGCATGTCCCGTGTGCAGGCCGGTCATGAGACAGCAGCGCGACGGCGCGCACACGGTACTCCCGGCGTAGCACTGCGTGAACCGCATTCCGCCCCGGGCGAGCAGGTCGAGCGAGGGCGTCTTGATGTTGTGCTGCCCGTAGCATCCCAGGTCGCCGTACCCAAGGTCGTCCGCGAGGATGAACACGATGTTGGGGGGACGAGCGTGAGCGGCCTCTCGTGCGGCCTTGGCGGACGATGCTGCCACGGCGAGCAGTGCGGCGGCAGGAATGGCGGCGATGGCATTGGGCGTCATGTGGCAACCCCCTCGGGTGGTCGGGTGTCGGCCATCGGGATACGTCCCCGGTCCCCAATATGCGCTCGCCGGATCGCGTCGGCGCTCGGGAGCAGCACCGAACGCGCCAGAAACCGAGCGGGACCTGGTCCGCGTATTATAGCCGGTAACCCTGTGCTACAATGCCGGGTTCGTTGAGAGGGCACACGTCCATGAGGATGCTCGAAATAGCTGTGGGCGACCGTGTCCGGTTGCGCAAGGTCCATCCCTGTGGCGGGGACGAGTGGGTCGTGGGCCGCACCGGCGCCGACGTCGGTCTCGTATGCGCAACGTGCGGCAGGCGGGTGATGCTGGAGCGCGAGACGTTTGAAAGGTGCGCCCGGCTGATCCGTCCGCCGGCGGCGACATCGCCGCGGGAGGAATCTTGTTAGCAGTCCGTGCGCTTCGCGCACACGCCAAGGAGGCTGCGTCGGCCGGCATCGTCGCCGCCGCAGTGGCAGCTTCCATCGCACGAGCTCTCCCTGTGCGTCAGGACGGTGTCATCCAGGGAGCCGGCGAGCCGATGCGGTCCCGAGTGGTGGTGGACTCCACGGCGCCCCCCGTCGAGCGGCTTACCACGGCTGCGCAGGCCCTATTCGGTCAAGGACACACCGACGCTCCGTGGGACGGCTGGGTCTGGTTGGAGGGCGCCCGGCTCAAGGCCGAGGCGGACCAGGATGCAGTCCGGGTCGTCGCGGCGCGGATACCCCACGGGATCGCCGTGGCGGTCTACAACACCTCGACTGCTCCGGCTGACCTGCGCATCGCGGCCCGGCTTGGGCCGGCAAGGTACACGGTGGACCGTCTGGTGTTCGAGCCCGCAGAGGTGTCGGCGCCGGACCGCTTGCCCAACGTCGAGCGCCTGCAGAGCGTGCTGATCGAGGCGGTTGGCATGGCGGAGAAGCCGGGCCGGTTGCCTCCGGGCGCGGGCGCCGTCTATCGGTTCGTGAACCAGGCGTCCGTTGCTTCCGAGGCGTACCGACGGGCGATGCGGAGTATCAGTCAGGTTAGCGGGGCCGCCGCGTCGCAGCGCCGCAAACTTACGACTGCGCTGCGCGAGTGTCCGTGGCTCCTCACCCAGGTCCAGACGCTCCTGAAAGAGAAGGACCCTGAGCCGGCGCTCAAAGCCCTCCACCGTGCGCTGCTGACAGTGCGCCACGCGATGGCTCTCTGCACCAACGCGGCCGGACTGGGCCGGATGGGCAAGAGCCGGGCCGCTGCCATTTCCGGTGACCTGGCCGATCTCGAGGCGGCTCTGACGGAGTGCAGCGTCGCCTCCCTGAACCTGGTGCCTTCGGCTCGTGAGCAGGTTGATCCGGACTACCCGCACGGCCGTTCAAAGGTGGTTGTCGCCGTTCACAACGCCGGCGCTCTGACGGTACGCGCAGTGAGGCTCTGGGCCACAGGAACCTCGGGGCGGGTCGTCGAACCGGGCGATGCAGCGGTATTCGATGCCCTCGGCCCGGGTCAGGCGGCCAGCGCGACGTTCCGCGTCATGGGCCCTGCAGAGGACGCGAGCGAGTCAGGATCCGGGACGGGCGCTGCCGCCTCGGAGGCGATCGTTGGGCATCTGGCCTACTTCCGAGCGAGTGCGCCGGCGCACCTGCGCTTCGTCTGTCAGTAATACAACGTTCAGAGGAGACCGTCACATGCCGCTTCGGGCTACCATTCGTCCCGCATTCCTGTCCGTCATCTCGGGCCTTGGCCTGGTCATGATCGGATCGCGGGCATCCGCCGCAACAGTCACCCTTAGCGTAGCGGACGGCGCCAGGATCGCCGACACAACCACCGTTACGGCGAGGATTGTGGGCTTCGAAGCGACCGGCGTGCGCAAGGTCGAGTTCACGGTGGATGGCCGCCCACGCGGCGAAGATGTCAGCACTCCCTACACGCTCGAGTGGGATACCCTCCAGGACGCCGAAGGGGAGCACACCGTCGAGGCCGTCGCTACGGACATGCAGGGAGCGACGGCTCGCGCCTCGGCAAGGGTGGTCATTGACAATGAGCTTGGCAAGGGCGCCGAGCACCACGCCAGGATCGCCCTGGACGCTCTCCGCAACAACGACCGGGAGACCGCGGTGCGTCACGCTCGGCGCGCGATCAAGGTGGACCCGCGGAACATCACAGCCGCGCGCGCCCTGTCCGCAATGCACCGAGCCGCCCGCGAGTACGACAAGGCGATAGCCGTCATCGAGCAGGCGACCATCCCCTCCACCGAGATCGCCGCTCGCCGCGACCTGGCCGAGCTTTATGTGCTTCGCGGCGATGCTGGAGAGACCACGGCCTCGCTTCTCGACGGAGTGGCGGCGGCGTACGAGCAGCATCAGAGGATCGCCGAAGCCACGACTGCGGGTCTGCCGCCCGCTGCTTCGCCAATCGAGAAGGGCGACGCGGCGTTCGCCGCGCGCAAGTGGGCGGATGCCATCAAGGCGTACCAAACAGCCGGCGATCCGGCCACGATGCCGATGGGTGCGGTGAACCGCCTTCTGCTGGCCTACGCCCGTGCACAGCGATTCCGCGATTGCGACCTCCTGCTCCGAACGCTCGCGCGCGAGAAGCGGAGTGACGATGTGACGAGGGCTGTGCAGGGCTTCTACCTCCTTCGCAGCCACAAACCTGCAGAGGCGCGCCAGGCCGTGCAGGCCGGCGTGGAGAGCCGCATCCTGCCGGCCCTGATCGTGGGGGCGTGCGCCGATCTCATCCTTGGCGAGAAGAAGCGTGCCGGCGAGGAAATCGAAGCGGCAGTGGCGGTCGCCCCTCAGTCGCCGGCGGTGCTCTACCTGCAGACGTTCGTCACGACGGAGCCGCTGGACGTCAGGCGTCAGATCGTAATGGCGCTTGCCGCGGCGCCGGCGTCTCCGGAGGTATTGGTCAGGAAAGCCTACGACCTGCTGGCCGGCAACCGACCCAGGAAGATGGAAGAGGCGGAGGCCGTACTCGAGTTCGCCCGGAAGGTGGATCTGGCGTGCCCCGAGACGCTCATCGCGACCGCGGGTCTCCTCATGCTCCAGAAGCGCCCGGAGGAAGCGCAGCCCATCCTCGATATGCTGATCGCGCAGGATAAGGACGCTCCGGACGCGCTCGTCGGACAGGCGCTGAACCTGAGCTTGCTCGACCGGACGCGCGGCATTACGGACCTGCTGAACCGCGCGATGAAGCTCGACGAGGACCGCTGGAATGACGTCTACGTCCCCAAGCCGGTTGACTACATCAACCGCCTGGCGAAGTACCGCATCACGCCCATACTCGACCCTGCGACGCTCTACCCGGAGGGGTAGGCGGACGCCTCCGACGGCGGCGCTCCGAGGCGGCCATGAACGCGCCGGGAACGGCAGCCGTGCTCTGTATCGGCGAGGTTCTCTGGGATATATTCCCGGACCACCGGTGCCTGGGCGGCGCGCCATTCAACGTGGCTTGCCACCTGCGGGCGCTCGGCGTTGAAACGGCCATCGTCAGCCGCGTCGGGTCGGACCCGGAGGGCTCCGAGATACTGGACCTCGCCGAGGCGCACGGCCTGCCGCGCGATCTCCTGCAGGTGGATGACGCACTGCCGACGGGACGCGTTACGGTAACGCTCGGCGCGCAGGGCGTCCCCTCGTATCGGATCGAGGCTCCGGCCGCGTGGGATGCGATCGAGGCGAGCGCTGCAGCCCGTTCTGCTGCGAGCCGCGCTTCGGCCATCGTCTACGGTACTCTGGCTCAGAGACGTCCCCGGTCGCGCGGCACGTTGCGCGAGCTGCTGCGCAGCTCGGCGCTCAAGGTCCTCGACGTGAACCTGCGGCCCCCGCACGACGACCGGGCCTGCGCCGAGATGACGCTGTACCGGAGCGACATGGTCAAGCTCAACGACGCCGAGATGGACCGCCTCTGCGACTGGTTCGAGATCGCCGGTCGGGGGGCCGCACGGATCGCTGCGCTCGCTCGGCGCTTCGGCCTGAGCGCGGTGTGCGTGACCCGAGGCGACCGCGGGGCGTCGCTGTGGCGGCATGGCAGGCTGGTCGAGCACGACGGCTTCGCCGTTACGGTGGAAGACACGGTAGGTTCCGGCGATGCGTTCCTCGCCGCGCTGCTCGCCAGGCTGCTGGCGGGCGAGGAGCCGGAAGTCGCGCTGGCCTGGGCCAACGCAACCGGAGCGTTCGTTGCCGCGCGACGGGGCGCGACGCCGGAGCTTGACCTTGGCGCGATCGGCGCGATGGTTCGAGAGTCGCTTGCGGGTCCGATGGGCGCCGGCACTCACGCCGGGTGACGAGGAGACGAGGCATGGTTGTCTGGATATGCACCGACATGGAAGGCCTGGCCGGCATCACGTCATGGAACCAATGCTACGACCCGGACGACGAAGCGCCCGACTACGTCTATGGCCGTCAGCAGCTCACCGAGGACGCCAACGCGGCGATTGCGGGGTGCTTCGATGCGGGCGCCGACGAAGTGCGCATTCTGGACGGCCATGGGCGCAACCAGAACCAGGGGTTCATCGCTGAGCGCCTCGATGCACGGGCGCGCCGTGTGTGGATCGCGTCGCGTGACCCGGTGCGCTGGGAGGGCCTCGATGACGACGTGACCGCCGTCGCGATGGTCGGCCAGCATGCCCGCGTCGGGACCGTCGGCGCGTTCCTTGATCACACGCAGTCGGCGAGGGTGATCTGCAGCTACCGCATCAATGGGTGCGAGCAAGGCGAGATCGGCCAGATGGCCCTGTACGCCGGCGCCGTCGGCGCGCCGTTGATCTACGTCTCCGGTGACGAGGCCGCATGCGCGGAGACACGGAGCCTGTTTCCTCACGCCGGCGCGACACCGACGAAGCGGGGGCGGGCCTTCGAGGATTGCGAGCTCTACGACCCGGCCGCGGTTCGCGCCGCCATACGCAGAGACATCGCTCAAGCCCTCGGACGCCTGGGCGAGGCCAGGCCGTGGCGCCCGGGTCCCCCCATTGACGTGCGCGTCGAGTGGTCGTGGAACGGCGCCTCTGACGGTCCCGCACATGTGCCCGGGGTCCGGAGAACGGCGCCCCGGACGGTCCGCTGGAACCTGGACGACCCGAGGGACATCTTCACCTGGCCTTCCGATCGGTGGAGCCCGGCCCGCGGGAGCGGGTCTGATCATACGTGACATCGTCCGACGCGTGACCGTTGGCGAACGGGGACAATCAGCCTTTCCGCGCTTGTAAGGTCCGGGGGCCACTGGAACGCGGGTGAGCGCGGAAAGGCAGAATGTCCCCTGCCGATCCCCGGCGGTTGAGCAGCCGCGCGGTGTTGCCGCATGGAGAGCGTGCGAGCCGTCCGTCGCGCGGCGTGACGAAACCCCGGGGCGGGAGCGGGTCTGATCGTTCGTGACGTCCGCCGACGCGTGACCGTGGGCGGACGGGGACAATCAGCCTTTCCGCGCTTGACAGGCCCGGAGTGCTCTGGAACGCGGGTGAGCGCGGAAAAAAAGTTTGTCCCCTGCCGGGCGGGCGCGGCAGGACGCATAGCGGCCCGCGTCGAACGCGCACGTTGACCAACCAAGGAGCCCGTCATGCCACTACCTCTTCGCCACGCGCCGCACGTCCTGTCCGCGGTTGCGCTCGCGTGCCTCGCGTTGTTCGCACGCCCCGCCGTCGCGGTGCCGCCCTACGTATGGATCGAAGGCGAGGCCACCGTCTCCACGAACCTGAAGCCGAACATCGCCGGATGGGGGCGCAAGGAGTTCCTCTCGGAGGGGAAGTGGCTGCACGTCTCCATCGAAGCGGACAGGGTTGAGCAGGAACTGCCGGTTGGTGGCGGGCTGCTGACCTACTCCTTCGACACACCCTCGGACGGCGCCTGGGAGGTCTGGAACCGGATCGGCTTCGAGTTCGCTCGTTCGCCGTTCGAGTGGCGCATGGACGAAGGGCCCTGGAACAATGTCCGGCCTGAGGACCTGACGACGGACCTCATGGAGATCGCCGAGTGGTGCGAAGTGGCATGGCTTCAGCTCGGCAAGCAGCACCTTGCCGCGGGACGTCACACCCTCACGATCCGGCTTCCGCACACGAAGGACGACAAGGGCAAGCCCGCTCGCGTCCTCTACGCATCGGACGCGCTGTGCCTCACCCTCGGCGCGTTCCATCCGCATTCGTTGCTGAAGCCAGGAGAGGACCCACGATCGGCCCAGGACCGGGAGGCGGCCCGGCAGGTCTTTGAGCTGCCGGCCCCCGCCGCGCCCGGCGTCCGATCTGCCATACCGCTCAAGGGCCTCTGGGAAGTGTGCCGACACGACGAGCAGTTGCCCGGTCCCGACGTTGCGGTTCCTATGGACGGCCTGCCGGAGGAGCCGCACTGGACCGCTATCCCCGTCCCGGGCAACAAGAACTCGCTCCGTCCGGACCTGATCTTCGCCCACAGGCTCTGGTACCGCACGCGCGTCAACGTACCGCAGGCGTGCGCGGGCCGCTCGTTCTTCATCCGCTTTCCGCAGAATAACCTGAACACGACCGTCGTGGTGAACGGAGTGCCTTGCGGCTTCAACAAGAACCCGTTTGTGCTGTTCGACATAGACATCACGAAGGGCGTGAAGCCGGGGGTCAACGAAGTGCTGGTCGGCGTCAGGGACGCATGGTACGGCTACTCGACGAACCCTACGGACCCGATGAAGCTGCGCCGGAGGTTCAACCTGCCGCTCCGCTTCTTCGGGGAGGGCTTTCAGGACCTGGCATACCCGATCTGGAACCACGCCCAGTCAGGCATCCTGTTCACGCCCGAGTTCGTGTGTGCAGGCGCCGTCCGCACGGCGGACACGTTCGTGAAGCCCTCGGTCGCACGGAAGGAGCTCGTCGTCGAGACGGACCTGGCCGCTCCCGTTGACGCCGCAGCGCGCGGAGAGATCGTCTGCGAGGCGGTAGACGCCGCGACGGACGCCGTCGCGCACCGGTTGCCTTCGCTTCCCTTCGAGGTCGCGGCGGGCCAGAGGAAGCGTCTGGAGATGAGAGGCCCGTGGGCCGCCCCGAAGCTGTGGTGGCCGGACCGACCGCATATGTACCGCCTTCGGCTCACGGTGCAGGTGGACGGGAAGCCTGTGGATGTATCGGAGACGCCCTTCGGTTTTCGGGAGTGGACCGTTGATGGGAGCATGTTCCGCCTCAACGGCGTCGTCTGGCGTCTCTGGGCGGACATCAAGGATGGCAAGACCCCGCAGGAGTGGCTGGCCGACTACCGGCGAACCGGGCAGCGCATGCAGCGCTTCTGGGGAGTCAGTTGGATGGGCATGTCGCCCGATGCCGCGCTCGACTTCTTCGATCGGAACGGCGTCGTGATTCGACGCTCGGGAACGCTTGACGGCGAGGCGATCGGCTACTTCGCCATCGAGAACGATCCCGACCTGAAGAAGCTCTACGGCTCCGATGTGAAGATGGACCTGATGCGGAACTGGCGCGACCAGATGGTGGCCCAGGTGAAGGGCGAGCGCAACCATCCGTCCGTTATGATCTGGTCGATCGAGAACGAGTGGCTCTACATCAACTGCATCAACCTCTACGGCGGCATGATGGACGCCTTCGAGAAGGAGGTTCAGGAGGTCGCCGACGCGGTCCGTGCTGCGGACCCGACGCGCCCGGTCATGAATGACGGCGGCGGCGCGCACAAGGCGCAGACAATGCCGGTCCACGGTGACCACTACGTGTTCGAGCCCGGGAACGGCCGCTACCCGGACCTGGCCTACGAAGCCAACGCCAGGGCCGGCGGCAGGGGGCGCTGGGAGTGGGACCAGAAGCGGCCTCGCTTCCTCGGTGAGGACTACTTCGCCAACGGCATCAACCCGTTCGACTACGCCTACTACGGTGGCGAGGCAGCGTTCGAGGGCAAGGCGGCGGCCCGGCCCGCGGCGGGCGTGATCGCTCGCATGCTCAACGAAGGTTACCGTTGGGCGGGCTATGCGGCCTGGCACTTCTGGATGGGCGAGCGCGAAGCCGTCACGCAGTATGGCGCCAACGCCCCTCGTGCGGTCCTGTGCCGCGAGTGGAACTGGACCTTCGGCGCGGGACAGAAGGTAACCAGGACCTTTCGTATCTACAACGACACGCAGTACAACGATCCCGTTGTCTTCTCGTGGCGTCTCACCGTCGGGGCGAAGCCTGTCCAGTCTGAGAAGGCGGCATTGCGTGTCCCGCCGGGCGAGTTCGTCGAACTGCGACGTTCGCTGACGATGCCCTCCGCGGTCGGGGCAGGGTCACGGCTCGACGGCAAGCTCGCGCTCTCTCTGGCCGTCGCGGGCAAGGCAGTGTTCGACGATGCCAAGAGCATCTCGGTGCTCGGACCATCGCCGGTGACTCCGGAGGTCAGGGCGCTGGGCGCCCGGCATCTCCACGTCTACGATCCCGTCGGCACGATCCGGGCCTACCTGAAGGCGCAGGGCATCGCCTTCACTGCGTTGACAAGTCTCGATGCGCTGCCCGCCTCGGCCAGGATACTGGTGATAGGTCCGGATGCCCTCGATGATCGCGTGAGCACAACTAGCCGACTGGCGGCGTGGGTCTCGGCGGACCATCGCCTTCTGGTTCTGGAGCAGCGCTCACCGATCCGGTACCAGGGACTTCCAGTGGCAGTCGAGAGCACAGCCCACGAAGGCCGAACCGCCTACATCGAGGATGCCTCGCATCCAGCGTGCTCCGGCCTCCAGTCGCGGGACTTCTGGACGTGGGGTGTCAACGTCCCCGTGTACCGCAACGCCTACGGCAAGCCCTCGCGCGGCGCCCGATCGCTCATACAGTGCCATGCGCGGTTGGCGGACTCCGCGCTGCTCGAGGCGCCCATCGGGCAGGGCGTCATGCTGCTCTGCCAGTTGACCGTGGGAAAGAACCTGACCACAAACGCCGTCGCGCGCAGGCTGTTCGACAATCTGCTCCAGCGATCTGCGACCTACAAGCGCGCGCTTCGCGCCGTGACGTCATGTGTCGAATCGGACCGCCTCATGGCACGGACCCTTGATCAGATCGGGCTCAGACACGAGCCCGCCCGCGACCCGCTCGCAGCCATTGCGAACCCGGGACCACAGCGGATGGCCGTCGTCGAGGCGACGCCTGCGAACCTGAACCAACTCGCGACGAGTCTGCCGAAGGTGCGAGCCTTCACCGATGCAGGCGGCTGGCTGGTTCTGCACGGCCTGACACCGGACGGGCTCGACGCGTATAACAGGATCGTCGGCTGCGACCACATGATCCGCCCCTTCAGGATGGAGCGCGTAACACTCCCGCCCCGCCGCAGCGCTCTGGCCGCCGGACTCACGCTGACCGACGTCGTCATGTACAGCGGCGAGCGCATCTTCGGCTGGACCTCCGACGAGTACCTGGCGCCCGACATCTTCTCGTACTGCGTGGACTATGCCGACGTCGCCCCGTTCGGCAAGATGCCCAGCGACTACCACTACAACATCGTCAACGGCATGTACTCGGCGGACGCGTGGAAGTACATCTTCTCCTTCGACCTGAACACCGACAAGCCCGAGTTCACCATGACGCTTCCGAAAGAGCAGCAGATCGAGCGGATGGACTGGGCCGGGAACGCCTTCTACCATCTCGTCACCAGGGTGTCTCTGAGCACGGAGTCGGGGCAGACGGCCACGTTCGCCACGAAGCCCAACAACGAGGAACAGACCTTCGACATCACGCCGCCGCTCAAGGGCAAGGTGCTTACGCTCAAGATCCTCGAATGGGACAAGGTCAGCACGGGCGCGAACGTCGTCGGCATAGACAACCTGCGGCTCTACGCCAGGCGGCCGCCCGACTTCGTCGAGCGCGTCAGACCGGTTGTCAACGTTGGCGGCATCATGGAGTACCGCATGGGCAAGGGCGGGGTCGTGCTCTGCAACCTGCTCTTCAAGGAGCGGGAGGCGGTACCGGTCAACGCCGAGAAGAAACGCCGTATCCTGAGCGCGATCCTCGCGAACCTCCAGGCGCCGTTCTCAGGCGGCGCGGCCGTCATCGCCGGCTCGAAGCTCACGTATGAGCCGATCGACATCTCCGCGAAGGCCAATCAGTACCGCAACGAGCGCGGCTGGTTCGGTGATCGCGCGTTCACGCTCGCCGACCTCCCTGCGGGCAGGAACACCTATGCCGGCGTTCCGTTCGTGGTCCACGAGTTTCCCACGTCGCCGGTGCCAACGGTGATCATGCTCGGCGGCGATGGAGTTCCCGGCAACCTCCCGGATGCGGTTCGGGGCATCCCTGTAGATCGCAGGGCCGACGCCCTGTTCTTCCTCCACACGGCGCGGGCTGACCGGCCTCTGGCGGATTGGGAGAAGCGCGAAAAGAAACGCGCCGAGCTCTGCCGCTACGTGATCCGCTATGCCGACGGCGAAAGCACGGAGGTTCCCATCTACATTGGCGAGGACGTGGACAGCTACAAGCAGAACGACCCACGAGCCGTGCCGGGCGCCCAGATCGGGTGGACCCGCGCGTACGCTGGAACCGAGTTCCAGGCGGTCCTCTACGTCAAGCAGTGGGACAATCCTCGGCCCGGCGTCACAATCAGGAGCGTGGACCTCGTCTACGGCTCAGAACGGCGCGGCATACCCGCCCTTATCGCGCTGACGGCGGCATCTGCGCCCGCGGCGGGCGGCAAGTAGGGCGCCGGGAGGGCGAGGCTCCCGCCGAGCCACGGATCAGCGCAGGCGCGCGAGCACCTGCCTGATGTCGCCCTTCAGCAGCGCCGGCACATCCAGTGTCAGTCCAGGGAATGCCCTGCTTTGCACAACGCCGTTGGCGTCCGGGGCGAGCGGAGCGTAGACGCCGTCCGCCAGTTCCCACCAGTCCACGGCCGCGTCATCCACCCGCCACACAAGGTACTCCTGAACACCTGATCGGCGATAGACGTTTCGCTTCTCGTGAAGGTCGTATGCAGCGGACGAGTACGCTATCTCGATGACCAGCTCCGGGGGACCGACGACATATCCCTTCTCCGAGACAGTCGAGGCGCCGTTCGCTGTGCGCCGCAGGAGCACATCCGGCTGGACCTCGTTGTCGGCGTCGAGCACTACGGTGGTGTTGGGCAGAGCCTCGAGGTCTGGCGTAGTCAGCGAATACGCCAGCGCCCAGCCGAACAGGACGGCGTTTGGCCGCGAGTGGTGCGTCGTGACGGGCGATGGCATGTACACGGTCCCTTCCACAAGCTCGGCCTTCTTCAGGTCCGGCATGGCCTCGTACCGGCGCTCAAACTCGGCCAGCGTCAGGTGATCGCCCGGCTGCAGGCGCGGCGTTGATCTGGCGGCCTGTGCGGGCCGAGCTTCGGTTGTCTGCACCACGGCTCGCCTCCTTACTGGGATCCTGCTGCCATTCTACCAGAGCCCCGGCCCGCGCCTAACCTGCAGTGATCTCTCGGACCTCCTCCGGAGTCAGCTTCGTCTGACCCGTCGCCCCGATCTGAACCGCCGCCCGTCCGAAGCTCAGCACCACTTCGTCGCCAACGTTCGCGTACTTGCTCATCTCGGGCACGGCGCCGATGAGCTGGAAGTACGCGTCGCTGAGGGCCTGCACCTTGATCACCCTCTGGCCGGACTTGTAGGCGTTGTCGAACCAGACCTGTCCGCGCCGGAAGAACACCCGGGTACCCACGGCCTGCACGGTGGACGATCGCTGCATCTGGCGGTACCCCGGGACGCCACGGCCGGCCTGCGACGCGTCGCCTCTGCCTGCGAGCCCGTAGTCCAGCGCGAACGCCCCACGCTCGGCCTTGCCGAGGCCGCCGCCGTAACCGCCTCCTCCGAACCCTCCTCCGGCGCCGGCGAAGCCGCCCTGTGACTGTGCGGGAGCCCTCTCGGCGGATTGGTAGCCTCGCCTGCCGAGCGATTGCCCGACCGCCCCCGGGCCTGAGATCGCGCCCGAGCCGCTAAGCTCCTTGAGCGCGCGGTCGCGGCCTTCGACGATGACCGCATTGTCCCGCGAGGTGTCGTAGGCGAAGCCCCCGCCCCTGAGCTCACGGGGTGTGGGACCGGCGTTGTCTCGCTCGTCCGCCAGGTACGACGTGAACGGCGTGACGATCCCGTACTCCCTGGAAAGGCGGATGATCTCGTCTATCACTTCCTGGTTTCTGTGCAGCCTGATCTCATCAAGCAGGAAGCCGATCTTCCGAACCGCCCAGATGCGTGGGATGAGCGGGCTTCGGGCCGCCCCTTCGCCGAACGCGTTTGGCAACCGGAACGACACGGGTCTCCCGAGAGCGGTTCCGGTCAGGCGGATGGAACCGTTCTGGCCCCTGTAGCGCCCGGTAACGATTAGCTGGCTGCCCTTGAACAGGTCCGGCAGCTTCCTTGGGAACACGTCGAAGACGCGGACGCCGTCGTAGTCGAGCGACAAGTCCGAGAGGATCGGCGACGAGACCTTCCCGTAGAACGCGGATACGATCCTCTCGATGTCTTCTCCCGGCCTCACGTAGTCGGCATCGCCGCGAGTGTCGGCGGCCAGGCGGTCCAGGAACGGTACATTCACGTCCGCGCCGACGCCGAACGTGAAGACACGCGCCCGCACTCCTTCTCGGTTCTCCGCCTCGGGCCCCGTGCCATTGAGCTTGTTCACTGCTGCGAGGATGGCCTCAACGTTGGTCTCGCCAACGGTTGGCAGGCCGTCGGTCAGGAAGATGACCATCTTCTGCGTGCCGGTCTCGCCGCGCAGCAGGCCGACGGCCGTCCTGAGCGCTTCGTCTATGTTCGTGCCGCCGCTCGGCTCGGTATCGGCGATGAAGCGGTGCGCCTTCTCCACATTCGCGCGCGTTGCGGCCAGAAGCCCCTGGTTCAGCGCGTCGGGGCTCTCGTTGAACGTGATCAGGTTGAACCGATCGTTCGCGTTCAGGCGGTCGAGGCAGTAGTTCAGTGCGTTCTTTGCCTGGGCAAGCTTGTCGCCGGCGGCCATGGAGCCCGTCCGGTCCAGCACGAAGACGATCTCGCGAGGCAAGACCTTCTCGTTGGGGACGTTGACCCGCGGCGACGCAATCAGCATGAAGGTCCCCTCGTCTCCCAGCCTGTGGGTCAGCACGCTGAGACCGACGTCGTCGGCATCGGTAGAGTAGTAGAGGGTGAAGTCGCGGTCCGGGAACTCGCCGCGCGATTCCCAACTTGCCGAGGCCGATCGGTCGTCCTGGCGGCGGACCGACACGTCATGGGTCGGCGAGTAGACGGTCTTCAGTGGCGACGTGGTCTTGATCCGCACGGTGACTGATGAGACGGACGCGGGCCGCGTGGAGTAGCGCCCGGTGCTCAGGGGATAGGCGAACCGATAGAGCCCGCCCTGCATCCGGAGGACCTGCGCATACCGCAACGTGAGCACTCGGTCCTGGTGCGGCGGGATGGGGAACACCGAAGCGCGGAACAACCCGCCGCCCATGTACTCGAGCAGGGCCGGGTCCCGGCGTCGCCGAACGATGGACTCGTAGATGGCTCTGGCCTCGTCCTTCGGCAGCACCCGCCCCTCGATCACGCGTTCCCCGGCCTTGAGCGTGAACGACGTTACCGTCGCGCCTTCGGGTAGGGGGAACAGATAGGTTGCTTCCTGCTCGACCGATGTGTCGTTCAGGAAGACCTGCTCTACCGAGGTCTCAACGAGCGCATCAGTGATCGTCGCGTTGACGCGTACGCTCTTGAGAGAGAAGGGCCATTCCCTGACCTCGGGCCGAGGGAAGAGCATGCCCTGACCTAGAGCGGCGGGTGCGATGGCTGCTGCCATCAACAGGCATGCAAGCGTGGCGAACGATGTCGCGTTCTTGGGCGGGTTCATGCGACTACCTCCGGGTGTTCCGTCGTCAAGTTGCCGGTAGGTTAGACGGCGGACCAGTCCCGTTTCGTTACCGGGCCTGGCACAGGCAGCCCACAGTCCCCCACGGCGCGGGACGCGCAGCGTGTAGCCGACGCTTCTCGCGGCGTAAACGTCGTGCGTCCCGCGAAACGTCCCTGCGCGGCGAGAAGCCGCGGCTACACGGCCTGCGGCCGTAACGACACGGCGTCCGCCGTCACTTATCGTGACACGCACCCGGCGGTGCGCAAGCCTGGGATGAACGTCGCACGCAATACGCCCGCTTCGCACTGCCGGGGGAGCGGCAGAGCGCGGTTCCATGCGGAACGGCGCCGCCGTTGCGTCGGCGGCGCCTGATCCCGGACTATGGAGGCGAGCCGCCCTGGCGCGGAGGACCTCCCGGACCTGCCGGACCGCCGGGGCCTCCCGGGCCACCAGGCCCGCCTGGTCCACCGGGTCCGCCGAACATCCCGCCTCCGCCGCCCACGTTCACCATGACAGTAGTTGCGGTCAGGACACCCTCACCGTCGAACTGACCGTTCGCCATGATCCTGTCATTCTCCTTGATGCCGGCGAGGGTCAGGGGCGCGATCTTCTGGATACGGGCGTCGGACGCCATCTTGATCACCGCCGAGACCTTGTCGTTGATGGCGACGGTCAGAGGCGACGTGGCGGTTACCTTGCCGCTCGCGGTGGCGAACGCGGTGGGCATCTGCGGCCCGCGTCCCTGTCCCTGTCTTCCGCCTGGTCCGCTGCGGCCCATCCCCATGCCGCCGAACATGTTCGGCATCTCGCCGATGGTGAGCGAGCTGGCCTGGATCCCGGTCGGCATGCCCTGGATCTGCACCTGGTCGCCCACCTTCACCTCGGAGACCTTCGCGTCCTTCTGGGTCACGATCTTGGTCGTGTCGGTCACCTTGATCATCTGCTCGTCGCCGCCGAACGGCGACGACACGGCGATCATCTTCTGCGTTTGACCGACTTCGAGAACCTGGCCCATCACGAACGGCGGACGTCCTCCGGGAAAGCCACCGGGCCCCTGTCCGGGTCCACCGAAGGGGCCCTGGGGGCCTTGGCCCAAGACGACCATGCCGCCGGGCGGCGCGTCCTGGGCGCGCGCGACCGGCGCGCGGAGGACGGAGCGTAGCATGAGGCCGGCAACCACCGCCATACCGACAACGATCAGCGCCGGCGCGACCCACCCGGGAGCGCCCTGGCTTGTTCGACGCATGTGCGACTCCTTCCGATCCGCGCTATTGGTGCATGGCGGTCCGAACCGAGCAAGTCCGAACGCGCCGGCGCGGCTCTCTCACATTATTACGCACATCAGGTGGTTGCCAAACACGCTGTCCGCGCCGCGGTGTGCGGCCCGTCCACGGTCCGACGGACGCA
>Ga0172368_10002790_pt1 | contig 21873 bp, 15 predicted proteins | sample Lak11m_FD_114540 | JGI IMG/M metagenome (GOLD analysis project Ga0172368, IMG submission 114540) | Freshwater microbial communities from Kabuno Bay, South-Kivu, Congo - kab_022012_11m | ecosystem: Environmental > Aquatic > Freshwater > Lake | place: Democratic Republic of the Congo: South-Kivu...
AGACAGCAGGGTTTTGAATTGGCCCATCGCGCTGTCCAGCAAAGCTTTCGTATCGCTCGAGCTGCTGGTCATTGCTGCTGTAAACTTAGCCGCATCCACTGACAACTTCATGTCCTTGTCGTAGCTGATCCCAATGTCAGCCAGTGACTTAAAGCTGCCGTTATTGGCCGCCGGACGGATCACCTGGTTGAACAGGTCCATCCGCAATCCGCGGAACCCCATATCGCCAGACAGCGGCCCGCGCGTATAGGTGGTCTTGGTGCCTTCCGTCTTCGAGGTCAGCGCCATCTTTTGCGTCAGGTGCGAAAAAGCCGCATTAAACTTGTTGACAAAGGCGTTCATGGCGGTGACCGCTTTATCCGTGTTGCCAGCAATACTGAGCTTTGCCGCCTTGCCCTCGGCGTCCACTGCCAGGTTCAGAGTCACCCCATCGATCACATCAGTCAGGCCGCTGTTGGTCGCCCGCGAAACCGTCAATCCATTGACCGTAAATGTAGCGTTCTGGGCCGCCTGCCGCTCATCGGTCAGCCCCAGCCCGGCGCCATCCGTAAACAGAAGCGTATGATTGACGCCCGTCTTTTTACCGGTCAGCACCAATCGCCCGCTGACAATCGAGGCAGTGAAATCACGCCCCTCCGGCTGAACCGCGGCATTCAACTTTGCGGCGATCAAACGCTGGGTATCCGTAGTGGCGATTTCAACCGACACACCCTTCGCGGTGTAGGTCAGCTCTGTGCTGGCCGAAGTGCCCGTCGCGTCAATCGTCAGTGACAGGCCTCTGCCGGTGTCGTAGCTGCCACTGGAGGCTGTCTGCCAACTCGAGGTGAAGGTTGCACCGTCCGAGCCTTTGATCGAAACCGCATTGCCGTCGGAATCCACCAACCGGAACTGCAGTACACCGCTGTTTTCGCGCGTTTGTAAGCTGTAGGTTCCAGTCCCTAATTCTTTTTGGCCGCTGGCCACGTCCGAAGTTGCTACGCCGGTCAACACATCGCTGGCCAGCGCCAGGTTTGCCGCAGCAGTTCCGTTGCCGCCCATCCAAAACGTCCCGCTTTTGCCCAAAGCCAGGTCAGGGTTCGCCATTGTGCTGGTCGAAGCCAGGGTCTGCGCCTTGGCAAGCGCCGTTACCACAAAATCGTAATCACCGATCGTCGCATCCGCCGCTGCCGTCGCACTGATAACCGTCGCCCCAGCCGTGCTCGAGAGCACAGATGCCTTGGCGACCTGCCCCAAACCATAGCTTCCTTCGGTGCTGATTAAAGCCAAAACCGCGCCCTGCAGCGCGTCCAGATTGGATTTAATGTCTGTATAAATGCCCTTGCGCACATCAATTTCATCGCGCTGGGTCTGGACCCGCTTGATCGGTTCGCTCTCCGCTTCCACGATCGCGTTGATCGCGGTCTGGAAGGTGGTCGCGAGACCCTTCAAATCTGTGGGAGATCCAATGGTGATGGCCATCTGACACCTGCTTTCGACCCGATGTTCCCTCTGCTTTCTATGCTTGCTTCAATGGTGTGTTGGGAGGGAAAAAACCTTGAGAGATGCTCCTTAGGGGGGCGCTCCGCTGTAGCGGGGCGCCCCCCTTCGGTCTTACTTAGTGAAGGTTAGCGAACTGCATTACCCTACCGGAAGAGGGAGAGCAGGTTCTGAGGAGCCTGGTTGGCCTGAGCCAGCATCGCGATCGCGGTCTGCTGCAGGATTGCGAACTTGCTCGCGTTCGTCTGCTCTTCGGCCATATTGGCGTTCATGATGCGGTTGTGGGCCGCTTCAACGTTGATCTGCGCAACCGAGATCGATTCTTCCTTGAAGGTCAGGCGGGACATCAGCGCGCCCAGATCAGACAGAGCGCTGGTGACCGTGTCCAGAGCGTTGTTCGCCGTGGTCATGTACTTGCCGGCCTTAGCTGCATTCGACACGTCCACCGAGAAGTTGTTGGCTTGCTCAAAGGTGAAAGTGTTCTTGTTGCCGGCAGTGGCCGAGATATTCGACCAGGTCGCGTTCAGGGTGACGCTGACCCCGCGCCCCGACTGGTAAGTCGTATTATAGGCCGCGTAGGCAGATGTCGAGTTGTAATAGAGACTCGACGACGTTGAAGCGTCTGCCCTCGCAACCTGCACCGCGCTCCCGGACGAATCTGTTAGTGCGAGTTTCACATCTCCAGCTTTGATATACTCAAAAGTCATCGATGTACCCGCGATCAACGACCCGGCATTCCCCGCTGACAAACCCAGCGTCATACCAATGGTGTTGCCGCTGCCATCCACCAGCGCGCCGCTCGAGATATCCTTGTTGCTGACCGACACCGAGCCGTTGGTGCCCCAGGTCGTGTCATCCAGGTTGGTGATCGTGTAGCTGGTGGTATTCGTGCCGGTCGCGGCGTCGATCGTGATCTTGTAGTGACCGGAAACCAGGCCCGTGCCCGCGGTGACCGCGGTGCTGCTGGCAGCTGTACCGGTCAGGGCGTTCACGCCGGTGACCAGCTTGCTGGAGGTATCCAAGGTCGCCTTAGCGGTGGTCACACTGGTGGCCGTATCAAGCACCTGGAAGGAATAGTCGCCGGTCGCCAGTTCAGTCAGGCCGTTCAGCGTGCCCGAGGTGACTGCGCCAGTGGTCGTGACGAAGGATGCGCCGATGACCGAATTGGTCGCCTGATTGGTCGAAACAACCTTGGAGAGGCTCAGAGTCTTGGGATCCAGCGCCTTAGGCAGGGTCCAAGAAGTTGACTCGCCTTCATCAACGCCGGTCTGGAACAGTTTTGCGCCGGTCGACTGGTCGAGCAGTTTGACGCCGTTCCACTTGGTCTGATCGATGATGTCCTGCAGCTGCTGGGCATAAGACGAGAGCTGGGTCTGGATCGTCGCGCGTTCCGAAGAACCGAGGGTATCCGAAGCCGCCTGCTCAGCCTTGTTGCGCATCTGGGTGATGATGTCGGTCATCTTGCTCAGGCCGCCTTCAGCAACCGAGAGCATATTCTTGGCGTCGCCGATGTTGTCGAGTGTGACCTTCAGGCCTTCGCTGCGGGCCAGCATTTTGGTGGCGATGGTCAGGCCGGCCGGGTCGTCAGCGGCGCTGTTGATGCGCTTGCCGGTCGAGAGGCGGGTCTGGTGCATGGCCAGTTTGGCGTTGACATTGCTTAAGGAGTTCAAAGCATTCAACGCGCCGATATTGGAAGCAATACGAGTTACGTCTACAGTAGCCATTTCAAACCTCCATGTTTGAATGAAAATTGTGCCGGGGATCCTTCCCCAGGTTGATTATAGAAGAAAACTTGATGCGGTTATGTTGGGCTCTTTCCCCATCAGGCGCCGCTCCGAGCCCCGGACCGCCGCCGTCAACCCATTTGTTGAAAAGAATGGATCATTACTCCGATACCTTTTCTCCTTCTTATTCGGTTGGTAAGGTTCGCTTGTTTTTCACTACTACTATCTTCGTCAAGTCCTGCAATTACTTGAGTCTAACTTTATACCCCGGCATAAAAAACACGTAAATTGTTGATTATTTCTTAATCCCCAACCGCTTTGCCAGCGCTTTGACGTCCTGACGATCTGGTCCTAAAACCAGGGCCTCATGGACATTCTGCCTGGCAGCGGCCAGGTTTCGGTTGACGAGATGTGCTTTGGAAAGCTGGACCAACGCATCCACATTGCTAGGTTCTCGCCTGACCCCAGCCTCCCACACGGTTACCAGGTCCTGATAACGGCCCTTTTCTTCCAGGTATCTAGCAAAATTTCGGATGAGAAAAAGGCACATCCCGTCCGGCAATTCTTCGACCAGGCTGTCCAATTCAACAACTGGCAGCCCCATCTTAAAGGCTTCCTCATAACGTTTTTGACCCAGCAAGACTTCGCTCATAAAAGCTAATGCGGTTAGGTCATGGGATGCGATCTCAAGCAGCATTTTACAAGTCTTTTCAGCAGTTACATAGTCGCCAATTCTCAAGAAAAAATTGACCATCGATTTCAAAACATAATATGAGTTAGGCGCTCGCCGCCATGCTTCGGAAAGTGCCTGCCAGGCCAGGTCTGGTTCATTAATTTTTAAACAGGCCAAAGCCAAATCCACATAAACCAAAATTTTCTGAGGGTGATACTTCAGTTTTTCCAGTGACAAATTCTTAATTTCTTGATAATCTCCCCTGCTTTGAGCATCCTCCGTACGTTTGGCCAGCTCCATCGATTTTTTTAGATCGGGACGCGGCTCAAAGCTCGCTTCTGCGGCAGGCTCAACGACCCCATCCGGCTGAATCTGGTTGGCAGCAAAATGAATGGCCGCTACTAAATCACCAGCTGCCGGATTTTGCCGATTCCATTTCACACAACGCCCATCCAACACTTTCTCCAGAATATCCAGAATGCTTTGATCCTGGCAGTCGCTCAACAGGTTAACAAGTTCAAACCGCTTACGCTTCCACGCCTCCCCAGCATCTCCTCTGCCTCTGTTCAGCTTAATGTCGATCTCTTCCTCTGAGCGACAAAAATAATGGTTGAGTTGGATTTTCTTGATGGAATTGGGATAACGTTGAAAATCAACGCGCCGGCTTTCCTCGTTGACACACCATGCATCTTCCACATAGATAAAATCATGGGGTGAAAATGGCATCGCGATTTTGTCAGGCTGAACAATGCTCTTTATCAGCATATTTTCGAGAAATGTGGATTGCGTCCGCATTGTGTAACTGGCAATCTGCCCTGCCGCTGGCCTCGTTTGGTGGTTATTCGATCCGAAGAATACGGAACTGACCGCCAGCCCGCCATATGCCTCAAAATCTTTCAAAAACTCGCGCAGATCCAATGTCGTCTTGGGTAACAGAAATTCATCCGTATCAATAAACCCCATCCAGCGCGTGTTTTTGCCGTAGGCACGCAGGCAGTAATCATATGCGACCAACTGCATCCCCTTGCCCGCCACTTCCGTCACAACCACCCATCCCCTGTCGATATACTCCTGCAGTGTGTCACGGAGGCTGACCCGGCTGCCATTGTCAAAAATGTAAAAGCGATCAACCCCCAGCAGGATGTGGTAATCCAGCCACTCCTGTAAATAGTCATTTTCGTCTTTACAGATCAGACACAGGCTCAAGTAATCCATCGTTCCATTTCCCATCGGCGGGCACTCACCTGCCTCTTTTAAATTTGGCTGGCGCAGCCACCATACTGCGTCCCGCCAGCTTTCTGACACGGGCCAGCTCGCGCTTGAAATCCTCTTTTTCCGGCTGGCTGGCCACCCGGGCTTCCCACAGCTCAGCCAGCCGGCGGTAATCGCGTTTTTCTTCCAGATATGCGGTCATCTTTGGCAAGAGGTACATCACCATCCCCTGTGGCAACTCACCCACCGTCGCCGACAATCCCACCAGCGGGATGCCAACATTCAAAGCCTCCTCCATCCGCCCCAACCCAATCAACGCTTCGGTAAGAAAGCCCATCACGGTCAAATCATGCGGCGCAATCGCGAAGAGTAGAGCGCACATCTTCTCAGCCATTTCATAATTTTTGACCCGCAGAAAATAAAATGCCATTCCCCGCATCACCAGAAATGAATTGGGCGCGCGCTGCCAGGCTTCGGCAAGTGCCTGCCAGGCCAGCGGAGCGTCGTTCAACTCCAGGCAGCAGATCCCCAGGTCAACAAACAAGGAGGCGCGGTGGGGCATCGCATTGATAAGCTCAAGCTGCAGCCGCTTCGCCTCCGCATAATCGCCGCGATCCTCAGCCTCCCGAACCTTGCCGGAGAGCTGCTCGTGTAAATCCAACAGCGGGTTCTCCTGGACCTGCCGCACCGCCTTGGGGACATCATCGACAGCATTTCTGGCATCCGCCAGGCTGTGCAAGATCACGTTTATCGGGCGCGGATCATCTCGCCCCGTCTCAGCCAGCTGCGCGCCAGCTGGCTGCTTACAGATTTGCCCAATCAAATCCAAAATTACAAGGTCCTCTTCGGTCGAACGCTGGTTGATCAGGTCAAAACGCAGCCGCTTCCAGGGCTCCCCGGCGTCCCCCCGACCGCGGCGCAGCTTTGCCTCAATTTCCCCTTCCGAACGGCAGAAATAATGGTTAAGCTGGATTCTCTCGATTGAATTGGGGAAACGCTGGAAATCAACACGGTGCTTCCCCTCATTGACGCACCAGCTGTTTTCTTTGTAGATGAAATCATGCGGGGATTTTGGAACGAGAACCCTGTCCGGCTGAACAATGCTCTTGATCAGAGTGTTTTCAAAAAAAGTAGCGTGCGTGCGCCGTGTGTAACTGGCGATTTGCCCGGCCAGCGGCCTGGATTTGTGTTGATTGGAGCCAAAAAACAGCGAACTCACCGCCAGACCGCCGAAATCTTCATATTCACGCAGCAGCGCCTTCAAGTTCTGCCCGGTTTTTGGCACCAGAAATTCATCCGTGTCAATGAACCCGATCCAGCGCGACTGGCTACCATACACTTGCAAACAGGCATCGTAAGCGCGCAGTTGGACCGATTTACCAGGAAAATCCTCGACGACTGTCCACCCGCGCCGGATGTAATCTTCAAGGGTTTCGCGCAGCGGCACCGCGCTGCCGTTATCAAAAATATAAAACCGGTCCACCCCGGCCATGATATGGTAATCCAGCCACTCCGGTAAGTAGTCGTTTTCATCCTTACAGATGAGGCACAGGCTCAAATAGTCCATCGCACCGGTTACTCCTCCATCCTCACCGATCAACGTTTATGCCGGCGCGCGCCGTTCGATGGAGAATGGTTTTTGTTGATCAGCTGTCTGATCCGCGCCAGTTCTCGCTGATACTCACTGTTGCCAGGCTGGTTGCGCACCGCCGCCTCCCATAAGCCGGCTAGTGTCGGGTAGTCTTTTTGGGCTTCCAGATAGGCAGTTAGCTTTTCAATCAGGTGAGCGATCATCCCCACCGGCATTTCTCCGACAAAACTTTCCAGCTCAATCACCGGCACGCCCACCTTCAACGCTTCTTCGTAGCGGTTTTGTCCAATCAGCGCTTCGGTCATGTAGGCCATGCAGGTCAGGTTGTGCGGCGCAATTTCCATCAACAAAGCGCAGGTCTTTTCCGCCATTTCGTAATTTTTGATGCGCAGGAAAAAACTCGCCATCCCGCCCATCACCAAAAAAGAATTTGGCGCGAGCTGCCAGGCGGTCGAAAGCGCCTGCCAGGCAATGGCTGGTTCGTTTAACTGCAATGCCGCGATTGCCAATCCTGTATAACACAGCACGCGGTGGGGGAAAATTTCCATCTGCAGCAATAGATATTTCTTCACCTCTGCATAATCTAGGCGCTCTTCTGCGGCCAGAATTATGCTGCCAAGCTGTATAAAGTGGGCTACTTCACTGCGGTATGTCAGCGGAAGGGCAGGCGTTTCAGGCATGTCCCGCGGCTCCTTCAGTGCCGCTGCATGCGCAAGACTATCCAATATCCTTTCCGGAGCGATCTCGCCTGCAACTTCCCCAGGTTCAGTGCGACCCCCATCCACAAACCCGGAGACCAGCTTGAGAATGGCACGATCCTCAACCACCGATCTGGCATTAACCATCTCAAACCTGTGACGCCGCCAGGGTTCACCGGCGTCTCCACGTCCACGGCGCAGCTTTGTATCAATTTCATCCAGCGACCGGCAGAAATAATGGTTCAGCTGAATTTTTTCTATGCTGTTTGGAAAACGCTGGTAATCCACCCGCAGCTTTTTTTCGTTGACACACCAGCTCTTCTCATTGTAGATAAAATCATGAGGAGAGTTTGGCATCAAGACCTGGTCAGGCTGCACAATACTCTTGATAATCTCATTCTCAAAGAATGTTTCATCAGTGCGCATGGTATAGCCGGCCAGCTGACCGATATCCGGCCTGCTCCTCTGCTGGTTGGAGCCAAAAAACAGCGAACTAACCGCCAGGCCCGCAAATGCCTCATAATCCTGCAAAAACACTTTTAAGTCTTGCGTTGTTTTAGGTACCAGGAATTCATCCGTATCGATAAACCCCATCCAGCGCGTGTTGGCGCCAAACATGCGCAGGCAGGCATCGTACACCTCGAGCTGCACCCCTTTTCCGGGGCATTCCATTATCTTCACCCATCCACGCCTGATATAATCCTTTAAGGTTTCGCGCAGGCCAACTTGGCTCTCATTATCAAAAATATAGAAACGCTCCACCCCCGCCAGGATGTGGTAATCCAACCATTCCTGCAGATAATCGTTTTCATCTTTGCAAATCAAGCACAGGCTCAGATAATCCATAAAATCCCTTTTACCTCGCGATCATAGCAGAACCATCCGAGTGAAACCATAAAAGGGCCATAAAAAGTATCAGTTCGAAAAGCGGGGGAGTGTTTGTAATTAGCCTTCTGCCCTAAATTCAAACACTTTGCCTTTTATGATTGAGAAGATCCATGAAGGATGATATTATCGGTTCTGTGGGATTTGCCGTGGTAGGTCGTATATGTGGCGGTAAATTTGGCGTTTCACGCCAAATTTACCGCCACATATAGCCTCCCCCACGGGAATTCCCAGAGAGCCATATTATCGCCGCGCAGTATCCAGCATATGCTTGAGAATCCCCGCAATTTGCTCATACGACTGAGCAAGACCTTCATTGCCGCCGCCCCTGGCTTTGCCTGCGTTCCACTGCAGCACATACACAACATCTGGAGTGAGAGCTGCCCAGTTCTGTTCGACCGTCGCAGCAATATTTTTGGATGACAGGATTTTTTGAGCCAGGTCCGACGCAGCCCCGAAACGCTGGTTGATGGTGTTCCACTTCTTCTCCAGGTCCGGTGTATCCATGCCAAGAGCGCGCGCGCTCTTAATAGCCTCTATCGCCAGGACCAGATCTCCGGTCTCCTCGGCCGAAACCAGAATGCCATGGTAAATATTTCCATCTTGCGGGTTGAGTTGGGCTGCCCGAATATAATAAGAAATCGCCTCGGTGTGCTTGTCTTGCGCGCCAAGCACTTCGCCCATCAAGCGGGTCATAATCGGGTTATCACTCACTTTTTGCAGGTACGATCTCAATACTTTTTCCGCCGAGACCATGTCCCCAACCATCGCCATCGCCAGCACCAGGTTCGCGTAGTTGGCTAAGTCTTCTGGAGCAAGTTCAATACTCCGCTCAAAATAATAGCGAGCATTGCGCCCCATGCTGAGGTTATATAAAACCCGCCCCATCAAAGAATGAAGGTCGGCGCTTTTCTCCTTCATCTGCAGCTGCAGGCTGATCAACGCAACTGCCTCGTCTTCACGCCCTTCTTTCAAATGGCTTTCAACCTTTTGCGTGACCTCCTTGACCGACATCACCGTGGAAAAGCCTACAGCCACGCCTTTGGCTTTTTCCGTTTTAGCTGCCTGCTGGGTCCATCCCGGTAGACTCGCCGTATGGATGGCAAAAGCGGTTTGGCGGTTGACATACCAGGCATACCCGGGCCATTTCGCCTGAAGCCCTGCGATTGCCCGCTCAAAAACTGCCCGATCATAATGCTGAAATACAAACAGGCCCGCTTGCGCCAGATGCGCAAGAAGATCCGCCGATTCGCTCAATACCCGGTCCAGCGGGTGGGCATTGACATATACGATTACATCCGCAGACGCAGGCGAAGCAGCATTATCCCAGAACGATGCATACGCCTGCGCAGATTGGTCAGCAATGATCCGCAGATACCCCTGGTGCTTCGCAAAGGAAAGCAGGTTCCCAAACATCAAAGGATGGCATGCCAGAGGATTCTCAAACGGATTCCAGGATTCAAACGCATAGATACTGACAGGGGGATATACTCCCGCCGCCAACACGGCCCGCAAGCCGCTGCCAATCCCCGCCTCAATGTAGGTCAGTGGGAAGAATTTCCGGCAATACCAGGCTATCACAGCAAACACATCCCAGTCGTTGGGCCCAACCGAAGCGTTTCCAGATTGAAGCTGCTTAATCACATAACGAACCCCAGGTGTGTTATTAGGGAAAGATTTTGAGATATTCGCCAATATCTCTGCAACATTTTTGCGCGTTTCAGGAGCAACCAGCTCCTGCATCACTTGCGTTCGCGAATAGCCTTTCAACTTTTCTAATCGCCAGTCCTGGCTGCTTTCAGGCGGTTTCGAAAGCCCTAAACCAGAATCCGGTCCAGACTGGTAGGTTGGCCAGTTATACTGCCCATTACCCCAATTTTCACCGTTCAAATGGATTTTAAATGGATAGGGCAATTCATGCACATTTACTTTCAAGTTCTTTTTCTTACGGTTAGCCTCAGACTTTACATACGTCAGCGGGTGTTCCATGTGATATACACAGATACCGAAGTTTGAAAGATTGATCCAGGGATATCGCAGGTTGTTCCGCAACGTAAAATCGATATCGGTCCATCCCCACAGCAATGCGCTTTCATCGATCCCGCCGCATTGATCCCATAAATCCCTGTGCATCATGAACGCCCCAGCCATACCAACGGTGCCGTTGAATATTCGATCTTCATCCAGTAAATTCGCGTACCGGTTTAGATAACTGTTGATCTCAGCCACGCTAGGGCAGCAAAAAGTTAATTCCTGGCAAACCTTCCTCCGGGCAATCGGTCCAATCGCCTTGCTGAAATCGACTCCCACTTTCAACGATCCATCCAGCAGGCGGCACAGCGTATCCAAAGTCGCAGGAGTGAAGAGGCAGTCATTATCGGTTAGAAATATGTACTCCCCAGTAGCGCGCCTGACCGCGCAGTTAAAGACAATACTCACCGGGTATGGATTACCCGGGGCCGCCGCAACAGCCACTTCTTTGGGAACGTCGAAGAATTGTGTGATTTTCCGCGCTGGTTCTGACAAATCCAGCTCATCTACCATCCGCGTTGGGCTGTTCCAATCCGCGACCACGATTTCCACATCATCAAGCCGGCCAATCGTCTCCAGGCCATAAGCGATGTAATTGATGATGGTCTGCACCCGCCAGGAATAATTGGCAACATAATGATCATTGCGAACGCCGGTCACGATCGAAAGCAACTTACGAATGGAAGGATGGTCCATACACATACACCTGATATGACTTGTCTTCAAAAAAATCCGCCATGTTCAAATGGCTTCTGGAAACGCCGGCTGATCCTACGGGTAACCAAAGAATAAAGCGATTTTGCCAAAATGGCAAGCAAGTACAACTGCAATCATTTAACGCATAACCCAGCCAGGCTCTACTCCCCACCTGCCGGCCATCAGCGGCAGATCCACCTGCACACAAGAATTGATGCAAGAAAACTACCAAAAAATTTCATTCATGTGGCACAATAATCTCATCCGTATGATTTCGAAAGGTGCCAATGACTGATCTTGAAAACTGCACAGCTGTAATTTTAGCAGGCGGGTTTGGCACACGTCTGCAGCCTATTGTCTCAGACCGGCCAAAGGTGCTGGCTGAAATTAATCAACGCCCATTTCTGAGCTATCTTCTTGACCAGCTTGCGGATGCAGGGATACGCCGGGCAATCCTCTGCACAGGATATAAAGGTGAGATGGTCAAAGCATGTTTCGGCCACACCTACCGGTCCATTCAATTGGTTTATTCACAAGAATCTTCGCCGCTAGGCACAGCAGGTGCATTGAAACTGGCAGAGCCGCTGTTCGAAACCGATCCAGTTCTGGTCATGAATGGTGATTCGTACTGCCAGATTGATTTTCATACCGCTTTCCGCTTCCACAATGACCAATCCCCTTCCGTTACCATGGCCCTTGCCAAAGTCGCGGATGTCAATAGGTTTGGGCAAGTGGTGTTAAACCATGATGACCGGGTAACCCGGTTTGAAGAAAAAGGCACGCGAAACGGCGAGGGATGGATTAACGCGGGTATATACATCCTGTCCTGTGCCATTTTCCAATATCTACCCGCCAACCAAGCTCTTTCGATCGAACGCGATGTTTTCCCCTTCTTGGCAAATGGGTCGATCCTTGCGTATCGCTGCAATGGCAAATTCCTGGATATCGGCACGCCTGCCTCGTTTGAAAGCGCATCCCAGTTCTTGTTATCCATCCGGCAGGGCTAACCTGCCAGCCTCAGCCCAAAGTCTACCCAGAAAGGATCTTCGATGGAATTTTCCAGCTTATACGAAAGGTTATTCTATCAATCGCTGCGCATCCGCCTTATCGAGGAAAAGGTTATTGATCTGTACCCAAGTGACAAAATCCAAAGCCCCGTTCATCTCTCGATTGGCCAGGAAGCGGTAGCAGTTGGCATTTGTCAAGCACTGCTCATCACGGATCTGTTCTTCAGCACGTACCGCGGGCACGCCTTTTATCTTGCCAAAGGCGGCAACCTGCGCGCCATGTTCGCCGAACTGTACGGCAAAGCGACCGGCTGCTGCGGCGGTAAAGGCGGATCCATGCACCTCGCCGCGCCCGAAGTGGGCCTGATGGGTGCATCCGCGATCGTTTCATCGACGATCCCGCACGGCGTCGGGGCAGCGCTGGCATCAAAACGGCTTGGAAAAGACCAGGTGATTGTGACTGCCTTTGGCGATGGCGCCACGGATGAAGGCGTATACCACGAGTCGCTCAACTTCGCCGCTCTACACCAGCTGCCCGTGATTTTTCTATTCGAAAACAATGGTCTGGCTGTCCACTCCCGAATGCAAGACCGTCACGCATTTCAAGTCCTCGACCATGTTCGCACTTACGGCATACCCACTTCGGTCATTCCGGAAGGTTACGATTTTTGCAAGGTCTTTGAGCAATTTCAACCAATCTTGAACCAGGTTCGCCGCCAGGCTGGACCGCAGTTCGTGGAAGTGAATACGTTCCGTTACAAAGAACACGTTGGCGTGAACGATGATTTTTCAGCCGGATACAGATCCAGGTCAGAACTGGATGCCTGGATGCGCAATGACCCTTTGATCCATGACAGGCGGTTGGTTGAAAAATTTTCGCCGCCAATACACGCAGAAATAGATGATGCGATCGAGTTTGCCGAGAACAGCCCGTGGCCTGGCCGGGAAGAGCTTCTCACCGACGTGATATAAGGAAAACATCATGGTCCCCGATATTCTTTCCACCCCCAACCCTGGTCCGTCTGGTTCAGAGAACATAATCACGTATCGTGAAGCGCTATGGAACTCGATGGACAGCGCGCTGGCCAACCATGCCAATGTTATGATCCTCGGCCAGGGTGTAGATGACCATAAAGGCATTTTTGGCAGCACATCCGGCCTGGCCCAGAAATACGGACGTGAGCGTGTTTTTGACACCCCCCTGGCCGAAGAAGGCATTGCCGGCGTGGCGATTGGCGCCGCGCTGAACGGTCTCTATCCAATTACCACCCACATCCGCGTCGATTTCTCGCTCCTGGCGATGAACCAGGTCATTAACCTGGCTGCGAAGTACAAATATATGTTTGGCGGCCGTTTCCATGTGCCAATGTTGATCCGCATGGTCATCGGCAGGAGTTGGGGGCAGGGCGCGCAGCATTCCCAAAGCTTGCAGTCTTTGTTCTCACACATCCCCGGGTTGGTGGTCATAATGCCCGCCAGCGCCCAATCGATTCTGCGCTGTTATGATTACGCGGTTTCCTCGCATCCAGGGCCGGTAATCGCCATCGAACATCGCCTGATGTACGACTTAAAATACCGCCAAGAGCCCGCTGGCTCAACAACCCAAGCATCCCCTTTTACTTCCTACAAAGTCCGTAGCGGAAATGACATCACGATCGTCGCGACATCGATTATGGTGATGGAAGCACTGCGAGCCGCCGATTACCTGGCGCAGGCCAGCGGAATACAGTGCGAGGTGATCGACCTCAACTGCATTTCCCACCCAGATAAACGCTTGATCCTCGACAGCCTTTCCAAGACTGGGAAACTGCTGGTTGCCGACACCAGCTGGCCCGCCTACGGCGTCTGCGCCGAAGTGTGCAGATTTGTCTGCGAGGAAAATCCCGCACTTTTGAAAGCTCCCGCGGTGTCGTTGGGTATGCAGCTATCTTCCTGCCCCACGGCCAAAAGCCTGGAAGATCTGTTTTACCCGAATCTGCATGACCTGAGCCACGCGATTGCACGGTTGGTGACCGGAAAGCAAGATCATGGCATCCCACTGCCCGATGAAACCTCCTTCGCGGACGTTTATAAGCGCTTTAAGGGGCCGTTCTAGCCTTTTCCAATGATTTTGTTCGTTTACACCCACTCAGACAACCTTTTTTGAACCCATTTGACCAGGAGGTACCATGAAAGTTCTCATCACCGGCATCACCGGCATGGTCGGAAGCCATCTCGCGGAGTACGTTCTCAACCATCATCCAGAAGCCGATGTCTACGGGCTTGTGCGCTGGCGCAGTCCGCTGGACAACATCTCCTCAATTCTGCCCCAGATCAAACTATTCCAGGCGGAACTGCGCGATTTGGCCTCAATGGTCAACCTGATGAAAGAAGTGCGACCGGACCGGGTATTTCATCTTGCAGCGCAGTCATACGTGACGACCAGCTTCACTGCTCCAGCCGATACCCTGCATACCAATGTCATCGGCACCACCAATTTGCTTGATGCCGTCCGGATTACTGGGATCAATCCACGAGTCCATATCTGCAGCTCATCCGAAGTCTATGGGCAGGTACGAGAAGACGAGCTGCCGATCCGCGAAAACAACCCCTTCCGGCCAGCCAGCCCATATGCCGTGTCAAAAGTCGGCGAAGATATGGTCGCGCTGCAGTATTTTCTCTCGTACGGCATTCAGACCATCCGCACGCGCATGTTCACCCATACCGGCCCGCGGCGCGGCGATGTTTTTGCCGAAAGTGCCTTTGCAAAGCAGGTCGCAGAGATCGAAGCCGGCGTACGGCCCAACCCGATGAAAGTTGGCAACCTGAACAGCGTGCGCACCTTCACCGACGTGCGCGACGCCGTGCGCGCATATTGGCTGCTGCTCGAAAAATGCCCCGCTGGCGAGGTATATAACATCGGCGGCGTGCGCACCATGCTCGTTGGTGAGATGCTGGATATGCTCAAAAGCATGGCAACCTGCCCGATCGAACATGAGGTGGACCCCAAACTGCTCCGGCCATCGGATGTCACCATGCAAATTCCGGATATCTCAAAATTCCAGGCGGCGACCGGCTGGCATCCTGAAATTTCGCTCGAAACCACCCTGCTGGATTTGCTCAACTACCAGCGCGCCCGATTCAGAAATAGGCCCTGATCCTGACAGGGACAGGGGCTAGCTCATTATTTTTGAGGCAGCCCCCTATGGTTGGATCAATCACAATTGGGGATAAAATCTCAAAGTGCGCTATGACGCACTTTGAGATTTTTTCCCCAATATGGCTAACCTTTTTTACGGAAAAGGTAGTTGGGCGCTTTTAGAACCAGTTCATAGGCGGGGTTTTCTTGCACTTCTTTAACCACCCGGTTCACATCCCATCCGCTGCCATCCGCAGAATCGTCAAACAAGATAAAACCGCCTGGAAGTAAGCTCCGGTCGACATCCAAAAAATCCTGTTTGACGGGACCATACGCATGAGCCCCATCGATATAGGTAAAACTGATCGGCCCGCCCAGGGTGACCGGCCGGCCAAACACATCGGTCTTTTGCGCGCCTTCGCGCCAGGCGGCAAAGAAGGGGCCTGAATACGACTCTATCGTATGCGGTATGCGGGATGGGCTAAACGTCTGGCAGTTGCGGATAAATGTCTCTTTGATGTAATCGCGGTAGACCCGGGTTCCAAAGTTATAGTAGCCGCTGACCATCTCACCCGTATCCTCAAACTCCCATGGGTCACAGGTGAAGAACGGGTTATCCCGCCTGTATTTAATGGTCATATATGCCAGGATATTGGTCGACAACCCCAACAGCGACCCAATTTCAATCACCGCGCCGCCGGTCGGCATCAACCGTATGGCATAGTCCATGGCGACAATATTCCCGTCCCCCTGTCTCAGGAACCCCCCCACCAGCCAGCACAACCAGAAAATATACTTGTCATCCTCGACATTTTTGATGCTGGCCTGAACCTCTGGGGACAGCGGCTGTTTATGCGGCGGCGGGGCTGGTTGTCTCTCGGGTTCCTGGACTTCTACGGTTTCACCCATGGCCCGCAAAAACACCGTCATCACACTCTTCGTGCTGCCGGATAGAGACTTATTATTTCTAATTTGCTGCGACAGATAATCCACAATTTCCTGGCTGCGCACGAGCTGAAGCATCCCGAACAGTTTTTCGGGTTTGATCTTCGGGGTTCCTTCCAGGTGCTTGATCAACGCGTCGATCGCCAAAGGAGCACCTACTTCAGAGATGAGCCCGCGGAATTTGACTGCCAGTCCCTCAATCTCCAAATCCTGTCCAAACAAGACATCCAGGCGCGACCGCAATGTAATCCGCGGATCAATTTTCTGTTCTTTTGTTTTTGCCGCTTTACTCATGCCAAACCTCTTCTTAGCAACTCCAACACCGCCCGGTTCGCTGCCGCATCACACCCGGTCGCCTTGTTCGCCCGCAGCCACAGCAGCCATTTATGCGCCGGGCACGAACGGGTTCTTGCGGTACCACTCCACCGACTTCTGCAGACCATCCCGCAGGCTGGTTTTTGCCTTTATCCCCATGCTTTCGGCATAAGTTGTATCGACCAGACGGATCGGGATCGTAGACGGCTTGGAGGGATCAAACCTGACATCCGCGTTCTCATAACCATCAATTTCGAGCAGCATATGCAGAACTTCTTTGACCGAATGCCCTTCGCCAGCAGCGACATTCACAGCCAGGTAGTCTTGTGCTTTCTCAAATGCCAGCAGCATGCCATCGATGAAATCGTCGATGTACAGCAGGTCACGCACATCTTCGCCGGTACCCCAGATGTCCATTGGATTTTGCCTTTCCACCACCCGGCGGATCAAGGCAGAAGTGACATGAGATACCGCGAAATCGAATTTATCATAAGGACCGTACATATTCGAGGGGCGAATGACCACGGTCGGCATCGGCTTCTTAATCTTTTGAGAATAGACCTTACACAGCACTTCCGCATAGCGCTTCATCCAGCCGACCGCGTAATACACATCATACGGATCGTCCAAAAACATCTCATCTTCTCGCACTGGCCGGTCATCTGTCGGCGGGTATGCGGCGCTGCTGCTGATAAAGCAGTACTTTTTCACCCCAGCCTGGTAGGCCGCTTCAATCAATTGGGTATTCATGAGCACATTGGGGGTGACATGCGCCAGCGGATTGGAGCGCATCACAGCCGCGCCGGATGTGTTCGCTGCGCACATGAACACATAATCCATGCCTTCAACAGCCTTGCGGCAATCTTCCATTTTGGTCAAGTCACACCAAATGTATTCAACCGCGGGATCCTGAATCACCGCCGGGCTCTTAAACAATGTGCCGCGCACCTGCGCGCCCAGAGACCGCAGTCTTTCGATCAGGTTCGCGCCGATAAAGCCCGACCCGCCAGCCACCAACACTTTCGTATTTTCAAACATACTCTGCTCCTTCATCTCGTTGCGAAAGGATCGGATCCTTGACCGGCCACCAAATCTTCAGGCTCGGATCGTCCCATTTCAGCGTAAACTGGCCTGCCCGGTTGTAATACGAAGTCTGTTTATAAGAGAAAATCGCCGAATCGCTCAAAACCAGGTGGCCGTTTCCAAATTTGGGCGGAACCAACACCTGCAAGCGGTTGGAATCGGAGAGGGTGAAGCCCTGCCATTGGCGGTACTGCGACGAACTTGCATCCCAATTGATCACCGCCAGATAAAATTTGCCATGCAGACAGGATATCAATTTCCAGGTTTCCTGATCGCCATGGATACCGCGCAGCACATTGCGCGTCGATATAGAAATATCATCCTGCACAAACTTCACATTAATCCCGGCTTCGTTATAGATTTTCTCGTTATACGTTTCGATGTAAAAACCGCGAAAATCCTCGAAAATCGTGGCCGGTTTGATCAAGAGCACACCCGCCAGCCTTGTTTGGACAACTTCCAGTGTTTCCATGTTACTCCGCGAAATAGTTCTTCCGGTTTAAGTATTCGTCGCTGTGATTCAGGAACCACTGCCAGGTTTTTTGCAGCCCGGTTTCGAGCGAGGTCGAGGGGTTATAACCGATCAGATTCCGTGCCAGTGAAATGTCCATCACACGGCGCGGGAACCCTGAAGATTTGGTGGTGTCAAAGCGGTAGTTAAAAGGAATAAAGCTGTGCAGCGCCTCAACCAGCTGCTTTATCGTATATTCCTGCCCCGATCCTAGGTTGACGTACCTCCCGCCTGTGCCGTGGTACAGCGCCAGCACAACCCCCTCTGCCACATCTTCGCTGTAAGCAAAATCGCGGATCGCCGAACCATCTCCCCAGATCAACACTGGATCTTCTTTCTGATAAATCCTGTACATAAGCGATGGGATCACCATGGCGTTGTTCGGGTCAAAATTATCCCCAGGCCCATAAACGTTGCATGGGCGCACAACGGCGAAATTATTCAACCCGTACTGCTGCTGGTAAGCCTTCACCTGCAGCTCGGCCATACGCTTAGCCCAGCCAGGATACATGTCCATCGGCGGGCCCTGGTCGAGGTCCGTAGATTCCACGAAAACTTCCGCGCTGGAATAAGCGCCGATCGAACTGGTGTAGACCACCTTCTGTACCCGGTTCAACCGGCACGCCTCTAACATATTCACGTTCATCATCAGCAAAGGCACGAAGAAGCTGGCAGGCTTGCTTTTTGTCACCTCAATCGAACCCTTGATCCCAGCCACGTGGAAACCGAAATCAATATCGCGGGTCACTTCTTTACAGAAGTCAAAGTCTGTCAGATCGCCATAAATGTGTTCCGCGTCCGGGTGCACCTGAATGCGGTCGAGCGATACAATCCGCACTTTCGCGCCCGCCTCACACAAAAGGCGGACAACATACCGTCCAATCATGCCGGTGCCGCCCGTTACGACAGCCGTCTTGCCGGAAAATGACCTTAACACGCTTTCATCAATCATCGATCCTGCTCCTTGCGTAAAAACTATTCCTATCGCCGCCGCTGCTGTAATGCAAGCGCTTTGAATTCATCCGGATTTCGTTCCTAAAAGATCCTGGGCCGTGAGATGGAGCGCCAGACACTCAACCGGCCGTCTGTGGAGCTACTGGAAGCGGCCGCCAGACCATGTACATATATCCCTCCATAAATGCGCTGCCAAAGTACAGCCGTTGTACCTTAAGCACCTCCAGTTTCCTCTCTTTTTCCAATTCCCTTAGTCGCGGCAAAAAACCTTCCGTATAGCCGCGCTTGCGGTGAAATTTCATCGCCAAATAATCGACCAGGTTGGTCTCATCGTACAACTCAACGGTTGGTTCCATGTGAATACAGATGCGTGGAGATTGTCGCAGCAAGAACTGTAAAAATGCCTCGAATTTACTCGCCAACTGCTCCATCGCCCCCAGAGTCATAATGGCGCTGTTCGTGTCCAGCTCCAGCGATTCATCCGGGTGGATCATATCGAACAGCTTGCCCGTCATATTCCAATGATGTTTTTCAGCGATCAGATTAACCAAGTCTCTGGCTGGAGGCACAAAATCCAATCCATACAATTTTTTCTCAGGATGAACCTGTGCCAGCGCCACCAGGTTAAAACCGGTTCCACTGCCAAATTCGTAGACCGAGCTTGCCTCTCCCAAATAGGTTTCAAACAGCCATTGCCTGAAAACGCGCAGAAAATCCAACTCAAACATCGGGTTTTCGGGAAGAATATAGTCTTGTTGAAAACGAATTGGCTGGTTGGGACGGATGAACTTTGGGATGAGCGAATCAAGCGAATAATTGCTGGCAACAAAGTTCTCAAAATTTTCATTCCATCCGCGCTGCCAATCATCCTTCCGACTGGGTGCGCCGATCACCTGCGCATCTGTTTCGATTTTTTTCAAAGCCGACAAAATCATTTTGTCGCGTTCTTCCCCTTCAAGGGTTCGATAGGTAAAGTTACACTGACCGATTAATTCACCGCATGTCCTGGCGATATCCTCAACACTCGTTCCAAAAGAGCTCGCAAAATCAGCCAAACTCACTTTTGCCATAATTCCTCTCAATTAACCAACGACTTTCATTTGCGCTGCAGCGCTTATTCCCAAATGAAATAGGATACGCGCGAGGCGAATGGGAAGCGCTTCAGGTGGATTTTGTTTAATCCGATCGTTTCCATCAGCGCCAGGGTTTCGCCCGGTGAGTCCGGATCATTCAGCTCGTCAAACGCGACCACGCTGCCCTTTGTCAATCTTGGAATGGTCAATTCGAGGCATTTTTTGGTCGGTTCATAGATATCAAAATCAAAATAGACCAAAGCGATGATTGTTTCAGGATGGCGCGTCAGGTAATTATTAAACTCGATGGTTGCATCCCCGGCGCAAATTTCATACTTCTTGATGTGAGCAAGCGGATTGTTGCCCTCGTGCACCTGCAAAACACGCTCCAGGTAGGTCTGGTAATCCTCAGTGACAGCCAGCGAACCAGGCGCCATCAAGTCTGACTGCCCGTCCTGTGGGGAAACCGACGGAAACCCGCTAAACGTATCAAAACCAATGATTTTGCGGTGGCGGTTGTAGGGGTCGTAAATACCCCGCAGAGCGGAGAATAAGGCCATATTCTGACCCCAGCGTGTGCCAAACTCCACCACAACGCCTTGCACGTCGAGAATTTGGCGAAACAAGAAATCCATCAACAAAAGTCTGGATAAATTCTTCGATTCCAGAAACAAACCCAGGTTCGCCAAAAGCTGGTCGTCTGGGATCGGCGTTTCACGCAGCAGTTCCACTAATTTCATCCGGTTGACCTTCTCATCCGGCGCAGCGTATGACAAATCAGCGATTTTATCTTTTTGCATTGCGTACTCCTTATTATTGCTTTCCGGTTGGGCGATCGTCATCCTGAGTCCATCTGGCCGATCGCACTTCGCCCGCGGTCACAGAACGAGTGCCGGGATGGGTTGTTCCTCGCCATACGCGATCACCCATCCCCAATACTTCACCCGGCCTTCCACCAGTAAATAATGGCCTTCCCGCTCTGGATCGCGTTTCACTTTGATCGGTTTAAGCAGCTCCCCTTTCAGTATCTCCCGCGACATCTCGACCGGGCTTGGGTTGTTATGAAAGCGGTTTTCAACTGCCTCTTCCCTGGTGCGGTAAACATTCCGGTGGAGGTCATCCGCTACTTTAATTATCCCGGTGGGTATCTGCTCCACCTGTCCAACAAAGATTCTCGAGAGTTCCTCCAAATCCTGGTGAGTTATCTCAACATCCAGTGCGGAGGCATTCTCCGCGAGGTGCGCCGGGCTGCCAGATTTGGGAATGGCAACCACCTGCTCTTTTGAGGCCAGCCAGTTTAAGATCACCTGTGCGGTGGAGAGCGAATACTTGCGCGTAATTTGAGCCATGACATCCGCAGCGGGTTCGCCTGGCTCAAACGGCCTGTGCAGCAAAGGCGTATAGGCGATCAACGTTTTCTGTTCAGCCTGGCAGAAAGGCAAAATTGTGGTTTCGATTGAATGCTCTAGCGTATTGTATTCTTGCTGCAAGCTCACAATCTCTTGGCCGTCCAGGTGGTGCTGAAGTTCTTTTGTCTCACGCACAGTGAAATTACTGACACCCAGGTAACGCACTTTGCCGCTCAGCACCAGTTGGGTCATCGCACGCGCTGTTTCTTCCAATGGAACCTGGTAGTTGCGCCAATGGGTCTGCAGCAAATCGAGACGATCCGTCTGAAGCCTTTGCAGGGAGTTCTCAACCGCGCTGATCACATCCTCGTACCGGCTGTGTTCAGGAGAAAACTTTGAAGCGATAAAAACCCGATCCCGCCGGCCTTTCACAGCTTCTCCCACAAGCTCTTCCGAATGACCGTTGCCATACACTTCGGCGGTGTCGATCAAGCTCATGCCAAGGTCGATGCCCTTTTGGAGCAGCTTAACC
>Ga0172368_10002792_pt1 | contig 21859 bp, 28 predicted proteins | sample Lak11m_FD_114540 | JGI IMG/M metagenome (GOLD analysis project Ga0172368, IMG submission 114540) | Freshwater microbial communities from Kabuno Bay, South-Kivu, Congo - kab_022012_11m | ecosystem: Environmental > Aquatic > Freshwater > Lake | place: Democratic Republic of the Congo: South-Kivu...
ACAAGCATGGAGCAATAATCTAGCGCTGCAGCATTCCACAAAAAATTTTTCATTAAAACACTTTTTCCTTTTCCTGTCGTACCTGTGATAAGAACGTGATGAGAAAGAACTTTATTTCCGTCTAGAAATACTGGGAGATCTAAATTCTTAGTTCCAGAGCGTAAATTTCCGAAGAAAAAAGGATTATCAGATTTTGTCAAGAAGGACAAATCTTCTTTTGTAACATCTCTTAATTTTCCAAAGAATTCAGGTAGTTTCTTTGAAGATTTTGGAGAAGATATTATTGATAAAACATTCTTAAGAATTGCTAATTTATAATTTCTATTTTTGTTGTTGAAAAATTCTGTTTGCAAATCATCTTCTAAATTAAATCCTGAGATCTTCTCTAAATTTTGCATAGAAATCTGAGATCCGTATTGTAAATCTACAACCTGCATTAGAGTTTTTTCTTCGGCATTATCATCAACCAATAGTTCTCCTATTTCTAAATCTGAACCAGACTTTTGTCTAGCGATTATCTCGCCAAAGCGTCCACCTAAGATTTGTGCTTTAAACACCATGCTTATAGCGAAGGAGTCACTTTTTTAAATGTTTATCTAAATTTTAGGCGTTTGTGTTTGTATATAAACTTAAAACTTAACTTTATCAAGAATAGAATGTGCATCAGAGGACTTAGATGCCTCCTCTACGATTTCAGAATGTTTTCCTAACTTTACAAGAGCCTCTGCTTTTAATTCAGAAATATCTTGTTTTGAAACGCGAGCAAAATCATCCGCCATAATTAAACCAAAAGGATAACCAAAAAAAGTTGGATCTGAGCAATTTACTGAAATATTTTCAAGAGAGTTATGTAAAAATTCTTTTTGTTCAGATAAAAAATCTACTCTTAGTACGTGTTCTGATTTTGGATGCAATTTAACGAAGCAGGTCTCGAAGCCCTCTTGAATTATTTTTTGAGAATAAAGCCACATATTAGAAGTATTATTAAGAGCGTGATTAGATCTAGTCTTACTTAATTCACTTAATACAAAAGAAACAGACCTTCCTTTGTTTGTTACAATTCCGCTTGTTTTACTTAATCCTAATAATACTATTTGCGAAGAAATGCACTTTTGTTTGAGCTTCTCAAAATAAGGTGTGCAATATTTATCTGAATCAAAAGAACCATCAAGAACAACGATTGAACAATTTGAAACATGTGTTGCGGAATCCAATTCTGCGCACGATCGTATAATGCAACAAGAATCATAGCAAGAGACGTCTTCGTTTAGATTATCAAATCTTTTTTCTGGGTCTATTTCAAAACTTATTGTTGAATCAGTTTTTTTTGATAAAGAAAAAAAGCTCTCAGTTTTGGAGTTGAGATATTTGGTTCCAGAGAAAAAGACTTGACTTATTTTATTATAATTCAAAGAAAAGGCACTGCTACCAACTATTTCTCCATTTCCTCCATCAATAAAACATAGTAATTCATTTTTTCCTTTTGATAGAGCTATAAATTCATTTTTTAGAAGATGTTTGGTTCCGTTGATAACTATAAACTCATTTTCAAAACCATCCAGGAGTGTGTTCGAAATAGAGGTCAACAATTTGTCCATGCTTGTGAGAGATGAACAGAACTATAAAATTGTTTGGATTGAAAACAAGTACTAATTAGATATTTGACGAATTAAACCCCTCCTTCCGGATTGAACGGTTTTTGCATTTCATATGGATTCTTAAGATTCAAGTACTGCTTAATGACATCCTGAAGCTTATATGTTGTAACCCATAAATCCGTTTTAATAAAATCAAAATGTTTCTTGTAAAAATATCTTCTCCACCAACCGTGAAAAGTTTTTAGAATAGGGTGTTTTCTCCACTCTTGTTTGTAGTCCAAAATAACATAAGTTTTGCAACGCATAATTACGTCTCCAGAATTAGTCTTAACTTTTTTGCCCTTTACTACTACTTCTCCTTTGCCCATATTAAGGGTTTGAAAATCAAAACGAACATAATACTTGTAGTAATTGTTTCCTCCAGGAATTTTGTGTAATCTCCACCATATATGGTGCTCGCTATTTCCATTGTCTAAAATTCTTTGAAAATAAAGAGTTTCAACCTTATCATCATTAGAATCAATAGAAACAAAACCATTCATCATAAACCATTCGTGAATCAACTTGTAGAGATTCTTGAGATGAAACACATCTTCACGTTCTATTTCAAATTCTGCAACGTAATGAACGTGATTTGAATCGGTTAAATCAAAGCTTGGATCTGGAGGCATATTGTTCTAAAATTTGTTTTTAATATATAAATTTTCTTAAGTTTTCAGCTTTAAGAGTCTTGAGAGTCTTTAATGGAAATATTTAAATAGCTAACTTGAGTTGAAGAAGGAGTATATATCTTGGTCTCAAAATTTTATGATTATCTGTTATGGTGATGGACAGAATAGTTTGGCAAAAGGGTTAATAAGTAATTCTTTATTTCCAGGAAAGTCAGAATTTTATTATTTGGATATGGTGCCTGGTTATACTACTAACATGATTAGAAAGTGTATCGTCGATCCATATAATCGTATTACTGAACAGAACGAAACAGATAATACATATATTGTGTCATAGCGATTATGCTTTTTTATTTTTTTTCATAAACTTTTTAAATTAAGCTTCTTAGAGAATTTAGAGGTGAATCTGTTTTGTTTGATGTGATAACTGTTGGAAGTAACACACTTGATGTTTTTGTTAAAACTGATGCAAAACTCGTAAAGATTCACAATCCTTCAAAAAAGGATGAATTATGTCTTGCATATCCTCTTGGAGATAAAATTCTAATAAATCATTTGGATTTTCAAGTTGGTGGCGGAGGAACAAATACTGCGGTCTCATTCTCAAGACAAAGATTGAAAACCGCATACTTGGGCATGATCGGAAAAGATCTTAACGCTGAGTTGGTCAAGACTTGTTTGAAAAATGAAAAAATAAAATTTTTGGGAAAGTATGAAGGAACAACAGGATACTCTGTGATTTTGGATTCAAAAGCTAGAGACCGAACAATATTAACTTACAAGGGCTGTAACAACAATTTTAAATTTTCAGAGATACAAAAACAAAAACTCAAGACAAAGTGGTTTTATTTCAGTTCTATGATGAGTTCAAGTTTGGATGCGCTTAAAGAATTAGCTAAATATGCTTCTAAAAACAAAACAAAGTTAGCATTTAATCCATCTCAATACTTGGTTGTAAAAGGAATGTCTGAGCTGAAACCAATACTTGAAAACACAAATATACTAATATTAAATAAAAAAGAAGCAGAATTACTTACAAAAAAAACAAATCAAAAAACGATGCTTCTAGAGTTAAAAAAGTATGTTAAGAATTATATAATAATAACTAATGGTGCAGATGGTGTGATTTGTTTTGATGGAAAATATACTTATTCAGTTGGAGCTGATAAACATGTACGTGTGGTTGAAACTACGGGTGCAGGAGATGCATTCTCATCAGGATTTACTGCAGGAATAATAAAAAATGAAGGAATTGAAAATTCTCTGAAAAGAGGAATGATACAAGCAGAACAGATAATACAGGATTATGGTGCAAAAGGAAAATTGTTAAAAGAGTCAACTATGAAAAAATTATTAAACAAAGATGGGCGAAAAATAGTAAAATGTGCTATTTGAAAATATTATAGGTTAAAAAAGAGGAGTATTTTTGAAAAAAAAGAGCGATAGAGTGGATGCATTATTTCACAAAGGAAAAATTTTGATTCTAGCCTATGATCAAGGATTAGAACACGGTCCGACTGATTTTAATTTGTTAAACATAGATCCACAATACATTATGGATATTGGTCTTGAAGGAAGATTTAGTGCCGTAGCTGTACAAGCAGGAATTGCAGAAAAATATCATGTGGATCACTATAAAGATGTTCCTTTAATTGTGAAACTAAATGGAAAAACTAAGCTAAGCAAAGACGATCCAATATCCCTTCAGCACACTAGTGTTGATTATGCCGAAAAACTAGGAGCACTTGCTGTAGGATACACAATTTACTTGGGAAGTACTCACGAACAACAAATGTTGGTAGAATTTGGAAAAATCTGTGAAGAAGCGCACCAAAAAGGATTACTTGCCATTTGTTGGATGTATCCAAGAGGATCAAATATACAAGATGAGGATTCAACAGAAACCATAGCTTATGGTGCAAGAGTCGCAATGGAACTCGGAGCAGATATAATAAAAATAAAATATAACGGAGATCAAGAAGGATTAAGATGGATAGTTAAAGCTGCAGGAAAAGCAAAAATAGTGATTGCAGGCGGTTCAAAGAAATCAGATTACGAATTCATGCAAATGACAAGAGAAATAATTGACGCAGGCGCTTCTGGATTGGCAGTAGGAAGAAACATTTGGCAACACCAGAATCCATTATTAATGACTAAGGCGCTTAAAGAAATAATTTTTAACAATAAAAAACCACAAGAAGTTATACAGGAACTAAAGAATCATAAATACTGAATTCTAGCATAAGCATTTTCAAGATAACGATCGTCATTGATAATATAATTAATAGCTTCAATTACTAAATTAATTTTTGAATAAATTGTATCATTTAAACCTTTTAATTCTTCAAATGCAGGACGTTCAGTCATAATTTGAATCAATTCTTCTAATGCATCGCTAATTAATTCTAAACGATTCAATTTATCCTGAATATGAACATCATCGTTAATTGTTATAAATTCCTTTTGTGCAACTTCTATGTTAAGAATATCCCCAATATCATTTCGTACATTTTCTATTTTCGATCTTAAAAGCAAAAAATTATTCTCCAATTCTGCTATTTTAACGTCCTTGTAAGCAATATTTCCTTTAGCAATAGATTCTTTTAACAAACCAAGATTCTCTTCAATCCTAGTAATTATACTAAATATCTCTTTATTGATAGCAATATCTCTCTCTTCTATTTCAAAGATTTTAGGTTTCTTTTCAAAAAATTTTAGTATTCCCATCTTATTGTTCCAGGAAGCCTCTCAGCAAATCTGTTAATTTCATGAACTCGTCAAGATTAATCTCTTGTCCAGATTCAATAATACTCTTAAGATTTTTTAATTTATAAATGTGTTCTTTCTCTGGTAAACCGTGCTTATTTGATAATTCTTCTACTGCCTTAATAATATCTTGAGGGTAAACTCCAAAAGACTCTTTGTATCTTCTAACAATCTCAGAGTCAAGTTGGGGTTCTAAATCTAAGATTATTTCAAGAAAAAAAGATTTGTCTGTAGATTTAGAAAAATTATTTTGAGCACTTGAATTTGCATCTTGTTCTAGTTGAGGCTTAACGTTATCTAATTCAGGAATATTTTCTTCATATGTAGATTCTGAAGAAGTGTGGGCTTTAGAGATAACCGAAGAATCTCCAAACAATCTATTAACTAAGAAAAAAGAGATCTCTTTATTTTTTATAATCAAAAATGCTTTAAAGTGATTATTAAGAATTCCAGCCATCTTCTTTACAAGTCTAGCACTCTCAATCACTAAGGCATCTTCTACTTTATTATCAGATCCAAACTTTCCAAGATTACGCTTAACTAATAATCCTGATTTGTCTCCCCGAACTATTTTGTATTCTTGTACGGAAGAATCGTGATGTTCAATTGTTAAATACTCCCTTGCTAAACTGTAAGAGTCTTTACTACTTTCTCTTAGAATATCTGGTAAGCCCTTATATGTTTCAAGATTAATATCAAAATTTCCAATAAAACTCTTGGACATGGCCTCAACAGAGGAATCGGTATCAACAAATCTCTGCACAATAATTCCTGCGCTAAAATCTCTGATTCCTTTTCGTTTTCTGAACTCGAGTTGCTTTGGGCTAAACAAAAACAGCCAAGAAGACTTTAAAGCATCAATAAAATTTTCAAATCCTCTTATATTTAGAATAACTCCATCTAAATCTTGAGCATCCAACTCGTAGCCGACACTTACAATTAAATTAACAGAAGGAGACTTTTTGTCTTTCAACAACTCTTGAGCATCACCTGATTCAGCACTCAAAGCCATATATGCTTCTTCAAGATTTTCTAAAAATTCGTCTGGAACTTTTGCAGCTCTAAACAGTCCCTTTATTTCAAGGTATGCTGCATTAACACTCGAGTGATCTTCAAAATTAGTTTTTCCTAAAATTCTGGTTATCTCAATGGATAATCTGTTCTGAAGCATGAACTCTTCAAAAATAAGATCGGGAACTATGAAACTTAGCGGAATTTGCTGTTTTGATCTATAAACTGCGGCTAAATCAACTGCCCTGAAGCCAACCTTAGCTACATCGGAATCATAGACTTGATTAAATGTTAATGTGTAGCTCAAACAATCACCCTCTGTGAGAATATATGTGGTGGCTTTATTTAAAACTTACGCAAAACTAGGAAAAAATATAAAAACAACAATAGTTTAGGTCAGTAGAGGTGATTATATGAAAAAAACAACAATCGATTGGATTGCGTTGATCCTATTGGTGATAGGCGGTTTGAACTGGCTTTTAATTGGAGTCTTCCAATGGAATCTGGTTGACGCAATATTTGGAGCAACATCAGTTGTATCTAGTATAGTATACATTCTTGTTGGTGTAAGTGCATTATACACAATATACTACTTGACAAAGAAATAAGCCAAGTGTTTTTTTCTTTTCTTTTTTACTTTTTTAATAAAACTATAGTTCTAGTTAGGCTTGAGTGAATGTATATCTCTGTTTCGAACTCAACTTTCCAAGAAGTCTTCTTTACGAGCTGTTTTATTTTAAGAGTTTTAGGACAACAAAGCACAAGAGTATTTGTTAATTTGTCGAAGCGATCTAAGAATCTCAGTACTAGCTGTTTAAGGTCCTGATCTAGTTTCGAGCTTCTACCATAAGGAACATCAGTCACTACACATTCTACTTTTTTGGTCCAGGTAAGTGCATCTTGCTCAAAGAGCTCAATTTGTTTATAAGTAGAGGTGTTTAGTTTGGCGCGAGTAATCATATCTTTACTGATGTCTATTCCTAAGGTAGTTAGTCCAAGGATTGCACCTTCAATTAGAATCCCTCCTGCGCCACAAAAAGGATCAAGAAGTTCTTTTTCTGTACTAGCAAGATTAATCATGGCTCTTGCAAGTCTTGGGCTCATTCCAGTTGGATGAGGTGCGGCTAAAAGATGAGATCTTCTATTTTCGAATACATCTGTTTGAGACCATAGTTTAAGTCCTAGTATTGCCTCTTTTCCTTTTAACACAGTAAAATCCAGATCGGGACTAGTAAGATTGACCTTGCCTAGATCTTTAGATAAAGATATGGCTTTAGCAAACTCTGTTACTTGGAGAGGTCTTTTTTCATGTAAAAGATTTTTGCTAGTTATTCTAAATGCTCCTTTCTTTTTCCAAAATAGTAAAGAATCAAAAGAAACTTGACCTTTTATGATTTGTTTATGTAACTCTTCAGATGTTTTCGCTCGGCCTAATATTTGAAATGCAGCTTTGGTGAAAGCCAAACGATCAAGCCAGGTTTGAATAAGTTCCGAAATACTTTTTGAGCTAAGGTTTGCAGGAATGTTTTGAATCTTGATTATAAGCAAAGAGTCTTGTAACTCAAAAGAATACTTTTCAAAGTATATTTTCAAAGATAATAGTGCTTCTTCTTTGCTTAGTTTAAGATTTGCTTTTGAAAGTTCTAACCCTAAAGTAAACGTTTCTGGATCACTTGGTTGGCTCATGATGTGAGTTTCTTTGGGGATTTATTTAACTTTTTTGTTTGTGGTTTTGCTTTATTTTAAAGAATTTGGAATAAGCTAAATTATTGCGTTTCAAATTTGAAACAGCGTTTCAAAAAAGAAAACTTTATATATTTGTGTTCTAATAAGGCTTTGTGGACAAAAAAAAGGTATTAGAAACGTTGTTTGATAAGAAGGTGGTCAAAATACTGCGTCTTCTGATGAATAACCCTGATAAAGAGTTTTATTTGAGAGAAATTGCTAAGATGTCCAAGGTTTCTCCAGCAACTACTTATCGCGTTTTGAACACCATGAAGACCCTAGACTTGGTGTATGAAGAAAAAAATAGATATCTGAAAGTATATTATCTTAATAGGAAAAATACTGTTATGTTTGCGGACTTATTTGAAGATAAGAAATCTGCGCTTCAAGAATTTTCAGAGTTCATGTCAACCCTTTTGGGAGTACATATGGTTATATTACATGGATCCGAAGAACGGGATAAGGCAAGTATCCTCGTAGTCGGAGAAAACATAGATCAAGATGCTATTAGGATGAAGACAGTGGATATCAAAGAAAAATTCGCGTTTAACATAATATACCTGGTGCTTGGACAAGAACAGTACAACCAGATGCTTTCAATGGGGCTATATCCTGGAAAAAAGGTAGTCTTATTTTCAAAGGATTAAATGGTTTGTGTTGTAAATCTTATTTTGTCCGAAATATGTTTTTAAGTATACATATTTGAAGAACAATAATATTTATATATAACATGACCTAAAGAGTATATTAAAAAGTTTGGGGGTAAAAACTTTACTTTCGAACCTTTAATGCGCGATATTCCTGACAACCTTTGCAGATTGTTTGGTCGTTCTTGATGGTACAAAGTACTGGACACATATACATGGCTTGCTAGTGGTAGCTATGCAGTTCAGTGCGTGTTGTCCAGAACAAAATTGCGTAAAGGGCAATCACGGCCGCTATACTGGTTCAAGGCCAGAAAGGCACAAGCTCAAAAAACAAAAAACAGACCTTAGTGGAGGGGGACAAAAAAATGGCATACGGAAAAGAATTTGAACAAATAGAAGTCGGACACGCAAACATTAAAGTAATTGGATGCGGTGGAGCCGGAACAAACATGACTAATTGGTTGTACTTAAAAGGAGTACAAGGCGCAGAAATTATAGCATGTAATACTGATCAACAACATCTAAATATAATTGAAGCTGACAAAAAATTCCTATTAGGAAGAGACGTAACAAGAGGACTAGGATGCGGAGGATACCCTGAAAAAGGAGCTGAAGCAGCAAATGAGAGTCTAGGTGCAATCAAAGAATCCTTAAAAAGTTCAGACATGGTTTTTGTATGTGCAGGAATGGGAGGAGGAACAGGAACAGGATCCGCTCCAATAGTAGCACAAGTAGCAAAAGACATGGGCGCAATAGTAATAGGAACAGTAACAATGCCATTCAAGATTGAAAGAGCAAGAGTAGACAAAGCAGAATTTGGACTACAACAACTAAGAAAAGTATCAGATACTGTAATAGTAATTGATAACAATAGACTAGTTCAAATCGCAGGAAATCTACCAGTACAACAAGCATTTGCAGTAGCAAACGAATTAGTTGCAACTATGATTAAAGGAATTGTTGAAACAATTGCGGTACCATCTTTAGTAAACTTGGACTATGCTGACGTAAGAACAATCATGACAAACGGAGACGTAGCAGCAATAGGAGTAGGCGCATAAGATACAGCAAACAGAGTAGAAGAAGCTGTAAAAGGAGCACTAAGCAATCCATTACTAGATATTAGTTACGAAGGAGCAAGCGGAGCAATCATCCACATACATGGTGGAACAGATATGACTCTTGATGAAATTAACAAGATTGGAGAAATAGTAACTGAAGCAATGGATGAAGATGCAAACGTCATCTGGGGAGCAAGAGTATCCGATGAAATGAAAGGAAAGATAACAGTTATGACAATCATAACCGGAGTCAAATCCCCATGGATACTTGGCAAACCATCAGCAAAACACGCTGAATCCGCAAGACAAAAATTGTCTTCAGAACTTGGCATAGAAATAGTAAGATAAACATCTTACTTATTTTTTATTTTCTTACTTCTTTGCCTTCACTTTTTTCTAAACCCCCAACGCTTGAAATCCGTGAAGGCGCTTTTTCTTTTTTTTGAATTGTACTTCCTTGAAATGCGTAAGATTAAAATATGACTTAGCACTTTGATATATTATGATTAATTCTCAAAAAAAGAAAATAATGCAAGAAATGTTGAAAATACTTGAACACATGTATTCTATCTCTGAACTGGCAGCTAAAGAACAGGACAAAGATAAATTAAACAGTCTACGAACAGATTTCATTTTACTTAACAGACAATATGCTAATATAGACTCAAGCATAATTCCAAATAACCTCAGTAGCAATCCTGAGGATTTAGCCACAATGTTTGATACCGCAAGAAATTTTAACAAATGTATTCTATGATTGGATGCCCATTGAATCGAGAAAAAAACCTCTGATTGTAGCAAAAAGAAAAATAGAATTAATTAGACAAAAACTAAAAGAGATGACTGATTAAGCTTTATTTTCTTCAAAGCAAGCAAGAACATACAATAAATCTGATAGTCTATTTATGTATTTATACACAATAGGTCTGATCTTATTTTTTCTCAAGCGTGGAGTAAGCACAATCTCAAGATCTCTACATCTTAATCTTGCTTCATTTAATCTTATGCTTGTTTCTTTTCGGAATCTAACAAAAAAGCCAGTTTTCTGATTGAACTTGTCAATAATTTCTTCAAGAGATTTAACATCAGAATCAGAAACTGCATCAGTGACATTCTTTCCAGTGGTTCCAAGACTTATTTCTCCCGCAGTTTGCCACAACTTTTTCTCAATTGCTTCAAGAATTTTAATAATCTCATCATCTTTAATTAACACTAGACTAGAGTCTAAGGCTCCAAGCAAAAAATCAATTTTACTTCCTAGAATAATAATTGGATCATCTTTGGAAACACGCTCTCCATTATACTTGGACGTTGTTCCCTCGTCTCCAGTTTTAGTATAAACTTTCATTTCTTACTTCTTTTCCATGAATCCGCATTTACCACAAGACCATCTGTCTTTGTGAGCGCCCATGAAAATTCCAGGTCCACATTTAGGACAGGATTTATTTTTTCTCTTTACTGAATCTCCACTTACTTCGTAAATATTTGACATTTGATTTGACTTTTTCTTGCCTTTTCCAGCTGCACCTTTAGCTGCTGGCTTTCCTGCTGGTTTTTTTGCTGCTGCCATAATTATCCCTCTTATTCAGAAGCCTCTTTGGCTTCTTCTAACTTTGGTTCTTCCTTTTTAATTCCATTTTTATTAAGAACTTTAGGAAACTCAATAGCTTTCATTGCGTTCTCAGTATCATAAACATATGTTGATACAAGGGCGGTTCTGCTTCCGTAATGATTCTTGATTGATTTTACAATAACAAGACCTTCCTTAGCTTTTGCCTTTGTTGCAATTGATCGTTTTAATTGAGCTCTGCTTGGTGTTATTTCTTCATAAGAAACTTCGACAAGAAGTTCTTGTCTTGGTAACGTAACTTTGTTCTGTGATATTATTTTTACATCCATCTTCATCTAACCTTTATTGCGTATTCTCCTTTCTCTTCAAGTCCCATAATCTTTGCAATAGCTGACTTCTCAGGGTCAACAACGTATATTCTACCTTGCCAATTTGTAGTTGTGCCGGATGCAGGTTTATGTTCTTTGAAATTAGGATCATCCATGAATTTTTTTGTTTTTCTACATACTTCTCTTTTAACAGCCATGATTATTCACCTTACTCTTCTTTTGTTTTCTTCTTTCCTTTTTGTCCTGCTTGATCATTTGACCATTCTTCTTTGCCAAGACCATCTTGTCTCATGGTCAATCCAAGCTTTGGATTTGAAGGATCTTTGTAGGAAATAGAAATAATTCTTGCTCTGCACTTGTCTCCAACTTTCAGAACTCTCTTTGTATCTTTACCAAGAAGAGTTTTTTCTTTGTTAAAACTTACAAAATCATTCATTGTCTGACTTATGTGAATCATCCCTTCTGCAGGACCAATGCTGATAAATGCTCCAAAATCTGCAATATCTTTAATTGTTCCAAGAACAACTTCTTGCATTTCAGGTAAAAATGTTAGTAATGTAAATTCAGTTTCATAGAAATTAGCACCATCTCCAGGTATGATTACACCATCGTTGATTTTGTTAATTCCAGAAACATCAATAACAGTGCCCAGTTCTCCAGAAATGTGGCCATCGTATTTAGATTTAATCTCTACGATCATAGCTTCTTCCAAATCTAGTTTGAATTTTTCTGGTGGTATTCTTATGAAATCTTTAACTTTAATTTTATAAAACATGTATTCACCCCAAAGTTAGATGTTTTTTTTGTCTAAGCTGAATGACTCTAGCTCCTACCTTTTTGAGTTTTAGTCTTAAGTTCTTGTCCTGAGTTGCAATAATAGTCTTCTCTGGGTTCTTTTGAGCTAAATCTAGCAGAGCTTCGTCAGCGTATTTAGAAGTGGAACTGCTGAGTGTTTTTAAGTTTTTTTGTTTTATAAGAATTAAACCCAATTTAGCATAGAATCCGGACTTGCGTTTTCCTTCTCTTTGAATAATTATCTTTAATTCCTCTTCACTTTTGTCTAAAATGAACAAATCATAAGGCTCGCTTAGCAAAGACTGTATTTCTGTAAAGATGTCAACACCTAATTCTCCGGGGATGAGTACAAAATTAGTGTCGAGAATAACTTTAGTTTTATTATTTAGAAAACTCATCATTGCATTAAGATTAATCCAAATCTTTTTATTGCTTTTCATTTTACTCAGAATATGCTAACAGAAACGGCAAAAAAAGCATTAGAAAAACAATCTTACAGAGTGGTCGGAACGCACAGTGCAGTAAAAACTTGTGGTTGGACCAAAAAAATGGTGAAAGGAGAAGGTGGCTGCTACAAATTAAAATTCTATGGAATTATGAGTCATCAATGTTTACAAATGACTACTTCAATATCTTGTGCAAATAGATGTACTTTTTGCTGGAGAGGATACAAAGCACCAGTTTCTAAAGAGTGGGAGTGGGCTGTTGATGATCCAGAAATGATTTTGGATAAAAGTCTAGAAGAACACTACGATCTACTCGTAGGATACAAAGGAAATTCAAAAACTAATCAACAATTATTTCAACAATCAAAAACAGTAAAACACGTTGCGCTATCCTTAACCGGAGAACCAATAATCTATCCAAGAATAAATGAGTTGTTGAAATTATTTAATGAACGAGGAATTTCAACATTTATGGTAACAAATGCGCAATATCCTGAACAAATTAGGAATCTGAACCCAGTCACACAGCTATACTGTAGCGTCGATGCGCCTAATAAAGAATTGTTAAAAAAAATAGATCTTCCATTATTTTCAGATCACTGGGAACGGCTTCTAAAAAGTTTGGAGTTTCTTGCTCAAAAAAAAGAAAGAACCTGCATAAGATTAACAATAATTAATGGAATAAATGATATTGAACCAGAAAATTATGCTGAACTAATAAAAGTGGGCAATCCTGATTTTGTTGAGGTAAAAGGATATATGTTTGTAGGAGAATCGAGACAAAGATTAAATAAAAATAATATGCCTTGGCACGAAGAAGTGGTTGCATTTTCTAAAAAAATATTGGAATTTCTTCCAGAATACGAATTAGTTTCAGAGCACATTCCATCAAGGGCGGTTTTACTTGCTAAGAAAAAATTCTTTATTGAAAATGAATGGCGAACGTGGATTGATTTTGAAAAATGGGAAACACTAGTTGGGTCTGGAAAAAATTTTACTTCTTTGGATTTTGTTAAAACAACGCCCTCGGTCGGAATTTCTGGAAGAAAAATAAGAGAAGAAGTTGAAAAAAGGAAGGGAGTATATGTGAATGAAGAAACAGAAGAACTGGATTTTTGGAAAGAAAATAAAGATGAGTCTTCTAAAGATTTAGATGGTGCTGACGATTGTTAAAGTTCTATTATAATTCCCTCCGGGCCTGGATTTATTAATAGGGTTTTTCCCAAAGTGTCTTGAATGCCTGATGCTTCATGAATGTGGCCTGAAATTGCAACTGTCGGCTGAACTCTTTTGATGAAATTTCTATATGCTTTACTTCCAACATGCTTGCCTGACCAGATAAGATCCAATTTTGTTTTTAGAGGAGGTGCGTGTGTCATTAATATGCTGTATTTGGATGATTTAATTGCATCCTCGAAAATTGATTGAAGACTTTCAAATTCTTTATCTTCTTTAGAAGGTCCATAGTAAAATCCTCCTCCTCCGTGACAAACAATGACCAAATCCTCAAATCTTAAAATTTGTTTGTCCACAAATTTTATGTTTTTTGTATTCATGCATGCCTGAATGAGATCATGAGCTTCTTCATGATTTCCATGAATTATGTAGATGGGTTTGTTTAATTCATCAAGGAGACTCAATATCTCTGCTAAATTAGTTTCATAAACAGAAATATCTCCTGCACAGAGTATGAAATCAACCTCTTTTGCTTTTTGTTTTAATCCTTCCATAAATTCATAATCCTCGTGAAGATCTGTGAATGTTAAGATTTTCATATGTTTTTGAATTTAGTCTTTTTTATAAATATTTCTTGTAGTTCACAGAGGATTTTTTTTGAGTGGACTTTAGGGCATTTTAGAAAATTCTACAAGTATTAAAATACTTTAAAAACGAAGATAAGGTGTTATTACGCTTATTACGGCAAAAAACCTCTCTTAATAGTATATTATTTGCTTATAGAAATATTTATATAGTTATTTATTCTTCTTTAATTCATTGAATCTTATATCTTTATTAAAAATAACACATTTAGTTCAAATTAAATATCGGGTAAAAAAATGACTCAACAAAAATTAAATTTGGCCATGGAATCTTGTGAAGATTATGCACCGAAAGGTCATCTTTATGTTTTGGATGATGGAGTGCTCGAACTCTTGAAAAAAACAGGATATGTGCCAAAACAAAATTTTGTGCAAGAAATGATTTCAGGATATGTCGGAGGATTTAAAGAATTCTATTCTCTGATTAAGGGGGCATCGACTCAAATTAAAGAGTGTTTTGGTGGAAGTGCTGTGCCTGAGACTTCTGTTCAAAAAAATACTGGATCAATAGATGAATTGATTAAAGTGGGGGCTATGGATTCTGAACAAGCAAGAGTTTTGTTGATGAATGCTCTGAAAAAACAAGTTTCCGAAACAGTAAATAAGTACTTTGCGGAAAATTCCTACGAAGATAATTTGGTGACAAAAGTAAAAATGGCATACGATTTTGCTGTAACGAATTCAACACTTGCACTGGATAAGGAAGAAGTTACAAATTTGCTTGCTGGCGTCTTGAGTCAAGATCAAAATTTGGAGACTTCGCCTCTTTTAAGAAATTATGCGCAGAACTTTGTTAATAAAACAATGTCAGAATCATTGACAAAGAATGCTGAAATTCAAGGAAAATACTCTATACCGAGAATGAATCTGGAAATGTATCAAAGTCCTGTTTTTTTGAATTAAAATTTTTTTCAAAATATTTAAATAAGAGGGGAGATTCGCTAAGATGAATTGTAATCACTTTCAAGTGAATACGACGTGCTGGGGAGATAAACATGAAGAGAATATATATGTCTGTTGAGGAAGGCTTTGAAAAAACTCCTGAATCAAAATATAGAACGAGTAAAAAAATAATAAGTTTACTTAATGAAAAGTATGACTTATTTTTAGTTAATCCTGCTGATTATTCTATGTCTAATTTAGAGATAAACCGCGCGTTCAAATTTGATGGATCTAATTTAACTCAAGTTCTTAATAAACATCAACCGGAGGGAGATATGTTTATTATTTATGGAGATGAAACGTCTAAGAACAAAGGAATTGAATTTGGAAGAGCAGAATACAAATTTCTTAAACAACTAGAAAAATCTGGAAATTTTGGATATTTTTTTAATAGACCAAGCACTGAAGAAGCGACACTAAAAGATAATCTCGTGGCACTTCATAGAACATATCCTGATTTGGTTGCTAAAACATTTTTTTATGAAAATGAAGATCAAATGAAAAGCGAATTTAAAAAAAATGAATTTCTTGTGATAAAACCTATTTTTGGTTGTGCGAGTGCAGGAGTAAAAAAAATAACTTCTATAGGAGATTTAGAGAACATAGCAACTAAAGAAATTTTGCAGAAGAATTATGTGTTTCAAGAACCATTGCAAGGACCTGAAGTAAGAGTTATTTTGTTGGATAAGACTTATTTAGGATCAAGGCAAGATATAAATTATCAGCCTTGGGCAGTTTCTCCTGCGCTAACTACTATGGGGAATCCTTCTTCGCAACAAATTGTTGAATCTAAAGAACTTGCTAGTCATCTGGGTGCAGATATTCTAGGTGTTGATTTTATGGGTTCAAAAGTATATGAAATTAATGGAACAGGTACTGGTTTAATTGCGGTGAATCAGAAAGGGAATTTGTTGTTTGATTATACTTCAAATTTTTTAAAATTTATTGAGCAAAAATTGGGATGACTATGATTTCAAATTTGGAAAAAATATTGGTTTGCGGTGCTGGACAAGGAGGACACGCAATATCTGCGTATCTATCTTCTTTAGGTCATGATGTAACTCTTTATTCTACAACTTTGTCTAAAGTTGAAGAAATACAAAATAAAAATTTAATAATTGAAGCAAAGGGAAAACTTGAAGGTAAGTTTAAACTAAAGAGTGTTACAAACAATTTGGATGAAGCTGTGGAAAATAATGAAATAATTTTTATTGTAACCGATGCAAATGCACATAAGTATTATGCTAAAAACTTAGCAAATAAATTAACAAATCAAAATGTTATCTTAGTTTCTCCAGGCGTTGGGGGTGCATTAGAGTTCTTCAATAAAATTAAGGAATATAATAAACAGCAGAAGATATCTGTGTCTGAAACGGATACTTTAGTTTATGCATGTAAAGTTCCTGAATCAGGAGTTGTTAACATAAAATCGGTAAAAAATGAGATATTATATGCGACTGTGCCAGAATCAAATTCAAAATTTGATGACTTTATTTACAAAGTCTATCCTCAATTTAAAGATACAAAAAATCCGCTTATGGGTATGGATGATAGTCCTGTTTTTCATATTGTTGGAATGGTGATGAATGCACAAAGAATACAAAATAAAGAAAATTTTAATTTTTACATAGATGGTATTACGAAAGAGTATGCAAGGTATATGGAGAAAATGGACGAAGAACGCTGTAAGGTTGCAGAGGCAATAGGAATAATCCCTCGTCCAATAAAAGATTGGCTAAATCTTGCATATGGTGTTCAAAAATCTTCATTGTTTGATATGATTCAAAATACTCCACCATATATGAACACTAAAGAAATGACTAATAGATCTCCTGCGCCTAAGACTCTTTATCATAGATATCTTATTGAGGAGATTCCATTGAGAGCAGTTCCAACTGTACAGATTGCTCAGATGTTTGGAATTGCGGTTCCAAGATATGTGGAGATGGTAAATAGAGCGTCTGAATTGACGGGAATAGATTTCTGGAAAGTTGGAAGAACTGTAACAGATATGGGTTTAAATAGAGAACAGATTCTGAATTGGAATAAAACATATGCGTGGGATTTTTAGTGAAATTAGGCTTTTTGGGGAATATGAATGAACCTTTACATTATTTTGATGATGAAGATAAATCTTTAATTAAAAAATTATCTGTGTTAAGAAAAGAAGATTTCATATTTTTTGATATTTCTAGAACTAATCCAATTGATTTGACGTCCAAGACTGCTATAAATTTAAGAACTGGAGAATATGTGGAAAGTAGTATTAAAGAATTGAGCGCGTTGATTCTTTTAGAAACATCTGATGTCAAAAATAATGTTTATCAAAATAATGATTTTTTGAGAAATATTCAGGGAACTGGAATTTTTACGGTTAATCCGATAAGTTCTTTTTTTGAGCTTGAGGATAAAATGTATTTGTTTGAGAAATCAGCAATTCAATTTCCAGAATCATATTTGATTACAGACAAAGAATCTTACGATCTTAGTTTGGAAAAATTAGGAGTTCCACTAATACTGAAACCGTTGATAGGTTTCGGAGGCAGAGGTGTAAAAAAAATTACTGAATATGATTCGGGTCTTGAATATATATTGTCTGAGAAAAAATTAATTGCTCAAGAATTTTTAGATGAAATAAAATTTGGTGAAAAATCTTTATTTTTTTTTGATAGGGAGTTCAAATATGCTATTTTAAAGGTCCCAAAAGAAGGAGAATTCAAAAGCAATTTTGCATATTGTCAAACTATTAAAAAATATGTGCCCACACAAAATGAAGTGGCTTTGGCTAAACAGTCAATTGATGTATTAAATTCTGATGCTCTTGTGCAAAGAATAGATATTGTTGGAACAAATATTATTGAGATGACTGCTGAATGTCCTGGTTTATTTAGTAAGTTTGTAAAAACATCTGGAATGGTTGCCGAGTCATATAGTAAGCTTCTTGATAAGTATGTTTTTAAAACATAATGACGCATCTAGTATACAAAAAAGTATACAAATCGAAATATTTATATATCAGTTCCTCTTTTGTGTATAACATGGTTATCCTATTTGACCAATACAATATGCCGGAGAACATCTTTGAAATAATCTTCTCCACTAATCAACAAGTAGTAGTTGCAAATATGTTGATGGAAGAGATGAAAACCCGAGGCGGAGAAATAGGAAAAACAGAAATGAGCATGTTTGCGACAGCACTCCATGACGGTGTAACTCTAGAATCAAAGGATCCTTCACCTTTAAGAAAAAAACCAGTTGTAATTTCCTATAACAAAAGACAATTTTATGACAGAATACTCACACCTATGAAAACAATGGGAATAATAGATTATGATTTGTACAAAAAGACGTACAAATTAAGTGAGAAATTTAACAAGGACATGATGAGAATAGGATTGATGTGGCTACAAGAACTAAGAAGACCACCAAAAGCATTTAGCATAAAGACAACAGAACAGAAAAAATAAATCACAAATCACGTTGAGGGCTCCCAGCCGTTTTCTCTAACCACCCTCCCCTAACAAAACCTGGGAGCATCCTTATTTTTCTTTTTTTCAAATCTTTTTATTTTAAAGATCAATTTCTAAATAGTTTTGGTATAAATTAGGAGTTTTAATTAAAACAATGTGTTTATATCATTGTTGTAAATACTGCGCCTAATACTATCAGGAAGAATTGATACAACAGAACCGCAACAGCCACGAAAAATGGAATATATCTGACTCCGCTTTTAATATCTCCTCTTTGAATTATGGAAAGAATCATCGACGCAAAAATAGCAATAATTGATAATGCAAAAGAGGAGAAAACTTTAAAATCATCCACTTTTAACGAACCTGCTTCAAATTTAAACGGAACACTACTTGTTCCTTGTTGGAGTGCAGGAGCAATTTGAGTCATAACATTAATCAAGATGGATAGAAGATTAAAGGCCAAAGCGAAAAGCAACGGACTGATGACCATGACTATTGCACCAATAAAAATTGTGAACATTAAGGTATTTGCCGCCATCTCATCCTTGATTAATTTGGTTTTTCTAAGAATGTCAATGGATTGATCAAGAACACTAGCAATCTTACCTCCGCTCTCAAGTTCTCCAACTATGATGCTAAGAGTTCTTTTAAGCGTTGGAGAGTCATACTTTTGTGCAAATTCCGTTAATGCTTCAGAAAGATCACTTCCAGTCATAACCCTTTTTGAAACGTAACTCATTTCATCTGCAAGAATTCCGAATTCAGATTTAATTGATGCCCAGAGAGAACGTTCAAAGGATAAACCTCCTTTCAAATTAGTTGATACAAGCACAAGATAGTCGGGAAGAACCATTTCAATTTCTTTCATTCTTCCATAGATCTTCATATTTATGTAAAAATAAAATCCTGCCATAATTACAACAGTTAAAATGGTGGTGCACAAAGTCCAGAATAAAAATGCGTATATTCCCACTACAACAGGAGCATTATCCGAAATAAAGCTGAAAATATTAAATCCGAAGTAGATTGCTGCGGTGCTTGCAACTACGAGAAAAAAAAGAATAGTAAAAACTTTGTATGGTACGGAGTAGAGTCCGCCTTTTGCTAAATACACACGAAGAGTTGGTCTGTATTTATTTGGTACGAAAGACTTACCAAGCTCCTCCAAAAAATCCTCTGTTTGTTCTCCGTCTGGCATCATTTTAATCACAAGTTAATATTTGGTCTCGAACTTCTATATATAATAAGGAACATTCCTTGAAGTATGGCTAGGAAAAAAAGTATGACTCCGAAAAAAGTTGCATCAACCTGAATGGAAGCCATACTGGCAATAATTATGAAAATAGTTAATCCTAAACTAGGTAGTACTACTGCAAACAACATGTAAAACAATGTGATGCTGCTTAATTTTTTTCCATATCTGTTAATTTCAATTAATTGTTCATCTGCAATTTCATTAAGAGTTGCGTCAAGAAACTGAGTTACATCAATTCCTATTTTAAGTGCATTTCCAATTTGAAACAGAATTTTTCTAAATTTTGCCGATGGAGAATACTCCGCAGCTTCTGTAAGTGCACGTTCAATGGGTTTACCCAGTTCTATGTCTTTTACAATTTCTTTGAAATGTTGATTTGCTACTCCGTAGCTAGATGCAGCATCTATCAAGGCATTCATTAAAGGTTCTCCTGAATTAAGTTTGACAAGAAGATATCTGCCTGCGAACAAAACGTCTTTATCAATGTCTTTTTTTCTTTTATTTATTCTAGAATTAATTTTTAGCATATTGAATCTGTAAAATAGAGATAAGAATATTAAAAATATGAATGGCAATAAAAATACTGGACCTCCTGATTTGTCAAATAAGAAGAATAAAATTACTGTTAATGAAAAGCTCATTCCTATAGTCATGCTTATACTTTGTTTAACAAAATCTTCTGGGGTTACTTCTAGTCTTGCCATTCTAAGCTTCTTCTTAAGTTCAGGATTTTTTGCTACAAGTGCTGCTGCTAGACTCATGTTATTCAGACCAACTTTAATTTTCCAGTATAATAATTTGCCATAATTCTTCCAATATCATTAATATCGTAAATCTTCTTTTTAACAAGCCAATTAAGAATCTGCTCTTTTTGTTTTAAATCATAAATAATCTGATCATTAGTTATTCCTGTATAAAGTGAAATCAATTTGAACACAACTTGAGAATCATTTACTTGTTCATGAACATCATCAATTGCATTCAACTGAATCATAACATTTGGATCTCCTGTTTTTGTAACTTCTGCAATTTGAAATGTTCTTCTCTTTCCAGTCCTTCTATTTCTATTTTGAACAAGAATTAATCCAAGAGAGGACAACATTGCTTTAGGAATGTCAATAGGGGGATTGGTAAGTCTTGTTATAGTTTCGTCAGCAGTATTTGCGTGAATAGTTGCATATACTGAGTGTCCAGTATGCATAGCTTCCATTAATACTTCTGCTTCTTGTTTTCTTCTAATTTCTCCTACTAGAATTCTATCTGGTCTCATTCTCAAACTATTTACAAGCAAATCAAGCATAGTAACTCCCCCTTTTCCTTCAGGGTTGGCCATTCTAGTCTCCATAGGAACCCAGTGAAGATTCTTAGCTAATTCCAATTCACGAGTATCTTCAATTGAAATAATTCTCTGATTTGGAGGAAAGAAATTACTGACTACGTTTAACATAGATGTTTTTCCAGAACCTGTTCCTCCTGCAATCAAGATGGACAGTTCGTACTGAATTCCTAACCAAATAATTGCAGCTGCTGCAGCACTAATTGTGTTAGCTTCAATAAATTTAGTAATTGTCCAAGGATCTTCTGCGAACTTTCTTATTGTTATAGTATTACCTTTTGTAGATATAGGATAAAGCGTTGCGTTTACTCTGTTTCCAGTCAGTAAGTGTGCATCAAGTAAAGGATTAAGAACTGTAATTTCTTTGTTAACATCTCTTGCAATCATCGTTGAATAATGCCTGATTCTAGCTTC
>Ga0172368_10002794_pt1 | contig 21854 bp, 17 predicted proteins | sample Lak11m_FD_114540 | JGI IMG/M metagenome (GOLD analysis project Ga0172368, IMG submission 114540) | Freshwater microbial communities from Kabuno Bay, South-Kivu, Congo - kab_022012_11m | ecosystem: Environmental > Aquatic > Freshwater > Lake | place: Democratic Republic of the Congo: South-Kivu...
AGAGGCGTCACGGTAGCCGACACGAAGATAAGTTTTATAGACGGCGAAAAGGGCATTTTAATATACAGAGGCTATAGGATCGAGGAGTTGGCTGAAAGGTCATCATTCCTCGAGACTGCGTTTTTACTGCTTCATGGGTATCTTCCGTCTTCGCAAGAGCTTGCCGATTTTGAGGCGACGGTCAGGGATGCGAGGTATGTCCCGCCGTTTGTATTGGATTGCCTCCGAATCCTCCCCAAAAATGCGGACCCCATGGACGTTCTTCAGGGCGCAGCGTCCCTTCTCGCAATCTCTGATCCAGACCTCTTGGACGAGAGTCGTGACGCAAATGTTCGCATGGCGACAAGACTCATTGCACGAATTCCGGCAGTGGCAGCGGCATGGCACCGAATCCGGAGCAACCAGGACCCTCTGGCTCCGGATAATGCGCTCTCTCATGCGGCAAACTTCCTATGGCAGCTTTTTGGCGTTAAGCCTGATGAGGCCACGGCCAAGGACTTAGATTGCTGCCTCATACTTCATGCGGACCATACTTTTAACGCATCGACTTTTGCTTGCAGGGAGGTGTGTTCCACTCGCGCCCACATGTACTCTGCAGTTGCCGCGGGGATAGCAGCGCTTTCGGGGAGTCTTCATGGAGGCGCGAACGCTCGGGTGATGGGGATGCTCCTGGAACTCGAAAATGTGTCGAACATCGAGGGATGGGTAAAAGGTCAGATAGAATTGGGCAAGCGTATCATGGGTATGGGCCACGCGGTGTACAAGACCATGGACCCTCGGGCCAAATATCTCAAGGCCATGGCGACCCGATTAGGTCACAGCAAAGGTATGGGAAGATGGGATCGTCTTTCCAAGACGATCGAAGAAACGGCCATGGCGGAGTTTGACCTCCGAGGGAAGTCTGAGATTAGACCCAACGTGGATTTCTACAGCGCACCTGTGTACCACATGATGGGGATACCTCGCGATTTGTTTACCCCTATCTTCGCGATATCTAGGGTAGCGGGTTGGTGCAGCCATATCATAGAAGAGAAGTTTGGCGAAGCCCAGGGCAAGCCCATGCTTTACCGTCCCCAGGCTGAATATGTTGGGAACTACTGCGGACTCATGGGATGCGAATATGAGTCTTTGGACCAGAGGAAAGTTGAGGACTAGCAGCTCTTGGGCTTGAACAATTCAGGAGGAAATCTGGTTCACGGTAGGTAGATAAGAGAGAGCGTCGCCATGGGGGAAAGGACTGGAGGTTTGGCTTAGACGCAATGCAATTCCAGCATGATGTCGTAATTGTGGGGTCTGGTCTGGCGGGGCTCCGAGCCGCACTGGAACTAGCCCAGTTCGCTGACGTTGCGGTAATAAGCAAGGTATTTCCAACGAGGTCGCATTCGGGGGCCGCACAGGGGGGAATATGCGCGGCATTGGGCAACGAAGAACCGGATTCCTGGGAATGGCACGCCTATGATACCGTCAAAGGCGGCGACTACTTGACAGACCAGGACGCGGCAGAAGTCCTTGCTAGGGACGCAATAAGGGCCGTTTACGAACTGGAACATCTAGGTGTGCCGTTTAATCGCACAAATGAGGGTAAAATAGCACAAAGGGCTTTTGGGGGACACACCAAGAACTTTGGGGACGGCCCTATCAAGCGGGCGTGCTATGCTGCGGACCGCACCGGTCGCGTAATCTTGGATACGCTGTTTGGCGAGGCCGTGGCTCGCGCGATCAAAGTTTACAGCGAGTTTCATCTCTTAGATTTGGTCATGGATAACGGCCGAGCTGCGGGAGTGGTTGCCTACGAGCTGGCGACAGGGGAAGTCCACACATTTCATGCCCGGGCTGTACTCTTGGCCACTGGCGGGTTTGGTAAGGTGTTTAAGACTACTTCTAACTGCTTTGCTAACACGGGTGACGGGGTGTACTACGCCTATCGGGAAGGGATCCCAGTAGAAGACATGGAGTTTGTGCAGTTTCACCCGACTGGGATTTATCCACTGGGCGTACTCATCACAGAGGCAGCTCGAGGAGAAGGGGGGTTTCTTCTCAACGGAGTCGGCGAACGTTTTATGGATAGGTACGCTCCCACGCTCACGGATTTGGCGCCAAGGGATGTAGTCTCACGGGCCATCATGAGCGAAATCAGGGCTGGAAAGGGTGTAAACGGTGGGGATTTTGTGCATTTGCAGCTTTCTCACCTGGGTTCGGAAGTCATCAGAGAGAAGCTATCTGACATTGCGTCGTTCGCCCGGGTGTACCTTGGCATCGACGTGGCTGACAAGCCAATTCCTGTAACTCCCACCTGCCACTATATGATGGGCGGTTTGCCTACGAACATCGACGGACAGGTACTCCGAGAAATGTTTTCATTAGTTCCTGGTCTTTATTCCGCCGGTGAATGCGCGTGCGTCTCCGTGCATGGCGCAAATCGGCTCGGGACAAACTCGCTGCTCGATCTGGTGGTGTTTGGACGCAGGGCCGGCATTCGCATGAAGGAGGATTTGAGAGAACTTGATTGGCCCCATGTACGGCAGTCATCGGATGAGCGTGTGCTTTCCAGAATTGCTGGCATCAAGCATAGAAAGGGAGGAGAACGAGTTTCGTCGATAAGGGCAAGGCTTCAGCAATTGATGACAGAAAACTGTTCGGTATTTCGAAACCACAGGGATATGGCCAGAACCCTTGACTCCGTGAGAAGCCTAAAGGACATGCAAGAAGGCGCCGCCATTGACAATAGGGGAACGCTCTTTAATACTGATGTGTTGGAGGCAATGGAGCTGGAATCCTTACTCGGTTTAGCTGAAACCATACTTGTATCCGCGATTGCACGCACAGAAAGTAGGGGCGCACATTATAGGGAAGACTTTCCGGAACGAGACGATGCTAACTGGTTGAAGCATACCCTGGTGACCAGGAGAGCTGAGGGCCCTAGTGTGAGCTACAAGCCTGTTACTATAACTAGATTCAAGCCAAAGGCTAGGACCTACTGATGAAATTGCGCTTCAGAATCTTCCGTTTTGATCCCTCGCGCGATTGTTCGCCATATCAGCGAACCTACGCAGTTGAGGCAGACAGCGAAGAGCGCGTGCTTGATTGCTTGAACAAGATTCGATGGGAACAAGACGGCACCCTTGCCTATCGCATGTCATGCGCCCACGGTGTGTGTGGTTCTGATGCGATGAAAATCAACGGGAAGTGCGCCCTGGCTTGTCAAAAGCTTGTGAAGGAAGTGCTTTCTGACGAGATCCTCGTCGAGCCCCTACCCTCTTTTCCTGTCTTGAAGGATCTGATCGTAGATCTCTCTTCGTTCTATGCAAAAGTGGATTGGGTGCGTCCTTACCTGATAGCCACGAACACTCCGGAGAAGGAGCGTTTGCAGCTTCCGGGTGACCAGCACAAAATCAGCGAGGCCATACGGTGCATCCTTTGTGCGTGCTGTATGGGCTCTTGCCCTGTGTGCCAGTCAGACGAGCGCTTCTTAGGTCCTGCGCCTCTTGTACAGGCCTTTCGGCGCATCTTTGACACCCGTGACGAGGGGCTAGAGCAGCGTCTCCTGGCGGTGGACGACCCGGAGGGTGTTTGGGGCTGTGTCAGTCACTTTGAATGCACCAGGGCATGTCCAAAGGAGATCAAAGTTACCAAACACATCAATGAACTAAAGAGGGTCATCAAGGGCCGCCAAGATTGATTCGCTAGTAGTTTTTTTGAGACGTCCGGACGCTCTGGTAGCCCGCCTGGGCACCGCCCTCACCGGAAGAACACAAGGCAGAGCAAGATTGCTGCTATAGCACCGGCGGCATCGGCAATTAATCCGGCGTGCAGGGCATATCTGACGCGTGTGATGGATACGGCACCGAAATAGACAGCGATCACGTAGAGCGTTGTTTCCGTGCTTCCTAGTATCACAGAGCCCAGTCTTGCCTCGTAGGAATCGGCGCCCGACTTCGTCACGATGTCACCCAGTATTCCCAATGAAGCTGCTCCAGAGAGGGGTCTCAGGAGGATGAGACTGAGAATCTCCGGGGATAGGCCTATTTCGCGTAAGGATTGGGGAACATGTCTTGAGACAATATCGAGAGTTCCTGACGCCCTTACCATCCCGACGACCAACAATATGGCCACTAGATACGGTATGATTCGGACAGCTACCTGGAATCCCTCTTTTGCGCCTTCCACGAAAGATTCATAGACCTTGACGCCCTTCAGGAAGCCATATATCGGAATACCGACCAGGAAACCTAGGAATACTACGTTTGAGACAAAAGTGGAGCATTCGGAAACTGAGAAGGTCACGCTGACACTCCGTTTATTTCAATGAGAATCGACGACATTTTCCCAAGAGCTTTGCAGAGGCTATGCCCGCGATTGTCGAGACGATCGTAGCCAGGATAGCCGGGAGTACCACGGCCGTTGGGTCTGACGACCCTCCTGCAGCAAGCAAGGCTATTGCGTTTACAGGAATTAGCTGGACGCTCGACGTGTTGACGGCGAGGAACATGCACATTGCGTCCGTTGCCACTCCCTTCCGAGGGTTCAGGGTATCGAGTTCCTCCATGGCCTTTATGCCCAAGGGAGTAGCCGCATTGTTGAGGCCGAACATGTTGGCTGCGATGTTCATGGCCATAGCGGCATGGCTCGGGTGTTGTTCCGGCACCTTATGGAAAAGCCATCGCATGACCGGAGTTATAAGGCTTGTAACCCGCTTTACCAGGCCACTGTCTTGGGCGATCCTCATGATGCCCAGCCATAGTGCTAAAATCCCCGTCAGTCCTAGGGCCAGTTTGAAAGCGGCATTGGCGCTTTCTGTCACTGAGAGCACGAGGTCTTTTACATGGCCTGTAAATATCGCCACGAGGGCTGAACCCACCATCAAGAGCAGCCATATAGCGTTGAGCATCTTTTTTCTTTCCAGAAGAGTCAGCGAGCGAGCATCTTTGGGGACAATCAAGCTAATAAGACGTTGAACTTATATAGGAGAATGAGCACGGATCCGAATCGACCCAGGAGGCGTCCTATTCCTTGTATCGCACAAACGATATGCTGTTGACGGGGATTGCATAGCATTCTCCGCCTTCACGGACTCCGAGCCATTCAGTGCCAACCCACTCTATTTTGCCCGTCATAATTTGGTCTGACCTGTGAAGCATGATTTCAACTGGCTTGCCTTCTGCGATCAAGCGTGAGAAAAAACCATCCTGAGTCTTGAGTGCACCTTCCGCCGGATCGCGAAGGGGCCTTGATCGATCCCGCATAATGGTTGAGCCGAGGTTGGGATAGGCATCGCCGAGAGGAGCCCCATGCGACGCCTCGCCAAGATTTTCCTGCAAAGCGGCTGTTTCCAACATCCCTCTGCGGCGGGTATGATCCTCTGCCGCCGTTTTGGGTTGGTCGCTGATAGGTCTTGGTCTCTCGAGGTTTTGGCTGGAAACAATGGCAGTAGCAGAGGGGGCGCTGGCTTCCATCGGGTGGTCGCCGGTCAATGTCTCGCGCTCGAATCGCATGGCGGCCTTCTTCGCGTTACTTCCTATATCCATAGTTATGTCCTTGAAATCCCCAATGGAATAGCGGAAATTCACATTAATAAATTTCACGCTGCATCGAGAGGTCAATCCTGGTGTCTTGTTATTAAACGTGTCGGGGAGTCGCATTAGGGCATCCAGGTTCGGATTGATTCTGCAGTTTAGCTGCTCCTGGAGCTTTCGTATGATCTTTTCTATTTCCGCTGGTTCGGCTGCCTCTGCGGCCCGATCGAGAAGCCAATATAGGTGCAGCCCATGGCCTGAATCCACTGTTATGGACGGAGGCAACGGAAAATCTCGAATAGCTGTCGCGGCTTCTTCAGGCCCCGAGAAAAAACCCTGCCCGTTCTTGCTTGCATCAGAGCCGATGTCAATGTCACCCCAGAGCGCCAAGACGAATTTGACATGCTCCTTTTCAGGCTTCATACGTTCACGGGGGCAGACACCGAAGTACACATCGCTGTCGTCGCCATAGATTTCTCGCCCAAGGACTTCGAGGTTTGGGAAATATCCCGTGGCAACCTTGGCCTCGTTTGTTTTGACTGTCCTAACGAGTATGAAGCCGCGATGTTCTCTATAATACTGAGAGAAAATTGCGTCGAGAAAATCTGAGCGGGTGAATTGTCCTTGGCCTACCATGCTTCCTCGCGGTACTGGGGACATCATCGTGGACCCCACGGATGTTTTGTTCACATCATATCATCTCTTTAGATCATAGCGGTTCACCGGCCTGAGGAATCTTCGTGCGGTTGCGGGATTCCTAAAACAGGACGGTCATCCAGCTGCCTAATTTTTCTTCTTGTCGCTTTCCCGCTCTTTCTTGGACTCGTTTGTAGTTTTTCTTTTTTTTGCTGTCTCGACATTTTCTTGGATGACCTTGTTTGTCGGGGACAACTTGGCAGCTCTCAGAAGATATACCATCTCTTGCTTAAAATCCCCACTTTTCCCTAATTTCACAGCGTAATCGTTATATGCCGTGGCCAGATCGTTCTTGATTTGAGCGTTGGATGAATCGACAGCAGCAGCTTTTTGGAGGAGACGAATTTCCTCATCCAGCGCACCTGACTCCCCCTTCTGGAGGGCTTGATTATGGAAGAGGGCCGCTAGATTGTAGCGAGCCCCCTTATTTTCGGGATCTAGTTTCAGAGCTCTCTCTAAGAGGTTTACGGCTTTCTGGATGTGCGACGCTTTTGCTTCTGCCACTCCATCAGCGACTAAGTAATGGGCCATACTTCTTGCGGCGGCCTTGTTTTTTGGGTCTAGTTCCAGACTGTTCTCGAGTTTTCCTAGGCGATCGGTTGAGCTCATCTGAGTCCCATCAGACACAGCAAGATTATGGTAGGATGCGGCCAGATTTTTCTTCGTCACCGGGTCGTTCGGTGCAAGTTGAAGAGACTCCTTTAGAAGGTCTATCTGTCCTTGGATATCGCCTTTTTCGCCCTTCTGAACAGCCATGTTGGATAAAGCACGCGCAAGGGCTTGAACTAACGCTGGATCTTTTGGCGACAATTCCATGGCTTTTCTCAGCAACTCTACCTGGCTATCATAGGCCGCCTGTTTTGATTTTTCCTCTGCACGGTTGAAATAAGCGGTCGCTAGATTTTTCTTGATCCTTGCGTTGCCCGGGTCAAGGGATAGGGCTTGGACCAAAGACTCTATATCTTGCTCAGTGGGAGAAGATTTTGCTTTGTGAACCGCCAAATTGTTCGCGAGGGCTGCCAATTGCTTTTGGAGCTGTTCGTTGTAAGGCTGCAATGAGATATTTTTGTTGAGCAGGGCTATTTTTTCGGATATGGGAAGGCGTTCGTCGGGTAAAGACAACGCCTGGTGCACGAGTCGGGAAAAATTATCGGTGATGTCTTTGTCTTGGGGGCTTATAGTTGCGGCCTTTTCGAGGCGCTTCACCGCCTCGAGGATTTTGCCTTCTTTAGCCTGCTTGAGTCCACTGTTGTTCAACGCAACGGCGAGCGTATTCCTGTACGCGTCATTGGTTGGGGCAAGTTCGACGGCCTTTTCTAAGTGCGGCAATGCAGCGGCCAGGTTCCCCTGCGCAAATTGGCGACTACCCAGAAGATAAGCGTTTTCTGCCTGAACCGGCAAGGGAGTGTCCTGAGCATCTCCTGGCTCACAGTCAAGAAGCGGAACGAAGATCAGAAGAAATAATATAAGAAAGCGTAGATGGAATGGGGCTCTCATTCTTGTCTTTTTTATCCTTTCGCGCAGGATGAGGCGCCTGTTAAGTCATAGTCCAATGAGTGCATTTCCTAATGATGTACTATAGCATTGCGCGCCATGTCGGTCAACGGCTTAAAGTTTATTATACAGCAATAACAAAGTAATGACAGATTTGTTTGATGTGTTACTTAATTTATATTGCATATTACTTGTGGGAATTGCCTTTGGGCGACGGATGTACGTGATAAGAATTAAGCACTGGTGGCACATTCAGATTTTACTAGGGCATTTGCGAAACTATTTCAGGTCGATGATGTCGTGTGGATGAAGTGTGATGCTACGGCGAGGCTTTGAGAAACACACGGCTAACGCATTAGGATGACGGCCTTTTATATGGGGAGACTGGTCCCCGGCCTTCTGGATTTGTGGTTTGAACGAAGGGAGAAGCCTTGACAAACGCCTCCACCTCGGTAAAACGACTGGTGGAATGAAAGGCTCTTAGGAGGGTGGCGTATGATAGAAGTGGAAGGGTTGACCAAGTATTTTGGTCGGCTTGCCGCGATCAATGATGTGAACTTCCGAGTTGAATCGGGTGAAATTGTGGGCTTTCTCGGTCCGAACGGAGCCGGGAAGACTACGACGATGAGGATACTTACTTGTTATACGCCGGCGTCTGGCGGTTCTGCGAAGGTATTGGGAATGGACGTCGCTGGCGATTCTCTCAAGATCCGACAAAAGCTAGGATACCTTCCGGAAAACGTTCCACTTTATGATTGGATGCGTGTGCAGGATTATTTGGAATTTGTGGCGCGAGCGAAGAAGGTTCCTGCGCGACAGAGGTCTGGGGAAATCGAGCGGGTAGCGAATGCTGTTGGGTTGCAAGAGGTAATGGGCAAGATCATACGGTGGCTCTCCAAGGGTTATAGACAGAGAGTCGGTCTAGCCCAAGCGCTGATAGGGGATCCACCGATACTGATATTGGACGAGCCAACCATCGGCCTGGATCCGAGGCAGATCAGGGAGATTAGAAACCTTATCAAGAGCTTTTCTCGGAATCGCACCGTCATACTTTCGACGCATATTCTACCCGAGGTGAGCCAAGTTTGTGATCGCGTCATTATTATTAACAAGGGGTCGATCATCGCGGAGGATACGCCGTCGAATCTTACAAGGAGCCACGGAAAATCTACCAGGTGTCACGTCGTAGCGCGGGCCTCCGCGCCAACGTTAACGGAAGCATTACAGGGCATTCCCAACGTAACGGGGGTCCGGGTTATTGAGGAGAGCGTTCCGGGTGAGACTCAAATATCCGTAGAGTCCGAATCTAGCGTCGATGTGAGGCCTGACATTGCACGCATACTTGTCCAGCGGAACATAGACCTATTGGAGATACGGACGATTCAAGCCAGCTTGGAAGACGTGTTTATCGACCTTGTGACTGAAGAGGGTGAGTATTCCACATCCGGCGAGCGCGCACAAGAAGAGGAGGTGGCTTCATGAGTGGTTGGTATGCGGTATTTCGCAAAGAAATTGCCAATTTTTTTGTATCACCTATAGCGTATGCAGTTATCGCCTGCTTTCTTTTGATCTCAGGATTCTTTTTTTGGGCAAACGTATCCCTCATGAGTCTAGTCAGTCTTCAAGCCGCCAACAATCCAATGATAGCTCAGCGCATTAACATGACGGATATCATCATACGTCCATTGGCACAAAACATGAGCATTATTCTGCTGTTTCTGATGCCGTTGATCACGATGAGGCTTTTTTCCGAGGAAAAAAAATCGGGTTCTATTGAACTCTTGATGACGTATCCCATTACAGATTCAGGGGTGGTCTTCGGCAAATTCTTAGCGGCTGCATGTGTGCTTGTGGTGATGCTAGCCAGCAGCGTCACCTTTCCACTATTGCTGCTGATGGTAGGTGAACCCGATGTGGGCACTTTGACCGGCGGATACGTAGGTATTCTTCTAATGGGAATTGCTTTTGTGGCGCTGGGGATGTTCCTGTCAACCCTATCCGAAAATCAGATCATTTCGGCAGCCATAAGCTTCGGCGCTGCTCTCCTTTTCTGGGTTATGAGTTGGATCACTTCATTTGCCGGGGAAACGTGGGGGTATGTCATACGACAACTATCGATACTAGAGCATATCGATTCGTTCCAGAAAGGTATCCTGGCGCTGTCCGACATGGCCTTTTTTGTATTTTTCGCTGCTTTTTTTCTCTTCTTGACGCTTCGATCACTGGAGACATACAGGTGGAGGGGATAGGACATGGCGCGTGAGAATGTTCGAAGACGAATTTTACTGGGCAGTGGTACGGCCGCTGGCATAATGGTGTTCTTGGCAATATTGATAGCCGCGCAATATATAATTCTGCAAAACCCCAAACGGTGGGATCTCACACATGCAAAACGCTACACTTTGTCTTCCCAGAGTAAGAACGTTTTAGAGACGTTTAGTAAGAATCAGGCGCCCATCGACGTGCTGGCTTTTTACGAGAGCAAAGACCAGAGCGACCGGGATGAGGTGCGAGATCTGCTCGATCAGTACCGAGATGTGTACTCACAATTCCATTACACCTTCGTAGATCCGGACAAAGATCGATCAGTTGCAATAGCAAACAAGATAGACGCTTATCCAACGACTATCTTGAAGGCGGGTCAGAGAGAGGAGCGCATCACCACTGTGGACGAGGAAGCGGTAACCAACGCCCTTGTGAAGCTTCTGCGAACAGAAACGAAGAAAGTGTATCTGTTAAAGGGACACGGAGAGCTGTCCCCTGACGCCACAAATGAAACCGGCCTTAGCGTTGTGAAATCACAAGTCGAGAGACAAAACTACAAAGTCGAAGAGCTGATTCTCCTGCAAACTCCAGAGGTGCCGACTGATGCCGCAGTACTCATTATAGCGGGCCCCAAGACCGATCCCATGGAGAGCGAAATCCAGGCAATACGTGCGTATATCGCTCGAGGCGGCAGCTTGCTCGTACTGTTGAACCCCTTCAAGACGCCCAACCTAGGGGCGTTTCTTAAGGATTACGGATTTTTGACCGCCGAAGACATCGTTGTGGACAGGATGAGCCGAGCCATGGGAGGCGACTACCTCATGCCCGTCATAGTGTCCTATGTTAACTTCCCTATCACTAAGAATTTTAGCGTGGCATCTTTTTTCCCTGAGGCTCGTTCCGTACGGTCCAAAAGCAACGCTAAGGCGGGCATAGAGGCTCAGGATCTAGCCTTAACGAGCCCTGTCTCGTGGACTATAAATGAAGAGCAGCTAAAGTCGGGGAATGCTAATTTCGACGAGAAGACAGGTATGAAAGGCCCTGTGTCTGTGATGGCGGTTTCACAGGTATTGGCGAAGGATGCCAAAGGTGGGGGCTCTAGCGTCGAGGAAACAAAGCAGCAGCCCAAACCCGGCAGCAGCGATGAGCAACAGCATAAGCCCAAGAAAGCTAGAATAGTGGTGCTCGGAAGCTCGCTCATGGCCGCGAATAAGTATTACAAACTTCAGGGTAACGGCGATCTTTTCATGAACACAGTCTCCTGGCTTGCCGAAGATGAGAATCTCATCTCAATCCGGCCGAAGTCGCTCAAGGCGCAGCCGTTTGTGTTGACGTCGCGCCAGGCCATCAGTTTCTTCTTGATTCCAGTCGTATTAGTGCCTTTGGTGTGGATCGTGGCCGGCATTGTGGTCTATGTCTATCGACGCAGATCGGTGAAAGTCGCCTAATTGTGTGTCAACAGCGGGGCCATTCCATGTGCGTTATCGTTTTTGGACGGAGGTTTCTTGAATGAGCTGGCGAAAAATAGTTGTTTACTTGATAATACTTTGTGCACTTGGTTCATGGGTTTACTTTTTTGAAATTAGATATAAGAGCCAAAGAAAGGTAGAAGAAGAAAAGGCGTCTCGCCTGATGTGCATCGACAATGATAGCGTTGATGACCTCAGCATAAAAAAGGATGACGGCTCTGTTATCCATCTCATTAAGATCGAAGGCAAGTGGATGCTCATGGCGCCTGTCAAAACGCTGGCGGACCAATCTGCTGTACAGGGCCTTATCGCCACGGCCATATCCCTGAAACCGGAGAGGATCATACAAGAAAAGGACGTGAACTGGGGGGAATACGGGCTTCAGAAACCGACCTTCGAAGTGACAGTCGGATCAAAGGACGTTAGAAACCACTTCTTCCTGGGAGATCAAAACCCGTCTAAATCTTCTTACTACATGAAAAAAGACGACGATCAGCGTCTGTTTCTGGTCGCCGATACGGTTAAGAACGCTTTTAATAAAAGCGTCTTCGACCTGCGCGACAAAGATGTACTCGCGATAGCCCCTGCAGACGTTGATCAAGTGGTAATCCGAAACAACGATAAAGAGGTGGCAATCAAACGAGATGCTCCGGAGAAATGGGAGTTGACGAAGCCTGAATCTATGAGACTCAGAGCTAGTGTGATGAATCGAGACTTGAACACTCTGGCTAACCTGAAGGCAAAAGACATCATTGACAACCCAAATCTCTCCGAAGAGAGGTACGGCCTTGGTGATCTCAAAATTGCTATCACTCTTACCGGGCCAAAGCTGGAACAGACCCTATACGTGGGATCGCCAGTAAAGGGCGGCGCCGCACAGCCGCTGGACTCGGATGTTTATGCATCGGTTAAGGGACGGGATTACGTGTACGTCGTGAACCTGAAGAATCTCAAGGCCCTGGTGCAAGCAGACCTGAACATTTTGAGGGACAAGTCTCTCATGTCCTTTTCCCCCAATGACGTGGGGAGACTTGAATTAGAGTTAGACGGCCAGAAATGGGTTGCAGTGCGAAAGGGGGACAACCAGTGGAGCCTCGAACAACCTAAAGACATCGCATCTCTGGATTCATGGACTATTACCTCCATACTCTGGGAGCTGAAGGACCTGGAATGGAAGTCCCTGACAAAGGTTGCCTCAACTCCGTCCGAGATCTCTGACCCCAAGCTGACTGCTTCTGTGACCATAAAGGGTGAAAAAGAGCCGGTGGTACTAAGGGTTGGATGGACACCCGAGTCTTTACAGCCAATCACTAAGGCAGAGCAAGCAACTGAGGATAAGGCAAAGGAGGCGGGACAGACCGCTACCCCACAGGAGCCTCAGCAGCAGCCTGCTCCTCCACCGGTTGCGGCGAGTCAGGATAACAAGACGGCTTCTGAACAGAAAGTCCCGGATCTGGTGACCGCCGTGGTTGCGCCCAGCGACGAGAAGGATATGGCTTTTAAAGTATCTGGAACCTTCGTGACCCGATTACGAAAGGATCTTGATAGAATATTGCGAGCCAAGTAAGAGCTTTATCAGTGTATTTCTTGGCCACATGGTTAGAGAGGCGGCATATGTCTGCCCTAAGTATTTTCCATTGAATCTTTGTTGTGAGGCGACGCACGCGGCGCGTCAACCCCTCTCTTAGATAGAGTAATTCCAAGGGTGGTTCTCCGAAAAAATAACTGATACGGATATAGCGGTCTCAGAAGTAAACGCGAATTTCATGCATTAGTCCCTCTGTTATGTGCGTTACAAAGGGAACGCAGGAATACTGGATGCCCGATTACGTCGGGCATCACAAGGGATGGCCTGAACCGTTAATTCCATAAAGCGCCAAAATCTTCAAGGGGCCTTCACCCACTATTCAAGACCTCTCAAAGACAATCTTTGATTCCGACAGAAATTCACAAAGACGCTACAGACTCTAATCCGCATAGTCCTTCTTTTCAGCGATCTTGCGTACGGCTGCTATTGCGACGTCCACTTCTTCGCGCGTGTTTAGGTATCCTAGGCTGAACCTTACCGTGCCGTCAGGGAATGTTCCGAGCGCCCTATGAGCTAAAGGCGCACAGTGCAGACCTACCCTAACAAGTATTTCAAATTCCTGCTCGAGTATAGCGCCTGCCTCATTGGGATGTATAGACTCGAATGTGGCAGGTATCGCCCTATTGCCGCACCCGCCAAAGGACTGATGCATATCGTCAGGGAGGGCTTGGTCAAAAGTTATGGAGAGGATTGAGACCTGCTTCTCCGGTTTTAAAGGACCGTACAGCGTAAGACCCGGAGCGTCGATGACGCCCTCAATGAAGGCTGCCAACAGGGACATTTCGTGCTCTCTGATCCTTTCAACCCCTGTGTCCAAAACAAAGCGGACGCCTTCAGCAAGTCCTGACAATCCGACGTTATTTTGCGTACCGCTTTCCATAGCGTCTGGGAAGAAATCTGGTTGATGCTCTCTTTCCGAGACGCTGCCCGTTCCTCCTCTCTTGAGCGGCCGCACGGTCAGGCCTTCTCGGATATATAGGCCGCCTGTCCCTTGGGGACCGTAGAGCCCTTTGTGGCCTGTGAAGGCAAGAAAATCGATTCCTAAGGCGATGACATCTATTGGGATTGTACCGGCCGTCTGCGCTGCATCCACCAGCAGCGGTATCTCGCCGGTTACCTGCCTGACGGCTGCAACGTCTTGGATTGTCCCGCAGACGTTCGACGCATGATTGATAATAACGAGAGCTGTATCAGAGCGAAGGAGCTTCCGCACTTCGGCCGGGTCGAGAATTCCCATGCGGTCGCATGGTGCCACGGATATGCTTACCATTCCTTGAGCTTCCAGATATCGCAAGGGACGAATAACGGAATTGTGCTCCATTTGGCTCATGACCACGTGGTCTCCCGGTTTCAGGAATCCAAATATGACAGTGTTGAGCGATTCAGTGGCATTGAGGGTGAATACTATCCTCTTTGGATCAGGGATATGGAACAGTTGGGCCAACAGGTACCTAGCCATTTCTCCGACGTTTGAAGCCTCTCTGGATAGGGCGTGTCTAGATCGGCCCGGATTAGCCCCTATCTGTGTCATGAAGCGCACCATGGCATCCACTACGCCGGGTGGTTTGGGGAATGATGTGGCCGCGTTGTCCATGTAAATGATTTGTTTGGCCATTGACATGCTGCTACTGTTTTTGTAGTGGAGCGAACCGCCCAGCAATCTGGCGAGCTGCTTCTATCAATCTCCCTGGCTTCTGACGCGGGATTGCGAAATTTGTTGGAATATGCGGTCAAAATCTTCCGCGGTGGCATCCCAGGTGAGGCATTTTCCCTCAATCATTTTGCGGGACATTTTACCGAATACATTCCTCATATTTTCACTTTTCACAAGAGATACGATGCAGTTTCTTAGAGCCTTTACATCGCCTGCGTCGTATAGGAATCCGTTGACGTTGTCCTGTACGAGGTCTGGGATGCCCCCTACCCCGGTAGCGACAACTGGTAAACCCGAAGCCATAGCTTCTTTGACAACGTTGGGCGATCCTTCGGTGTAGCTTGGCAGACAAAGGACATGGGCTTCCCTGAGAGTCTGAGCGACCTGAGGCGGGCTGAGCACTCCCATCCACTTTGTCCTCTGGAACAGTCCCAGTTCTTTGGCGAGGGCTTTGAGGCGGTCGGCATAGGTGCCGCCTCCTACGACAGTTAATTGCACTTCGGACAACTGGGGCACGGAAAGCGCCATTAGCAAGTCTTGGAGCCCCTTCTTAGGCACCAGACTCCCAACAAAAACAATATTGATCCCGTTTTTCCCGCTTGGGTCGTTGCCGCGAGGATAAAACAGATCGGCATCGACTCCAAACCGAGGGAGGGTACACTTGGCGGGTGGCGCGCCTAGTTTTTTCAATATGTCTAGTAATTCTCTACTAACTGGGGCAAGATGCGCGGCTTGCTTAATAACCCATTTTGTCAGAAGTTTCCAGACATGCCTTTCTCGCGCGAGATACCCGTCGTCCCCTCGCAGGGATACTACGAGAGGCGCCCTAGTGATGGCGCTGGCCGCTGCACCTACGATTGCGGCCCCCAACCAGTTGGCATAAAGTATGTCCGTCCGGCGAGTCTCGCGAAGCACCTTGTAAAGGAATACGCCCATCATTGGCAGAAGTTGAAGACGCGCGAGCACGCTCTTTGCAACGTTTTCTGGGATCCCCCCTTCCCCTCCAGTGAGCTTTTGGAGCGATCTCGGCAAAAAGTATGCAAATCGAACGGTGTCGATGCCATCAACTGAGAACTTGCCGTCACGCTCGGGCGTGGCCGGACAAATAACCAGAATGCGATAACCCCTTCTTTTGATGGCCATCGCCAGATTGGCTATAAATGCACCGGACCAGTCATCCGAGTGGTTCGGGTACGACGTCGTGAGAAAGACGATTCGCTGCGGCTTCAACTCATGAGCCTAGATGCAACCTTGGGATCGAACCGGCAAGTCTGCGCTTGGGGTTCATCCCTGTTCCTTCTGTTCCTTCTTCCTCAGCGCTGCCAACACTTTTTCGGGCGTGGCCGGCAGCTCTTTTATGCGAACCCCCACTGCATCGTAGATTGCATTTATAATAGCCGGCGCGGTGGGGACACACGCTGGCTCTCCGATACCTTTGGCCCCAAATGGCCCAGAGGGCTCAAAGGGTTCCACGATGACTGGTTGTATGGGAATGACGTCTTTTGCTGTCAGCATCTTGTAATCCAGGAGGTTAGGATTCATCACTCGGCCGTGGTTCACGATTATTTCTTCGGTCAGCCCGTACCCCACGCCCATGACTGTTGCTCCGTATATCTGCCCATTAACGAGCATCGGGTTGATTGCTCGTCCAACATCGTGAGCGGCAACGTAATTGAGGATCTTAACCTCCCCTGTCTCGGTGTCCACTTCCACTTCAGCGCCGTGCGTTCCAAAGGTATAGCAGCATGACAAGTTGCCCTTCCCTTCACGGTCTAGCATCTCATTGGGCGGATCGTAAAAAGCTTCTGCAATTACCATCTCGCCCTTCCCTGTGCCTGTCATGTGCGCCTTTCGGAGGATTCTGGCGACGGGCATATTGGTGAGTGGATTGTCCGGTTCACTTTTGAGGGAAACGACGCCGGCTTTAATGTCTAGATTTTGGGCATCTGCTAGGAGCGAATAGTCTATCTGGGGTTCCACAAAAGCTGGATCAATTTTTCTCTTTCTCTTGAGTTCTTGCTGAATGAGATTGCCCATGAGACGGGCAGCCAACGTGAGTATCTTTTGTTTTACTTCTGCGGCCACAGCGAGTATTGCGTGGCCTGTAATGAAAGCGTGTCTGCTTGCATGCGTACCCACATCCCAGGGGCATACCTCAGTGTCACCAGAGAAGATGGTAACGTCTTCTGGCCTGAATCCCATGGCCTCGGCGACCATCTGCGGTATGATCGTTTCAGACCCTTGTCCTTGATCCGTGCCCCCTGTGATTACGGTCACTTTACCTTCATCATCGACCTTGACAATGATGCCTTGGGCATCAGACAAATAGACGCGGGCCCCGCCTCCGACATGGATGAACGATGCCACCCCTACCCCACGGCCGTTCCTTCTGCCACGTTTTTCAGCCCAGTTTAGTCTCGTTTTTACCTCGTCAAGACACTCCCTTAACGGACATGTCGTGATTGCCAATCCCATCGGGGTCTTCTCGTATGGTTCGTTGGCGTTTATCCTTCGAAATTCCATGGGGTCGATACCCGCGGCCTCGGCCAGTTGATCCATTGATTGTTCAACGACAAAGGTTGCTTGTGGATTGCCGTACCCTCGCATGGCCTGAGCGTATATGTTGTTGGTATAAACGCATGTGGCATGGAAGGATATATTGGGGACCTTGTAGAGGGAGGACATGGGTATCATCATGACAGACGGCGTTGTCGCCCCCCAGGAGGTGTATGCGCCGTTGTCCAAAATCATTTCCACCGCTCGGAACGTGAGTCGTCCTTTCTTGTCACATCCCTGCTCCACGTTTGCTATCACGGGCTGGCGCGGGGGACTAGCCTTAAATTCCTCTTGTCTGGAAAAAATTATCTTGACCGGGCATCTGGTCTTCCATGCAAGAAGCACAAGGATAAATTCATATATGTCTGTATCCAGCTTGCTGCCGAAGCTGCCCCCTACGTAGGGCGTCATGATTCGCGATCGTCCCTTGATCCCCAGATTCTTCAGGAACATATCTAGACGATCTTTTCCTCCGAAGGGCACGTTTGTCACGCTGTGGAAAACGAGGTTGTCCCTGACGTCGAAATAGGCTATGCCGCCGCTTGTACCCATGCACGTCTGATGAACCCATTGGGTACGGAATTGGTCTTTGACCACGTACGCAGATTCTCCCCGAGCTTTCTCTACATCACCGGCAATGAGACGCCACGGTAGAGGGAGTATATTGTTCCTCCTAGGTTTTCCCCTTGCGTCGTATTCGTGAACAAGTGGGGCATCCTTCTGCATAGCCTCAATGGTATCGAACACTGGAGGGAGATCTTCATATTCCACATCGATGAGTTGGATAGCCTCTTCTGCAGTATCTTCATCGATGGCCGCTACCACGGCAACCTCGTCCCTGAATTGACGTACCTTGTCTTTTTTTAGTGGGGTCTGATCTCCCAAGAATCCAACGCGGACTTCTGGGGTGTTGTATCCCGTGAGCACAGCACGGACGCCGTGCAGCTTTTCTGCCTTGGACGTGTCTATGTGGACAATCCGTGCATGAGGTCTCGAACTGTACAAGATCTTTCCATAAAGCATTCGAGGGAGCGTTATATCGCTAATGTAGGCAGCCCTGCCCGTTACCTTGTCTCTATCAACCCTGGGATGCGATTTCCCGACGAAAAGTTCATCCATATCGATCTCCTGCCGATGTCTTAATCCTTTTTGGCCATTATTTCTGCTGCGTATTGAACTGATTCTACGATCTGGACATACCCTGTACACCGACACATGTTTCCCGCTATGGCGTGTCGGATTTGGGCCTCGGTTGGGCGCGGATTTTGGTCAAGTAATGCCTTTGCGGACAATATCATGCCGGGAGTGCAGAAACCGCATTGGACTCCAGCTTTTTCCAGAAAAGCCTGCTGTATAGGATGTAGCGTGTTGTCCTTTGCCGCGAGTCCTTCTATAGTGAGGACTTCTTTCCCTTCTACTTCTAGGATGGGATAGATACAGCTATTGATGGGATTGCCATCCACGAGAACCGTGCAGGCCCCGCATTCGCCTTCTCCGCAGCCTTGCTTAACCCCAGTTAGTTCAAGTTCTTCCCTCAACACCCTCAAAAGAGTCCAGTGAGGATGTACCTCAACGGTAACGGGATCTCCGTTCACTCTGAAGCCTATGGTCTGCTTCATTACACGCAAACTCCTTTCAGTTCTCTACACCTGCCAGTTTCTAATGAAGTCATTTGCCGGCATCTTTGAGTGAGGATAGTTTAGTCATCGATCCTTGCTCAGCCGGATAGTCATGAACTCGGTGCCACGGCATCTTGGGCTCTCTGGGCGCACCAGAGCCCTGTACGCTTGACTAGAACTTTTATCATATCGCGTCGATACCAGTCTGATCCGCGAATTGTGGTACGTGGAGATGCTTCTCCGGCTGCAATCTCCGCTGCCTTGGTTAAAGTCTCCTGTGTTACTGACTTGCCTACGAGATAAGTCTCGGCCTTGGTCGCACGCATAGGCGTAGGCGCTGCCACTCCCAGGCCTATACGGGCCTTAGAGCACGTTATCATGTCTTCTTCAAACGAGAGCAACATTGCCACTCCGAGGATAGGCAAGTCCATAGCTTTGCGTCTAGTGTGCTTCCAGTAGGCCATCCCTGTCCTTGGCAAGGGTTCCGAGATGCGAAGTTGTGTAAGTATTTCACCCTCGGCGAGAACGGTCTTACCAGGGCCTTTGAAAAATTGAGTTATTGGGATGGTCCTTTGCCCCCGGGCGTTTGCTATGACAGCCTCGGCGTCTAGTACGAGCATGGGAGGCGCAGTATCGGCCGATGGGGCTGCATTACAAAGATTACCCCCAATGGTTGCTGAATTCCTTACTTGCACCGAACCAAGCTGACTGACTGCATCGTGGATGATGGGATACCGTTGCCGTATTTCCTCCGACAACTCAAGAGTTCGGTGTCGTGTGGCGCTCCCGATGGCAAGCCGGCCCGCGGAATCTATGAAATTGAGTTCTGAAACATTGCGCAATGAGACCATGTACTCAGGCGACAGAAGCTTTTTCTTCCACTGGATCATCAGATCAGTGCCCCCGGCTATAACGCGTGCCTTCGGACCGTACTGACCCAGGATTTCCACCGTCTCCGTCAAGGTAGCGGGTTTGAGGTATTCGAATGTTCTCACAGGACCTCCCGTTCTTGAAACAGCGTTTGCTTGCATGAATAGACATGTATTTTTATTAACATAACACATACGATCCGGTTTTCCAAAAAAATATGACTAGGGAAAATGTACTGTATTGCCTATTGCCGAGGCAATTATGACGCAGCAGGAGGAATTCGATTGACGTTTGTTCTTGAGAGCGGCATATCTTTAACGAGAGTCTCGGTTAGGGTCGTTTCTGACTAACATATTTTAATTATTTGACTTAAAGTATTTTCTAGTTTGACAAAGTATGCGGAGGCATGTATGTATGGGTCGTTCACTCTTACAATTTGGTGTTTGCCGCTCGTGAGAGAGTCGGCAATTGCGAGCAGTCCGGCTGAGGGTACAGGGGTTAGGGTCGGACTGTTTTTGTTTTTGTTAAGCCTATGAGTGAACGTGATGTGATATGCTAGAGTCCGCGTATCTCCTTCTGCTCGTTCTCCAGACGTTCCCACAATTCGTCCACCTTTGTTCGGGTCTCTTCGAGCGTTCCGGAGTTATCTATCACGAAATCGGCGAACCCAATTTTTTCTTTAATGGGGAGTTGTGAAGACATTATCTTCTGCGCCTGCGTTTCGCTAATGTTGTCTCTAGCTGCCAAGCGTTTGGCCATTTCTTCCTGTGACACGTACACGACGAGGAGCTTGTGGAAAAGATATTGGAGGTTGAGTTCCACCAAGAGGGGAATCACCACCTGAATAATGGCATTCGGGTCGTGGGCTGTAATCTCGTTGAGCTGTCGTGCAAACTCTATGTGAATTTGTGGATGTGTAAAGCTTTCCAGCTTCTTGCGTTTTTCTAGGTCTCCAAAGACAGTATCTGACAGTTTTTTTCGGTCTAATGTACGGTCTTCCTTGAGGACCTGCTCCCCGAAATAACTGACTATTTGTTTCCATGCAGGTTTGTCCGGTTCCACCACCAGTCGTGCGAGGACATCAAAATCGATAGTGGCGGCTCCCTTGTCTTCCAGCATCTTCGCCACCGTGGTCTTGCCGCTGGCAATGCCGCCCGTAACACCAAGCAGGAGACGGTTATCTGAGCCGCGGATTGCCTCGAGCTGATCAATCCCTCCATAGGCCATGGGGAAGGAAGTGGTAAGGTCGCGCTCAGCCCCGGCGAAGCTTATGGGATACCGGATACCCCTTCGATAAAGAGCTTCCATCCCTCGCAGCGCCTTCTCGACATAATCTGGGGGCAGCGCCATTACTAGATCATCGTCTTGTGCGTGCCCGTACCTCCGCTCACCGTAACAGGGGATGGTGAGGGCGGGTTTGCCCGTAAGGTAGCATCGCGCTATCGCGTCCGCGCAAGACGATTCGCCCACACAAAAGAATTGCATTACTTCGTAGTCTTCGAATTGGAGCGCGTTGATGAGCAGCATCATCTGTGCCGGATTAGCATAGATGAGCGCCATATCCGGTTCGAAGGGATTATAGACCAGGGGTGCCAGCGCCACCGCTTCGTACTTGCCCAATGGAATGCGGGGTATAGATTCCTCGTATCGTTTTCCGTCTCTCCTGGTTTGGACCCACACTATGCTTCTGAAGGTACCGTCCTTGAATAGGGAAGGCGTGTCCGCTAAACCGATAATTCCCGGACACGTAGGACCAATGAAGTCTTCAGCCTTGGCGCCCACTGTCCAGTCAAAGCTCCGTACCAGAGTGATCAACTGGCATAAGGTTTTTTTTCCTTCTAGCTGCCTTATGAAAGGTATTTCTTGGAGCATCTCCTTTTTTTCGAGCATCCGGAGCGCTACGGGGAAGGATTTGAGCCTCATCAGCAGCTCTAACCGTCGAATGATTTTTTCCCAATTTCGCGGCGATTTCATGGCTACTTCTCCAAGGATACACATCGCACCATCAATATAATGCTATCATTTAGCTATATTAATGTTTTTTGTTGATTTGATTTTTTATATTATGATATAACTATGCTACCTACCAGCGAAAGCTGTGCATGGTGGAAAACCCGGTGCTTCCCTCCT
>Ga0172368_10002795_pt1 | contig 21854 bp, 13 predicted proteins | sample Lak11m_FD_114540 | JGI IMG/M metagenome (GOLD analysis project Ga0172368, IMG submission 114540) | Freshwater microbial communities from Kabuno Bay, South-Kivu, Congo - kab_022012_11m | ecosystem: Environmental > Aquatic > Freshwater > Lake | place: Democratic Republic of the Congo: South-Kivu...
GTAGCAGCGCCGGCTCATCATCGCCTTCTCGCGGATGGAGTCGATGGGCGGGTTGGTCACCTGCGCGAAGAGCTGCTTGAAGTAGTCGTAGGGCAGGCGCGGCTGGGCGCTGAACCACGCAGGCGCGGCGTCTTCGCCCATGCTCCCCAGCGGCTCGCTGCCGTGCAGCGCCATGGGGACGAGCAGCAATTCGACGTGCTCGCGGGTGCAGCCGAACGTGCGCAGCAGGGGTGCGACAGCGCTGCCGGGCAGAGGCGGCGCCGGCGGGCGGGGCGGAAGGTCCTGGAAGCGCACGCGGTGTCGCCGGAGCCAGCGGCCGTACGGGCGGCGCGAGGCGATGGCCTCCTTGAGGTCGTGGTCGGGCACCAGCTCGCCCCGCTCGAAGTCGACGAAGAGCATCCGGCCGGGCTGGAGGCGGCCCTTGGACAGGACCTCGCGCGCGGGCACGTCGAGCACGCCCGTCTCGCTGGCGACGACCACGCGGTTGTCGCGCAGCACCCACCAGCGGCCGGGGCGCAGGCCGTTGCGGTCCACGGTCGCGCCTGCGCAGCGCCCGTCGGTGAACAGGAGCGCGGCAGGGCCGTCCCAGGGCTCCATGAGGCACGCGTGGTACTCGTAGAAGGCGCGGCGCGCGGGCGACATGGGATGGTCGTGCCAGGGCTCGGGCACGAGCATCATCATGGCTTCGGGGAGCGGACGGCCGGCGAGCACGAGCAGCTCCAGCACGTTGTCGAGCATGCCGCTGTCGCTCGTGCCGGCGTCCACGACGGGCTGCAGGCGCGCCAGATCGTCGCCGAAAAAGGGGCTTTCGAGATGCCCCTGGCGCGCCCGCATCCAGTTCGTGTTGCCGCGGATCGTGTTGATCTCCCCGTTGTGGCACAGGAAGCGCATCGGCTGGGCGCGCTCCCAGCTCGGGAACGTGTTGGTGGAGAAGCGCGCGTGCACCATCGCGACGTGCGAGGCGAAGTCCGGGTCGGACAGGTCCGGGTAGAAGGGCTGGAGCTGGCGCGGTTTGAGAAGTCCCTTGTACACGAGCGTGCGCGAGGAGAGGCTGCAGACGTAGTAGCCGCGAAGCAGGTGCAGGCTTTCCAGCTCGTGGTAGGCGCGCTTGCGCACGACGTAGAGCTGTCGCTCGAACGCGTCGCGGTCCATGCGCGGCCCGGCCTGGACGAAGAGCTGCTCGACGACGGGCTGCGAGCCGCGCGCGACGGGACCGAGGCCCGCCGCGGCGCCGTCGACGGGCACGCGCCTCCAGCCGAGCGGATGCAGCCCCTGGGCAAGACAGTAGCGCTCCACGGTCTCGCGGCAGCGCTCCCGCACGGGCCGATCCACGGGGAGGAAGATGTTTCCCGCCGCGTAGCGTCCGGCGGGCGGAAGCTCGACGCCGGCGTCGCGGGCCGCGGCCTTGCGCAGGAAGGCGTCGGGGGACGCGACAAGGATGCCTGCACCGTCGCCTGTATCCGGATCCGCTCCAGTGGCCCCGCGGTGTTCCATCGCCACGAGCACGTGCAGGGCGTCGGCGACGATTTCGCGCCGTCGAACGCCCTTCACGTGGGCGACGAGGCCGATGCCGCACGCGTCGCGATCGGCCGAAGATCCGGGGCCGATCTGTCGCTCGTGTGCGTAGGGCCTGTCGTCCATGTCCCCCTCTGATGCCGCCGGCCGGGCGGGGTCGCCCGCCTTTCGTCCGTGCGCCCGCCCGCAGTCCCGCCCGCGCGGCGGCCGATCCCCGACGGGACCACGGCCGGCCCGTCGTGGCAAGTTGTTTCCGCCGGACGTGCGGGGCCACCCCCGGGGCGCGTCAGCGGTCGGGCGCCTGGTCGGACGCGCAGCGGAAGCCGACCGAATCGCTGCGCAAGTCCGGCGCGAGGCCGATGCGGCGCGTGACGCGCAGCGCGCGCGCCTCGCTCTTGAACGACCCGCCGCGCAACTGCTTCTCGCCGTCGGGCATGCCGTCGGACGTCCACTCCCAGACGTTGCCCGCGAGGTCGAGCAGTCCCCATAGCGTCTGCCCCGCGGCGTGCGTGCCGACCGGTGCCGTGCCTCCATCGGGGAGAGCGAACTGCGCGTGCTGCGGACCCGGCGGTGCGTCGCCCCACGGGAAGCGCGCGGCGCGTCCGCTGCGCGCTGCGTACTCCCATTCGACCGCGCGCGGCAGACGGCCGCCCGCCCAGGCGCAGAACGCCGCGGCCTCGTCCCACGTGACGCAGTTGACCGGATGGGCCAGGAGCTGGCGTCCCCAGTTGCACGTGATTCCTGCCGCGTTCTCGACCTTCTTCGCCTTCGCGCTGCAGGCGCCTGCTTTCGCGCATCTCGAGTAGGCGTCGACGGTGACCTCGGTGCGGCCGATCCAGAAGCCCGGGACGACGACGGGCTCCCGGGCGGCGATCTCCTCGGGCATGCACAGCTCATCGGAAGCGCTGCAGCCAGGCAGGAACCGGCCGCCGGGCACGAGCACGAAGGCGAGACCCGAGTGCGGGTCGCGCTGCACCGTGCCCCGCACCAGCGCGTCGACGTCGGCCTGCCCCGGACCCTGCGGCGCAGGGCGGTCCGCGAGGCGCAACGCGACGACGGCAACGAGGGCAGCGACGGCGATGCCGCCCAGCACGAGCATCCAGCGTCTCCGACCTGCGATGCCCGCCAGCTCCGCATCGGAACTATCTCCGGCAGCGCTGCGGGACTCCTTTACCGCCGCCGGAGGCACGGACGCCGGGGATGTCGCAGGCGGATCCTTCGCAGGCGAGGCCGCGGAAGAGAGAGCCGCGGCGAATTCCGCGCAGGAGGCGAACCGATCCGCCGGGAGCGGTGCCATGGCGCGACCGATGACTTCGCAGAACGCCGGCGGAAGCGTGGGGCACACGGATGCGGGCGCTTCGTAGGTGCCGCTGGCGATGGCCGTCAGGACCTTCCACTGAGTGTCGCCGTCGAAGGGCAGCTTCCCGGTGGCGGCGCGGTAGAGAATGACGCCCATCGAGAAAACGTCGGACTGCGCGGAAACAGGCTCGCCGCGCACCTGCTCGGGGCTCATGAAGTACACGGTTCCGAGTGTCGTCCCCGCGCGGGTCAGCGCGAGCCCTTCCGGCTGCTGCACGTGGGCGATGCCGAAGTCCAGCAGGCGCGCGCGCAGCGTCCCGTCCGAACGGTCCAGCAGGATGTTCGACGGTTTCAGGTCGCGGTGCACGATGCCGCGCGCGTGCACGGCCGAGAGCGCCTCGAGGACCTGCACGAACACGCGCCGCAGAAGGTCGAACGGGGGCGGCTCCGGGCCGCGCAGGAGCGCGTCCAGGCCCTCGCCCTCGACGTAGTCCATGACGAGGCCGGTGAAGGCGCCTTCTTCGAGCAGATCCGTGACCGGGACGAGGCCTTCGTGCCGGACCTGCGCCTGGATGCGTCCTTCCACGAGGAAACGCGCGCGGACCTCGGGATGCGCGGCGATTTCGGGCAGGAGCACCTTGATGGCGTGCATGCTGCCGAGTTTCACGTGGCGCGCCCGCCAGACCTCGGCCATGCCGCCGCGGCCGAGCTGCGCCTCGACGACGTAGTTGCCGACGCGAGAGCCGGGCGCAAGGGGTTCCATCGATCTCCACGGCGGGCGGAGCGCCCGCGGTCGAGCAGGATCATCGCAGAAATCGTGGAGAAATGCGCGGGGTGCGAACCTGCGTCCGCGATTCGACTACAGCGGGACGGGCACGGTTTCGGGCGTGTACTCGAATCCGCCGTCTGTCGGCTGCACCGTGAAGATGCGTACGACCGGCGCGTCGGCCCACGGAGGCGAGGACACGAACACGTCGTAGAGGTCGTCCACCCTCATTTCGTAGGCGAAATGGATGTGGCCCGCGACGTTCATGCGGACGCGCGACGCGATCGGAGCCAGCGTCGCGCGCACCTTGTCAAGCAGTGCGGCGTCCAGCGCGACGCCGTGCATCGGGATATGCGAGGCGAGCACGATGCCGTCGGCCGCGGCCGAGGAAAGCTCCAGGTCGGCGACGAACCAGGGCCACGTGCCGCCGGGGAGGTCGTGGGCGAAGCCGCGCTCGCCCGACAGGTCGTCCGGCGTGGAGCGCGCACTCCAGTCGAGGCACACGAAACGCACGCCACGGTGCACGAAGGAGTAGTTCACGAACCAGCTCGATTCGCCTGTTTCCGGATTCGCCACGGGCGCGGGGGCGCGGCGGAGCGACTGCTGCGTCGCGGCGAGACGGTCGATTCTCGGTCCGAAAACGGTCGTGAATGCCTCCTCACTGCCGTCGTGGATCTCGTTGTCGCCGATGAGGGGTGCCCAGGGAACCGCGAGCGCGTCCAGCAGCGACGCGGCCTTCTCGACGCCCGCACCCCAGCCGATGTCGCCCAGGACGAGCACCAGCTCGACGCCCCGCGCGGCGGCCTGTCCGTTGATCCACGACACGACCGCGGAGAGCCGCTCTTCGCGCGCGGCGTTGCTCGTGATGTGCGGGTCCGCGATGATCGCGAACGAGAACGGAGGCTCCCGCGGAGGCGACGGCGCGGCGGTGCCGCAGGCGGCGAGGGCGAGCGCGAAGGCAGGGAGGAATCGGCTCATTCGGGCTCCGTTTCCGGAGGCGTGAAGTCATCTGCACGCCGGAAGCACGACCGCGACCGCGCGCGGCGTCGTGACGACGCCGAAGGGGCCGGCGTCGAAGAACTTTCGTGGACGGCCGGGGAGCGTCGTGCTCCCGAGGGACTCCAGAGACGCAGCACCGTTCCAAGCAAGCTGTGCGAGCGTCTCGCTCGAGTCTCCGGACGCGTCGATCGTCTGATAGGTCACCCACGCGTGATCCGCGGAAAGGGCGGCGATGCGGAGGTTGATCGTGCGCGCCTCCGGCAGATCCCACGTCGCGCGCTGCACGGGATCGGACGGAAGCAGGTCGAAAAGCCTCGCCTGGCGATTCGTCGAGAGCAGCAGCAGCGGAGGAGCGAGCGCGACGAGATCGCGACGGGGCAGTTCGGTTTCCTGCACTCCCTGCACCGTGAAGCTGCGGTGCGGTGCCACGGGAGCGGCGCCGCAGTCGAACACACGCAGACGGTAGCTTTGCAGGCCGCTTTCCAGGCCGCGCTCGAGGAGAACCGCACCGCCGCCGTTCTCCGCGGCGCGGACGCGCGCGGGCCACCACACTTCCCCTCGGTCGATTGCGAGGTCGTCCGCCGGTGCAGCCTGGAACGGATCCAGGCTCCAGACGCGCAGATGCTTGGGCGGCACGGACTGCGTGAGATCCGGCGACCACTCGTACGTGCTGGACCAGAGCCGTCCGCAGGCAGCGTCGAGCGAGCCGGCGTGCATGCCCGTGACGGGAAGCGACGTCTGAGCACCGGCAGGACCCACGCTATCCAGCGGCGCTCCGGGAGTGTCGAGCGCTCCGGGAGCACCGGCGTACCGGACATCCTCGTGCACGTCGTCGTCGACGGCGAGCGTGCGCAGGGGCGTCGCGAGAACACGCGGGCGCTCGGGTCCGGACGCGGAAACCGTGAGATGCGAGGCGTATCCGCGCGCGGCAAGGTCGATCTCGCCGACGGCGGCCGGACCCGCGAGGACGACCTTGCCGGGTTCTCCATGTGTCGCGACGACCATGTCGCCGTGCCCCGGGCCGGTCACGCGCACGACGCCGTCGGGGAGAATCTGGTTGGACGGAGCCGGGGCCGATGGGTCCTCGCGCTTCGCGAGAGGGAGGGCGACAGCACCGCTGGCAAGCAGGTGGAACGGCGCCCGGTCGAGGCGCGTCGCGGGCATCGTGTCGACCTGCATCCGGGGCCGCGGCGTGACGTTGGGCGGGTTGCCGTCGATCTTCTCCGCGAACGTGCCTTCCGGGCCGGTCCAGTAGACCCAAGGCGAGTCGAGCACGATGTCGCGGGCCCGCCGCGCGGAGACGGTCGCGACGGCGGTCACGCGAGGGAGTGGATCGCTCACGCACAACGGATAGGGCTGCGCACAGCAGAAGAGATCGCCCGGAGCGCAGGTGGAACCATCGGGCGCGACGGAAACGCGCGCGCAGTGCGTGTCGGCAGGACATGCGGGCTGCTCGGAGAGACAAGTGCGGTAGCTGCCCGGAGGGAATACTGGACCGCTGCATCCTGGTGAGAAAGCTCCGCAGGAGGAAGTGCCGTCGCAGGGAACCGGGAGCGCACCCGTGCCGGGATCCACTTCGCTCACGACGAGCGTGTCGCCGCCGTACGAGGTTGCGATGCGGTTGCCGCGCACCGAGACCTTCGCGGCAGTGCCGTTGAGCGTCACGTCGCGGAGCAGGCGTCGCACGGCCTGGTTGCCTTCGGCGGAGAGCTGCATCCAGTGCGCGGTGTAGCCCGTGGCGGCGGCGAGGTAGTCGCCGTCGCCGTCCAAGTCCTCCAGGAACTCGACGATGGAGAGGGCGACGGGCGTTCCCGGCAGCTCGTTGGAGTCGGCGACCGGGACGAAGACGAGCACGGAACGCGGCACGTCCGTAGGCATTGCCGTCGCCACGACGGCGCCGCCGCGCACGCGCACGATGTGCTCGACGGGACCCGCGCCCGCCATCCCGACGCCGGCCAGCGGAAGCTCCCACGCGACGCGGGGTGCCGCCGGATCCGACATATCGACGAAATAGAGTATGTCCGCGCGCGCCACCAGCATCCGCCCGGGCTTGAAGTACACCGGCGGCACGCTCGAAGCGACGGGAAGCGTCGCCGTCCGGCGCAGCGTCGCGTCGCCCTCGCGGACGGCGGCGACGAGCACATTATCCTCTGCGAAGAGGTAACGATACCCGTCGGTGCCGGGCAGAGAGCCGCGGCCTCCGAAGGTCTCGAACGTCGCCGCAACGGAAGGTTCGCGACGAACGCGCGGGCCGGATGCGCACGCGCCCGCGAGGCACGCGTCGCCTTCGGTGCACGGGTCGGCGTCGGAACAGGGGAACCCGTCGCTCAAGCCGCGGACGTCGAGCGCGCGGCACGCTCCGAAGACGCAGACATGCGCCTCGGCACAGGACAAGGCTCCGCAAGCGGTGCCGTCGGGCGCGTCGGGATGAGTACACCCGTCTTCACGATCGCAGAGGTCGGCGGTACACGGATCGCCGTCGTCGCACCGCCGCCCGTCGGGCGGGTGGATGCAGCCGATGGCCGGGTCGCACAGGTTCAGCGTGCAGACGTCGTCGTCGTCGCATCGCCGGCCGACGCCGAGACACGAGCCGGCGACGCACCGATCGTCCGCGGTGCAGGCGTTTCCGTCGTCGCACGTTCCCTCGCGCACCGAGTGCAGGCAGTGCCCGTCGGAGCGGTCGAAGCGGTCGACGGTGCAGGGGTTCGCGTCGTCGCAGTCGGGCGGCGCCGATGCCTCGCCCATGGCGCGCACTTCGAGGCGCTGCGAGCCTTCGACGTCAGTCTCGACGACGATGACCGCGTCCAGCGCCGACGGGCCGCGCGGTGTCCACGCCACTCGCACAGGGAGCGTGAGCCCGTGCGAGATGCGCGCGCCGTCGCCGCCTTCCCACGACGCAGTCAACTCGGGATGATCGGTGCGGACGTGCAGGAGCGTCACCGGGCCGGTCCTCGCGGCCGTGACGCCGAAGAAGGCGGCACCCGTGTCGCCCACCCACACGCGGCCCAGGTACACCGCGGCGTCCACGCGAACGGCGGACTCCGCGGGGTGGACTCCGCCGTCGTCGCATGCGCCGGCGCATCCCGCCAGGACGAGCGGCAGCGCGGGGACGCAAGTGCGCATCGGAAGGCTCCGGCGCGATGGCGCGCGGCCATGGTAGCGCAGATCGGCCGTGCGGATCTTCCGTCGCACGCGGGCGTCGAAACGCGCTACGGTGGCGTGTCGCACCGGAGGTCCCCATGTCGCGCACCCGCTTCCTGCTCCCGTTGATTGGCGTCGTGGCCTGCACGCACGGCCCGCAGCCGGTTTCCGTCCGGCCGGAACCGGATCTCTCGGTTTCGCGGGTGATTCTGTACCAGAACGGCGTCGGCTACTTCGAGCGGCGCGGTCGCGTGGACGCGAGTCACGTGGAACTGCGCGTGCGTCCGGATCAGATCAACGACGTGCTGAAGTCGCTGACGGTGATGGACCTGGCGGGCGGGCTCGCCTCCGCGGTGTCGCTGCCCGTGGAGCGCACGGCGGACAGCCTGGCGGCGGAGCTTCCCGCGCAGGTGCGCAATGCCTCGGGCCTGCAGAGCCTGCTGCCCGTGCTGCGCGGCGCGCCCGTGTCGGTCGAGACCGCGCGCGGGCCGCTGACGGGGCGGGTCGTCGGCGTCGAGTCCGGAGCCGGCGACGAGAAGAAGGAAGCGCTCCTGACCCTCATGACCGAGGACGATCAGCTCGTGACGACCCCGGTTTCGGGCGTGAAACGGCTCGTGATCGGCGACGGGGCGCTGTCGGCGGGGCTCGAGCGATCGCTGGAGATCTCGCGCGGCGAGGGCGCCTGGAAGCCCGTGACTCTGACGCTGCACCTCGCTGGCTCGGACAGGCACGACGTGATCGTGTCGTACATACACGAAGTACCCGTGTGGCGCCCCGCCTACCGTGCCTGGGTCGAGACCGGGAAGAAGGTCCGTCTGCAGGGCTGGGCCGTCGTGGACAACGTCAGCGGCGAGCCCTGGAAGGACGTGAAGCTGACGCTCGCCGTCGGATCCCCCCTATCCTTCCGGTACGATCTGCACACGCCGCACGGCGTCGCGCGTCCGGACCTCACCTCGCGCCAGCCGCAGCTCGCCGACGCGCCGCCGCCGCCCGACGTGGGGTACGAGGCCGCTCCTGCTCCGCCGCCGCCGGCGGCCGCAGCGGCCCCGGCGCCGGAATACTATGCAGAGAGCAAAACTGCGGCACCCTCGTCCCCGCGCCCGAGGCCGGCACCCTCGCGCGCGAAGCGGTCGCAGGCCGCGGAGATGCGCCTGGACTCCGTGGAAGGGGAAATGCAGATCGCGGGTCCGGCACAGGACGAGGTGCGTCGCAGCGCGCTGGCCCGTTCCGCTGCGGCGCTCGTCACGGGGCGGGAGGTCGGGGCGCTCTACACCTACGAGGCGACGGCGCCCGTGACGGTGCCGGATCGCTCGGCGGCGCTCATCAACATCGTGAACCGCGAGGTCGAGGGCGAGGACGTGTTCCTGTTCCGCGAACCGGAGTCGAACGCCGCGCCGTTCCGTGCCGTGCTGCTGCGCAACGGGAAGGAAGCGTCGCTGGAGTCGGGTCCGATCACGCTGTACGTGGACGGCACGTTCGCCGGCGAGGGCTTCATCGGCCGCGTGGGGCGCGACGAGACGGCGTTCATTCCCTATGCGCGCGAGGGCGGATTCGCCGTGAATCTCGGCGCGGACAGCCGGGTGGACTCGATGCACCTGGCGAAGGTGACGGACGGCCGCATCACGCTGCAGGGGCGACGGGTCTACGCGCGCAAGGTGTCCATGCAGTCCAACCGCGACAAGGAGGTACACGCGTTCGTGAAGATCACCCTCACTCCGGGGACGGAACTCCAGGACCCGCCCGCCGACCTCGTGCGCGCCGGCCCCGACGTCTTCCTGCCGCTGCGTATCGCCGCGAAGGGCAAGGCGGAGGCGAAGCTCGTCGAGACCTCGCCGCTGGAAATCGCCGAAATGGGCATCACCGACCAGGTGCTGGAGGCGTTCCGCTTCTACGTCACCGGCAAGTCCGTCGAGGAGGCCGTGGCAGGACCCATCCGCGAGCTGCTGAAGAACCGCGAGGAAATCACTCGCCTGCAGATCAGCACGAAGAGCCTGGAGGAGCAGCGCGAGGTGCTTGCGCGCGAGAACCAGCGCATCGAGGACAGCCTGTACGCGCTTCCCCGCGACGCCGCTGCCGCCCCGCTGCGCAAGCAGCTCATGGCACAGATGGAGAAGAGCGCGTCCTCGTCCGCGGAAGTCGCGCGCAAGCTCGTCGAGAACGGGATCAAGCTGGCGGCATGCGCGGAAACGGAGCTGCAGCTTCTGCGGAAGATCACGCTCAAGTAGAACGGGTGGCCGGCTTCCGCCGTCGCGGCGTGCGCGGAAGTTCGACGGGGCGGGCTCCCTTGATCTCCCATGCGCCGGTGCGAGGCTGCTCGTCGAGGCACGCGCGGCAGACGTCGACCTGGATTCGTGCCGGCGTGGTCCACACGGCCGTGATCGGCGTCGGCGCCTTTCGAGCAACGCAACGCGCGGATCGGATGGAGCAGGTGCCTATCATCACGACGCCGGAAGGTTCGACCCTCATGGTTCACTCCCTTGGAGCAGCCACGCGTCGAGATACTCGCGCGCGCTCCTTGGGGATTGTAGCGATTTCGGCCGGCGACTCACCGCGGTCCGAGGAACCTCGCCTCGACCGTCCGCTCCGTCGCGCCGTCGCCCACGCGGAAGCGCAGCTCGAACGGCCAGGCGCGCGAAGCTTCCTGCACTCCCACGACGACAGGAAAGTGGAAATGCGCGAACCCCTCCAGCTCCACGTCGCCGGGAGGTCGTACGATCTGCGTCCCGCCGGGAGCGTCCACCTGCACGGAAAGCCTCGCGGGCCCGGCGTTCTTGTTCACGAGGTGCAGCCCGAAGCGGTTGCGCAGCACGCCCGAATCCGTCGACCACGGAAGCCCGGGACTGCGCAGCAGCGTGACCTCGAAAGCGCTCCGATTCGCGGACGTGACCACGAGCGCCAACACGGCGGCAAGCGCGGCTCCTCCGTAGGCGAAGAGCCGGCCGCGCGCAATCCGCCTCGGCTGTCGCTCGATTCCGTTCAGGCTGTCGTAGCGCACGAGCCCCGTCGGCCGGCCCACCTTGCGCATCACTTCGTCGCACGCATCGGCGCACTGCGCGCACGCCAGGCACTCGAGCTGCTGTCCCTGGCGGATGTCGATCGCCGTGGGACAGACGACCACGCAACGGACGCAGTCCACGCAGTCGCCGCGCGGCTTTTCGGCGGTGCCGTGCAGAATGCGTCCGCGCGGTTCGCCGCGGGCCGCGTCGTAGTGGATCGTGACGGTGTCGCGATCGACGAGCGCGCCCTGAAGCCTGCCGTACGGGCAGAGCGCAAGGCACAGGTGCTCGCGGAACCAGGCGAAGTCGAGCCAGAAGAGCGCGGCCGCGGCGACGGTCCATCCGAACGCCACGGGGTGGTCGGCAGGGCTGCCCCGCACCCATGCCACGACCTGCGACGGCGTCGCGAAATACGCGAGCCAGACGTGCGCGAGCCCGAGCGCTCCCAGCACGAATACGCCCTGTTTCAGGGTCTCGCGCGCGACCTTTCCGGCGCTCCAGGGCGCCGCGTCGAGACGCCGTCTCGCTTCGCGCGGACCTTCGAGCCGGCGCTCGACCGGGCGGAAGAAGCCCTCCAGGAAGACCGTCTGCGGACAGGCCCAGCCGCACCACGCGCGTCCGAGCCAGGCCGTGACGAAGAGCACCGCGAAGGCGAACGCCGCGAGCACCAGCACGAGACGCCAGAACTCCTGCGCGTTGAGCACGGCCCCGAAGAGATGAAAACGGCGCTCCGGCAGGTCGATGAACACCGCGGGGTGGCCCCCGACGCTCACGAGCGGGAGTGCCATCCAGAAAACCGTCAGAGCCGCGAAGACGACGCGCCGCGCGCGCAGCCACCGGCCCGACACGTCGGCAGGGTGGACTTTGTTGCGCCATCCGCGCTCGTCGATGGTCGCGGGACGCTCGGGTGCCGCCAGCGCGCCGGGCACTAGTCCTCCGGCTTTCCTTCGGGGGCCTTGCCGGGCACGGCGGCGTTGCGCAGCGTGCCGACGTAGGCGACCACCTGCACAACCTTGCGGCGGCCGAGGTTGACCTCCCAGGGAGGCATTCCTTTCGCGAGAACCCCGCCGGAAACCGTGCGGTACACGTCCATCGGCCTGCCGCCGTGGATCCAGAACCGGTCGGTGAGGTTCGGCCCCACGCCGCCCTGCGCCTGCATTCCGTGGCACGCGGCGCACATCTGGCGGAAGGTCGAGGAGCCCGCGGCGATCTGATCCGGCGCGGCCGCCAGACCCGCCAGCAGGCCCTCGTTCACGACGATGGACGCCTCGGCGCGCGCCCGCGCCGCGTCCGCCTCCGCCACTTCCGCGCGGTACTCGTCGAGCTGGTCGGGCGTCCCGTCGAACACGTGGTAGTAGGTCCAGTACCCGAACGCGAAGGCGATCGTGCCGTAGAGCACGGCCAGCCACCAGACCGGCAGGTTGTTGTCCAACTCGACGATGCCGTCGTGCACCGGATGGCCGACGGCGTTCGTATATTCGTCTACTGTAATATCTGCGGATGTGGTATCAGGCTCGGGCATCGGTCGCCTCCCGCGCCGGGTCGCGCGCGGAGTCGGGTTCCAGCGGCAGGCGCGCGATGGCCGCGAATCGGTCCGCGGCGTCGCGTCGCAGCGCGTATGCGATCGACATCGCGAAGATGGCCATGAAGAGGCCCATCGCGGCGAGCGCGGTCCACAAGTGCGGGACGTGGCGGAAGGCCTCGGAGAACATCACTTCGCTCCCGCGACCGGTGCCGCCGGGGCTGCGGAAGCCGGAGTCGTCGTGCGGCCGAGGCTCTGCAGGTAGGCGATGAGCGCCACCATTTCGGAGTCCCAGCGCGCGCCCGTGACGCCGGAGCGCGCCAGATCGGCGACGATTTCCTCGCCCTGCCGGCGCAGGTGCGCGCGCGCGTCGAGCACGTCCGCGCGTCTGTAGGGCACGCCCAGCCGGTACATCAGCATCATCTTGCGGCCGGTCGCCTCGGTGTCGACGCGGCCGGACTCCAGCCACGCGAAGGACGGCATGTTCGAGCCCGGACTCGTCTCGCGCGGATCCTGCAGGTGCGTCCAGTGCCAGAGGTTCGGGTATCCGCGGGCCGCCACTCTTGCCAGATCCGGTCCCGTCCGCTTGCTTCCCCACTGGAACGGGTGGTCGTAGCGCGACTCCTCGGCGCGCGACGGCTCCCCGTAGCGCAGCTTCTCCGCGAGAAGCGGGCGGATCATCTGCGAATGACACGTGTAGCAGCCTTCACGCAGGTAGACGTCGCGTCCCTCCAGTTCGAGAGCGCTGTAGGGATGCTGTCCCCGCGCAGCCGCTGCAGGGGCGGAGCGGACCAGGACGGTCGGCAGCAGCTCGGCGACGCCTCCGACCAGCATCGCGACGAGCACGAGCAGCGTGAAGAGGAGCGGGCGTCCTTCCAGCATCGCGTGCCACGCGGGCCGCGAAGGTGCCCGATCGCCGGTGGAAAGCCACGCCGCGACGGCGAGCAGCAGCAGCGCGACCACGACCACCATCGCGACGGGAACCGAGGCGAATCCCAGCAGAATCGAGAGCACGACGGCCGCCACTGCGAACGCGAGCGGGCGCCCCGTGAGCACATCGACCCACCCGGGCGCGGGCGCGCCCGCCGCGGTCTCGACGACCACGTCCGTCTCGCCGTCGGTCGCCCGGCCCGCGCGCGCGGTCTTCCAGAGGTTCCACGCCATGAGCACGAAGCCTGCGAGATACAGGAGCCCTCCGAGGACACGCACCATGTAGAGCGGCCGGATGGCCAGCAGCGTCTCGACGAAGTTCGGATACGCGAGCTGCCCCGAGGCGTCCGTCTGCCGCCACATGAGCCCCTGGTTCACGCCGGAAACCCACATGGAGGCCATGTAGAGGACGATGCCCGCGGTCGCGGTCCAGAAATGCACCTCGGCGGCACTGCGGGAGTGCAGCGTCGTCCCGTACAGGCGCGGCACGAGCCAGTAGAACACCCCGGCCGTCATGAGCCCGTTCCACCCCAGCGCGCCGCCGTGCACGTGCGCGATGATCCAGTCCGTGTAGTGCGCCAGCGCCGACACGCTCTTGATCGAGAGCAGCGGGCCCTCGAACGTCGCCATGCCGTAGAAGGTGACGGCGGCGACGAGGAACTTGAGCACCGGATCGCGCAGCACCTTGTCCCACGCGCCCCGCAGCGTCAGCAGGCCGTTGAGCATGCCGCCCCAGCTCGGGGCCCAGAGCATGAGCGAGAAGATCATGCCGAGCGACTGCGCCCAGTCCGGCAGGGCGGTGTAGAGCAGATGGTGCGGTCCCGCCCAGATGTACACGAACACCAGCGCCCAGAAGTGCACGATGGACAGGCGGTACGAGAACACCGGGCGGTCGGCGGCCTTCGGGAGGAAGTAGTACATGATGCCCAGAATCGGCGTCGTCAGGAAGAAGCCGACCGCGTTGTGGCCGTACCACCACTGCACGAGCGCGTCCTGCACGCCGGAGTAGGCCGAGTAGCTCTTGAACGCCGACAACGGCAGTTCCAGGCTGTTGAACACGTGCAGCACGGCGATGGTCACGACGCACGCGATGTAGAACCAGAGCGAGACGTAGAGGTTCTTCTCGTTGCGCCGGGCGAGCGTGAGGAAGAAGTTCACCGCGAACACGATCCACACCGCCGCGATGGCCAGGTCGATCGGCCACTCCAGCTCGGCATACTCTTTGCCTGTAGTCATCCCGAGCGGGAGCGTCACGGCGGCGGAGACGACGATGGCCTGCCATCCCCACAGGTGGATGCGGCTCAGCGCGTCGCTGGCCATGCGCGCCTTGAGCAGGCGCTGCGTCGAGTAGTAGACGCCGGCGAACATCATGTTGCCCACGAGCGCGAAGATGACCGCGTTCGTGTGCAGCGGGCGCAGGCGCGAGAAGGTCGTCCAGGGCAGGCCGAGGTTCGCCTGCCACCATGCCATCTGGCTGGCGATGACGACGCCGACGAGCAGGCCCACGATGCCCCAGAGCACGGAGAAAAAGACGAACCAGCGCACGACTCCGTCGTCGTAGACGACGTGGCGGCGTTCGGCCGCGACTTCGCTCATCGCATCTCCCTGGCCGTGCGGGCGGCGTCGATCAGGCCGGGCCCGCACGATTTCCGGGCGCTTCCGGGCCCGGTTTCCCCTTGCGGACGCCCGCGTCGCGACGCTCCGGCCGATCGCCCTGCAGCGGCATCAGCGCGAGCCGGTCCGCGTGCTGGTGATCGCCCTGCGCGAGACTCCACGCGAGCAGCACCAGCGCGCCCGCCACGAGCATCAGGCCGACGAAGACCTCCAGCGCAACGACCTCCATCGGACGTTTTCCCACCCGCCCCTCGCGTCGCCCTCTGCTAGCGGCGCAAGCGTGCACGCGCCATGAGAAAGAGCACCACCGCGAGGCTTGTCAGGGAGCTGGCGGGCATGGCGAGCGCCGCGCGCAGCGGTGTCATCCAGCCGACGAGACACGCCGTCACCGAGATGACGTTGTAGGTCAGCGCGAACACCAGCACGGCGCGCACTGCCGTGCGCAGACGCGTCGCCGTGTGGAACAGACTCCACACCCCGGCGATGCTCTCGCCGAGCAGGAAGAAGTCCGCGCGACCGGGCATCACGGGGCGATCCACCGCGGGGGTGCCGGTGGCCGACGCCGCCGCGAACGCGGGCGCGTCGTTGACGCCGTCGCCCACGAAGAGGACCTCGGAGCGGAAGCCGCGTACGAACTCGGCCTTCTGCCGGGGCGTCAGTCCCGCCTGGACGTGCGCCGGGTCGACGCCGAGCGCCGCGGCCGCTTCGTTCACGCGCTCCGGCCGATCGCCGGACAGGATCCACACGGTGATTCCCGCGGCGCCCAGGCGCCCGATCATGTCGTGCGCATCCGCCCGGATTTCCTCATGGAAACGGAAGCGGGCGACCTCGCGCCCGTCGCGCGAGAGCACCGTTCCGTCCCCGTCGCCGCGGCCGAGGGCCCACTCCGGGCGGCCGAGCCGCCATGCGATCCCGCGCATCAACTCGAGGCCATCGCCGGGTGATTCGACGACTCGGGCGTCCGCTTCGAAACCCGCGCCCGCGCCGCGCGCCGCCTCGGCCAGGCACCGGCTCGCAGGGTGGTTGCTGCGCGAGGCGAGATCGTGCAGCGCGTCGAGCGCCTCGCGAGGCAGCGAGCGGATCGCGTCCGGCTCGCGGAGCACGAGGCGGCCGAGCGTGAGCGTTCCCGTCTTGTCGAATGCGGCCGTGCGCACGCGGAGAATGCGCCTCAGCAGATCGCCCGAGCGCACGAACACGTCCGATCCGCGCAGGTGCGAGAGCGCGACCTCCAGTGCGAGCGGCACGGCGATGCCCAGCGCGCACGGGCAGGTGACGACGAGAAGTGCGACCGCCACGTCGGCCGCGCGGGACGTGCCATGCGGCAGCCAGGCCAGGAAGCCCGCGAGTGCGACGAGCGCGACCGCGGGCACGTACCAGCGCGCGACCGACTCGAGCACGTGGGCGTGGCCGAGCGGAGCCTCGGACGGGCCGGAGGCGTGCAGAAGCGACGGCAGCGGCGAGTCGGCGAGCGTTCCGGTCGCGCGCGCCGGCAGGGCCTCGCGCCCGGCGTTGAACGAGCCCGCCCGCAGCGTTTCCCCTGCCCGCACGGCGCGGGGCTCCGACTCGCCGTCGCTCCAGTCGGTCGACACCGTTCCCTGCGCTTCCGCGACGGCGTCCACCGGCAGCGGCTCGCCCGGTGCCAGGAGCAGTCCGTCTCCCGCGCGGATGCGCGCAGCGTCCACGACCGCAAGGCCGCCGCCTTCGCGCCGGCGCACCTGGATGCCGTCCAGTCCGCCGTCGTCCAGCAGGAACGCGCGGTTGCGATCCAGCACGCGCTGCTGCAGCCATCGGCCGGCCAGCATGAGCGTCGCGAACGTGCAGATGGTGTCGAAGTACGCGCCCGCGCCGCCCGCCTCGGCCCAGCGCCAGACGGACATGGCATAGGCGGACGCGATGCCCGTCGCGATGGGAAGGTCCAGGTGAAGCACCCTGCGCCGGGTTCCCTGCACCGCGGCGCGGAAGAACGGCCACCCCCCGACGAGGACGACGACCGTGCTCAGAAGCAGGGAAACCACGCCGAAGAAGCGGTAGAGGGAACCGTCGTGCGGCGCCAGGCCCAGGTAGAAGGCGGCCGCGAACAGGCCGACGTTCATCGTGAGCGCCGCGCAGACTCCGAGCCGCAGCGCGATGTCGTCGGAAGCGGCCGCGGCCTTCTTCCGCGCGGGACCGAAGCGGTAGCCGAACCGCTCGATTTCACTCAGGAAATCGGTCGGGTCGAACCGGCCGCGCTCCCACGCGAGCGACACCCGGCCGAGCGCGGGGTTCACCGTGAACGCCGCGCCGCCCGGGCGCCGGCGGAACAGCTCGTCCATGAGCCAGACGCACGCGGCGCAGTGGACGCCCTGCACGTCGAGGTCCAGGCGCGCAAGGCCCGCAGCGCCTTCGGCAGCGGCCTGCAGCGGCTCGAGCCAGGCGAAGCTGCGTGCCCGGGCGGCGTCGGACGCAGGCACGCCCCGGCCGCCGCCCAGCTCGTAGAAGCGATCCAGCCCCCCTTCCGCCAGGAGCGCACGGACCTCGCGGCAGCCTGCGCAGCAGAACGGAGCGTGCCGTGCTCCCGGCGCGACCGCTGCGCCGCAATGCGGACACGGACTCGGCTTTCGGCGTTCGGCCTCCGGCTTTCGGAAGAGCACGGAATCGGACGGTTCCGGCTTTCCGCTTTCGGCCTTCGGCTTTCGGAAAAGCACGGAGTCGGACGTTGCCAGGGCTGCCTCCCGTGCAATTCCTTGCGGTCGACGGCTCGGGCGTGCAAGGAAAACGCATGGACGTGCTTCCCGCCGACGGGACGCTCACGGTCGCGGCCGCGCTCGTGGCAGGTTTCGCCTCGGGGCTGCACTGCTTCGGCATGTGCGGACCGCTGGCATGTGCGGGATGCGCGGTGGACGGGGCGCGGATGCGAGCCGTCGTCGCGTACCAGGCGGCGCGCACGGCCGCGTACCTCGTGCTGGGCACGCTCGCGGGAGCGGCCGGCGCCGGTGCCATGGGAGCGCTGTCGCTGGCATCGCCGCGATGGCTGCCGTGGGCGCTGGCGTTCCTGCTCGCGGCGTCGGCGCTCGGGCTCGGAGAGTGGCTGCCGCGGGTACCGGGCGTCGGCGCGCTCGTGCGCGCGGCGGCGCGCGCGGGCCGGGGAATGCCGGCGGCCGCGCGATCGGCGCTGCTGGGAGCGGTGACGCCGCTGCTGCCCTGCGGGCTCGTCTACGCCCTGGCCGCGGCGGCGCTCGCGTCGGGCTCGGGCGCGGGAGGTGCCATGCTGGCCGGCGGCTTCGTCCTGGGAAGCGCGCCCTGGCTCGCGGCGGCGCAGTTCCAGACGGCGTGGATGCGGCGGCTGCCGCGGGGTTCCGAGTTCGTGCTGCGCCGCGCGGTGCCGCTCGCGGCGGCCGCGGCGCTCGCGTGGCGCGCGATCGCCCTGCCGGCCGCCGGCACGTGTGCGCATTGCATGCACTGACGTCCCTGTTCCGTCGTGCGATTCGTGCGCAGGCCGTGTCGGTTCTGCACGCGATCGCCTTGTTTTCCAGGCACTTGCGCGTCCCGAGGAGGCTGCGCAGCTTCCGGCCCCGTGCGACGGCGCCACCGGGCGCCGGGCAAGTCCACCCCGCACGCGAGGAGCAAGCCATGTCGGAGCACTGCCTGTTCATCGGCTGGAACCGCCCGTACGCCGGACGCGACAACGTCGCCATGGAGACCTACCAGGGGTTCGTCAACTGGCTGGGCAAGCAGCAGCAGGTGGGCACGGTCGAGTCGTGCGAGCCTGTCGTCCTCGACCCGATCGGCACGAACATGAACGGCTTCATCATGGTGCGCGGCACCCGCGCGGCGCTCGACAAGATGCGCATGACCAACGAGTTCCAGGACTACATGACCCGCGCCAACTACGCGCTCGAGGGCTTCTGCATCACCCCCGGCTACACGGGCCAGGCGCTGCAGGACATGATGAACCGCTACCAGAAGATCATCGGCACGACGACGACCTCGACGACGACCCACCGCTAGCACGGGCGCACGCAGCGGCCGCCGGATCGCGCGTCGGGCGCGGTCCGGCGGCCGCGTGTTTCTCCCAGACGAAGCGACCCGGGTGCAGCTCGCGCGGATCCGACCTGCGGCGGGCGCGCCGAGCCCTCACCCCCGACCCCTCTCCACACGGGCCAGGGAGGCACTGCACGTCACACCGCACAGCGGCCCGGTGGAGAGGGGAGGGCTGCCGCGCCTGGATTCGGCGTCGCGCGCCGGATATCGCGCGCTTTTCTCCCCCTCTCCACCGGGCCGCAACCACGCAGGCTCGAGCGTTGCGCATCGCGGCCCGTGTGGAGAGGGGGCGGGGGGTGAGGGCGGCGGGCGCCGCCATGGAGTCGGAGCTGGCAGGAACCGCACCCATGCCATTTGCCAGTGCCGCAATCCCGCGTCAGTACTCGAACCCGCTCCCGCCGATGAACTCGCGCAGGATGGACGTGGGCGGCACGTGATCGGGGTACAGCGGCACGAAGCGGTCCAGCAGGTTGCGCAGCCGGTACGCGGTGGCGAACGACGGGTGCCCCTGCGGCACCTCGAGCAGGTACCGGTCGGCGAACACGCGCAGCACGCTCATCTCGTAGACGAGCGCCGAGTCGAACACCGCGTCCGCGTTCGGGAGGAACGGGAAGATGTGCAGCCGCTCGCCGCGGCGCACGCTGGGCCAGCGCCGGATGCTCTCGGCCGCCTCGTAGCCGCGCCCGTGCCGGTCGCGCACGATGCGCCGCAGCAGCCGCAGATCCGCCGTGTTCACCTCCGCCAGGGGGTCCAGGCGCAGCGTCGTCGCCGGGTGGATGAACACGCGGAAGATCTCGTCCTCGCCGCCCACGCCCTCCAGCAGCCGCGGGTTCAGCCCGTGGATGCCTTCCATCATCAGCACGTCGTCCGAGCCCAGGCGCAGCTCGCGCCCGCCCTCCGCAAGGCTGCGGCCCTCCTTGAAGTCGTAGCGCGCCGTGCGCACGGTCTCGCCCGCCATCAGGCGCGACAGGTGCTTCTGCAGCAGCCGGTAGTCGATGGCCTCGAACGCCTCGAAGTCGTACTCGCCCTTCTCGTCCTTCACCGTGCGCTCGCGGTCCACGTAGTAGTCGTCCAGCGACAGCGACACGGGGTTCATGCCGTTCACCTGGAGCTGCACGCTCAGGCGCTTGATGAACGTGGTCTTGCCGCTGCTGCTGGGGCCCGCGATGCAGATGATGCGCAGCTCGGGGCGCCGCCGCTGGATGGCGTCGGCGAGCCGCCCGATGCGCTTCTCGTGGAATCCCTCGGAGATGCGGATGATCTGAGCGAGCTGGCCGGCGATGCACTGCTCGTTGAAGGCGCCGACGCTCGTGAGCTTCATGGCGTCCAGCCACCCGCGGTGCTCCTTCACCATGTCGCCGCCGGTGCGCGGCGCGGGCAGATCGCGATCCAGGGCCGCCGCCAGCTCGCCCTCGGGCGCGGGCAGGTGTCGCCGGATGGGATCGCCGAACTCCAGCAGCAGCCCGTCGCCCTCGCTCTCCGTCACGCACGCGTCGCGCAGGCATCCGGTGCTAGGCAGCAGCGGACCGGGCGAGGGCGCGTAGAGCGCTCCGCAGCTCACCATCGGGGCCGTCGCGGTGCGCGCGGTGCGCAGGCCCCGGGCGGCGTCGTCCCAGCCGGCCTCCGTGAAGTGCGCGCGTGCCTCCTCGACGGTCCACACCTCGTGGCGGAACGGCACGTCCGCGTCCACGAGCGCGCGGATGGCACGGTTGACGCGCGCCGCGAGGCTCGCCGGCTCGTGCGCGCCGGCCACCTGCACCACCGCGGCGCCGCCGAGCGATCGGCCGATGCGCAGGTTCAGCTCCGGGGCGCACGTGTGCGCCGCCTCCAGCAGCAGAAGGGCCGCGCTGTTGCGGTAGATCTTGCGCCCTTCCATGTCGCGCGTCGTCAGCGGCTCGACGAGGTGGTCGGAGAACAGCCGCGTCTCCAGCGACACGCTCTTGCGGTCGAGCAGCGCCGCGACGACGGGCGAGTCGCCGACGTGGTCCGGCAGCAGGCCGCGCACTCGCGTCCCCGTCGGCACGGCGAGGGTGCCATCGCCGAGACGGATCTCGAGCTGCGTCCGGCGCGGCAGCGAGCGCTCGGACAGCAGCGAGCCGACCCGGTCGGTCATCGCGACCAGCTCCTCGCCCAGCGAGGAGACCAGCGCCTGCAGGAAGCGGCATGCGAGCTGCGGGTCGTCGTGGTGCAGCGCATGCCATCCGGCGCGCGGCAGCACGGCCAGTTCCAGCGCCGTGGACGCCGTGATGGTGGCGGCGCGCGGCCGCTCGGCCACGAGGCCCATCTCGCCGAAGCTGTCGCCTGCCTTGAGGGGCTTGAGCTCCAGGTGCTTGCGCACGAGGTCCGCCTCGCCGGAGAGCACGAAGTACATCGCGTGCCCGTTCTCGCCCTCGCGCATGACGCACGCGCCGGCGGCGTAGGAATGCAGCTCCAGGTGGCGCGCGAAGACGGCGAGCTCGTCGGGGGAGAGCCCCGAGAGCAGCGGCGAGCGGGAAAGCGCGGACAGGAGCTGTTCTTGCGCGGCCGGGGGCTGCGCGGGCAACGGCGTCGGGCTGGGCATGAGGACTCGCGGTGGGCCGCCGGAAACGTCCGGCGGGCGACGATGGGCCATTCGAGCAGCCCCGGCGGCCGGGTGCAAGGGGCAGGAGTGCGGTGCGCCGCATTCCGGAGCGGGCGGCCCCGTCCGAGGTTTCAGGAGGCGCACGGTCGATCCTGCCATGCTCGTCTCGATTCTCTCATGAGAGAAAAAGACGAATCTTCAAGAGTTACGCGGGGTTGCCCGCCGAACTTCGGCCGAAGTTTGCGGGTTCGGACAGCATCCCGCCTGCCTCGTGTCGCCCCGTTTCCCAGGACGCTCCGGTGGGTCGATCCTGCCATGCGCGCTTTGGATTCTCTCTGGAGAGAAAAAGACGAATCTTCAAGAGTTACGTGGGGTTGCCCGCCGAACTTCGGCCGAAGGTACATGTTCGGTGAGCTGGGCGGAGAGGCGAACGCAGCCGGCAGGATGGGCGTGCCCGTCGTGCGCCGCGCTTGGCGGGTTCTGTTCGAGCAA
>Ga0172368_10002798_pt1 | contig 21833 bp, 22 predicted proteins | sample Lak11m_FD_114540 | JGI IMG/M metagenome (GOLD analysis project Ga0172368, IMG submission 114540) | Freshwater microbial communities from Kabuno Bay, South-Kivu, Congo - kab_022012_11m | ecosystem: Environmental > Aquatic > Freshwater > Lake | place: Democratic Republic of the Congo: South-Kivu...
CATTGTTTGAGATAGCAGGCATGATGGAGCGTTCAATATTCTCTGAAAAATATGCCTCATCTAAGGGATTTCTCCAGGATGTTGATCCAAGGGTCAAATTAATAACCATATTGCTATTGATAGTAACAACCAGCTTTATCAGGAAAACAGAACTCATCCTTGGAATATATGTAATGACTTTATTCTTTGCATATCTTTCAAAGGTTGATTTATTTTTCTTTATAAAAAGAGTGTGGCTATTTATTCCCATTTTTTCAGGGATGGTGGCCTTTCCTGCAATATTTAATATTATGACACCTGGCGAACCGCTTATCACATTTATACATTTTGACAGGACTATTCACTTTTGGTTATTTCAATTCACAGATATTTCTATAACAAAAGAAGGAGCACTGGGAGCACTAATGTTCATATCAAGAGTTTCAACTTCTGTATCATTAATAGTTTTGTTGACACTCACAACACGATGGGCAGATGTAATGAAATCATTGCAAACACTGGGTGTGCCAAGGATATTTGTCCTCGTACTTAGCATGACATACCAGTACATATTCCTCCTTTTAAGATTAATCCAGGAAATGCACTTTGCAAAAAAGAGCAGGACGATCAATAAAACTAACATGAATCGGGAAGGAGTCAATAAGGAACAGAATTGGGTAGCTTCGCGGATAGGAACCGTTCTTATGAAATCATATAAGATGAGTGAAGAAATACATTCTGCCATGGTATCACGGGGTTTTCACGGAGAAATAAAATCTCATGGGACTTTCAAAGTAAAAAATATCGACCATGCTTGGACAACTTTCTCAATGGTTGTTATCATAGGAGTCGTCTGGCTGAATAACCTGAAATGAGGAAACATGTCTATATTTGAACTCAAAAACGTAAATTACCTGTATTTAAACAAACTACCCGCACTAAATGACATTAACCTCACAATTGAACAGGGCGAACAGGTAGCAATACTCGGGGCAAATGGCTCAGGTAAATCCACACTTCTAAAGCTTCTTGACGGTCTGATCTTTCCTTCATCCGGGATTGTAAAAGCATTCGGCAAAATCCTTACAGAAAATATCCTGGATGGGGAAGGAGGAGATTTTCCACAGTTTTTCAGGAAAAAAGTAGGTTTGATTTTCCAGAACTCTGAAGCACAGCTCTTCTGCCCGACAGTTACTGATGAAATCAAATTTGGTCCATTACAACTTGATATCTCGAAGACGGAGATTGAACAAAGGGTGCATGATGTAATGGAGATGCTGAATATCGAAAATCTCAAAGAACGTGCCCCTTACACGCTGAGCGGAGGAGAGAAAAAGAAAGTAGTTATAGCATCAGTTTTATCCCTAAATCCAGATGTATTGCTTTTGGATGAACCCACCAACGGTCTTGACCCAAGAACCCAAAGGTGGCTTGTAGAACTCTTACTTGAACTAAGAAAAAGCGGGAAGACCATTATAATTGCAACACATGATCTGGATATCGTGGAAGAGCTTTCCAAGCGTGCTGTCGTTTTCAGTGAAGGCCATAGAATAGTTGCAGATGGTGAAACTCATGTAATACTTAATGATACAGGACTGCTAATGAAAGTGAATCTTATTCACGAACATCATCACAGGCACAAAGAAATATTGCATAAACATAACCATGCACATACTTCAGAACACGATCATAATCATGTTTCTGAAATATAAGTTGTTTATAGTTTTTATCGGTTAAAGTTTAACCGTTTTTTCAAAGTTATTCAGAATCTATATATAGTATCATGATTAATGATGTTCTAACCTTAGTATTACGAATTTAAACTCTTGTAATACTATTTATGTATATATTTAAAAAATATTAATAAGTATTTATGGAGGGAAAAAGAGAATGCACATCCCCGACTCATTTATTCCCCTGGATCAGGCAGCAGTGTACTGGATAATAGCCATTTTTTTCATAGCAAGAGCAGTAAAATGGGCAAAAAAAGGTATTAATGAAAACATGCTCCCACTATTTGGCGTTCTTGCCGCGGGCATATTCGTGCTCCAGACAATTAACATAGCAGCTAACCTCCTTGTTCCGGTGCCCATGCTCACGGGCGTCAGCTGGCATGTTGTCGGCGCCGTGTTAACAGCAATAATTTTTGGAAGTCCATGGGCATCAGTCCTGCTAATAACCATGGTACTTGCAGTACAATCCCTTTTCGGAGATGGCGGGATCACGGTCATGGGAGCGAATATCCTGAACATGGGAATTTTAGGGGGTTTCCTGGGTTATTATTCATTCATCGGTCTTTCCAAATTTAAATTGAACCGGGATGTTGCCATGTTCGCAGGCGCATGGTTAAGTATGATATTACCTGCTATTGCTCTTGCATTTGAGCTATGGCTTGCGGGCACTTTTCCACTCAAGCAAGGGGTATTTCTTATGGGAATCTTCCAGGGGATCGCCGGTTTAGGTGAGGGGCTTATAACAGTAATAGTATTTAACGCCATAATAAAAGCAAGACCGGACATTGTTGATGAAAATATCCTGAAGAGAGAAAGCACAGCTAAGGTCGCCGTCGTTGGAATTGCGGCTTTATTGGGGCTTGTGATCGCTGCACCTTTTATTGCCTCAAGCAATCCGGACGGGCTTCAACAGACAGCCAGCATTCTCGTGAAAGATGAACTCAATAAAATGGTATCTCCGATTACCCCGCTTTTCCCCAATTATTCAATACCCGGGATGGGAAATGTCGGAAAAGTTGCTGCTATCCTTATCGGATTTTGTGCGATATTGGTAATATGGTTTGGAATAACAAAAGTCATAAAAAAAGGATAACATGAATATTATAGAAACACGTAACCTCACCCACGTATATCGCGGAAAGATCACGGCTCTTGATAGCATCAATTTTCAAGCTAAACCAGGTGAGCGCATCGCTATAATTGGAGCTAATGGCGCTGGGAAATCCACGCTTTTTAAGCATTTCAACGGTATACTTAAACCCACAAGCGGCGAGATCCTGGTAAAAGGCAAACCCATAAGCAATGATAATATAATCGAGGTAAGGAAGACTGTGGGCCTTGTTTTCCAGGATCCTGATGATCAGATTTTTGCTCCCACAGTGAAACAGGATGTGGCATTTGGTCCAATGAACCTTGGTTTGGGCATTGAAGAAATCGAAAAGCGAGTCAGTGAGTCGCTTGAGACAGTACGGCTTACAGGTTTTGAAGAGAGGGCGCCGCATCATCTCAGCACAGGTGAGAAAAAGAAAGTGGCAATTGCAGGCATTCTTGCAATGAAACCTGAAGTGCTTGTCCTTGATGAACCGACAGCAGGTCTTGATCCCGGAGGAGCCATGCGATTAATAAAGCTTATCAACGGCATGAACAGGTATCTGGGAATAACAACTATAGTATCAACACATGAAGTTGACATAGTTCCGATGCTTGCAGACAGGGTTTGCATCATGTCCCAGGGCAAGATCATAGGCGATGGAACTCCGCTTGAGATATTCTCATCCCCAGAACTCATAAAGAAAACGCATCTTCGCCTCCCGATGGTGGCGCAGCTTATGGAGATGCTCCAGGAAGAAGGTGTTCCCATAGGAGTTAAATTCACGCTTGAAGAAGCAAGGGATGAGCTGTTAAGGGTAGTGAAATAGCATGCACATTTCCCTTACGGAACTTGAGCGTGAGACATATAAGAAATCGCCGATACATGGCATAGACGGAAGGATCAAGATAATCCTGACACTTGCGATCACGGTTTATGTTGTGGCCCTTTCGCGTATGGATACTCTTAATTTCACAAAGTTTGCGATCCTTGAAGCATATCTTCTAATTCTTATGTTGTTTTCAAAACTTGAATTATCGCATATTGCAGCAAGATTTGCGATAGCAGTTCCCTTTGGACTTAGCATCTCGATGCTTCAACCATTCATAAAACAGCCATTCATACACGATTTTACAATAATATATGTAATGCCTATGGGTATTGAAATCACGCGCGAAGGAATATTATATGGGTCAATATTATTTGCAAAATTCATCGTCTGCATAAGTTCTTTGATACTTCTTTCATCTACTACACCCATGAGCGAACTTGTGGCATCTGCAAGACGCCTTGGGCTTCCCAAGGAAATGTCCCTTCTTTTTACGATGATGGTACGCTATCTTTTTGTTTTCTGGAATATGCTTGGCAGGATACGGACAGCGCAGAAAACCCGCTGTTTTGAGATATGGAATAAGAAAGTCCCACGAAAATGGATACTTGAACAGATAGGTTATACCATCAGTTCGTTATTCATACGTTCATATGAGCAAGGTGAGAGGACATACCAGAGCATGCTGTGCCGTGGTTACAATGCTGATGCCCAGGTATATGTTGGCAAGAAAAAACTGCAGATTTCAGATCTTATCTTGCTTGCCGGGACATTCGTAATTATAGCTGCTGTGCAATTATTTATTTTTTAATTGTTTTACTGGCATTTCGAGCGACCACTCGCCAGCAATTTAATTCTTTTGGAAGCAATATAGATGTCGTGGTCTATCTTAACAAATGATTTTGTCAAGTTAAGGCATTCGAAATATTTATGTATAGGGCTTAATAATCTTATTAATGGGAGGTTTTTATATAGATAAAGTAGTGCATTTTGAAATTCCAGTTGATGATACAGAACACATTAAACTCGGAAAAAGAAAATGTTATGGATTCGACCCCGGAAAGAACATATGTCATATTCCGCACAGTACTTACTGGGAATTCACAACATCATCTTAAATCTCGTATCGGATCGTTTTCCGGTTAAGCCTTAAAAATGAGGAATGCAAATGACAAATAATTCAACAAAAATTACGGCAAGACCTGGAAATCAAGAGATCGTAATTATAAGAGAGTTTGACGCATCCCGTGAGCTTGTTTTTAAAGCATTCACAGAACCTAAGCTTTATATACAGTGGCTTGGACCACGAGAAATCGTCATGACTCTTGAGAAATTTGAACCGAGAAACGGCGGATCGTGGAGATACATCCATAAAGACAAAGATGGCAAAGAATATGCATTTCATGGAGTGTATCATGAGGTGACAGCTCCAGAGAAAATTATTGACACGTTTGAATTTGAAGGGCTTCCGGAAAAAGGGTATGTTTGCCTAGAAACTGTGAGATTTGAAGAATTACCAGGTAAGAGGACAAAGGTAACGTCTCAAGCTGTTTTCCAGTCTGTTGCGGACCGTGATGGCGAGCTCCAGTCTGGTATGGAAAGAGGAGTCAAAGAATCGTATGATCGTCTTGATGAACTTTTGACAAAAATGAAATCAGGAGGTAATTAAAATGAGAAAAATAAGTGTATTTATTCACGTGACAGTCGACGGCTTCTTTGCCGGACCTCACGGTGAGATAGATTGGTTCAAGGTAATTAAAAAAGATGATGAATGGGATAAGTATACCCATGAGCAGTCGTCCAGATCAGGCAATACGTTGATTTTTGGCCATACGACCTATGAGATGATGAAAAGCTACTGGCCCACCTCGGATGCGATCAAGAATGATCCGGGTATGGCACGGGTTGTGGACAACAGCCCGAAGATAGTTTTTTCAAAAACACTGAAAAATGTTGAAGAGGGGCCAAACTGGAAAAACATCAAACTTTTTCACGAAATCAAGCAGGAGGAAATTATAAAACTGAAAGAGAAGGGAGGCGGAGATTTCACAATATTGGGTAGCGGTTCAATCGTGCAGCAGTTTGCAAACCTTGGTCTCATCGATGAATACCACCTTGTGGTCGTTCCCATTATTTTAGGCGCCGGCAAATCCTTATTCAAAGATGTTAAAATGATGAACCTGAAGCTTCTCGGAGCAAAAGAATTTAAAAATGGGATCGTCTTGCTTAAATACGGACCCGCCTGATTTGAAGGAAGTGATAAAAGAATGAACAAAAGAACTTTCAAAAGCATCGGTGCTATCCTGGCAGGATTTATCGCAGTTTTCGTCTTAAGCATCGCGACGGATGTTGTACTGGAAAAACTTGGTGTTTTCCCCCCGCAAAATGAACCCGCTTCTTATGTTGGTTGGATGCTTATGCTTGCGCTTATATATCGTTGCGCATACACAGTGTTAGGTGGTTACATTACTGCAACTCTGGCGCCAGATCGACCAATGCGCCATGCCATCACACTTGGAATAATCGGGGTCATAGCCGCTACACTCGGTGCGATCGCAGGTTGGAATCTATCACAACATTGGTATCCGATCGCGCTTATTATCACAGGGTTGCCCTGTACATGGTTAGGTGGCAAATTGAAAAAATAGAATTCAGAATGAACAATATGATAGATAAAAATGAAGCTAACTCCAGTATATATTAATCTATCGATTGCCAGAATCGTCTCTGGATTTTTTTTATCTCATCCAACCGCGCCCTGACAAGTGAATTTACTTCATAATGTTCCATTTCAACTTCTTTTCCCATGAAAACATCCAGGACTTCTGCAACAGAATGCGAAAGCAGCTTCAGGTCATAACCTCCTTCAAGAACAGCAGCAATTTTCCCTTCACAACTGTCTTTGGCGATCGATTTTACGATAGATGCTAGAACCGAAAAACCGTCTACACTCATTCGCATTTGAGCAAGACCGTCATTATTGCAAGCATCCATTCCGGCAGAGATAAGGACTATGTCCGGACTAAACTCACGCGCCGCCGGAACAAGTATTTCCTTAAAAGCTGCTATGAACCCGGAATCATCAGTCTGTGCAGGGAGGGGAACATTAATATTAAATCCCTCACCTTCGTCTGTGCCAACTTCATCCATCCATCCCGTTCCCGGATAATGAGGATACTGGTGTGTTGAGAAATAAAGAACCGTGTGGTCGTCATAAAAAGCATCCTGCGTCCCATTCCCGTGATGCACATCCCAATCAACTATCAGGACACGTTTTTTTCCCATTTTCTGGGCATGGCGCGCCGCGATCGCGATGTTGTTGAATATGCAAAATCCCATACTCTTTGTTGGGGTTGCGTGATGTCCCGGCGGCCTTAAAAGGGCAAAAGCGGATTCCCATTTATCAAGGACTGCATCAACCGCGGTTATTGCGCCGCCAGCTGCGCGAAGCGCCACATTGTAGGAATCCTTACATAATACCGTATCCGGGTCAAGGCGCATCTCAAGCTCGGAATATTTCCTGGCCTTTTCGATACAATCCTTAGAATGGATATACTGAATCTCATCCAATATTGCAGACCTGGGCTCTTTCAATTCCAACTTTGTAAGCCTTCCGGTTTCCCGAAGAAGGGCGAGTATAGATAGTAACCGCTCTTTATTTTCGGGATGGGGACCAGTTTCATGCTTCAGGTATTCAGGGTGATAGATTATACCGCATCGGTCATTGGTCATAGAATTTAACATGTTTGTTCTATATTTTAAAAAGTTATCAATTTGATATGTTCTTGATCTGGTTTGAATAGAAAACGAATAACACGGATTGCGCGGATATTCACGGATCCGTGCGTATCAGTGTAATCCGCATGATCCGTGTTTTATCCAAAAAAATTCAATTAAGCCAGTTTCTTCCCGGCATTTGGACCATATGTCGCATCGAATATTTCTTTCACATGGAAGACAAATGCGGATTTTCCCGGCAATTTCTTGGAATCTGCCATTTCTTTGGCGGTTGCAAACTTATCCCCTTTATTTTCGATATCCACAGTACCTTTTATCTGGTAGGATTTCTTGGCATCGCCATCATAAGCAACGATGGCCATATTGGGATTTGCTTCTATGTTCTTTCGCGTCTTGTTGAAGAAATTATCAACAAATAAGATAGTCTCATCATCAAGTATTTTCCACATCGTAACGAAAACGACGTTTGGTTTCCCACTCTTATCAGCAGTCGCTATTGGTAAGGGTTTTTGCTTTGCAACAATATCCTTTATTTCAGGAGGCATTTTAACCATAATTTATCACATTCATTCGTTTAGTATGCATTGGCCATAAAGTTTTTGATTTAACCACAAATAATATAAATCCTGATAACAATCAGTCAGCCGATGAAAATCTACAGGTCATATGAGGATTTGCCAAAGATCAAGCTGCCGCTGGGGCAGGATGTCTTTATAAGCGACAGCACGATACGGGATGGCTCGCAGATGCCCGGCATAGTGATGAAAAAAAAACATAAGACTGAAATTTATGAATATCTTCACAAGATCGGCATCGAGAAACTTGAGACCTTTCTATTTAATGATCGTGACAGGGAAGCAGCAAAAGAAATGCTTGACAGGGGATATGAATTCCCTGAAGTAACAGGATGGGCACGTGCAAATCCGAAGGACATTGATTTTGTTTTGAGCATGGACGGGATAAAGGAAACCGGGATTTTGATGTCGGTTTCAGATTCACATGTCATCGACAAGATGGGACTCAAGAGCAGGGAAGAAGCGCAAAAGAAATATACCGATGCATTGCAATATGCGGTTGATCATGGGCTTAAGACAAGAGCGCATATCGAAGACATGACACGTGCGGATAATGAAGGATTTGTTTTCCCTCTTATTGAAAAGCTTCTTGAGATCGATCCTGATTGCATAATACGCCTTTGTGATACGGTTGGCTTCGGGATACCATTTCCCGGCGTCGATGAACCGTATGGCATTCCTCACATCACACAGCGCCTTCGTGAGATCGGGACAAAGAATATCGAGACACATATCCATGATGACTTTGGTATGTCAGTAGCATGTTCCATCGCAGGATACTGGTATGGTGCGAATTGGTCAAGTCTAACTTTCCTTGGCATCGGTGAAAGGGCCGGGAACGCGGAACTTGAGAAGGTGGTACTATTTTTGATCCAGAGAGTTGAAGGATTTGATAAATATGACCTTAAATCCATAACTGAGTTTGCGAGATTCATGGAAAGAGAGATCGGGATACGTGTTCCTCGCAATAAATCGGTAGTTGGGAAGAATATTTTTGCTCATGAAAGCGGTATTCATACCGCGGGCATCATCAAGAATCCGTTCACGTATGAACCATATCCGCCTGAGCTCGTGGGCGGAAAAAGGGAACTCATGATCGGTGATTCTTCAGGTCTTGAAGTAATACGCTTCAAGGTGGAAGAAACGCTTAATGAATTGATGCATATTGATACGAAGATCGATAAGAGCGATCCGCGCATAAAGTCGATACAGGCGGACATCCAGAAATTGTATAACGAGGAGCAACGGGTTTCTGCAATTTCGGATGAAGAGGTCAAGAAATTTGTTGAGAAATATTTCATGCTGGAGTCGATCATTGATGAGCATAGTTCTAATGAGATGCATTCCGATAAAAAGAGAAAGAATCAGAAGTAATTTTTTTATATAAATGTTTTTAAAGCTTCTCGAAAAGTTATTAGTTTTAGACCAAAGGCTTCCTGCATCTCTCTTATATCACAAATATTGTCTTCCTGCAGCATCATCAATTGCTGGGTGGTTAAAGCAGGTTTTTCCATTAACTGTTCGAGAATGTATGCGATAGGCCAGACCAGCCAGACAGGTATTTCAACGACAGGTTTTTTTATATTCAGGACATCCGCAAGCGTCAGATAAAGTTCTCTGTAAGTCATCTGTTCTTGTCCGCCTATCTCAAATATCCTGTTGGCTATCTTTGGATCAGCAAGTGTTAGCAGTACGCAGTCTGCGGTGTTTTCCACATAGATTGGCTGTAACTTGCTTTTTGCACCTATCACAGGTATCACAGGCGCCTTCTTTATGATACCTGAAAGCATGGTAATAAATTCGCCCCCTTCTCCTATCATAATGGACGGCCTGAATATTACATAATCCATTCCACTTTTGATCACTGCCTGCTCAGCCTCCCATTTTGTAATATGGTACCTGCTTCTTGCATTTTCTCGCGCCCCAAGGGCACTGACATATATAAAGCGCTTGACGCCCGCTGCTTTACATGCTTCCACAAGAGCCCTGGTTCCCTGCGTATGGATAATCTCAAAAGTAGCTCCTTTTCTCTCAACGATTATACCAATGAGGTGAATTACTGTTTCCACTCCTTGTAATGCTTTTTTCAAAGATTCTTTATCGGTCAGTTCACCATAAGCCAACTCAATTCCAAGTTCTTCCAATCGTTTAGAATTTGATGTTTTCCTAACAAGACATCGCGTCTCAATTTTATTCATGGCCAGCCGTTTCACAATATGGCTTCCAACAAAACCTGTTCCTCCGGTGACAAGTATCATATTTCACTCCAGTTCATTATATTTATGAATCATTCTATTTTATCACAATTATAGCTTTTGATAAGTTCACCCCATTTTGAGATTTCTTCCCCGGCGCCGATATTATAAATATGATAACGTAACTCAGGGAAGTAGCAATTAAGGATGTGGAGTAAATGTCAATAACGTCAATGCTGATGGCAATAAATGATGCAATACAAGAAGTACCACCCGAATATGGAGATGAATGGGGAAGAGTATTCATCTTATTATTTGTGATTCCAATAATAGCTTTCATCATTTCTTTTATTATACTCTGGAAACTTACAAAAAATAAGACCCGCAGTATCATTGGAACAATTATTGGCTCTATAGTAGCTTTCATACTCGGTCTTGGTATTCCACTCCCGATTGAAGGCAGAAGCCCTTTGATAATATTTCTTTCGACCAAAATTCCAGAAAACATGTTCTTCCCCGCAGTGGTGGTTTATTGCGTACTGATTAACGTTTTCATAGGATTACTTATCACCCCATCGAGATATTTCGAAAAGGAAGCAAAGGACAATGAATCGATATAATCCTGGAAATGATTCATGTTTTGCTATAAAAATCTGCCTTCCCAGTAGAACTGGAAGAGCTTTTCACACCACGTTTTGAATCTATTATCATGGCCGAATAATGCAGTATTTTGATCGATCTTTCCATCCGGTCCGGGCAGTTTGAGCATGGAAAAATGATTTGTCGATATAACAGATAATTTAACCTCATCTAATGCCCTGAACTGAATTTTTTCCCGGTTTTTTTCGCTAAGCTTCAAAGTGGGGATCAGGTCTTTTGGAAATATTACCCTGATTTCCATACCCTTTTCCAATACTTTTTCGACATTGGGCAGATGATGCCTGGGAAAATCATCTGACATGTACCAGAAGTGGCCTGAGAAGTTTTCGCTCAATTTTTCCTGTGTATTTAAAATATTATAGACACCTGTTACGATCTCTCCTTTAGATAGGGCGTCTATTTGGCCAAGAAGTTCAAGAGGGATTGATGCTATATCATGTTCGAGGAAGTACCCTGATTTCTCAGAAATGAAGTTCATGCCCGATATACTGGATATAACCAGTTTTCCGAAAAGTGTATTATAATATCTTCCGTCCCCTTTTTTCTCAATTAACCGTATGTCTGTTAATCTTGATAATTGTCTTGATGCTTCTGCCGAGGTCATGTCAACTTCCTTGATCAGGTAGGTGAATGCCATAGGTTTTTCATTCAGGGTCCGAAGTATATCAAGCCTTTTTTCTGAAGACAGTTCCGTGAATATCTCGTGGACTTTCATAGTATTTTCTTGTTACATTGGTGTAACCTTTGTAATATGCCTGTTGCCTGATCTACATCCATGCCAGATTTTTATTAAGCATCTCTGAATCAATTTTTTCACTGGTGTTATAAAAAAAGGTGATAAAATAATGAATAATGAAAATCTAATCAGGTTGACCGGGGTCACAAAGACCCATGAAGTCGCTGGAGGTACATTCCATGCGCTTCGGGAAGTTAATCTGCAGGTGAATCCAGGAGAGTTCGTTGCCATAATCGGTAAATCAGGCAGCGGGAAATCGACCATGCTCAATATGTTAAGCGGTATCGATAGACCGACATCCGGGGAAATATGGATCGGTGATACCGCCATCCATACCCTGGGCCAGGATCAGCTTGCAAAATGGCGCGGGAGGAATGTCGGTGTTGTGTTCCAATTCTTTCAGCTGCTACCCACGTTGACTATTCTTGAGAATGTGATGCTGCCCATGGACTTTTGCAATACTATCCCTACAAATAAACGTAAAATGCGGGCGCTGCACCTGCTGGAGCAGGTTGGTATCAGTGAGCAGGCATATAAGCTTCCCGCCCTCCTTTCCGGAGGTCAGCAGCAGCGTGCCGCCATTGCACGAGCGCTTGCCAATGACCCAGCTTTCCTCATGGCGGATGAGCCGACCGGAAATCTCGATTCACATACCTCAGAGGCTATTTTACAGCTTTTTAAGGGCCTTGCAGCATCGGGCAAAACCATAGTAATGGTGACTCATGAACGCGACATCACGCAATGGGTTTCAAGCGTGGTCAAATTAGCGGACGGGCGGGTTGTCAAAGGAAGTGGTTTATGATTAGCGTACGCTGGCGCAAAGTGCTGGGCGATCTGTGGTTGAACAAGATGCGCACATTGTTGGCAGTACTTGCTATAGCTATCGGAATTTTCGGCATCGGCACGGTTCTGACCGGCTATTCAATCCTGACACACGAAATAAACGCAAATTTCCTTGGTACAAATCCTGCATCTGCGATCCTGTACACGGAAAATGCCGATGATACGCTGGCTGGGGCTGTTGAAAGTCTCCCTGGGGTCGCAAAAGCAGAACCACGACGTGTAGTCACGGCTCGAATACTGGTCGGACCTGATGAATACCGCAGGCTTTTGCTATTTGTAATTGATGACTTCAACAATTTACGTGTTTCAACCTTTAAACTTGAGCGGGGCGATTGGCCGCCCACTGACGGTGAAATACTCATCGAACGTTCGGCACTGCCCATAGTCAAAAAGCAGATCGGTGACACAGTAATAATCCAGACTCCGGATAATGGACAGAATCACGAACTGCGTGTGAGCGGGATTGTCCATGACCCGGGTCAATCACCGGGCGATGTTGATAATATCGCATACGGCTACATCACCATAAATACACTTGAGAGGCTTGGCGAAACACGCGCCTTGAATGAACTGCGTATCGTTGTCGATGGAAATACGAAGGATATCAATCATATCACAAGCGTTACTAATCAGGTCAAGGATCTTATGGAAGGACGCGGATACAAAGTTTCACAGATTGAAATTCCTAATGCTGGCAAACATCCGCATGCTGATCAGATGGATTCACTATTGTTCTTATTAGAGGTGTTCGGCATACTCGCCCTGATCCTTAGCAGCATACTTGTCGCAAGCACAGTATCTGCTTTGCTTGCACAACAGATCAGGCAAATAGGAGTAATGAAAGTCATTGGAGCAAGAACTTACCAGATTGCTGGACTATATTTTGGCTTGGTGCTGCTCCTTGGTATCGGAGGGCTTGCTATTGGTATTCCTGCTGGCATGTGGGCCGGCCGGGCATTTGCGGTATTCACTGCGAACATTTTGAACTTTAACATCACAAGCGATTACATCCCGCACTGGGTATATGCCGTCCAGATTCTTGTAGGACTTTCTGTGCCCCTGCTTGCTGCCGCAGTTCCGGTTTACAGGGGCAGCCGGATAACCGTACAGCAGGCTATTAGCGATTTTGGCATTGGAAAAAACCAATTCGGTACAAATCGTATTGACACGTTTGTATCCAGGATGCGCGGCCTGGGTCGCCCACTTTTGCTATCGCTGCGTAATACTTTTCGGCAAAGGTCACGACTGCTGTTTACAATCGGTATCCTGGCCGTAGGAGGCGCAACGTTCATGAGCGCTATTAATGTCGGTGAATCGTGGTCAAACACTATCGATGTAGCAATGAATGCCCGCCATTATGACATTGAGGTAAAATTCAGCCAACCCTACCCAGTGGAATATGTAGATAAAACAGTTCTTGCTGTGCCTGGCATATCGGAAGTTGAGAGCTGGGAGCAGATTTTGGCAGCACGTAAAAATTCCGACGGAACAGATGGCATTAGCTTTACCCTCACCGGAGTACCACCTGCCACGGAAATGATCGCTTTTCCGATTATTGGGGGGCGCTAGCTGAATTCGAACGATACTAATGCTCTTGTTATCAATCATGAACTACTGGAGGGAGCAGGCATAAAAGTTGGGGACAGGATCATGCTTAAAACCGGTAAAAAGGAAATGGAATGGACAGTAGTTGGCGCCGTGCGTGAAATAGGGGCCCGCAGGCGCGGACAAAATATTGCAGCATCCGCGTATGTCAACCGTGACTATCTGGTCCGCATTACAGGTATGGAAGGTAAGACAGCAGACATCCGTATCAAGACAGACCAGCACAGTGACGCTGCATTAAGGATAGTATCCGGACAGCTTGAACAGCAGTTTGATAGTGCCGGATTGCATCGTTTTTCCATTAATCCAAGTTCTGAAAGAATGCAGGAATTAAAAGATCACCTTTTAGTCATCCAGATGTTCCTTCTGTTAATGGCGGCATTAGTCGCTGCTGTTGGCGGACTGGCTCTCGCTTCCACAATGAGCATAAATGTGATGGAGCGAACTCACGAATTCGGTATAATGCGAGCCATCGGCGCTTCAACCGATGATGTGCTGCAGATCGTGGTCATCGAGGGAATTGTAATAGGCATCCTGAGCTGGCTTGTTGCCATCGTGCTTGCGCGGCCGCTTAGCGTAATCATCGGTGACTTCGCGGGAAATATCTTTATCAAGGCACGCCTTGAGCATGTCTTTTCACCATTGGCAATGGCGGGATGGTTGGTATTGGTGATCATTATTGGAATTATTGCCAGTGCGTACCCTGCCTGGCGGGAAGCGCGATTGCCAGTGCAGCAGGTTCTGGCTTACGAGTGAATATGAAGGAGGTGGCACAACATGAAATACATTAACATGAAATGGATTATCATTCTTGCCGTGATACTGGTTATTATTCTGGTGTTCGCCGGTTTAGCACTTTTAATCCACGGCGGATTGCCGCCGCATCTGCAACAAATGATGCAGTAAGCAAAGACCTTAGAAAGAGGAAATTATTTTGGGAAAAGATAGTTTTGATTTTGTTCAATTACTCAAATAAAATTTTCTTTTTTCGTGTTCAAATTTCTCAATAGAATATCTCAGCATTGTTCTTGGCATTTTTCGATGGTGTTTTTCCAGAAATTCTTCTTCCGCCCTTTCATCCTTTTTGCCAATTTCTCTTAACATCCAACCTACTGCTTTGTGAATCAGGTCTTGTTTGTCCAATAAAAGAATTTCTGCAATATTTAATGCATCTTCAAATTGATTGTTCTTTATGAACGCAAATGTGGAAAGTATTGCTGTTCTTCGCTCCCACAAGTTGTCTGATTTTGCCAATCTATATAAAACCGATTTGTCTTTATCCAGCAGAAAATCCCCCAAAATATAAGGTGCTGAGCTGTCAATCAGATCCCAATTATTTATATTTTCCATGTGACTCAAATAAAAATCAACGATTTCCTTCTTTCCATTAAAGCCCTCTTTTTTGTACTTATGTACCAAAATCAATAAGGAGGTCAATCTAAATTCATGGATATTACTTTTCAGCAACTGGCCGATATCATCTAATGAAATACTGGAATATTTTTTTGCAATTTTGCGCTGCTGGGGAACTTTAATTCCAAGAAAAAGATCACCTTCGCCATATTGGCCTTTTCCTGTCTTGAAGAATTTCAATAAAATTTTAGCTTTTTCAGGATCCCGGATTTCCTGAAGTTCCTCTTGTATATTTTTAAGGTCATTGGCCATGCACGATGTTTATATTTTACAAGAATAAATGTGTTTTTAAAGTTATTTGCTGGCTGTTTGGGTTTTACTGGTAAATTGACGCCGAGGTAGGGATTTGAACCCTAGCTTACCGGAAGGTAAAGCAGGTCTCGAGCCTGCCGCGTTAGTCCGCTCTGCCACCTCGGCATGATAGGCCTTTAATATAGTTAATATAATAATTTTTTTAATAATTTATATACAACTTTTTAAAAGCTACACTGTTTTGTTGCTCTATTGATTTACTGTGTTTTATAATTTATTATAGGGAGTCCTGGGATTTGAATCACATTCTTGCATTTCATATCATTTCCTAAGTTATAGTCAAGTCTTTACATAATCGTGAATGGCATTTTGACAAAATCCTGCTGAAAAACATAAAAGTTATATAGATTTTTCACTGATGTATAATAAACGAAGTATAAACGAAGTAATGAAATCTAGAGTGGTATGTAAACCTCATATCTAATATTGGAGGTGAGTAGTAAAACAAACAGAAAATATATAATAAGATTATTTAAAAAATTGATTTTTAAATAATATAAAAAGCATAAATGAAAAGATGAACAAACCAAGAACAAGGATAATAATTTGTTAAAATAATAATTTCATATTAAAAAGAGGTATCAATGAATATAAGTAGAAATGTAATTATTGTTTTTAGCTTAGTAACGATAATTATAGTAATGCCGGTAGTATCCGCGCAGATAACTAGCCCAGAGTTAAGTATTCTTCCAGGAATTGATAACAATGTGCTTTCCGTCAATACTCTCTTAAAGATTGAAAATGTGGATACTGTAACAGTGAATGATAATCACGACCCACTGATAGGCAATCTGAAATGTGGTGAGGAAGTCAACACGGTCATCGCGGCGGAAAGAATTATCGAAAAGTGTGGTACAAGGATACCAACAGATAACGAAATAGTACAAGCCCAGAAAGAAGCTGCTCAAAAACAAGCACTAATATCACAGCAAGCCCTGGCTGTCAGTTCAGTTAATGTTCCCGTTTATTTCCATGTTATAAATAATGGAGAAGGTATTGAAAACGGCGATATCCCGGAGTCTCAGATAATTGATCAGATGGATGTCCTGAACAATGCATATCCAAGCACTTACACCTTTTCTCTTGCAGGGATTGATCGCACTACAAATTCCGTATGGTACATGGCCGGGCCGGGTACGCGGGCTGAATCAGGAATGAAAACTACGTTGCGAAAAGGGGGTGCCGATGCATTGAATATCTATACAAATAACATGGGCGGAGGCCTTCTTGGCTGGGCAACTTTCCCCTGGGACTATGAAAAGAAACCAAATATGGATGGAGTAGTGATCCTCTATTCTTCGTTGCCAGGCGGTGAGGCAGAACCTTATAACCTTGGAGACACTGCAACTCATGAGATCGGTCACTGGGTTGGACTGTTTCATACCTTCCAGGGCGGGTGTACTCCAACTAATGACTATGTTTCTGATACTCCAGCTGAGCGTTCTCCTGCCTATGGTTGCCCTGAAGGGAGAGATTCCTGCACAAACAAGAAATTCCCCGGACTGGATCCAATCTATAACTTTATGGATTACACAAACGACTCCTGTATGAATCATTTCACGGAAGGGCAGGCCAGCAGGATGACAGATATGTGGGTATATAGGTTAAAACCCTGAGATGCAAGACATCATAATGTTTGAAAAATAGATAACAATTTTTCAAATCCAAAAGTAGAGATAATGTCTTATAGATTTATCGAGATATTATCTACACTTTTCCCCTTTTCTGTCAATCCTGTTTTCAGATTGTTCGGAGAAATTTCAATGATATTAATACGTCCTTTTTTAGGTTTAAAGAAATTGAGCCTTTCACATCAAATTCGATGCTGCTTAATGTGAAATGGATTCTGTGCATCATGTTTTCGTCCCCTTGAAAATCGTTGAAAAAACGCATCAACAAAACTAAATAAGATGCATTCTATTAGAAATCAATGGAACAGCAGAAAAATTACGGGATAAGAACAGAAATAGAAGTATTTTAATATCAGATACCAAATTGGCGCTAATATGACCGATCATACCGATTTTTTCCTTAATAATTTTCATAAGATGGATGGATACCGCATCTTTTTTCCGCGCAATAATCCCTCATTCAATAATCCCGATTTTGAGATGGCACAATTACGTGTATTAATAGTCCGCCTTTCTCCTCTTCAAAATGTGCGCGAATCCATAACGCACCATTTCCTTTTCCAGGAGATAAGAAGGGCGCTGCCTCTGGCATATATCGATTATGCATTTTTCCCTGAGCCGAAGAACATCAATCTTTTCATGAACAATAAAATCCCTTTTTTCCTTGGCATCCAATCACTTCACTCGATACTGGATTTTGACCTCGTACTCATATCAAATTCATTCACCCTGGAATTATTCAATCTACCATTTCTTTTTCTTAATACAACAGTTTCACCGCTAAAATCGCAAAGACGATCGATTCGCCCCATCGTCATTATGGGAGGCTCAAATGCACTCATGGCCCAGTGCGCAATATCACCTGGCGGTGATTCTTTCGTTGATGCCCTGTTTTTCGGAGAAGGTGAAGGCGCTGTCGGGAAGATCACGACTATCGTAAACGAAAATAAGGAGAAACCTAAAACAGAAGTCCTGGAATTGCTTGAGAAAGAAGTATCAGGATTATTTGACATCAGGCTCCCCATTCCCCAGGATATCAGTGTCGCTACCCCAAAAATACCGCAGGCTTCATATATCCTCACAGATCATCCGATTTTGAACACAGATGTCGAAAGTACAATAAAACTTCAGATTACACAGGGATGCCCATGTTTTTGTTCATTCTGTTTTGAAGGGCACACACGAAAACCCTTCCGGGAATACGACCCCGTAGATATTCTTGGGAAAGCACTTGATGCAAAAATAAAACACGCTCCGACGGAATTTGATTTCCTGAGTTTTAATTTCAATCTCCATACAGGGATATCAAAGATAATCGCTGACCTGAATGAAATAACAAAATTCGTGAATTTCAAAAGCCAGAGGGCAGATATACTGGCAATGCGCCCTGAGCTTCTTGATCTTGAGATACTTTCCGGGAAAAGGACTTACACAATAGGTGTAGAGGGAATAAACGACCGGATGAGGCGTTATCTGCATAAGAGCCTGTCTGAGAAGGAACTTCTCGTTTCGCTTGAACACATTTATTCCAGGAAGCCAAGGCAATTGAAATTATTTTTCATAATTACAGGACTTGAAAATGAAAATGACCTGAAGGAATTCAAGAACTTCATTATGAAGCTTAAACTCTTAAAGACAAATTTATCGCCAGGCTGTCGGTCTATTATGAGTTTTGGTCTTCTCTCGAACCTTCCTTTTACACCTCTTCAATTTGCCCCCACAATAATAGACCCTGAGGGTATAAAAAAAATAAAAGGGGATATAAAAAGAGATTGCGAGACCAATAATTTTGAGTTCAGGATGGCGCAGGATGTTGATGAATTCCTGATTTCGCAACACATCGTTCTTGCGGGATTTGAATGCTTTGATGAGATCTTGCATTCTGCAAATAATGGTGTCTATTTTGACGGTGAACACATTTTTGGGGATAAAAACACGCTACTCCTTTTATTAAGGAATGCATCGGGCGCCGGTATCAATGGATTAAAGGACGAAAGTTATATGTTCCCGTTTGAAAACATAAAAGGTACACCTACCAAATCATTTCTTTTCAGGATGTTTAATGAATCACGGAATTTCAAAGACAACGGATATTGTTTATCAGGAAAAGGAGAATGTATTAGCTGCGGAGGCTGCAAAGATCGAAAACTCCTGGAGCTTCCGCAAGTCAAACCGGAACAAATGGCAAGGCTAAAAAAGATCGTTGAGATAAAGAAAAGGCCGCAGATAGTACAGGCCATCGTAACTATTAAGGAAGCGGGAAGGCATCTTACACCTGAAGCAAAATGTTCCTTTGCCGGAAGAGCCATACTTGAAAATATACCTTCACTTGTGAAAAATTATCTTTTATGCAGGCAGGTACCGAATATGACGGCATCAAAAGGATACGGATTCCTTTTCGGGCGGTTCCTGTATGATATTGAATTTATTGGAGCATCCGGGGTTTTCCTTGAGTATCTCAAGAAAAACACGATCGATACGCCGACATTGAGCATTTCCCTGGCAGCTGGTGAGATCGGGAATAAGTTCAGGATAACTTCATCATGGAAAGACCCTTCAAAATACAGTTTCCAGAATCGCTTGCAGGAATATATTCTATCAAATGGACTTGGTTTTGATATTAAGAAACAAGAAACGAGGATATATTTTGAGATCGCTGCCCGTGACAGGAAAAAAAAGTTGCTGGATTCTGCAGTATTTTACCAGGAAGGCGACATCGTGGTCCTTGAGGTGGCGACAGGTTCGAACTTCTTGATTATTGATATGCTTAAACACCTTTTTGGTGATGGTTGGAAGGATGTGTTGGTGGAATCGGTATGACATTGTTCTTAAATACATTGGTTGAGTGCTATATATTAACAACTTTAATTATATATTTCAACATTTTTGGCGCTGAACTGAAGTCGAACACAACAAAACAACGCACACACCGCAAAGTTCGCGAAGGGTGCAAAAGTGTAACAGCAGACAGGATAACAGGATTTGAACACGTAATTGAACCGGAAAAGAAAAAAAAAGTGCTACACAACTCTACTTCGATTTGCGCATCACGAACATAAGCCCAATTATTGCTATGATGGGTAAAGCAATGTTGGGGAACTCTGGGATAGGAGTTGTAATTGGAGGAGTTATTTCGGTAAGAGTTGATCCAACTTGGATGGTCCTATCGAAAATACCATCTCCTTCATTATCTATTTTTAAAGTAACTCCTTTTTCACCGGCAGATAAAGTATCCCAATTAACAGTAAACTCATGAACCATTCCAATAGTAGTTGGAACATCAATTGCTTTAAAAGTAGTTAATTTACCATCTATTAAAGAGATAATATCTAATCCATACAATCCTGCTCCAGTGCCTTTGACTTCATATCGATAGTTTTCATCTGGATTAAATAATATAACTTTCTCACTCTCTTCAATATACATAGAATTGGGGATTTCTTCTTTTTGTTCATTATTCAGTAAACCGGTAATTCTATCAAGCAAATCATATGTTCGAAGTTCGACGGGGCTATAAATTTTCATGATAATGCCAGATTCAGGCATAAAATCAATTGATTTGTCATTTTCAAATATATTTAAAAGTATCTTGAATTCATAATCCATCATTGATGATTCCATCTCGTTCACAAAACCAATTCCTTTGTAGCTCCAAATATCCTCCACAGACAAAAAGTTTACATATACAATTTTTGCCTCATCTTCTGGATATACTTTGGGTGTTAGAATAATTTTATCATTCTGAGATGATGAAATGTATCCTATATATTTATCATCTTTGTGTTTTGAATCGATTTTAAGTAATGTTGTATAATATGTATATTGGGAGCTATCTATTTCTTCTAGTTGATATTGCTCAGCAATATAACTTGAATAACTATCTCTTATCATCCAAAATGAACCGGCTAAAGGATCAATATATCCTCCACCCGCATTTCTCCTATAAAATGTATTGCGATCAGAGTCTCCATATTGAACTATTGCTCGAAGATTTTCGGCTGAATTCTTTTGAATGGTTATTCTAAATTCAAATGTTGATTGTGCTGAAGCTGCGGCGACTAAAAAAGCAGAGGCACCTCTTATCTCCGCACTATTTGGGTTGCCACTGTCCCAGGATGGTTTAAATCCAGCTGCGAATTTCAACCAATCAAAATTTGAAGTAACTTTATTTATGTCCTTAAATGTTTTCCAATCTTCATCTTCCCGAATTTCATTAGAACCATCGATTATATCAGGCACATAAATTGGAATCATAGCCCCTTTTCCTTCAGGAAACGTTTTTTCAGATATTATAATTCCACCGCCTCTGATTTTGTTCGGTGGAGCACTAATAGAAGTTTCAGCTAAATATTCAGTATAAATCGTTTTATCACTAGTGTCACGTCAATAATGTAAGGTCGTAAAGTATATATTATATATAATTCATAATATGTCAGACTGGATGGATTATGAAGAAGTATATAGTAAAACTTTCCAAAGAGGAACGCGAAGAAC
>Ga0172368_10002800_pt1 | contig 21830 bp, 16 predicted proteins | sample Lak11m_FD_114540 | JGI IMG/M metagenome (GOLD analysis project Ga0172368, IMG submission 114540) | Freshwater microbial communities from Kabuno Bay, South-Kivu, Congo - kab_022012_11m | ecosystem: Environmental > Aquatic > Freshwater > Lake | place: Democratic Republic of the Congo: South-Kivu...
AAAGGGAGCTGATCAAGGCAGCAACAGAAACTATGAGGAGCAGAAGAAAAACTGCTTTATAGCCGGCGACGGAATAAGCCCCTTCGGTTGTTTTAGGATAGCATTCGAGGACCCAACCTATGACTGGCTGCAAGATAGCTCCGCCCAGAAAGGGAAAAAGATTTACGGTTCCAACCGAAGTGCCGGCTATCTCCACAGGGAATAGTTCCTTAGTGGTGGTGAAGGCGATGACAACGATTGCCGATGAGGAGACAGAGAACAAGAAGATTACAGCATAAAGGGCTGTTACGGAGAGGCTGTCTGGAAAAAGGTTCAGAATCGCCAAGACAACCACCAGCAGACCGGAAAACAGTATCAACACTCTTTTCCGACTACGAAAAAACCGATCAGACAAAGCGCTGATTAGGGGACTCCCCACGATAAGTCCGACTGCGATCATATTGAGAATTCGCCCCGCTTCTGCTCGACTCATTCCGTAAATGTGCATAAGGTAAGGGCCAGCCCATAGCCCACCAAAACTAAGAAAGATTCCTACCAGGCAGAAAAACCACACGGCAATCGGCCAAAAATATCTTTCGGTGACTACTCTTTTTGCTCCTTCCCAAAGGGGTATTATCTGGGGACGGGGTGGTGCATGCGTCCCGATGTTGTCTATTTCCCCTAGAGAAGGCCATCCTTTGTCTTCCGGTCGATTTCTAACCAAAAGCCACACAAAAGCAGCTATGGCGAGAGTTGCAACCCCTATTAATTCAAACGAGGCTCTCCATCCTAGCGATTCCGTCATGAAGGCAAGGGGTGTAGCTGCGGACAATGCTCCGATTCCGCCCATCGTGTTGAGTATAGCCGTCATGTAAGCGAATTCGCGCACCCTGAACCATTGAGAGAGAATCTTCATCGTAGGGATAAACACCATCGACACCCCTATGCCTACAAGAACTCTAGCAGCGATTGCAGGCCCGGCCCCTGGGGTCATACCGAATATGATGCTCCCGAACCCGGCTAAGCTCAGGAAGACAGTAACTGTTTTCCTGGGGCCTATTGTGTCGGAGAGTAATCCTGCAGGGAGTTGCATGATAGCATAAGGGTAGAAATAGGCCGAGGCGAGAAGGCCCATGAAACCGCCCGTCACTGCAAGGTCACGCTGAAGGTCAAGTGCGACAACGGCTGGACAAAGTCTGTGAAAATAAACGAACACGTAGGCTATAGCCATTACCCAAAAGATAATCCAACGATAGTGGAGAACTTTTTTCTTCAATGGCTGTTCCATAATTTTCAGTCTCTCCAGACGACACACAAGAGGTTGAAGCGGCATAGAGTGCGTCGAAAACCATACCAAGAAAATCTCAGCGTGTCGATTCCATATTCTGTTTGGAAATGACGGGTCAGATTTGTTGGTTGGGCCATTTTTGACATAAGCCAATCGTCCCTGCTATACTGCCATAGTTGAACAAGACGAAAACCTATTCTTGCGGACGTTACTGGTGGGGCCATGATGAAGCCTTTTTTTAGAGTAGTATCTTGTCAAGAGGCCTTGGAATCTCTGAGAATATTCAAACCATTGAGTAAGGAAAACGAATTCGTAGAGAATGCCTTGCATAGAGTACTTTACGAAAAAGTCCAAGCTTCCGAAGATTGCCCGGCTTTCCATCGATCCACCATGGACGGTTTTGCCGTCAGGTGCACCGATACCTTTGGAGCAACGGAAACTAATCCGACGCTCTTAACCGTTATAGGCGAGTGTCCCATGGGCGGCATGCCTACCGTTGCCCTGGAAAAGGGGACTGCCATGAGGATCTATACAGGTGGGGCTCTTCCCGCCAACGCGGACGCCGTACTCATGGTGGAGCATACCGAGGAGGCAAGTCCAGATACCATAGAGGCTCTGAAAGCGGTTGCTCCGTATGAAAATGTCGTTCGCAGGGGTGAAGACTTCAAGGCAGGGCAAAAGCTTTTTGGTAAGGGTCACAGACTAGGGCCCCAGGACATGGGACTACTGGCTGCGGCAGGCAAAGCGGAAGTGCGTGTATTTCGCAAAGTATCAGTTGGAATCATCAGTTCTGGCGACGAAATAGTGCCGGTAGAACAAACGCCGGGGCCGGGGTGCGTAAGGGACGTGAATCGCTATGTCTTGGGAGGCGCCGTGGCTGACGCGTACGCTGACGCGGTTTGGATAGACTTGGTTCGCGACCGGATGGATGACATAATAAATACTCTCAAAAGAGCCATAGACGCCTGTGACATGGTATTAATATCCGGGGGCAGTTCCATGGGGAACAGGGACCTTGCGCTGAATGCAATCCTCTCTTTTCCAGATTCTGAGGTGTTTATTCACGGCGTATCCATATCACCCGGGAAACCGCTCATCGTGGGAAGAATAGGCACAAAACCTGTCGTGGGGCTTCCCGGGCATCCTGCGAGCGCGATGATCTGTTTCGAAAACTTCATTGTGCCCCTTATCCGACGACTTTCGGGGGAAGACATCTTAAAGCCCTTCACTCGCCCGAGCTGCGAGGCAGTCTTGAGCAGGAATGTGGCGTCCAAAGAAGGGCGCAAGGATTTTGTCAGAGTCATGCTAAGGAAAGAGGGTGGTGGACTACTTGCCACACCTATCTCCGCAAAGTCAGGCATCATTTTCGCCATGGTTAGAGCTCACGGTTTTTTCGTAATCGGTGAAGGCTGCGAAGGGTTCTACAAGGGGGATGTAGTAAGAGTTTACCTGTTTAGAAATGCAAGTGAGGACGCTATTGAGACGAAACATCTATCTCGACATGAAAACGCAGGAGGACGCTCTAGAGATATTCTTGAGCCGAGTCCCCACGAACGCTTATCCCGGATCTGAATACGTATCGATCTTGGAGGCAAAGGGCCGAGTAACAGCAGCCCCGGTGCACGCGATACTGTCTTCACCCTGTTTCCATGCGGCTGCCATGGACGGTTTTGCCATAAAGGCGAGTGACAGCTACGGAGCGGGGCCGGACACCCCTGTGTCCTTTCAGATTGACCGCAACGCGTGGCCAATCAATACCGGCCGGCCCATAGGGGATGGGGTGGACGCAGTTGTAATGATAGAGAATGTCCATTTCACGGGCGACGTCGTTTTTCAAGTCGAAAAAGCACTTGTCCCATGGGAAAATGTACGAAGGGTTGGCGAGGATTTTGTGGCCTCCGAGATGATACTGCCGGCCAGACATCAAATCACGGCGTACGACCTCGGGGCCTTACTCGCCGCAGGGCTAACCCAGGTTGAAGTAATGAAAAGACCTGTAGTTATGCTTATACCAACGGGAAGCGAACTCGTCCAACCCGAAGAATTCTGCGACCAGACAAGTGGGCAAGCTAAGATCATAGAATTTAACACAGTGATGCTTGCGGGATTGGTGGACGACCACGGCGGCATAGCAATAAGAAAACCTATAGTGAAGGACAAATTTGATTTGATTAAGTCAGCCATTATGGAAGCAGTTGCCTCGAAAGCGGACATTGTGGTTATTAACGCCGGATCTTCTGCTGGGAGCGAAGACTACACAGCGGCGGCGATCCGGGAAATGGGGGAATTGCTTGTGCACGGTGTCGCCATGATGCCTGGCAAGCCCACCATCCTAGGAGTCGTAAATGGAAAACCAGTCATAGGGAATCCGGGCTATCCAGTGTCTTCTGTGCTCTCGTTTGAGCTGTTCGGGGTACCGCTACTCAGACGAATGCAGGGATTGCCAGGCTGGTCGAGACCCACCGTGTCGGCAGTTACCACGAGGAAAATATCTTCCAAATTGGGGCGCGAAGAATTTTTTCGGGTAAAGCTCGGGAGAGTTGGGGACAGGATCACTGCAGCACCGCTGCCCCGTGGAGCCGGCTCCATCACCACCTTGACCAGGGCAGACGGCATTATAAGGATACCCTTGCGTTCAGAAGGAATAGACCAAGCAGCCGCGGTGAAGGTAGAGCTGCTGAGAGACCCTCAAGACATCGACAAGACTATCGTCTCGATAGGAAGCCATGACCTAATGCTCGATATACTCGATGACGAGCTGCGAAAACACAATTTGTTCTTGTCGTCGAGTCATGTTGGGAGCTTGGGTGGATTGCTAGCCTTGAAAAAAGGGAATGCACATGTCGCAACAGCTCATCTCCTAGACCCGAAAACAGGAATCTACAATTGGTCTTATATAGAAAGATATGTCCCAGAGGTGAATGTGAGGGTGTTTCATGGGGCCATGAGAGAGCAGGGTTTTATCGTGGCAAAGAACAACCCCAAGAAAATAATGGATTTCAACGACCTCATTAGGGAAGATGTCAGATTTATCAATCGGCAAACGGGGGCGGGAACCCGGGTCTTGCTCGATTACTGCCTGCAAGAACGGCATATTGACCCAGGGCTTATTCGGGGATATGAGCTCGAAGAATACACCCATACCTCCGTAGCGGTTGCCGTACTTTCAGGAGTAGCTGATGTAGGCATGGGGATACTTGGGGCAGCTAAAGCCCTGGGGCTCGACTTCATACCAGTGGCAACCGAAGAATATGACTTAGTTATCCCTGACGAATTTCTCACGCACCCCAATATCCAAACCCTGCTGGAAGTGCTTGCCGGAAAATCCTTCAAAGAGCGGGTTCAGAAGCTAGGCGGCTATAACGTAGAAAAGACAGGCCAACCGATACCTCAACCCTGAGAAAAAATCACGGTGGAATTGCTCTTGCTATCACGCATTACCTCAGCAAGGCGTCCCCAGACTTGACATTCCCAGTGAGCATCCGTACTGTGAAAGCGTTCGACAAGGTCGCATCTGAAAGGATGACTACAGCACTACGTAGCTAATGCCAGGGGATAATTAATGTCCAATGTATGGAAGGCAGCGATCGAACATTTCAATCGTCGCCAGGATTTTGCTCTTGCCACTATATTAGCCGTAAACGGTTCTTCACCACGTCACGCTGGGACAAGATTGCTTGTAAGCGGGAGAGGGGAGCTTGTTGGAACCATAGGAGGAGGCCTTTTTGAAGCACGAGTCTGTGAAAATGCCATCGAGGCCCTGCGTTCAGGCGTTTCCACTAGGATATCTTTTAACTTCAAAGGCACGGACGTTCTTTCGTGCAGCGATATGCTCTGTGGAGGCGATGTAGATGTTCTTATCGAGAGGATTTCTGCTGATGATAGAATGCAGGAAATGATTTTTCGCAGCATTTGGGATATAGTTTCTGGTAGAGCGTCTAGCTATCTTTTTACCCGGGTTGATCTTCCCATAGGTGGAAAGACACGTAGTCCGCTGCGTCGCTTACTCTTGAGACATGATGGTACGAGAATAGGCGGGTTTCACCAGGACGACTTGGCAGTACAGGCGGCTCCGCCTGTGCGACTCATGCGTTCACCCCAGTTGCTGCCGTTGCCGAATACCGAGAGCGTGATATACCTCGAATGGCTCCGACCCCAATGCACCGCCTACATTTTCGGGGCAGGACACGTTGGCGTATGTGTGGCGCAGCTAGCCTCATTTGCCGATTTTGGCGTAGTAGTGTTCGACGACCGGGCGGAATTCGCCAATCCCGAAAGGTTTCCTGAAGCCGATCAAATCAAAGTACTGGATTCTTTTCGTCATGCGTTTGCCGCCATGGATGTCGATGACCATGGATATGTGGTCATCATGACGCGAGGGCATGCACACGACCGCACAGTACTATCTCAGGCTCTTCGTACGACGGCCGGTTACATCGGGATGATAGGATCGCGTCGCAAGACGAAATTGATTTTTGACGGCCTGCTCAAAGAAGGATTTACGCCAGCTGACTTAGAGAGGGTGTACGCCCCAATAGGCATTAACATCGGAGGGGAAACTCCCCAGGAGATTGCTGTTTCCGTTGTAGCTGAAATGATAAGCGTTAGGAACGGGAAAGCAAAGAAGGACAACAAGCCAAAAGAGGAGCCGCATGCTCCGTGATGCGGCTGAAGACTTCGTTCGAAACTTTTCACTGCAGGGCCTCAGGAACTTACACCTGTGAGACAAGCATGCTAGACGGAAAGAAGATCATCGTTGTATTGCCCGCATACAATGCAGCCCGCACGTTGAGGAAAACCGTGGGCGAAATCGACAGGTTAGTAGTCGATGAGATAGTGCTAGTTGACGACTCTAGTTCCGATGAGACGGTCCGCATTGCCAAGGAGCTTGGTATAAAGTCTTTTCTCCACGATCGAAACTACGGATATGGTAGAAATCAAAAGACATGTTACACCGAGGCGCTCAAATCAAACGCGGACGTCATAGTGATGCTGCATCCTGATTATCAGTATTCTCCCCGCCTGGTAACTGCAATGGCAGCCATGATTACATCGGGAGAATACGATCTGGTCTTGGGATCACGCATTCTTGGCGGGAAGGCCAGGAAGAGCGGTATGCCACTCTACAAATACATGTCGAACCGCTTTCTCACCCTCATCGAGAACATTTTTCTGGGATCCAAACTATCTGAATTTCACACTGGCTATCGCGCCTTTTCTAGTCGTCTTTTGGAATCGTTGCCATTTCAAGAGAATTCTGACGATTTTATTTTCGATAACGAAATGCTCGCACAAGCCCTCTATTTTCGGTTCAAGGTTGGCGAAATTTCATGTCCAACGCGGTATTTTCCAGAAGCATCGTCAATTAATTTCCAAAGATCTGTGGTTTATGGACTGGGGGTGCTGTGGACGGCCCTGCGCTATCGCCTCGAAGTGTGGGGTCTGGCCGATTTCAGGATTTTTAAAACGCGAAGCGCAATTCCGGGGCGCGAATATTATACTGAGATAGAATAGCTCAGGTATGGCTCCATTCACTGCCGAGAAAGCCCTTCACCCTGACCGCGTCCTTTTTAGAATACCATGCTGGGGGCGGCCCTGGGGCATCACCTATCGTACCGCCTATGTCCTAGGTGCCGCTACTGTCGTTTATATCGTCTCCCAATTTAATGCCTTGACAAACCAATATTGGATCATGGACGATGTGCGCCAGCAAATATACTGGATGCAGCGCTGGCTAGACCCCGAACTGTTTCAGGGCGATCTCCTTAGCAGGTACGCCCAAGACTATGTTCCTTGGGGGGTGCAGGCCGTTTACTACCTGGGTTCATTCATAGTCTCGCCTGTTCAGTTCACGAAGGCGGTTGCCTTTATCCTGTATGTTGCCACCATGGGCTTTCTATACGGCCTCGCGAAGGGCTTTGAGGACGACTTCACAGCGGTTACTATTGTCTGCGTCTGTTTCTTCTTTCCCGGATTCATGACGAAAATCTCTGGGGGCCTATCTCAGGGGTTTGTGTATCCACTTTTAGCAGCATATCTATACTTCTTGTCCACCGAAAAGACTCTTGCCGCCTCGTGTATGATCTTCCTTCAGTCCCTATTCAATCCGTATGTTTTCACTCTTTGCCTGGCGACCCACAGCTTTTATGTCTTAAATCAAGCAGTGCGTCCACTGCACAGGAACGGGGTCTCTGAACACACATCGTGGCAAAAGGCCCTCTCAATAGTACTCGTATCGAATCTGCCTGCCATAGCTGGAATCGCGTTGATGATACTAAAATATGTCGTGATGCAGTCGCCGGAATTCGGTGAGATCGTCACTTGGAAAGACATGGAAGGCAATCAAGAGTATTCGGAATTGGGAAGAACTGATGATCTTCCTCCTCCATCCATTCTCTGGGAATTGGTCCTACCCTGGAGTTATTTCTTTCCGTTCAGCAAACAATTTCCGATTCTTTTTTATGGATGCCTCTGCGCCGTGACAGCAGGAATCGCTACGGCGTTATTGAGGGGGGGTAAGGATATAAATGTGGCCGGATTCAGGGTCTTCGGTTATCTCCTTCCTGCCTCGATCATTCTATACGGAATCTCGTATGTTCTTCTGCTGCGCCTTTTTATCCCCAATCGGTACATCGAATTTTCGTTCACAATTTTTTATGCGGTTCTTTTGGGTGTGGCTTTAGCGAGGGCTTTGAGCATATCGGGGATAACTAGGTTAGCGTCACCCATCGTATTGATCGTCATCGCGGTCTTAGGGGGGCTCAGGAATTACAATGTGTCCATTTACGACTATACCCATTATAAACCACTATACAGCTTCGTAGAAACACTCCCCAAAGATGCCGTACTAGCGGGTCATCCCGAATTGATGGATAACATCCAAACCTTTGCCCATCGAAAGGCCTTTGTAACCTATGAACTCTCACATCCCTATCGAACGAGATATTGGGAACAAATAAAAAAGAGGCTGTTCGATCTGTTCGATGCATATTACAGCGAGACCCCCGAGCAGGTAAGAGAATTTGCTGCTCGTTATGGCATTGGTTACGTTGTGGTACGGGATAAAGACTTCCCCAAACCTATACCAAAACACACATCTTTGTACTTTGAACCATTTGGCGAATACATTCGCAAGCTATTAGAGAAACGGGAGCATTTTGCCCTAATGACCGAGACCAATTTTGATGTTGTTTTCGAATGGCAAGGCCTCCGCGTCCTCAGAATAGCTAAGGATTCGTCTAATGCTAAAAATCGGTAGGCAATATGTGAGCAACACAACGATGAAAGATGACCTAAAGATACTAAAGCAATTTTTGGAGATACCCGTAGGTTATCACAACCAGATTTACCAGCTTCTGCTTATAGATATACCTGTAGGGGCCGAAGGAGACGACGCAATCTCAGCCCACATCAATCGAGCAGGGAAGCCCTTGTCGAATTCGCGTTTACTTTCGAGGACTGATCTGCGATTCGCGTCGGTATGCGGAGAAGAGCATAAGGTCCTCAAGAACTACAGGGAGCTGGCGGTGGTTTAAGTTTAGGAGTGTTGTGATGCACCGTAATAATGTGGTGGGGGGGCTTATTGCTATTGTGATATTAAACCTTTATGACAATAATCTAAGGTAAGAAGATGTGTCAACGCGCTACGCGCTTATTTTTTCGTAGATTTTGACAAATTGAGCAGTGCGATCAGTCAATTTGCTAAACTAATTTCTAGCTTTTTAGTCTAGCATATCTATTTTTAAGCATTTTCAGGTTGACTTTTTTTTCATTTCGTTTATGCTCCCTCTTGCAAGACATCAGAACCCTGAGGGAGGGTGTTATGTTAAGAAGATATGCTATCACTCTATTTATGTTGTTTGTTTTCGCTGCGACCCTTGCAGCAATGGCCTATGCTGAGTCGGCTTCTCCTCAGAATGATGCAGCAGTCGGTACCGGCATAGATTACACCGCAACCTATAAAGGCATTGCCAAGGTCAAACCGCCCGCTCCTAGCCCGGTTCCAGCTACCGCCACAGCCACCAAGGTCAAACCTTTTTCCGGAGTGATCTCAGGGGTCGAGGGGCTTTCCAGGTACAATCCAATAACCTGGGGACCACAATGTGTCGTTCCAATCCCTGCAAAAGGACAGTTTCTCATCGGGCCCAAGATCTTTTTCGCCCGTATCAGAGGGGATGCCAGGAAAGACATCGTGGCCACGACACCGACTCATGGCCTAGTTGATCTGGAAGATCATCTCGGATTCAAGCGCAGAGGTAATGTCATATCGTCTATCGAGGCTCTCTATCAGTTTAGGCCTCAGGTTGGCATCAGATACTCTTTCACGCCTATGACCCTTGAGGCTTCAGGAAACGCCCGCACTGCATTCACTTTTGGAGGACAAAGTTTTTCATCCGGGGCTCTTGTGCGGTCAAAATGGGAGCGTTTCCAACACAGAGCTGGGATTCTTTACAACATTAGTTACAGCACCAACAGCCTCACGAGCTTTTATGCGGACTGGCTTCATATAGAGGATAAGTTGGTTGTCGGAGGCACGGGGACAGGAAATACTGCGACAGCGCCAGTGATTTGGAATGACAGCAAGAACCTGGCCCTCCTTGGCTTAGAATTCAGCAAGGGCCTCCGGAACTATCGTGGAAACACACTATCGTTGGATTGCAAGGCTGGCATCGCCTTTCTGGATGATTCGTTGGGGTACGAGGCAGAAGCAGGGTTGACCTACCTCATCCCCATAAAAACAGGTCGATTCGGCTTCGTGAAAGGCGGTTATCAATATATGAGCCTAAAGACAGAGCGTAATTTGGAAACGTTCAACACATCCATGGATGGTGCCTTTGTCAAGATAGGGTTTCTCTTCTGAGAGTTTCTCAAGCCGGACAAGGCCCCTCTCCCCCGATTGTATTGCCCGACCGGGAATCATACATACCCTCCAAAGTCCGACTCGCCGGTCGGGCTTTTTTTTTTGGGGGGGTTAGGCGATCCAGATTTGTTGAACCGACGCTACTCCCCCAAGATCAACGGTTAAAACAGGCCTATTGCTGACAAGGTCCCACGACACAAAATAATTTGAAGGGTCCATAATGTTTTCTTCATCTTGGTTGACACGAGAACTTGTCCATTGGGCTGTTGCGTTTATGCCCTTGGTAATGACAACGTCCACCGAGAGCAAGGCATTTAGCTGCTGTAAACTAGGATCAGTCTGGAGCTGTTCTTTTGCTTCCTCCCAATGGATTCCAGCGAGCTTTCGCCTCAATACGTAGGCGTTTCCGCGATCCCGTATAATAAGCAATGGGGGATTCGTCTCCACTCTTGCGTTGGCTATAAGCAATCCGTGCGTTTCTTTGTGCAGTTTTTCGAGGACCTGTCGTCTTTTTTCAACCAGAGGAAGCATTCTTGCCTGAACGCGCTCAAAGATAAATTCCTTGTCATTCCAGATAAATTCTTTGAGTCTTGTCGGGTCAAATCCCAGTTCCATGAGGTCTCCAATGGTGAATGACTGGTCAGTCGATCGGTTTGTATTTTTTAGCCACGACACAAGGCTCGGCCGCTTATAATTCGGCAGCCCTTCGATAAACCGCGCAGGGTTGCTCTTGAGGGCTTCCGGCAGAGACAGCCAAGCTTCCTTATCCCCGGAGTAAAAAGTTGGGTCTTGACTCAAGGCCTTGGGGGCATACGACTGCACGCGGAACTCTCGGACATGCTTATCCAGCACTATTTGGCTGAGGGACTCGCCGCCAGTGTATCCGATCAGTTTACGGATGCGTCGGCTGAATCCCAAGAGTTTTGTCACATAACGCGTAAACACGTATCTCATCACAGGGTCTGGGTCGTTAGACGCAATACTGCCCTCGAAAAAGACTAGCAAGGCCTGATAAAGTTCCTTGAACTCCTCGATGGTCCTCCTAACCATAAATTCGTTGTCCCGCATGTCTATGGCGGGCCGCTTCCGCCGCAGGTGGTGAATGAGTTTTAGCAGGGAGGTCTCTAAGTCTTTTGAACACATGGAGGGCGGCAAGAAGACCATGTACCGCTCGTTGTCCGACCCATTGTTAAGTCCGGTGAGAATCATATCTAGGGGCTTCCAGTCGAGCTTCAAGTAGATGTCGAAAGTAGGATCGTCTCTTGGAATGATGTTGTCGAGTACTCCTATGGCAGCTCTCTCCACGAGAAACGCCTTAAACGCCTCCAAGACAAGGGTCCCCAAACCTTTGTTCCTGAAAGGTTTTGCCACTTCGACATAGACGAGATAATAAAAGGGCAAAGGTTTCTTGAGATACAGCATGTTGAGGCGACCTAGGCTTTCGCCTTCCTGAGAGGTTATCTCCAATACCTTGAAACCGTTATTGTGGCCGTCAGGTTTGATGTGATCTACCCGAGCCCCTGAAACAGTCCGATCAACCAAGCCCCATAGGTTGTCAAACAAGTCAGCAACAGCTGGAGCCGGGGCGTGGGGAGTCTGGGCCTCCGAGTTGATAAGACCTATAAGCGCCAATCGTTCGTTCAGACTAAGCCTGGTGTTGAGATCGACGATCCTCTTGTTCCGCGATGGGGCAACAATGCTCATACACGATTCCTTTTTTGCAATCCGATGTCTTGTCATAAAAAACAAGAAAGGCGGAGTTTTTGCTCCGCCTCGTCGTCGGGTCTATGAACCTATACGCTCAGCGCAGCAATCCAGCCGTCTCCTTAAAATAAAAATAATATGAGCGATTGCTGCAGCCGTATCCCATGATTTAATCTCCTAGGTGTTATTTCTATACAGTAGGCACGCCGTTGTCAAGAGTAGTCCCAATATTTAGCAACGTCCACAGAAGAACGGCAAATCGGCTGGCCGAGTTTGCTTCTGAACCACAAGGCGCGTCAATAATGTTGATCACAACTGAGCAACCCTCTCTTCTCCCGATGCGCATGCCATATCATAAGTCTGTTCATCTTCGTCACGCAGGACGATGCCGTCGCGGATTCGTATAACGCGGTCGCATGCGGCTCCAATCTCATCCTCGTGGGTAACGAGTATCACAGTAAACCCCTGTCGGGCCAAGTCACGCAACTGCTGGACCACTATATCAGTGTTCTTTTGATCTAGTTGGCCGGTGGGTTCATCGCCCAGAATCAAGGAGGGATTGTTAACTAGAGCCCTAGCTATAGCGGCGCGCTGACGTTCACCGCCCGACAGACGATTAGACCAGTGGTCAACCCTGTGAGAGAGTCCGACTAAGTCCAAAGCCTGCAGGATCTTCCTTCTTCGCTGTCTTCGATCCGCTTCGGCATATATAAGAGGTAGCTCCAGATTTTCAAAAACTGTGGAGTTAGGGAGGAGATCGCAGCTTTGAAACACGAACCCCAGCTCAAGATTGCGAAAAACAGCTTGTTGTTCTCTAGTATATGAAAGAATGTTTTTACCCTTAAAGAGGTATACACCCGACGTTGGTGGATGGAGAAGTCCCAAGACATATAGGAGGGTTGACTTTCCTGAACCGGACGGCCCCATAATCGCCACCATCTCTCCCTTTGCCACCTTCAAATCCGCTTTCTTCAGAGCACGGATGACATTACCTCCATCCAAGTAGTCCTTAGTAAGGTCTTTGGTCTCAATGATGATTTCTCGATCCATTAGAATTCCCGTAGTTGTTAACCAAATAGGGGCTATTGTCGAAGTATAACCCATAACATGTGCACATAAAAGGGTTAGCGTCAGGAGATGTTTTTCCATTTTTTTGACGTCAACCTGTGCTATATTATTTATATGTTCCAAATAGTCAAACAAACTGCTGGAAATCGTGGGGCCTTTGTGCGGCTCGTGCGGCTGGATTCTGATGACTACGCAGTCATAGTGCGTGAAGCTGAGGACGGCAGGTTACATCATCGGTACATAGGACCTGACCAGGCAAAGGCAGACGAAGTTTTCGATCAGGAATCTTCTTCTTTGGAGAAAGAGCTGTCTAAAGAGGGTTAGGCATTCCTGGCCCACTTTCCCGCGTCTTGCGCTGATGGGCGCATGCCAGCGCACTAACTCTCTCACTCGCCTATGCTTATCAGGCTATCTCCGAGTCGCTGCTTGTGTAGAAGCTAACTGGGCGGTCTGGCAAAGAAGGTAGCGAAAGGATAGTAGGGCCGCCAATTCATGGGAGGATGAAAACATTAAATGCCAAAAGTAAAAATAGACAAGGAGTGGAGAATATGGCTGGCTGTGGGAGGCTTCCTAGTGCTCCTCGTTCTCTACCTTTACTTCGCGAGTCGTCCTCCAAGTGAAGGTGGGGAAAACCTTCAGTACGTCACGAAGGTCATCGGCCCCACTAATCTTAGTTTGAAGAGCGAGGGCAAGGTCATGGAGTTCAAAGTCGCCGGCTTGAAAATACCGCAAGATAAAGCAGGTCAGATGAAAGACTTTCTCACCAAGACACTAGAGTTTCAATGGGTTCGCATAAAGGTATTAAGGCAAGGAGAGAACGATGTTCGAGAGGGGCTATTATATCTGGCCGGTGAAGACATAAACGCTAGGGCGGTGAGGTTGGGCTTGGCCGAAATAGATAGAGAAGAACAAGGGTTTGATGTAAGGCCGTACATGGAATTGGAACAAGAGGCAAGAAGAGAGAGAAAAGGTATTTGGAGCGGGAAATGAGGATGGAGAGCTGCCAATGAAAATTGTCTTGGTTGGTTCTGGGGGACGCGAACATGCCCTCGCTTGGAAAATGCAACAGTCAAAGCTCGTGAGGGAAATAATAGCGGCTCCAGGCAACGTTGGTATAGCCCATGAGCCGAAGTGCAGACTGGCTGATGTAGCGGCAGATAACATAGAAGCCATAGTTAAATTGGCCGTGTCAGAGCGAGTGGACCTGGTCGTAGTCGGACCAGAGGCACCCTTGGTGAATGGACTTGGCGATAAGCTCCGAGCTTCCGGCATACGTGTATTTGGACCCTCGCAAAAGGCCGCTCAACTTGAAGGAAGTAAAGCTTTCACTAGGGCCCTTTTGAAGAAATATCGAGTGCCTAGTCCCGAGTTTGAAGTATTTGATGATGCTGAGGAAGCTGAGAGATTCGTATTATCCGGAGAAGGTCCATTGGTAGTGAAGGCTGACGGCCTGGCGGCAGGAAAAGGGGTGTTCGTTTGTAAAGATCGTCAGGCAGCCCTTGACGCTGTACACTCCATAATGAGGGAAAGGATTTTCGGTTCTGCTGGGGATAGAATAGTCGTAGAGGAGTATCTAACGGGCGAAGAGGCCTCTTTCATTGCAATAACTGACGGTTTTACCGTGCTGCCTCTGGCTAGTTCCCAGGACCACAAACCAGTATTAGACGGGGACAACGGCCCAAATACCGGGGGGATGGGTGCATACTCCCCGGCCCCAATAGTTACGGCAGAAGTCTATGAAGATGTTATGAATCAGATTATGACCCGCGTCGTACGCGCTATGGAACGAGAAGGCTGTCCTTATTTAGGCTTTCTGTATGCGGGTATTATCATAAAAAACGGAGAAGCTAAGGTCCTGGAATTCAACGTGAGAATGGGAGACCCCGAGGCTCAACCGTTGCTCTTCCGTATGGATACCGATTTGGTGGAGCTTATTGTGGCCGCGCTGGATGGGAAGTTAGCGGACGTGGATATAGATTGGCTCCTCCAAGACGCTGTGTGTGTTGTCATGGCCTCGAAGGGCTATCCAGGGTCTTACGAGAAAGGAAAACCGATCTCGGGTCTTGAAGAGGCGGAGGTAATGGAAGGGGTTAAGGTGTTTCACGCTGGGACGGCAAGAAATTCTGGGGGCTACATTACCTCAGGAGGTCGAGTCCTCGGAGTGACAGGGCGGGGCCTTGGCATTGCAAACGCCGTAGATCTAGCTTATCGAGCTGTTAGGAAGATTAGCTGGGATGGAGTCCACTATAGGACGGATATAGGTAAAAAAGCCCTAGCCAGAGTATAGCGAATCGTCTCCTTACTTGGCGTAATAAGCCAAGACCGAAGTCCATTCGCGCGTGTCCGGAGTGACCTAAATGGGTTGATCAGCTCCGGACACGCGTCAAAAATGCTCGCCTGTTAATCCAATTATATTTCGACGAGTACAACAAGCCAAACAAAATCTTTTTGGAATGGTTTGGGACATTCATTCGCCGTTCCTCTGGTCGGTGGCCTTGTGGTGTGTGTCAGCAAACGATGCTTGACGTGATCCCTGCTGGCTGCTTAATATAACACGTTTATGTACAGCCTAATGGGCAACCGTAATAACTAGAGACGATACATGATTCAACTTATTAAAGGATTTCATGACGTATTGCCGCCGGAAACGGGAAAATGGGCTTACATCATCGCCAAGGCTCGGCAAAATCTGAGAAGATTCGGTTTTCGCGAGATCATTGTTCCCGTGATGGAAAAGACAGAGCTATTTCGCCGCGGCATCGGCGAGGTTACTGATATCGTTGAAAAAGAAATGTACACCTTCACAGACCGCTCGGGTGAATCGCTCAGTCTGCGACCTGAGGCTACAGCAGGAATCCTGCGAGCAGTGGTGGAACACTCACTTCTCCGACAGGATCCCGTATTGAAGTTGTTTTCCATAGGGCCAATGTTCCGGAGAGAACGCCCTTCCAAGGGTCGGTACAGGCAGTTTTATCAAATCAACGCGGAGGTCCTTGGGGATGATTCACCTTTGACTGACGCGGATACCATCGCCGTTGCCTATAGCATTATGGCTGACATCGGAGCAAAGTCTGTCGTCATAGAAATCAACTCCGTAGGATGTCGCTCCTGTCGATCGACATATCGTGAGGTCCTGCGCTCACATCTAAAACCGCATCTTCTTGGCTTGTGTACGGATTGTCGGCGTCGATACGATGTAAATCCTCTGCGCGTACTCGATTGCAAGCAGGAGCAATGTCGAGAGATTTCTGCAAGCGCTCCTCTAATTATTGACCATCTCGACGCATCCTGTCGGGATCATTTTACAGAGGTGCAAGAAATTCTCGATGCTCTGGGTGTCCCATACCGTCTGGAGCCTCGTCTTGTCAGAGGGCTTGATTATTACACGCGTACAGCCTTCGAGATAATCCATGATGAACTGGGAAGATCAAAGGCTGTCGGGGGAGGTGGGAGATATGACTCGCTGTTGCGAGAACTTGGAGGCGACGATGTATCTGGTATTGGATTTGCCATAGGCATAGACCGGATCGCCTTGGGTATTGATGACAGCCTTTCATTCGAACCTGATGTCGATGTGTATTTCGCCATACTAGGAGCCAAGGCCCGAAAAAAAGGAATTTCACTTGTTCACGCCATGAGAAAGAGCGGGTTGTCTGTGGAAACACGATATTCGCCCATGAGCCTCAAAGCGCAGATGAAACTTGCTGACAAATTGCGTTGTAAGACAGTAGTCATGCTGGGTGAGGATGAACTTGTGAAGAGTGAAGCGACGGTCAGAAACATGGAGACAAAGGAGCAAGCCTCCGTGAAAATGGAAGAGCTCATACGTTATCTTCAAGGAGAACATTCGTGAAACTGGATGGCCTCGATGGATGGGAGCGTTCCCACCTGTGTGCTGAAATTACGGAGTCTGATATCGACCGACGAGTCTGTCTTTTCGGTTGGGTACTGAGAAGAAGAGATCACGGTGGAGTGATTTTTATAGACCTGCGCGACAGATCGGGTTTCGTCCAATTGGTCTTCAACCCTGAGTACTCTCAAGAATGCCACGAAAAGGCCCACGTTCTAAGGCCAGAATGGGTTATAGCAGCCAGTGGTATAGTTTTGTTTAGACCTGAGGAATCTATCAATCCAGATATTCCAACAGGGACTGTGGAAGTCTTTATTGATCAACTAAAGATTCTCAACAAATCCGAAGTACCTCCCTTCCCCTTGGACCAGGACGACCCACCTACGGATGCAGTGAGATATCGCTACCGGTACCTTGATTTGAGACGACTTGCAGGGCCGCGCCAAAATCTTCTACTTCGACACAAATGCTTTACGCTGATTAGAGATTTCCTCAACAAGGAAGGCTTTGTGGATGTAGAAACGCCGTTCTTGACCACGAGTACTCCGGAGGGGGCCAGAGACTACCTTGTGCCCAGTCGAGTGAATCCCGGGTCTTTTTATGCCCTTCCACAATCTCCTCAAATATTTAAGCAACTTCTTATGGTTGCAGGCGTCGAACGATACTATCAGATAGTGAGATGTTTCAGAGACGAGGATTTGAGGGCAGATCGCCAACCCGAATTCACCCAACTAGACATTGAAACATCATTCTTGGATGAAGCAACACTATTCGCAATCATTGAGAAAATGATTCAAACCATATTTAGGGAGCTGTTGGCTATCCCGCTGACCCTTCCTTTCCCCCGAGTCACCTATAGGCAAGCCCTGGAAAAATATGGGCTGGACAAACCTGACATCAGATTTGGTATGGAGCTTGCGGACGTTACAGAGGTTTTGCGAGGGTCCGAGTTCGGCGTCTTTCGATCGGCCATTGATAGCGGCGGCATCGTGAAAGTCCTCAAGATAGGGAACGGGGACCGGCTGTCACGCAAGGACTTGGATGACCTGAGAGATTTCGCCCCTATTTATGGCGGAAAGGGAGTGGCTTACGCAAGAATTCGCGACGCTGGGGAATGGCAGTCTCCTATAGCTAAATTCTTGACGATTGAAGAACGTATGGCTGTCAACGAGCACGTAGATGCAAGAAAGGGCGATGTCGTCCTCTTCGCCGCGGATAGCCCTCGCATAGTCAACGACGTCCTTGGAAACCTGCGGAACTTTCTAGGTGCAAAACTTGAAGAAATACCTTCAGGAACTTTTTCTTTCGTGTGGGTAACCGATTTCCCGATGTTTGAGTATGATGAAGAGGAGGGAAGGTATCAGGCCATGCATCACCCGTTTACCTTGCCGCGGGATGAGGACCTCGTGCTCATTGAAACTGACCCCGGTGCAGTAAGAGCCCGGGCATACGATTTGGTGCTCAACGGAACTGAGATCGGGGGTGGGAGTATGAGAATCTACCGTAGCGACGTCCAAGAGAAAGTCTTTAGGGCTCTCGGTATCGATAACGCACAGGCGCAGGCGAAGTTTGGGTTTCTGCTCGAGGCCCTCAAGTATGGTGCCCCGCCGCACGGGGGAATAGCTCTTGGGCTAGATAGATTCCTTGCGATAATTACTGGATCGGAATCAATTCGAGATGTAATAGCGTTCCCCAAGACGCAAAAGGCGGTATGCCTTCTCACGGGAGCTCCAACAGAAGTGACGAAAGAACAACTCAGAGAATTGGGGATCAAAATAGTAGTGAAGAAATAAGGAGGTCAAGCATGGCCAGTTGGGACCCTAAGAAAGGCGTCTTATACCACGAATACAACAAATTTAATAAAGAACGATTCCTTAGAGAGGTGGACAAACCAAACCTCCTCAGAAACATATTCCCGTACACTGAAGTGCCCAAAGTGGATTTTGATTTTGCTATCCTTCCCATCAATCCTGCCCGGAATTTTCTCATCACTGACACCACATTTCGCGACGGCCAACAGGCGCATCCACCCTTTACCGTTGAACAGGTTTCCCGATTGTTCGACTTCCTGCACAAGATGAGCGGTCCCCGAGGGATCATAAGGCAGTCGGAATTTTTTGTGTACACAAAAAAGGACCGTGAATGTCTTGACGCCTGCCGCGACAAGGGTTATCAGTATCCAATCATCACTGGCTGGATTAGAGCTCAAAAAAAGGATCTTGCCAACATTCGTGCAGCCGGTCTTATGGAAACTGGCATACTCACTTCAGTCTCAGACTACCACATCTTTCTGAAAATGGGCCTGGACCGCCGCAAGGCTATGGACAAATACCTTGACATGGTCAGGGCCACACTGGAAAAAGGGATCACCCCTAGGTGTCACTTCGAAGATGTAACCAGGGCCGATATGTATGGATTTTGCGTTCCCCTAGCCCAAGCGCTCATGGACATCAGGGAACAATCAGGCACTGACATCAAAATACGTCTGTGCGATACCATGGGTTTCGGGGTGACATACCCAGGTGCGGCCTTGCCCAGGAGCGTTCCAAAGTTGATTCGGGCAATGACAGACGATGCTAACGTGCCCGAAGACCTCTTGGAATGGCATGGTCACAACGATTTTCATAAAGGACTAGAGAATGCTGTAAGCGCATGGTTGTATGGTTGTAGCACAGTCAACGGGACCTTATTGGGGATAGGGGAAAGGACCGGCAATACCCCCATAGAAGCTCTGATGATCGAATACATGTCTTTACGCGGGCAGTCAGATGGTATGAATACATTGGCAGTAACGGAAATGGCTGATTACTTCGAGAAGGAATTGGGGCATCAAATTCCTGATAACTATCCACTAGTAGGTCGGTCTTTCAACACTACGAGTGCGGGAGTCCATGTGGATGGGGTTCTGAAGAACGAGGAAATATACAATGTCTTTGATACCACAAAGATCCTCGGCCGGCCGCCTCAAGTAAATATCACCGATAAATCCGGCATGGCAGGAATAGCGCACTGGATAAACACAAAGATCGACCTTGCCAAAGAAGAGAAAGTCGAGAAAAGCCACCCAGCAGTCGGCAAGATTTACGACATCATCACCGAGAAATATGACAAAGGACGAGTCACGGCCATGTCCGACAAAGAAATGATGGTTCTGGTGAAACGCTATCTGCCTGAACTCTTCATCTCAGATTGGGACCGCATGAAGCTGATAGCTCGAGAGATGGCCTTCAAGATAGTGGAACGTTTCACCACAAATCCTCCCATGCGTTCAGGCAAGACAGAAACCATGGAAAGGGCCATGACGGAGTTTATCGCAAAGTACCCGTTCATCCAGTACTGCTACGTAGCCAACATGGAAGGGAGGAAGATCACAGCCAACATCACAGACATCACCGAGAAGGCCAAGTACCAGGAATTCAAGCCGAACGAAGACTTCTCAGACCGGTCCTGGTTTATCAAGCCCATAAAGGACGGAAAAATTCACGTGGTTGGACCATTCCAGTCTCGAATCACAGGGGCTCTGTGTATCACAGTCTCTGCCCCTTTGAGGGATAAAAGAGAAAAGATGATCGGAGTCTTTGGGGCTGATATGCGGCTCGAAGAGCTTCTCAAAGTGGAGAACGAACTTATGGAAGAACATGGAGTTGAATTTACTGCCAACGACATCCGGAAGCTGACCAAGAAATATGGCATCTAATGTGAAGGCTAGAATCTCGATTCCTTAATCCACCAACGAGACAAAATGTGACAGCACTAAATAACAAGGGACTATCATCCAGGTTACTCGGCGAGGCAAGAACTGAGTGCCAAACACCAGCGAGTAGGGATTAGGAAAAATAAAACAAGATGGGGGGGCGAGAAAAATGGCCTTAATCACATTGGGGTTGTATAATATGGCGTAGTTGACTAGATTATCTTTCCCCTGATTTTCCAAAGCGGCGTACGTGCCATGACGACCCACGGCAAACAATTCGAACGTGATACAGCCCTCGTGGAACAACTGTTCCGTAAGTTTGGGAGGTGGGGGAGATTTACCATTTATAGGCGCCGGTTCAATTTGGTGGGAAAGACACTTCTCTGGCGTATGGTAGTCGAAGGCGCTCGCGGACTTAAACGCCTCATCGATATCATTGGTTCGGTGGCCGGGATTACCCTATTAGGCCCTGTATTCCTCTTGACAATTTTGGCCATAAAATTGGAAGATGGCGGCCCCATCTTTTTTATTCAGGATAGAATAGGAAAATGGGGAAAAGTCTTTCGCATGTACAAGTTTCGATCTATGGTGGTGGGCGCGGATAAGCTCAAGGAATTTCTTCAAGACGAGAACGAAGCTGGGGAAGTCATGTTTAAGATACGACGTGATCCGCGAGTGACCAAAGTGGGAAGGATCATACGTAAACTCAGTATCGATGAACTTCCTCAACTGGTTAACGTCCTTAAAGGAGACATGTCCCTTGTGGGGCCTAGACCTCCGCTGCCAAATGAGGCGGCCAAATACACTTTACATGATCGAGTAAGACTCGAGGTTATCCCTGGATTAACCGGCTTATGGCAGGTAAAAGGGAGGAGCGAGATCGATTTTCACGGTCAGGTAAGGCTCGACCTCCAATACATTGAGAGCCAATCTCTCAAAGGAGACCTGATCCTTCTCCTGAAAACGATTCCTGCGGTTCTTAGTGGAAGAGGTGCATATTAATCCGATAGTGTTTCGTGTAATGCCACACTTGATAGGCGATTCGAAGCCTTCTGGATTTCAGTTTGCACGAAAATGACAGGAAAGAAAACCCGAGTAATGGGAATGGCGTGGTCAATGTATTTTTCAATGCCCGCGGCATAGTGCCTGCAATACTTTGTCCGGCGGATCATTGTCCGCTGAACCTGAGCATTCGGCCTTACTAGGGGTGCTGATGATTGTAATACTGACCTGTTTTCAAGATGGCAAGGCGTTCTTGCCCCTTACCCGCCACCGGCCGGTGGCCATGATGCCCTTGATGGATGTCCCCATCATCCAGACCCACATTGAGCATTTTGTGGAAGCAGGTTTCTCTCGTTTTATAGTGGTCGCAGTGGATTATCCCATC
>Ga0172368_10002801_pt1 | contig 21818 bp, 17 predicted proteins | sample Lak11m_FD_114540 | JGI IMG/M metagenome (GOLD analysis project Ga0172368, IMG submission 114540) | Freshwater microbial communities from Kabuno Bay, South-Kivu, Congo - kab_022012_11m | ecosystem: Environmental > Aquatic > Freshwater > Lake | place: Democratic Republic of the Congo: South-Kivu...
CCCCCCGGTTTTCGGCTGCCCCGCCGAGGGAGCACGGGAAGGAGCCCGGCACGGTGGTTCGACAGGCTCACCATGAGCGGCTGCCGAGGCATGGCACGGCCGCCGCTCGAATCGCTCGGCGGTGCGCGAGGCGGTGCCTCGTCGAGGCGCCGCGCCGCCTTGCCGAGTCTCCGGGTGGCCACGGACCCCGGCACTCCCGTGCCGGGCTTCTTTTCAGCCGTTTCCCCGCGGAGTGGAGAAAAGCGGGGGGCGCCAAGCGAGCGCGCATCGGCCTGGCGCGGGCGCCGGAGACGATCCGCAGGGCGGCGAACTCCGCGCGCGTCCGTGCCACCCGTCGCGGTTCATCCGGCGCCAGGCGCTCCCGGGCGCCCGACGGCGCACCGCCGTCCGATGCTCCCGCGAAAGAGGTATTCGGAGTTACCGCGCGGTAACTCGAAAAAAGATCCCGGATTCCGCGGGGTTGCGGATCGCGTGCGCGGGAACGGAAATTGCTTATGCCGCCCCGGGGCGCCGGCGCCGCGGGCTTGCTTCTGGGGCGGGCGCCGGCCGTTGTACAAACGGCCCGGCGGGCCCCGCCCGCGGGAGGCGCCATGCCCGGTCGCGCCCAATGGAGCGAACCGCTCTCCGTGCTCGACGCCGAGGAGTTGCGCATCTTCGTGCGGGCGCTGCACGACCGCCTGGACGGCGACGGGCGCCGGGTGCTGCTCGACGCGCTGCGCGACCACGCCGCACGGTCGCGCTCCGGGTGGCGTCCGGCAGCTCCCGAGCACGCCCGCGTGGAGGCGGATCTGCAGGCCGTCGCCGCGGCGGTCGAGGATGGCTGCGAAGATCCCGAGCGGGTCGACGGCTGGCTGTCGCACGCCGACGACGCGTTTCTCGCCGGCGATTTCGCGTCGGCCCGCTCTCTGTATTTCGCCGTCCTGCACGCACTCGCCAACGGTGCCGTCGACGTCGGTGCCGACGAGGTTCCCTCGGAAGTGCTCTCCTCGGACCTGTCCCGCTGCGAACTCCGCTGCGCGGTCGCTGCGTACCGGAGCGCGGCCCCGGCCGAGCGCGCCCTCAAGGTTCTCGAAGTCGTGCGCGAGCTGCTCGTCGTCGCCCCGCCGGGACACCTTCTGCACGACCTCGAGGAAGCCGCAGGGGCGCCCCTGCCCGACCTCGACGCGTTCCTGCCGGGGTGGATCGATCTGCTCCGGACCGAGACCTCGGGAGGCAAGTCGCCCCCGCAGTTCGACCGATGGCTGGCCGAGGCGACGCTGCGCCGCGACGGGGTCGCGGGCCTGGGCCGGCTTGCGCTGTCCACCGGGAACACTGGGACGCTCCGCGACTGGTGCCGGCAGGTGCAGGACGCCGGGGACTGGGCGGCCGCGCTGGACGCCAACGAGCGCGCGGCCAAGGCGCTTGGTCGCAGTGCGGAGGCCGCTTTCTTCCTGGACGGGGCCGCGCTCGCCGCGCGCGAGCTGGGCCGGTCGGACTTCGTGCAGCGCATCGACGACGCGTTCCGAGCGGGGCCGACGCTGGCGCGCCTGACGCGGCTGCTCGCGGCGGGCTCGCCGGGCGCCTCCGAGCTGCGTCGCAGAGCGGCCGGCACCCTTGCACGCGGCGACGCCCTTTCGGACCGGCTTCGGGGGCTGTTGAGCCTGGTCGCCGGAAACGTCGAGGCGGCGGCCCGGCTGCTCGAGGCGGCGCCGGGACTCGGATGGTCGCGGCCCGACCACCCGGGCGCGATTCTCTTCCCCGCGCTCGCCCGGATCGCCGCGGACGCGCCCCCGGGCACCCTGCGTGCCGAGCTGTTCGCACCCCTTTGCCGGTCCCCGGGCTTCGCGGACGGAGGCGACTTCGGGTCCGGGACGGCGGCGTTCGACGTCGGGGACGACGACGGCTTCGGCGACGACGACGTGTGCGACGTGTGCGGCGAGCCGCACGAAGCGGACGACCCGTTCGACCCCGACGAGGAAATCGACGCCGACCTCGACGGTGACGACGACGACGACGAAGGAGACGACGCCGCGGACGAGTCGGACGAAGGCGTCGCCGGGGAGGAGGTTGCCGGGACTGCTGCGTGGCCACCGGCACGGCCGAGGCTCGACACGCCGGCCCCGGCGTCGATTCTGGACGCCGCCGGACTGCACGCGGGGCTGGCGGCGCACGCCCGCGCGGCGATCCTGAAGGCGTTGCGTACATGCGCCGAGGCGCGCGCGAAAGGGGTGCTGGACCAGAAGCGCCGGAGCCGCTACGACCATGCGGCGCTGCTCGTGGCCGCGTTCGTCGAGGTCGTGGGGTCCATCGGCGCGGAGCGCGGGGCGCGCGAATGGGCCGAGGGGATCGAGCGCGAATACAGGCGATTCCCGGCATTCCGCAAGGAGCTGGCCGCCGCCTTGGCGCGCGTGCGCCCCGGGACGCCGCGCGCCCCGTGACGGCGCCCGCGACCGGACTCGGTGTTGCCTGATCGGCCGCTGCCGTTCCTCGACTCGATGCGCTCGCTCTGAATGAGCGGGGACGGACAGTCGCCCCCTTCGGCAGGCACGGAGCAGGCCGTGCGACCGCCGCAGCGTTCGTCCCGATCCCATGCCGCGCAGGACGGGCCGTACATCCTACCGATGGAAGCCCCACCGAAGGCGGCACGGCACCCCGGGTCTGCCGTCCGCTTCCCGCGCGGCGCCGCGTCGGCTAGGATGCGCCGGAAATACGCCGCGGATCGGCTGTCCGCAGGAAAACGGGGGTTCCATGGCATCGGAGACGGAAACGCAGACGGCGGGACCGGGGAGGGCGGAAGCGCCCGTGCGCGTGCTCGTGGTCGACGACCATCCGAACATGGTCGCCTCGCTCTCGCTGATGCTGCGCCACTCCGGGTGCGAGGTCGTGCAGGCCGTGGGCGGAGAGGCGGCGGTGGAGCAGCTCGGCGACGAGTCGTTCGACGTCGTGCTCACCGACCTGCGCATGGACAAGGTCGACGGCATGGGCGTGCTCGCGCGCACGCGGGAGAGCTCGCCCTCCACGCAGGTCATCGTGATGACCGCGTTCGGGTCGGTGGAGACGGCCGTCGAGGCGATGCGCCTGGGCGCGTTCGACTACGTTTCCAAGCCGTTCAACGACGACGAGCTGCTGCTGAAGATCATGCGCGCCGCCGAGCGGCGCCGGCTCCAGACGCAGGTGAAGCTGCTCGGGGACGAGTTCCGCGAGCGCTACAAGCTCGACAACATCGTCGGACGCTCGGGGCCCATGCGCGAGCTGCTCTCGCGGCTCGTGAAGGTCGCCGCCACCGACGCCACCGTGCTCGTCACGGGCGAGAGCGGCACGGGCAAGGAGCTCATCGCGCGGGCGCTGCACGCCAACAGCCAGCGCGCGCAGCTTCCGTTCGTGCCCGTCAACTGCGCGGCCATTCCCGAGACGCTTCTGGAGAGCGAGCTTTTCGGCCACAGCCGCGGCGCCTACACCGGCGCGGTGAAGGCGCGCCGCGGCCTGTTCGAGGAGGCCGCCGGAGGTTCGTTCTTCTTCGACGAGATCGGCGAGACCACCGTCGGCTTCCAGGCGAAGCTCCTGCGCGCCATCCAGGAGGGCGAGGTGCGGCGCGTGGGCGAGAACACGCCCGTGCGCGTGGACGTGCGCATCATCGCGGCCACGAACATCGACCTGCGCCAGGCCATCCAGGAGAAGAAGTTCCGCGAGGACCTGTACTACCGCCTCAACGTCGTGCCGCTCCGGGTGCCGGCGCTGCGCGAGCGGCGCGACGACATCCCGGTGCTGGCGCGCCATTTTCTGGAGCGCTTCGACCGGCGCAACGACAGCCGCCACACGTTCAGCGACGCGGCGATCGAGCGGCTCCTGGGCTACGACTTCCCCGGCAACATCCGCGAGCTGGAGAACGTGGTGGAGCAGGCGGCGGCGCTCGCGGGCGGCGAGGTCATCGGCGCCGACGAGGTGCTGCTGGACATCGCGCGGCCCGCGGCCGCCCCGGGCGACGAGACGCTCGCGGGCGTCGTGGACGAGGCGGAGCGCGCGGCCATCCAGCGCACGCTGGAGCTCGTCGGGGGCGACATGGAGCGTGCCTGCCAGCGCCTGCGCATCTCGCCCACCACGCTGTGGCGCAAGATGAAGCGCCTGCGCATCACGCGCTGAGGACGCCTCGTGGACGCGGCGCTTGCGGCGGAGGCCCGTGCGCTGCACGCGCGCTGCACGCCGGTCGACCTGCACCTGGACACGTTCCTGCTGGAGCGGCTGTTCGGCTACGACGTGCGCCGCCGCCACCGCGCGCCGCTGCCGTTCGCGGCGCTGGGCGGCCATGCCGACGTGCCGCGGCTGCGCGAGGGAGGCCTGGCGCTGGCCGTGTTCGGCGTCGTCGTCGCGTATTGGGGAAGCGCCGCTGCAAGGCGTGCGGCGGCGCGATCGTTTCTCGCGCGCTTCCGGCGGCAGGCGGACGATCCCGACTCGGGGCTTGCGTTCGCCGACGACACGGCGTCGGTGGAGGCGGCGCGTTCGCGGGGACGCGTCGGCGCGTGCCTCGGACTGGAGGGCGTCCACGCGCTGGGCGGCGACCTGTCGATGCTGGCACAGTGCCGCGAAGCGGGCGTGCGGCTCGTCGGGCTGTCGCACTTCGTCTCGAACGAGGCGGCGCGCTGCGCCATCGGACCGGGTGCGAGCCGATCCGAAGGGCTGTCGGGATTCGGTCGGGAGCTCGTCGCGGAATGCGGCAGACTCGGCATGACCGTGGACCTGGCGCACGTGGGGCGCGCGTGCTTCCTGGAAGCTGCGCGCGCGGCGACGGCTCCGATGGTCGTGTCGCACACGGGCGTCGCGGCACTGCAACCGTCGGATCGCAACGTGGACGACGCGATGATCCGCGCGGTGGCGGACACGGGCGGGACGGTGGGGATCATCTTCACGCCGCAGTGGCTGGGCGGAGGGGTGCGGGCGAGCGCCGAGCGGATCGTGCATCACGCCGAGCACGTGCGCGATCTCGTCGGGGCGGATCACGTGTCCCTAGGCAGCGACTTCGACGGGTTCGTGCTGTCGCTGCCCCGCGATCTGCGCGGTGCGCAAGACTATCCCGTCGTCGCGGCGCACATGCTGCGGCGCGGGTGGAGGCCGGACGACATCGCGAAGGCGCTCGGCGGCAATGCGCTGCGCGTGCTCGACGCGGCGAAAGGGAAGGCGGCGGGCGGCGTCCTGTCGGGCGCGGCGGGGTGAGGCCGGCGGTGAACCGCGGACCACCGCCTACCAGCGGTCGGCGCATCGCCGGACGCCGGCTCGTTCGGCTTCGGACAACGCATCGAGCAGCGCGCGCGCGGTGCCTCGTCCCGGGATCTCGAACTCGGGCGCCACGTCGCACAGCGGCCGCAGCACGAACGCCCGGCGGTGCGCCTCCGGATGCGGCAGACGCAGCGCGGGATCGTCGCGCACGAGACCCTCGTACGAGACGAGGTCGAGATCGAGCGTCCGCGGCCCCCAGCGCTCGCGTCGCTCGCGCCCCAGGTCCGACTCGATCCGGCGCAGCGCCGCGAGGAGCCGTTCGGGATTCAGCTCCGTCCGCAGCAGCACGACCGCGTTCAGATAGCAGGGCTGCGGCGGACCGATCGGATCGGTCTCGTACAGAGGCGATTTCGCCTCGATTCCACCTGCATCCGCGAGCCGCCGCAGGGCCTCGCGCAGCGTCGCCGCGCGGTCGCCGAGGTTCGAGCCGAGGGCGACGACGGCAAGCGCCACGCTACAGCCGCGACTCGACGATGCCGTAGACCATCGCGAGCGCCTGGTCGAGCTTGGCCGGATCGCCCCCGCCTGCCTGCGCCATGTCCGGCTTGCCGCCGCCGCGCCCGCCCATCGTCTTCGTCAGCTCGTCCAGCACGACCTTCGCGGGCATTTTCGCCGCGAGATCCTGCGTCACCGCGACCAGCACCAGCGCCTTGCCGTCGGCCTGTGCGCCCAGCACCACCACCCCGCGCCCCAGCCGGTCGCGAAGCTTGTCGGCCAGCTCGCGCAGCGTCTTCGAGTCGCCGTCGTGACGCACCGCGAGCACTTTCACGTCTTTGACCTCGCGCGCTCCGCCCGCGAGATCGCCGGACTTCGCCGCCGCCGCCGCCTTCTGGATGCTCTCGAGCTCCTTCTCCAACTCGCGCACGCGCCCGACCAGCGCCTCGGTGCGCGCCCGCACGTCGCGCGGCGCCGCCTTCAGAAGCGCCGCGGCTTCCGACAGCGCGCGCTCCTCGTCGTGCACCAGCGCCACCGCCTCGGGCCCGGTCACCGCGACGATGCGCCGAACGCCCGCAGCAATGGCGGACTCGCCCGTGATCTTGAAGAACCCGACGTCGCCCGTGCGCGCCACGTGCGTGCCGCCGCACAGCTCCACCGAGGGTCCCATGCCCACCATGCGCACGCGCGCGCCGTATTTCTCCCCGAAGAACGCGATGGCCCCGCGCGCCTTCGCCTCGTCCAGATCCAGCACGTCCGTGTGCGCCGCGTGGTTCTCGCGCACCATGGCGTTCACGCGCCGCTCCACCTCGCGCGTCTGCTCGTCGGTGAGCGGCGCGAAGTGCGCGTAGTCGAAGCGCAGGTAGTCGGGCGCCACGACCGAGCCCGCCTGTTTCACGTGCTCCCCGAGCAGCGAGCGCAGCGCGTGGTGCAGCAGGTGCGTGGCCGAGTGGTTCGCGCGGATGGCGTTGCGCCGAGCGTGATCGACAATGAGTTCGACCTCGTCGCCGTCGTCGAGCAAGCCCTCGGTCAACTCGATATCGTGCACGAACAGACCCGCGAGCTTTTTCACATCGGTGATGCGAGCCTTGAGGCCGCGCCGCTGCATCGTGCCGGTGTCACCGAGCTGCCCACCGCTTTCCGCGTAGAGGGGCGTGGAGTCGAAGACAACCTGGAATTTCGTTGTGGCGCCAACATTCGCCACAACTGTCCCATCGACGACGATTCGTTGGACCCTGGCCGTCGCGCGTTCGGCCTCGTAGCCGAGGAAGTTCGTTGCGGGCAACTCGCCGGCGAGTGTCTTCCACAGGTCGCCGACCGCGCTCTCGCCGGAGCCGCCGAACGCGGAGCGCTCTCGTTGCTTGGCCATGGCCGTCTGGAAACCCGCCTCGTCGATGTCGAAGCCGCGCTCGGCCGCGATGACGCGCGTGAGGTCGTCGGGGAAGCCGTAGGTGTCGTACAGCTTGAAAACGACCTCCCCTGGGATAACGTGCGGGACTTGGGCTTGCAGAACAACGTCGGGAACATCGGCCGACCCGAAGGTATGCACCATGCTCGCGTACCGTTGGGGCTGCTCGAAGTAGTCTTCTAGCAACGCCAGTCCGCGGTTGAGCGTGCGCCGGAAGCCCTCCTCCTCGTTGCGCACCACCTCGCGGATGAACGCCGCGTGCTCGCGCAGCTCGGGGTACTGCGCGCCCATCGTCTCGACGACCTTCGCGCACACCTCGTCGAAGAAGAGCCGGTCGACGCCCAGCCGCTTCCCGTGCCGGATGGCGCGGCGCATGATGCGCCGCAGCACGTACCCGCGCCCCTCGTTGGAGGGCATGACGCCGTCGGCCACGAGGAACGCCGTGGCGCGCGCGTGGTCGGCGACGACGCGCACCGAGGCGTCGGACGCGGCGGTGCCCGGGTACGAGGTGCCGGCGAGCTCGGCCGCCTTCAGGCACAGGCCGCGGAGCAGATCCGTGTCGTAGTTGCTCGCGACGTTCTGCACCGCCGCGGCCATGCGCTCCAGGCCCGCGCCGGTGTCGACGCTGGGGCGCGGCAGCGGCACGAGCCGGCCGTCGGCGAAGCGCTCGAACTGCATGAAGACCAGGTTCCAGATCTCCATCCAGTCGTCGGTGTCCCCGAGCCTGCCCGCGAAGAAGTCGCGCGCGTGCGCGTCGATTTCAGCCTCGCCTTTCAGGTCGCCGCGGTAGACGTGCATTTCCGTGCACGGACCGCACGGGCCCGTCTCGCCCATCTGCCAGAAGTTGTCCTTGCGTCCGAGGCGGAAAAGCCGCTCCGGGCGGACGCCCTGCGCGAGCCAGAGCGCGGCGGCCTCGTCGTCGCCGGGCACCGACTCGTCGCCCTCGAACACCGTGACGGCCAGGCGCTCCTTCGGAAGCGCCAGCACGCCCGCGACGAACTCCCAGCCCCAGGCGACGGCGTCCTTCTTGAAGTAGTCGCCGAACGAGAAGTTGCCGAGCATCTCGAAGAACGTGTGGTGGCGCGCGGTGAAGCCCACGTTCTCCAGGTCGTTGTGCTTGCCGCCCGCGCGCACGCACTTCTGCGAGCTGGCGGCGCGGGTGTACGGGCGCTTTTCACGGCCGGTGAAGACGTCCTTGAACTGGTTCATGCCGGCGTTGGTGAACAGAAGCGTCGGGTCGTTCTGCGGCACGAGGGAGCTGGAGCGCACGACGGTGTGGCCGCGCTCCCGGAAGAAGCGCAGGAAGGCGGAGCGGATTTCGTCGGCGGTGAAAGGAGCCATGGCGTTCCTCGGGCCTCCGCGGCGGTCGCGGAAAGCGGGCGAGAATAAGGGCGGAAAGCGGGCCGGTCAACGCGCAAACGCAGCCCGCAGCCCGCAGCCCGCAGTCCGGCGCCCCCGCCGTCTCGGTTGCCCGGCCGCGGGAAAGGAGAGCCCGGCACGCAAGTGCCGGGGCATGGTGCTTCCGCCGATCGAGTCGCCCGCCGGTGCGCCGGGCGGAGCGCCTGAACGGAGCCCCCGCCCCGGCGAGTCCGATGCCGCTCGTGTCCCGGCACCTCCGTCCGGGCTTTTTTCCAGTGATCCGCGCCGGGTGCCCGCGCCCCATGGACGCCTCGAAGACGCCCCGTGGAACGGCCGGCACGACCCGGAGGCTCAGTACAGCGCTTCGGGCACGAAGACGATGTCGCCGGGCTGCAGGTAGAAGTTGGGCGCCCGCCCGACGCCGATGTCGGCGACCGGCACCTTGTATTTCTGCTCGCCCTGCTCGGAGGTGCGCGTCACGCTCGTGCTGTTCTGCGCCGCGAAGGTCGTGAAGCCGCCCGCCACGGTCACGAGCTGGATGATCGTCATGCCCTCGTCGAACGGGTACGTGCCCGGCTTGGCCACGTGCCCGAAGACGAAGACCTTCTTCGAGTTGTACTCGCGCGGCAGCACGGTCACCTGCGGGTCGCGCAGAAAGCCTTTGGCGAGGCACAGCCGCAGCATGTCGGCGATTTCGCCCGAGGTGTGCGAGGCGACGATCTGGCGTCCGCAGAACGGAAAGTCGATGCCCCCGTCGGGGCCGATGCGGTGGGCGCCCGAAAGGTCGGGCTCGCCGAAAACGCGCACCTCGAACACGTCGCCGGGCCCCAGCCGGCTCGCCAGGTGCATGTCCGCAGGCGGACCCGGCAGCGGCGACGTCTCCAGTCCGCGCAGCAGCGGACGCGGGCAGCCGGCCAGCGCGGCGGCCAGTACCACGGGCACGATCCGCCGCCAGCCTGCACGCCCCGCGGACGAATCGCGATGCCGGGTGCATGGAGGCGGGTGCGACGATTGCGGACGGGGCATCGGCATGGATGAGGGTCGGCCGCCCGGGCCTACCGGGAGGGAGGGGGCCGCGCGGCTAGAACAACGTCGCGACGCCGACCGAGATTTCCTGGCGGTTCAGGTTGCCGAAATCCTTCGAGCCGCTCGTGGCCTCCTGCGTGTCGCCCTTGACCCCGCGCGTCGAGATGGCCACGGCGGCGTAGAAACGGAGCCAGTCATTGACGTTGTACTCGCCGCGGACGTTGACGGCGATGCTCTGGTCCTGGCGGCCGGAACCCGCGTATTCGATGAAGTCCGCCGACGCGTCCGCCGTGAGCACCACGCGGTTGAGCTGCGCGCGGAACAGCAGGAAGCCGCGCATGTCGCCGTAGGCGCCGTAGAGCGCCACGGGCTCCGTGAGACGCTGGAACCCGAGACGCACCTGGAACGTCTCGGTGAGCAGCCAGCCCAGATCCGCCGCCGCCGCCCAGGTCTGCACCGAGCTCTGGCCGCTCAGGAAGATGCCGTCGTAGCCGCCCTTGAGCGCGAAGGTCAGCCGGGTGGTGAGCAGGGTGCCGAGCCCGAGCATCGCGCGCACGGGGAACGCGCCCGAATTGCCGGCGACGCTCTGGAAATAGCCCCGCTGGCCGCCTTGGATGTCGAGGATGAGCCCCGTCTTCGGCAGGAAGCGCCAGCGTCCCAGCAGCTCGACGCGGTTGGCGTAGGCGTTGCCCGCCTCGGCCTTGGCGATGGAAACGTTCCCCTCCGTGATCGAAACCTGGTTCGAGAAGATGTCGGCAATGAAAACGTAGCCGGCCGCCAGGTCGAGCGCGCCGCCGCCGGGCCGCAGCCGGGCCCGCAGCGACGTCTCGTTGTGGATGCCGAGGACGCCCACGGCATACACCGGGTTGCTGGTGCGGTCGGTGCGCTGCAGCGCCTCGCCGATCTCGACGCTGAAGGGGGTGTTCGGGTTGAAGACGAGGGTGCCCGCCAGATTCGCGCCCAGGAACGAGAGGGTGCGCGTATCCGCTCCCAGCGCCCCCAGGTACTGGTTCCAGTCGACGCTCGCGTTGACGTTGGCGCGCAGGCTCTGGCCCGGCAGCTCCAGTGCCGCCGCCAGACGCGGCTTGGTGATGACGTCGCCAGCGGGCGTGGTGCCGGTCGACGACTGCACGTTCACGACCAGGCTGTCGAAGCGGCCTTCCAGCTCGACCCCGAGGCGCAGTCGTCCGGGGCCCATCTTCAGACCGTCCCCGAGCTTGGCCGCCGCCGTCGGCGCGGCGCCGACGAGCGCGAGCACCAGCGCACAGGCGAAAAACCCCGGTGGGACCGGGCGACCGTTGGAACGGAGGAAAAGCCGCATCACGCGTCGGACTCCGGTTCGTTCCGGGCCCGGGGCACGCACTCCCCGGGCCGTTCGCAGGTCGGCCCCCGTACCATGGGCCGGCGCCTGCGTCCACCCCCTCAGCGAACGGGGCTTGCCGCCGGCGAACGGTTGGGCGGCGGGTCGGGCGGCTTCTGCGTCGTCGGATCCTGCTTGGCCGTCTCCAGCGTGTTCTCGTCGACGAAGTCGCGCTCGACCTGCTCGCTCTCGTAGAAGGCCAGCAGCCCGATGCACTGCTCCGCCTCGTTCTTGTAGTTGGCGACCTTGCCGGCGGCGATCGAGATCTTGGCGAACTCGTGGTCCACCGCCTCGGGCTGGCGGTCGCGCAGCGCGGCGCGCAGGTCCTCCAGCGACAGCTCGGCCACCTTGAGCAGACCGGACACGCTGGTCTTGCGCTCGTTGATGCAGTTGAGTCGCAGCACGTCGCGCTCGGTGCGCGCCTTCTCCGCCAGCACCGAAACCGCCTTGAGGACCTCGCGCATCTGCGCGACGGCCTCCTCGGCGGCGTCGGCCTTTTCCTTGTCGGTGGCGGGGGCCGGTTTCTGCAGGGTCTTGGGCTTCTCCTGCGCGCCCGCACTGCCGGCGCCCACGAGCGCCGCCAGCAGGAACGCGGCCCCGGATCGCATGGTCGGTCTCGTCACGTGAATGACCCCTCTTCGACGGTCGCGGCCGGCACCGGCCGCCCCTCCCGAAACGGCCGCCCGGCTTCGCCGTGCGCGGCCCACCGCTCCGTCTCGAGATGGGCCCGCAGTATACGGGCGCCCGAAAACAACTGTCAACTCCGCGTCAGGACGGCCCTTTCCGGGGCTCGACAGGCCCCGGCCGGTCCCCGACCGACCACCGGCGGAGTCCAGTGTCGGCACATCGCGCCGACCTTCAATCGCGCCGGGGCACCCGGCGAGCGCACCGGGCGGGTGGACGGGCGCATGCGCGCCTGCCGGCATCAGGCGGTTTCAGTCTTCTTCTGGACGAGGGCGACCGGATCGTCGCGGCCGGCATCGCGCAGCGCGTCGAGAAGCCGCAGATGGCCCTCGGCCTCGACGCGCAGCCGGGTCTCGAAGGCCACCTTCTGCTGGCGCAGATCGGCCAGGTCGCGCATCAGGTCGGCGCGCCGGTCGTGGGCGTCGCGCAGCACGCGCTCGGCCTGGAGTTCCGCTTCGGCGACGATGACCTGGGCGTCCTTGCGGGCCTGCTCGCGCATCTCGTCGGCGAGCCGGCGCGCCGACACGAGCGCCTCCTGCAGGGCGTGCTCCCGTTCGCGCACCTCGGAGAGCTGCCGGTCGCGGGCGCGCACGTCCTCGCGCAGCTCGATGGTTTCGCGCACCAGCTCCTCGAACTCGTCGGCGCACAGTTCCAGGAAGGCGCGCACCTCGCGCGGGTCGCAGCCGCGCAGCCGCCGGGCGAACTGCTTCTGCTGGATGTCGAGCGGCGTGAGGCGCATGGCGGGGCGGGCTCCGGCGCGGCGGCGCGCGAGCGCGATTCTAGCGCGCCGCGGGCGGCAGGCCAGTTTCCGGCACGGCCGGCGGCTACTCCTCGGCTTCCTCGGCCTCGCCCGTCGGATCCTCGGGCCTCGGGTCGAGCACGAAGTCGGCGATGACGCCCTGGTCCTTGAGCGAGCGCAGCGCCGTCTCCTCGGCGTGCCACCTCGAGCGCGCGTGGACCTTCACCACGACGGGAATGCGCGGTCGCGGCCAGAGCGAAACCTCGTCGGACTCGCCCGTGAGGATGCCCACGGCCCAGTTCTTGTCGATGTCGCGCTGGGTGCGCACTTCGCAGGTTCTTCCGTCCATCGTCGCGCTTGCCATGGGTTCTCCGTGGAGGGGCGCGCCTCAGCGCGCGCGCGCCGGCGCGGGCGGGGTCCGGTCGGGCCGGGTCAGGAGGCGGACCGCCGTCGCCGTCACGAACGCCAGCAGCAGCGCCAGCAGGAGCAGACGCAGCGTGCCGCGCCCGCGCCCGCGCCGGCCCAGCTCCAGCACCCGCAGCTCCGGCAGGTCCGCCGCCCGGACCCACCGCGAGGAGGTTTCGCGGCGCACGAGGTCGTCGGGCGACACGAAACGCAGGCGGTACATCGACTGGAAGTCCCGGAACGACGGGAACGTCAGCTCGCCGCCTCCGTGACGCACGTACACCTTCATCCGACCGCCCGGCGCGGGTCCGCCGCGGGGCCCGCGCGCGGCCGATAGATACCGACGCGCGGGCTCCTTGGCAAGGCGCCGGCAGGCCGCACTCGTGGCCGGAGCACGAATCGGCGCCCGACGCGGAGATCCCGAAGAACGATTCGCCACGAAGAGCACGGAGAGCACCGGGGTTCCTCGTACGTCGCGTCCCTGATCCTCCCTGCTCTCCGCGGACTCCGGGGTGAAAAGTCGGCGTCCCGGCCTTGCGATTCCTGCTCGGGCCGGGGCAGCCGCCCCGCGTGCGCCGCCGGGTGCGATCGTGCGAGAATGCAGGCATGTGGCTTGCGGCGGCGGCCGTTGCGGCGATGTTCCTGGCGGGGGCGGCCGCCGGGCCGGCCGGGACCGCGCGCTGGGCGGCGCTCTCGGGATGCCATACCAAGACCGTCGAAGGCGGGAGCGTCACGTCGTGCACCGGCCTCGCGGCCGTCGTGAAGCAGGCCCCCGCCGCGTCGCGCAGGGCGGTCACGGAACTGCTCGAGTCCTTCCGCTCGCAGTTCCCGCCCGACGCGACCGCGGACCGATCCGACTGGCGCTTCGGCGGGGCGGACCGACGTTCCATCGCGGTCCGGGGCCCCGGTCCGGACACCTTCCATGCACGCATGGTCGTGCTGCCGGCCGGTCCCCGGCGGGTCCGTCTGCTCTCCTGCGTCGAGCAGCATGCCCCGGCCGATCCCGCGCGGTCCCGCTGCCCCGCCGTGCTGGACCGGCTCGCCCGCGCGGGCCCGGGCGGCGCACGCCCCCGTTGACCGGCTGTCGGCGCGCCCGCCGCTGTGGGCCCCCTCGGCTCACCGCGCCGACGCCCCCCCGGCGCGGCGGCGACGCAGCCGCGCGGCGACCACCACGCAGAGCGACCCGAGCAGCGCCGCAACGCTGATCCGGGTGCCGACGACGAACGACCGCGGCCGGTAGTCGAAGTCGATGACGTGCCGCCCCGCCGGCAGCTTCACGCCCCGGGCGAACCCGTCGATGCGGCAGACGGGGCGCTCGACGCCGTCCGCCGTGGCGTGCCAGCCCTGCGCCCAGGCGTCGTTGAGCACGACGAACGCCGGGCGCACCAGTTCCGCCACGACGCGCACGCGGTCGGGCTCCCAGGTTTCGATGCGGGCGACGCCTCTGTGCGCGATGTCGCCGTCGTCGGGTGCCGGCACGCACTCGGCCAGGACGATGTCGCCCGCCGGAAAATCGCGGCGCACCAGCCTGCGCACCGCCTCGGTCGCGTCGGCGACCGGCTGCGCCGAGCGGGCCACGAACGCGCGCTCCAGACGGTGCGCCGGCCGGAAGAGCCGGATGCCGGTCGACGGCTCGACGCCGGCGGGCACCCACGGCGGCGGCGGCTCGAACGCGCGGCTGTCGACGACGAGGAAGTCCACGGCGCGCGCCGGCAGCAGCCGCGCGTACCGATCGGGGCGCGGCAGGGAGTCCGCGAACCGATAGGCGGGGTCGCGCGCCGGCAGATACCAGTCGAACGTCTCGACGCCGTGCAGGGCGCCGAAGTCGGGGGCCAGCAGTTCGTGCATGTGCTGCGCGAGCCCCACGGCCGGAACCGGGCTCGCGCCGAAACGCGGCACTCCGTCGCTCAGGCTCAGGATGCGCGCCGGCGCCGGACCGGAGTGTTTGCCGCGAATCAGCGCGACGACGGCCGGTTCGCGCAGCAGCACGGCGTCCGGCACGAGCACCGGGGCGTCCGCCAGGTGCAGCAGCGGCGCCGTGACGAGGACGGGAAGCGCGGCCGCCCGCCACCGGGCGCACTCCGGCCGGCACGCCAGCCACAGCACGGCGCCCGCGGCCGCCCCGGGCGTCGAGGCGAGCCACAGGTGCCAGAGGAAGTCCGTCAGCCGCGCCGGTCCCGCGAGGCACAGGACTCCGGCCGCCGCATGCGCTGCAATCAGCAGCGTTCCCGCATGGCGCAGCAGCCGCACGCGGCCCGCCAGCGCCTGCTCGATCCCCTGCGCGCTCAGCACGGCGACGGCGAGCGTGACCGGTGCGACGAGCTTCTCCGGGTAGCGGAATCCGCTCCACAGGGGCAGCGCGGCCCGCAGCACCGGCTCCAACCGGCCCGCGTGTCCGAAGGCCGCCCACAGCAGAAGCAGGCCGACGAGCGCTGTCGCCGCCGAGCGCCGGTCGCGTCCGACTCCGGCCGCGGCCAGCGCGACGGCCACCGGTGCCACGAACAGGCTGGTGGACCACACGTCGGAGGGAAGCCCGAGCGTTTCCGTGAAGGAATCGGGCCAGGCGCCGCGCAGGAAGGGATCGGGCACGAGGATTTCGAGCAGCCGTGCAGGGAGCAGCGCGCGGTCGTCTCCGACCGCGGCGTCCAGCGCGCGTGACGAGGCAGCGAACGCTTCGGCGGCCGGCAGAATCTGCACCGCCGCGAGCAGCGCCGCCCCCGCTCCCGCCAGTGCCAGCAGGCCGGCCGCCCGCAGCGGTACACGCCGGGCCAGCGCATCGGCCAGCGCGAAGAAAGCGGCGAAGTAGGCCGCCTGCGGGTCGCCGCCCAGCAGCACGCAGGCCAGCACGGCCGCGGCGGCGACCAGCCTCGCTGCATCCGGGCGATCGAGCAGGCGCTCGGTCGCTGCAAGCGCCACCGGCAGTGTCGCCGCGGATAGCAGGTACTGGAGGTTGGACTGCGTGACGAGCGGTCCGCCAAGCGCGTAGACGAGCGCTCCCGCCGCCGACGGCCACCGGCCCGCGCCGCGCCCGCGCGCGAGCAGGTACGTGCCCCAGGCCGCGAGCGCGTAGGTCAGCACGTGCGAGAGTGCGAGACCGTATGCGAACGGGAGAATGGCTCCGAGAAGGTGGACGGGGTGCAGGACCCCGGGGACGAGCTGGGCGAAGTACGGCACGCCGCCCGCCTCCCACGGGAACCACAGCGGAAAGCGCCCCTCCTGCAGCTCGCCCCGTGCGAACGCACGCAGCGGGAGCATCATCCGCGACGCGTCGCGGAACGCGAACTGCCAGCCCCCCAGCAGCGGCCTGTGGAAGAACAGGGCGAGCGCCAGCAGGGCGAGCGCGAACGGCAGGTGCCGGCCCGCTGCAAGCCTCAGAAACCCGCGGGCCGCCCGCGGCGCGGACAGACGGCTTGCGCCGAGGCGCGCCGCGGCGGGGAGCGCCGGGACGGGGCCGTCGGCGGCTCCGGAGCCGGCGTGGCCGCAGGCGTTCTCCTCCCGCGGATCCGCCTCCGTCGTCGGCCCTCGCGCGACGTGCGGCCGCAGCACTATTTGAGATCCCGGCGGGCGAACACGAGACAGGCCACCGCCAAAAGAACGGCCGAGTACAGCAGCCCGTAGAGAGCGCAAAGGCCGACGAAACCCGGAGAAACGGGAAGCTGGTTGGCCGCCTGCGTCTTGAGGTTCAGGAGCTGGAGATTGGGCACGACGCGCGCCAGCACCGCCAGCATCGACGCGCTGGGGCCCTTCAGCTTCCCGGCCCAGGTCGCGAGCTCGCCGGCCATGTGTCCGATGGCGAACACGCTGACGGCGAACGTCGTGCCGAGCGTCGTCGTGGTGAAGGACGAGAAGAGCACGGCGAAGGCCGCCAGGAGGCAAAGTTCGACGCAGATGAGCAGGAGAGCGGCCGCTCCCGTGAAGGTCATCGGGAAGCCCGCCGCCCGCAGCACGCCCGTCAGGGCGCCGCCCATCACGGCCACCAGCAGTACCAGCATGGCGCACAGACCCAGGTAGCGGCCGACGACGAACCGGGCGCGCGTGACGGGCTTGGCGAGGGTCACGTACACGGTGCGCCGGTCGACCTCGCCGGCCAGCAGCCCCACGCCCACGAGCACCGCGATGAGGGCGCCCGACAGCTCGACGGTGGCGAGGCCCACGTCGTTGATGACGCGCTCCCACTGGCCGATGGTGAGGCTGGCCAGCAGCACCGAGCCCAGGATGAGGGCCAGGGCGAACACCAGCAGCACGTAGAGCAGCTTGTTGCGCGCCAGTTCGCGCACGGTGTTGGCGGCCAGCGCCGCGAGCGCGCTCATCGTCCCTCCTCGGCGCGGGCGCGGGCGGCGCGCGCGCGCAGCTGCTCTTCCATGGCGCGCCTCATCCGGTCGCGCGCCTGCGGGTCGAGGCGCAGGCGCTCGGCGGCGGTCGAGCGCGCCGCGCCGGTGGCGGGATCCAGCTCGATGCGCCCGCCGTGGGGCTCGGGCGGCTCCGAGTCCAGGAGGCCCTCGGCCACGAGTTCGCCGGCGCGTGCCGGGAGCCGGCCGTGCGCCTCGCGGAAGATCGCGGCGGCGATTTCGACCTGGAGGCAGCCGCGCTCCAGCTCCAGCAGGCGCAGGCGCTCCATGTATTCCCCGCGTTGCTCGTCGTCCGGGGCCTGTCCGACCATGGCGCGCGCCAGCGCGACGGCGGTCTCGATGGAGCCGCCGGCGGCCGCCAGCCGGGTGGCCAGGGGCGGCACGAAGGACGGCCGGCCGGGTCTGCGCCCCGCCTCCGCCATGGCCGAGGCGGCCGCGGCGAAGTCGCCCCGGTACTCCGCGTGGATGAAACCCAGGTGGAAGGGCAGGCGCCAGTCGTCGGGCACCTCGCGCACGCCTTTCTCCAGCAGCGCGGCGGCCTCCTCGGCGCCCGCCGCGCCCCCCGAGACCAGCGGCGAGGGCACCGCGACGGCGCCGAAAACGTAGGCGTAGCGGAAGGCGGGGTCCAGGTCCGTCACGTAGTCGAGCAGGCGGAAAACGGCGTGCGCCCGCCGGCGCGTCTCGTCGTCACGGGCGCGGTCGTCGCCGCGGGGCGCCGTGCGGGTGCCGAAAACCTGGATGGCCTGGAGGTAGGCGACGTCGGCGACGGCGCTGGCGAATCCGAGCGAGAGCGTGCGCGCGACGCCGGCCGGCAGCGCCGGGGCGGCCAGCGCCGCGTCCAGCGCGGAGGGCCGCCGCGACCGGGCGGACTCCAGCACGCCGACGCAGGCGACGGCGGCGCACAGCAGGGCGATGGCGGCGGACACGCGCTTCACGCGGCGCATCATAGAGGAAACGGGCCCGCGCGGGGGAGAGCGCGAGGGCAGCGCGCCGGGGAGAAAAGCCCGAGGGAGGAAGCCGGGCGGCCTCCTCCCTCGGGGCAGATCAGGCTTGCGGGCGGACTAGTCGTCGAGGTCGTTCTTGTCGTTGCAGGGCGAGCCGGCCGCGTTGGCCTCGGTCGCGCAGGTGCGACTCTCCGAGCTGACCGTCCATACGTCGTAGGTGGTGTCGGGGTCCACGTTGCCCACGGCCTCGACCGTGAACCTCGACGCCGTGCCGCCGGTGGGCAGCGTCACGCCCGAGCGGTTCGCGGTGTTGGTCGGCGTCGTGCCCGACAGGGTGAACTTGAACGTATCGACCGAGATGCACGTCCCGGAGCCCGAGCCCTCGGTGGTGCCAGTGCGGGTCTGGCAGCCGGTCTGGACGCCCGCGAAGTAGTACGCGTAGCGGTTGCCGCGCTCCGGGGTGAAGCCGACCTTGGTCACGTCGCTCTCGTACTTGTCCTTCTCCTGCACGTACGCGCGCTCGGCCGTCCACGCCGCCTTCAGGTTCGCCTTCGCCTCCGACTGCTTGGAGCGCGACTGGAACTTGATGAAGTTCGGGATGGCGATGGCCGCCAGGATGCCGATGATGGCGACGACGATCATGAGCTCGATCAGGGTGAAGCCTTTCTTCATGGACTTGAGCATCTGCTCTCCTGCCGGCCCCGCCGCGGGGGCCTTGTTGTGGGCGGCGCCTGCCGCCGAGTCTTTCCGCAGCGGGACTGCTGCGGTCCGTTCGAACGGTGCGATGCTACCCGCTAGCAAACGGAATGCCAGTTTTCTGCCCGCCGCCCGGGCGGCTGCCGCCGGAGCCCGCTGAAAATCCCCAGCAAAATCGGAGGGTTATCCGGTCTCCCGCCGATGCGCGCGTGTGGGAGCTTTCAAGGCGCAGTTGACGTTTCACGGCAGCGGGCGCCTCGGGGCGCCCCTGGAAATGGAGAAAAAGCCCGAATGCGGGCTGATCGCGGAGGCGGCGGGCGCAGGGGCGCCACGCCGGGACGCGCCCCCGGACCGCCCACCCGCAGGGCGAGGGGGCCGATCGAGCCCGGAGCCCGCGAGGAGCCCGGACGGGTTTGGTCCATGACGGGACTGCGGGTGACGTATTTTGTCACAGAGGTGGGTCCGGCGGCGTCGCGTGTGAGCCGGAGGCGATGTCGTGCCCTGCCGCAGGATGCATCGCCCTGCCGCCCCGGGAGCGCCGGCCTGCCAGCAGCCACGCCGCCGCGAGCGCCACAGCGCCCAGCACGCTGATCCACGCACCGCGGTGCAGCGCTACGGGCTCCAGGCGGAGTTCCACCGTGTGGCGTCCCCCCGGAATGACGAGGGCGCGCCAGGACACATCGGCCCGGTGCAGGGGCACCTCGCGGCCGTCGATGGCTGCACGCCAGCCCGGATACCAGGTTTCCCCGTGGACCAGCCAGCACGGAGCGGGCGCGTCGGTTTCGATGATTGTCCGGCCGGCCGCGCGGAAGACGATTCGCGCTGATCCCGCGCCTGCTCCGTCCGGAGCGAGGGGCGGCATCGGGAGGTCCGGCGCCAGGAGCACTTCTCTCGCAGGGTCGAACGCGGGGTCCAGAATGCGGCGCAGCGCCTCCGCGTCGTCGGCGACGGACGCGCGCGCGACGAGGAAGGCGCGCGGCAGCGGCGGCGCCAGCTCGAGGAGGCTCATGTCGTCCGCGCGGGCGACTTCTCGTACGGGCCCCGCCACGTCCAGCGGGGTCGCCAGGTAGCGCACGCCGCCCAAGACCATGAGGCGGAAGAACTCCGGCGTGGTCTCGACGCCTCGCTCGGTCAGCCGCAGAGTTGCGTTCAGGAGCCCCTCGCGATTGTGGTCGCCCCAGAGATCCGCGACCCATCGCGGGGCGATGCCGGCGTAGGCGTCCGGCGTCTCGACGCCCCACAGAAGATTCGCGTTGGGCGCCAGCAGCGCGCGCACCCGGCGCCACGCGGCGCGGTCGCCGTTCCACCCGCGCGCCCGGTGGAACAGCGCCCGGTGGACGGTTTTCCACGCGGGGGCGTACACCCGGTAGGGCTCGCCGGTGCGCGGCAGGAGCGCGGCCGCGGGAGGCGGGGCCAGCCAGTGCGCCGCCGGGTCGAATCCGTTGTGAGGAACGTTCGCCAGCGCGACCTCCAGCACCGTGCCGGCCGCGACGACGGCCGGCAGCAGGCGCACCAGCCGCGACGCCGCCCGCGACGCCCGCTCCCGGGCGATCGTCAGGCCCGCCCCGGCCAGCACGCACAGCGCCAGCTCGGTCACGAACAGGAAGCGCGTCGGCAGGCGGAAACGGTCCATCCCCGGAATCCAGCGGTGCACCGCCGCGTGGACGGGCGTGGCCGGCCCCAGTACCAGCACGAATGCCGCCGCGCCCGCCGCCGCCGTCAGCAGCACCGCCCCTCGCCCCGGGCGCCGGCCCGCGACCGCCGCGGCGGCGGCGAGCACCGCCAGAAGCGCCGTCGCGACGCCGGCGTACCCGTAGTCCTCCCAGAAGATGCCCTCGCCGCGATAGGTCGCGTCCGAGATGTCGCCGAACGGGTGCGGCCACAGCAGGGAAAGCGCGTCGGGCGGCCAGAACGGGAATCGGACCGCGAACGACTCGCTCACGCCCGCCGCCCGATCGCTCGTGCTGGCCAGCTCGTGCAGGGGCAGGAGCTGAACCGCCCCCATGGACGCGGCCGCCGCGCCCGCGAGGGCCACGCCGCCCAGCATCGCGAGGCGCACGCGCGTCGAGAGAGGCTGCGTCGCCGCGCGCACGGCGGTCCACGCGGCGAAGACGAGCCCGGCCGCATAGGCGATCTGCGGGAAGCCGCCCAGGACCACCGCGCCGAACAGCGCCGCGAACCCGGCGAGGCGCCGCACGGTCGCCCGCGGTCCGTCGGCGAGCCCCGTCAGAGCGCGGTCGAGGCGTGCCAGAGCCCACGGAAACGGCGCGACGCTCAGCAGAATGGAAACGTGGCGCACGTGGCACACGACGAAGCCGGAGTGCGCGAACACCGCGCCCGCCATGAGCGCCCCGAGCGGGGCCGCCCCCAGACGCAGCGCCAGCGCGCGCGCCCCGAAGGCGCACAGCAGCAGCGCGCACAGCAGCCAGGCGGTCGTCGCGGGCGCGGGCGGCAGCAGGGCGTAGAGGGCGAGCAGCACGGGGTGCGCGCCGCCGGCCGCGGGAAGCCCGCCGCCGATGCCCGGCAGCCAGGCGATGGTGTCCCCTGCGGCGAGCTGGCGTCCCAGCGCCACGCGCGAGGGAATCTCCGCGTCGAGAAAGTCCGACACGAAAACGTCGTCCGACACCGGCAGCGTGCGCCCGTCCAGCAGCGGCGCGTACGGCAGCACGACTGCGGCCGCCAGCAGCAGCGGCGCCCAGCGTCCCGCGACCGATGAACGCCCGGACTCCAGGGGGGCGGATCCTTCCCGGCGCCGGAAATGCACCGGATTCCGCGAGGATAGTCGTGCTCCGGCGCACGCGGCAAGGCGCATTGTCAAGGATGAAGGACGAAGGGCGGTCGCCGTCCCCGGTATCCTCGCGGGCCCGACGACGCACGAATCGGGAGCAGCGGCCTGTGGTGCGCGGCTCACGGTCCGCGCACGTACAGCTCTGCGACAGGGTCGGCGTGGACGAGCCTCCAGCCCGGGGCGCCCCCGAGTAGACCGTGGCCGCTCAGCGGCGCGGGCGTGGCCGATACCAGGGCCCAGCCGACGCCCGCGCGATCCAGGTATGCGGCGAAAGCCTGCGGCGTCTCGCAGGCGGCCGCGAGCTCGTGCCAGAACTCCGGCGGCCAGGCCCGCACGCGGCCGTCCTGGAAGTCGCCCGCCTCCGGCATGCGGAAG
>Ga0172368_10002804_pt1 | contig 21814 bp, 15 predicted proteins | sample Lak11m_FD_114540 | JGI IMG/M metagenome (GOLD analysis project Ga0172368, IMG submission 114540) | Freshwater microbial communities from Kabuno Bay, South-Kivu, Congo - kab_022012_11m | ecosystem: Environmental > Aquatic > Freshwater > Lake | place: Democratic Republic of the Congo: South-Kivu...
GGGGATGGGGTTCATTAAAAGGGAGGGACTTATTTCCCCTTCCCTTTTTGGGGAAGGGGTCAGGGGATGGGGTTCATTAAAAGGGAGGGACTTATTTCCCCTTCCCTTTTTGGGGAAGGGGTCAGGGGGATGGGGTTCAGATTTGTTAAATATCCTTAAATATCGCCATATAAATATTGGTACATTGGTAATTTTTAATAGTTTTGCCCGATTTCAAAATCAGGACAACTAGTTTTTTAATGGTTAATTCTATGATTAAAAAAGTATTGGTGGCAAACCGTGGAGAGATAGCCGTAAGGGTGATGAGGTCATGCCGCGAGATTGGAATTAAAACCGTCGCAGTATTTTCCGACGCCGACCGGCAGGCCATGCATGTGCGGTATGCCGATGAAGCTTATTGCATCGGGCCGGCCCCTTCGAGGGAGAGTTATCTGAACATTGAGGCGATCATCGGCGCAGCTAAGAAGTCGGGTGCCGATGCCATCCATCCCGGATACGGTTTCCTTTCAGAAAATGCCGGTTTTTCTGAGCGTTGCAAAGCAGAAGGGATCAAGTTCATCGGCCCCGATGCTTACGCGATCCTTACGATGGGCGATAAAATTACCGCCCGGCAAACCATGATCGCTTCCGGTGTACCCGTTGTGCCGGGTACCAGGGAAAAACTTTCCGACGAAGCCAAAGCGATTGAAGTCGTCGGTGAGATCGGCTTGCCTGTCATGATCAAGGCATCGGCCGGTGGAGGTGGCAAGGGCATGAGGCTGGTTAAGAATATGGAGGAGCTCCTCCCGTCGCTTCGAATGGCAAAATCAGAGGCCATGAATGCATTTGGCGACGATTCGGTGTACATTGAAAAATACATCGAATCCCCACATCACATTGAATTTCAAATACTTGCTGACCAACATGGTAATGTAGTCCATCTGTTCGAACGGGAATGTTCCATCCAACGCCGTCACCAGAAGGTCATCGAAGAAACGCCTTCCCCGCTCATGACGCCTGAGTTACGCAGGGAGATGGGGGAGAAGGCCGTGGCGGCGGCAAAAGCCGTTAATTATGAAGGAGCGGGGACGATAGAGTTCATTGTCAATGATCGGCTTGATTATTATTTCCTGGAAATGAATACCCGTCTGCAGGTTGAACATCCTGTTACAGAACGGGTGGTGGGTGTCGACCTGGTCAAGGAACAGATCAATATTGCCAACGGGCTACCTCTTTCGTTCAGGCAGGAAGATCTTCAGCAATTCGGTCACGCGATCCAGTGCCGGATATATGCCGAAGATCCCGACAACAACTTCATGCCAAATCCCGGGATCATCAAACACATTACGGTTCCCCTGGGATTGGGTGTAAGATATGACGGGTATGTTTATGAAGGCTACGAAATCCCGATGCACTACGATCCCATGATCTGCAAACTGATCACCTGGGGAACCACGCGAAAAGAATCGATAGCCCGAATGCGCCGGGCATTGTATGAATACAAGATCACAGGTGTAAAAACCTCTATCAAGTTCCTTGAACGGATCATGGATGCTCCCGCATTTATCGAGGGAAAGTACAACACTCATTTCATTGAAGATAACCATCAGCGGTTATTTACCACTAAACATTGCGGTACGGAATGCGAAGATATGGCGCTCATCACCGCCTTCATCGATTACCTTGACAAACTATCCGGGGTCAGGGGGCAAAAAATTACCGAAGGACAGGGTTCCAGGTGGAAGGATTTTGGCCGCAAACGAAATGTCTCACATTTATAACCAGGCGCCATGGCATACGAAATAAGTACCGGGCATCGTACCGCGAAGATTGAACTCCTCAACAGGGTGGGCAACAAGGCACTTGTCAAAGTGGATGACCTGAAATATGATCTCGATATCGCCGAGGTTGAAAATGGTGTTTATTCCATCCTCTACAACGGGCATTCCTATAACATTGAGCTGATTGAAGGAGAAAACAGTAAAAAATTTATCGTAAACACTTTCGCCAAGACGTTCAATATTGAAGTGATCGACGCGGAGTCAAAATATATCAGCAACCGGAACCAGGGGATGGAGGTAGAGGGATCGAACCAGGTCGTGTCTCCCATGCCCGGAAAAATCGTGAAGATTCCGGTAAAAACAGGCGAAATCGTTGTTCCCGGACAGACGCTCATCGTGGTGGAGGCAATGAAAATGCAGAGCGAGTTCAAAGCCACCAGTGATAAAATTGTCCTTGAGATCCTTGTGAAAGAGGGAGACACGGTCGATTCGCACCAGGTGATGATCAAGCTGGAGAATATAAATAGCGAAATAGCGAAGTAGCGAAGTAGCGAAAATTTTAAATCATGCAAACCATAGAAGAACGTTTTCATTTTTTCGAAGATAAGAATCGCAAAGCTGAGTTAGGCGGAGGTGCAGAAAAGATCGCCAAAATTCATAAAAGCGGCAGGATGACTGCCCGCGAACGGATCACGACCCTGCTGGATGTGAACACCTTTGTGGAAATGGACAAATTAGTCATGCATCGTTGTCACGATTTCGGGATGGGCCACCTAAAGGTACCCGGTGACGGGATGGTGACGGGTTATGGAAAGATCGACGGCCGGCTAGTTTTCGTTTTTGCACAGGATTTTACTGTCTTTGGCGGTACCATGAGCCGGGCCAACGCAGATAAGGTTGTCAAGATCATGGATATGGCCATGCAAATGGGCGCCCCGCTCATCGGACTCAACGACTCGGGTGGCGCCCGTATTCAGGAAGGTGTTGAAAGTCTGGCAGGATATGCCGATATTTTTTACAGGAATGTCATGGCGTCGGGTGTAATACCTCAAATCTCAGCCATTATGGGTCCCTGTGCCGGGGGAGCAGTCTATTCTCCGGCCATGACCGATTTCATCTTCATGGTGAAGGAGTCGAGCTATATGTTCGTTACCGGTCCCGAAGTCATTAAAACGGTAACCCACGAGGAGGTGACAATGGAGGATCTGGGTGGCGCCATGTCGCATAATGTCAAGAGTGGTGTGGCACATTTCGCCGGGGAAAATGATGAACAGGTCGTATTGATGATCCGGGAACTAATGAGTTTCCTGCCGTCAAATAACATGGAGGATCCGCCCACCCAACCCTGTACCGACGATGTGATGCGGCAGGATGAGAAACTGCAGATGGTGGTTCCCGCCGACCCGAACAAGCCTTACGACATGAAGGATATCATCACCACGGTGGTCGACAACCATAATTTCTTCGAGGTGATGCCCTATTATGCCCAGAATATCCTTACCGGATTTGCCCGCCTCGGCGGAAAACCGGTAGGCATTGTCGCCAACCAGCCTGCATTCCTGGCCGGCGTGCTCGACATCAATTCTTCCATCAAGGCCGCGCGGTTTGTGAGGTTCTGCGATTGCTTCAACATACCAATCATCACTCTCGTTGATGTTCCGGGATTCCTTCCCGGCACAAACCAGGAGTTCGGAGGCATTATAAAGCACGGGGCCAAGCTCCTGTTTGCCTTTTCCGAAGCCACGGTCCCGAAGATCACGCTGATAACGCGGAAAGCCTATGGGGGCGCGTATGATGTGATGTCGAGCAAGCATATCGGGGCCGACGTGAACTATGCCTATCCTACGGCAGAGATCGCCGTGATGGGCCCGGAAGGCGCCGTGAATATCATTCACAAAGGCAAACTGAACGATGCCGAACGCACCGAAGCGGTTGACCATTATCGTGAAACCTTTGCCAATCCTTATAAAGCTGCGGAACTCGGATATGTTGACGAGATCATTCTTCCGCGCCAGACCCGGATGAAACTGATCCAGGCGCTCGAACTGACCAGTAACAAAAGTAAAACCAATCCGGCAAAAAAACACGGGAACATCCCCCTTTGAGCAATGAACAATGAAGAATGAGCAATGAACAATAGGCCGGTGACCAATCTTTATTGCTCATTCCTCATTCTTCATTCCTCATTGTTCATTGCCTTACTCGGGAGATCCATTCTCAATCCAGCAAAACAGCAGATGGATCTGGGGATCTGACAAACGATCCGCATCCTTCGGCATTTTTTCATAGCCCGGAATGTGCTGGATTGATCCCATGAAACTCTTCTTTTTACTGGCTGCTGCCGCATCTGCATAATCGGACAGGTTCAGATCGCCTTCCGGATCATTGCCTGAATGACAACCACTACGGGCACATGTGGCATCGAGGATGGGTTTGATATTTTGGGTGTAAGTGGGAGTGATCCCAGTGCAATCGTATTTAATTACGTGTTTGCACCCGGAGGTCATGATAAAGAGAACGATAACGGCAAGTGAAACAATTATTTTCATGCAGGGGAAGGTTAAAACGGATGACAAAGGTAATCTATTCAATTTGGATCTTTAATTCGTAACTTTGCTTCTGTAAGGAAACTTGAAACACGATGGCTTTTTACAGGTATTTTCTATTTTGCATGGGCATGGTTTTTCTGATCCCTGAAATTCACCTTGGGCAGGGAACACAATCACGACGGATGACGACTGTTTATGAAAATGCAGCCCGGGAACATGACTCCATTTTAGCAATGAAAGTCCCTGAGCTTGAGGTGGATGGAAAATATCCTTCACAGCAACTCCCTTTCGTGATGGATAACTCTCAAAATGAGTATTGGCCGGGTATCCATGATCAGTATATGTTTTACTCATGCCAGCAATATGCCGGTGTCGAGTACGTGTTTGCCTATGAAATAAACCGCTTGAGGAATCAGCCCGGCTATCCCTGGGAGGCCAGCTATCCGGCACATTACACCTGGAATTTCATGAACCAGGGAGAAAGATTTGTCGGTGTCAGTTTTCTGCAGAGTTTCGATGTCATCAAACAACAGGGACACATGACTTCCAGCGATTACGGCGCTGATACAGCAACCTCTGTTACGGGCTGGATCAACGGTTATGACAAGTATTACCATGGAATGTCAAACCATCTGAAACAGGTTTACGCGATCAAAGTCAACAGTACCGCCGGCATCAACACTTTAAGAAATTACCTGTACGACCATCTCGATGGTTCCCCTTCCGGTGGCATTGCCTGTTTTACAACCAGCAGCGGGACCTTTTATTATATGCATACAATTCCACCGGGAACACCGGAAGCCGGCAAAAATATTATTCTTGAATGGTTGTCCGATCCGGTACATGGGTTAACCGTGGTTGGTTATAATGATTCCATAAGATTCGATGTTAATCTCGATGGCCAGTACACCAACGACCTGGATATCACCGGCGATGGCTTCGTTGATGCCCGCGACTGGGAAATCGGGGCCTTTAAGATCGCAAATTCTTACGGAGGCTGGTGGTCCGATAATGGATTTGCCTATGCTTTATACCGGACATTTGCCCTGAACTACGACGAAGGCGGGATTTGGAACAACCGTGTCTATGTCGTGGAGGCTGATACTGCCTACCGGCCGCTTCTGACACTCAAAGTAAACCTGGATTACAATGCCCGCAGCAGGATCAGGATCCTGGCCGGTGTAAGCAATGATACCCTTGCTCAACTTCCGGGACATGTGATTGATTTCCCCATCTTTAATTTCCAGGGAGGTGACCATTCCATGCAAGGTTATGATTCAGTCCCTGAAGCAAGATCCATCGAATTAGGACTGGATGTCACCGCCCTGCTCAATTACATCCCGTCGGGACAGGCTGCACGGTATTTCCTGATGGTTGAAGAAAGAGATCCCGACCATATCGGCCAGGGAAAAATATCGAATGCATCTTTTATCAGTTATTCCGGTACCCCTGCTGAAATTCAGGTTAACGAGACGGACGTTGACATAACAGATAATAACACGACCATGGTTTCGACCGTTGCTGCTTTCGACAAGCCGGATGTCCGTATCGTGACAACCCACCTTCCACCCTATGATCCGGCACAACCGGTCCAGGTTCAACTCGAAGCCTCCGGAGGAAGAACTCCGTATGAATGGTCCTTTGTTGAAGAATATGTCACAAAGCCTTCAGGCACCCCTGAACCACTTATTACAGGTACTTCCATCCAGGTCCACCACGAAACCGAATCATTTGCACGCGTCGCTTTACCTTTCAGTTTTCCGTTTTTCGGAAAGAAATTTGATTCGATCTATGTGAATTATTATGGTTTTATCTGTTTTGAACCGCAGAACCTGCCAACACCCTACACGACCGATGAAACCGGCATGCTCCGGATGTTCCCCCTGATCGTGCCATCCTTTTCTCAACAATATGTTTACCAGTTCAATAAAAATGACGGGATCTGGTTTCAGGGGGATGCCTCTCATGCCATTATCCGGTGGAAGGTGTCAGTTTCCCCATACGTGACCAGTTCGACTGATGATTTTGCGGTTATCCTGTATCCGGATGGCCGGTTTGAATTTTGTTATGGTGTCATGGATAACCAGGGATTCACACATAAGTTTTACAAAGGTATCTCGAAAGGCGATGAACTGAATTACGATATTCAGACACAATGGAATGGCAATGAAATAGCTGGTAAGAGTCTTCTGTATGATCCTCCCGAGATCCCTGAAGGATTATCCCTGGATAAATCCGGCCTGTTATCGGTAGAAACGGCTGATTCTACCATCATTTACAGCCTTAAATTCCGTGTGACCGATGCCATGAAAATTTCAGATTCAAAGGTACTGATGTTCTCCAGCGGACTTGAAATCGTTCATGAACTTGTTTGCGGGGAGGATGACCGGCTGAAATCAGCCCAACAGGCATCGCTGAAGCTGACATTGACAAACAACCTCGCACAGCCATTACAAAACCTGGTTCTGAGAATCCGGTCATACGATTCACTCCTTTTGATCACGGATAGTTTATTTACGGTTCCCCTGATCAATCCCGGTCAAACGTTGTCGATCCCTTCAGCATTCGCATTCATACTGACTCACGCCCTGGAAGACGGTTTTCCCGTAATGATGACATTAGAAGCTCAATCAGCAACCGGATCCTGGAAAAAGGAGTTGCTTTTCCCGGTCGCGGCTCCTGAAATGAGCGTTGAACCGCCATTTGTAGAGGATGGATACAATAACAGGCTGGACCCTGGCGAGGTGGCAGATTTGTCGGTGAGTGTGAAAAATACAGGCAGCCTTGAAGCGCAAAATCTGCAACTAAAGCTTGTTTGCGCTGATCCGGGAATTACCATTCTCTCTGCTCCCCTGATCCCCATTGCTCTTTCACCGGTATTTTCAACAAAAGAGTTCCGCTTTCAACTCAGGGTTGACCGCGATGTTACACCAGGCAGTATGGTCGCGATGCAGGTTTTTCTGAACGATTCATCCGGCGTACTTCAGGTAATTGATTTCTCGCTTACTGTTGGTTCCATTCCCGTTGCCGTGCTGAACCTTTCGGCTTCAAAAGCCTCCATGCTGGCGATGGTCAGGGCGCTCGACAGCCTGCAGGTCAGTTTTGATACGATCAATGAATTGCCTGTGGATCATAACCGGTATGCCAGCCTTTTCCTGATCCTGGGTACAGCAATTTCCGGTTCACATCCACTCACCGATTCCGAAGGTTCATCGCTGGCTGCATACCTGTATAATGGTGGAAATCTGTACCTTGAGAGTTATTATTTCTGGTATTATAATGCAAAGACATCGGTTCATCCATTGTTGAAATATACCAGTAAAAAAATTCCGGCTTATTATTATCCCGATGTTACAGGGATCTCTGGGACCTTTACCGATTCGATGTCTTATATTTATACGGCGCCTATGAGCTATGCGGTCTTTAACATTGAACCTGTGTCACCCGCGTATTCCACCATGATCAATACCGCCAGCCCTTCAAAAAATCTTGAGATCGTGTATGATGGCACCGATTATAAAACCATCGGGACCATGCTCGATTTCAGTGCGCTTTACGCAGGATCACCGCCTTCGACCCAAACCACGCTGATGCAGCGTTATCTTGAATTTTTCGACCTGAACCTTACCGGCCCGTACCCGCTATTTCATACCACGACGACAACCGTATGCCAGGGCCAGAGCGTAATGTTCACCGACGATTCCTTTGACAACATCACCTCCAGGAGCTGGGAATTCGAGGGGGGTGAACCGGCGACAAGTACCGATAGCACCCCGGAGGTCAGATACAACACGACCGGGAAGTATGATGTAAAGCTCACAGTTTCTGACGGGGTCCATTCACAAACGATTTTGAAACAACAGTATATCCAGGTAGGTCAGTGCTCCGGAACCGGTGAAAACGCGGCAGCCGGCGCACTGTTCAGGATCTTCCCGAATCCGGCGACCAGTCTGGTTACGATCGAAGTAACACAGGGTATCAGAGGGTACTGTAAACTAACCCTGTTTGATCTGACCGGCAGCAGGATAAGGGAATTTCAACAGATCATTCCTGCAGGAAACCGTGTCGGCATGGATCTTTCCGGCATGGAGAAAGGTATCTATTTTTTAAGGGTACAAATTGGTGAAAAGAATTCAACCCTGAAAGTGATCAGAAATTGACCCTTTTACATAAACAGATTCAAATTCTTGAAATAAATCAACATTGAATACAAGGAATGAATTCCTCAATCTCAAAATTATTATATACTTAATCGGGAAAGCGGTAAAAGGTAATACAAGTTTGTTATAAAATTTTCACGGTATTGTTGTTTTTATAGTATAGTTGGCGGTAATTGTAAAAATGGACAAACCTTAAACGATTGACTATGGAACTTAAAGACTTTATTAAGCGGACACTGATAGATATTGTAAGTGGTGTAGAAGAAGCCAACAACGAAAAGAATCGGTTTCGATTGACAAGCCAAGTGCATCACGGTACAGGAGAGTCTGGACAAAAAGTTGAGTTTGACGTTTCCGTGATTGTAAACGAATCCTCTGACAGCGATATAAAAGGGGGAATAAAAGTGGCACTGGTGAATTTTGGTGGTGGAGTTAAAGAATCGGAGTCAAATCAAAATATTCAAAAGATTAAATTTGAAGTTTTCATTACTGAAAAATAAACGAATCCGATGATAGTGACCTTGAATAACATTGGAATATTTCTCTTTTTTGTATTATTATGATTGATTACTTTTTTTACTTTAGGTACTTGTATGATAAAAAGGCTTTTCGTTGCAGGTTTGATAACGACTGACTTTTTTGAAATGAGACGATTTATTAAAGGAATGAAAAACTGATGATTAAGAACAACTACCGCCAACACAGGCTCATACGCCATAAGGGTTTCAGAGCAATTTGCAAGTTCAGTTCCCGCTGGCAAAGTTCGTAACGGGTGATAAGGACGTAGCCACGCAATCCCTTACGGCGCATAGCCTCGTCCGTTCGTATCAATTGAGATTAAATGGGATAACTGAAGGAACTGATATAAGCTGTTTACAATGCAGAATCGAATGTTCATGACTGAATTAAACATTCCCTACCTTTGAAATTTATTTTATCAGCAAGAATCAATGGCACCATTGAAGCTACAGATCGAGACATTATCCCGGTCTTTTTTTGAAGAGGTCGTGGCGATCCGCCGGCATTTTCACCGGAATCCAGAATTATCCCGCGAAGAATTCCGCACGGCGGAATTTATTTGCAGTAAACTGGATGAATACGGTATTCCTTATCAGAACGGTGTTGCTGAAACCGGTGTTGTCGGCCTGATCGAAGGCAGAAATGCATCCGCCTGCTGCATCGCCCTCCGGGCCGATTTGGATGCCCTGCCGATCCGGGAGGAAAATGATGTACCTTATAAATCGCTGGTTCCCGGAAAGATGCATGCATGCGGGCATGATGTGCATATGGCCTGCCTGCTGGGCGCCGCGAAGATCCTGAACACTTTGAAAAATGAGTTTGAAGGTACAGTGAAATTGCTGTTCCAGCCGTCGGAAGAAACCTATCCCGGTGGCGCGATCCGTATGATCCAGGAAGGTGTATTGGAAAATCCGAAACCCGCTTATGTCATTGCCCAGCATGTGATCAATTCCCTGGATGCAGGCGATGTAGGCATGAAACCCGGTGCTTACATGGCTTCCACCGACGAGATTTTCATCACGGTCAGGGGAAAGGGCGGTCATGCCGCAACACCAAACCAGGTGACCGACCCGGTACTGATCGCATCGCATATAGTCGTGGCACTTCAACAGATTGTCAGCCGCAATGCAGACCCTATGGTTGCTACGGTGGTTTCATTCGGTAGAATATCGGGTGACGGACGTACGAACATCATTCCGGATGAGGTGTTCCTTGAAGGTACCATGCGGACCTATAACGAAACGTGGCGGAAGGAAGTTCACCGGCGGATTGAGCAAATTGCCACGGGCATGGCAACAGGGATGGGGGCTGCCTGCGAAGTAAGGATTTCACACGGGTATCCGTATCTGTACAACGACCCCTCCCTGACTGAAAAACTTTCTGTACTGGCATCAGAATATTTGGGGGCGGAACACGTTAAGGAACTGGAACAAAGAATGACAGCCGAAGATTTCGCCTATTTTGCCCGCGAGGTTCCTTCATGCCTGTTCAGACTTGGCACTTCGAATGAAGGAAAAGACATCCGGTCGAACCTGCACACCCCTACCTTCGATGTGGACGAACGCAGCCTTGAGACCGGGATGGGGATTATGGCCTGGGTTGCAATTGAGCTTCTTAGGGAGTTGACAGTTGACAGTTGACAATTGACAATTGACAATTGACAATGAAAAGTGAAAGACGAACAATGAACAATGAACAATGAACAATAATGGGTGAACTATGAGTTGGGTAAAGATTAAAGGTTTGAATTGTCAATTGTCAATTTCTATTGTTCATTGTTCATTCCTCATTGCTCATTTGCGCTTGCCGCTTGTGTTTTTATTCCTTCCGGTTTTCATGCTGGCGCAGGATCTGAAGCCTGTTGCGCCTCCGCTTCTGCCATTTCAAACGGATGCGCCAAAACCGGGAAATGAAGAACAGCTTGCATTGCAGTTCTATCAGAACCAGGATTATACGAAGGCCTCGGAATTATTTGAACAACTTTATGAAAATAAACCTTCCCAGTATTATTATCAGTACCTGTTGATGTCATGGGTTGAAACAAAGGAATATGGCAAAGCCGAGCGGCTGATCAAAAAATGTCAGCGGGCGGAACCGGATGCTCCGCGGTACATGGTTGATCTGGGTTATATTAATTTCCGCTCCGGGAATCCGGAGAAAGCAAAAAAACTGTACGATGATGCCCTTAAAAAACTGGGGCCGAATCAGCAACAGGTCTTTGAACTTGCCAATGCCTTTATGACCCGCGGAGAGAACGATTATGCCATCCGTACTTATCAGAAAGGGCGCCAGATCATGAACAACTCCTATCCTTTTGGATTCGAACTTGCAAGCGTTTATGAACGAATGGGCGATTTCGAAAATGCAACCGAAGAGTACCTGAACATGCTGGATGTGAATAAGTCATACATGAATACCGTGCAGGACAGGATCCAGATGACATTATCATTCGATGTAAACAACGAGAAAAACGAAATTCTGCGGAAAACACTCCTTTCAAGAGCGCAGAAAAGTCCTGATAACACGAATTACGCCGAACTTTTGTGGTGGTATTCCATTCAGCAGAAGGACTTCGACCTCGCATTCCTGCAGGCCAGGGCCCTTGACCGCCGGTTCAAAGAGAACGGCGATAAACTGGTTTCGCTGGCCAGCCTGGCATTGTCGAACGAAAAATACGGTGTGGCCATCGATTGCTATCAATACCTTGTTTTAAAAGGCCCCGGAACTCCATACTACAACCTGGGAAGGCGTGAACTGGCCAATACACGATATTTAAAGACCATTTCTGAACCGGCGCCACCTAAAAAGCAACTGGAGATCCTGGAAAAGGAGTTCACCGACGAATTGGCCAGTCTTGGGAATGATCCTGAAAATATTACGGTCATTAAAAACCTGGCACATATCAAAGCTTTTTACCTGGGAAAAACGAAAGAGTCCATCGATCTGCTGAATAAAGCCATCGGGATGGCCGGCGTTACCGAAGCCGAACGGGCTAAATGTAAGATCGAACTAGCGGATATCCTGCTGTTTACAGATGAAGTTTGGGAGGCGACACTTCTTTACCAACAGGCTTATCAGGATTTTAAATACGACGTGTTGGGTCAGGAAGCTAAGTTTAAAAATGCCAGGCTTTCATTTTATATCGGTGAATTCGGTTGGGCGAAAGCACAGGCGGATATCCTCAAAGCGGCCACTTCCAAGTTCATCTCAAACGATGCCATCGCCTTGTCGCTTCTGATCAGTGAAAACTATGATCCCGACAGCAATACCTTTGGCCTTGGAATGTATGCACGTGCCGATCTGCTTGATTACCGCAATGAGGAGGAACTGGCGCTTCAAACGCTCGATTCCATTCCCCGCATGTTTGGCTACCACCCGATATTGCAATATGTCATGTACAAAAAGGCTGAAATATTCCGGAAACAAGGACGGTACAGAGAATCCGACAGCCTTTTTCAACAACTTGTAAAGGAGTATCCCGATGAGGTCCTGGCCGATGAAGCCCTGATGCAGGCAGCCGGCCTGAATGAAAAACAACTGAATAACAGTGAAAAGGCCATGTCGCTCTACCAGGAAATGCTGGATAATTACCCTGGAAGTATATTCATACCGGATGCCAGGAAAAATTTCCGCGTGCTGCGGGGCGATAAATAATCACCCATGATCCATCCCAAAAAAAGTCTTGGCCAGCATTTTCTTCAGGATGAAAACATTGCAAAAAAAATTGTCAGCTACCTGAATCCGGAGTATCCAGTCGTTTTGGAAATTGGCCCGGGAATGGGGATCCTTTCAAAATACCTGTTGGAACACATAGATTCATTTCAATTGGATGGAAGAGACGCATCGCAATGCGTCTCAACCTTTGACCCCTGGTTTATGGAGGTAGACCGTGAAGCGGTTGAATACCTGAAGGTCGCATTCCCCGGAATATCCCCGCGATTGATCACCGGGGATTTCCTGAAATATGACCTGGCGGGATTTCCGCCGGTGCACGTGACCATACCATTGCCAAAATTCACCGTCATCGGAAATTTCCCCTTCAATATTTCATCCCAGATCCTCTTTAAGGTCCTTGCGAACCGTGACCGGATCCCTGAAGTGGTCGGGATGTTCCAGAAGGAGGTGGCCGAACGTATTGCATCACCTCCGGGGAATAAAACCTATGGGATCATCAGTGTTTTGCTACAGGCTTTTTACGATATAGAATACCTCTTTACGGTGAATGAAACGGTCTTTTATCCTCCGCCCAAAGTCAAATCGGCAGTGATCCGGCTGCGAAGGAATAAAACTGAAAAACTTGAGTGCGATGAGGCATTGTTTACGAAATTGGTGAAAACCGCCTTCAATCAACGCCGGAAGACCCTGAGAAATTCCATTCGTTCATTACTTCCTGCCACGATCAACGTTTCAGAGTCCACCACCCCGTCAGGGTCCGCCACCCCGTCAGGGTCCCCCACCCTGACGGGGTATCTTGACCTTCGCGCCGAACGTCTTTCAGTAGAAGATTTCATCAGGCTTGCCTCAGAAATTTCTACCTTTGCATAAATTCTGATCTCCGGATGAAAAAAGACCTGTCCCCTAAAAAACAACCCCCTCCGGGTAAAAATATTTCCATTAAAAAACCGGGACTTGCAAAAAAAGAAAATATAATTCCAAAGGTTTCAAATAAGGCCAACCGTTATTTTATTTTATCATTTTTTATTTATGCATTAATACTTTATGGCAATACGATCTTTAACAAATATGCCGTTGATGATAACCTTGTGACCAACAATAAGGTTGTTCAGCAGGGGATTAAAGCAATACCGCAAATTTTTTCCACGAGATATTTTACACAGGAGGGTAACATTGGCTCGAGCTCGACCGATTACAGACCAATCGTAAAGGCGACCTTTGCCATTGAATATCAGTTGTGGGGCGACAAACCAGGCAGAAGCCATGCCATTAATATTTTACTTTACTGGGCCTTATCGGTCCTCCTGTTTTTCATCCTCACAAAAATTTTCTCCAACTATAATATTTTATTCCCTTTTCTTATTACCCTTCTTTTCATGGCCCACCCGGTGCATACGGAGGTCGTTGCCAGCCTGAAGAACCGTGATGAATTACTTGCTTTTATCTGCGGATTGGGAAGTCTCTGGTTCATGCTCCGATATGCTGAAAATCTTAAAATCCGTTATGCCTTCTTTGCTTTTCTGATATTCTTTACCGGTTATCTGTGCAAATCATCGATCTTCCCGTTCCTGGTCCTGATCCCCCTGGTACTGCATTTCTTCACTCGTCTTAAGACCAGGAAAATCGTCCTGATATTTTTCACAACGCTGGCAGTCATACTGATTGCCTATCTGACCCCGCACCTTTTTCTGCCGCCCCTTCAACGCCTTAATTCCCTGATTGAAAATCCTCTTTATTTTGAAAAAAATATCTGGGTACGCCTTGGAACGGGCTTTGTTTCTTTACTATTCTATGTGAAAATGCTGGTGTACCCGTATCCATTGCTTTATTATTATGGGTACAATATGATCCCGGTTACAACTCTGGCAAATTTCTGGGCATTGTTCTCCCTGTTGATCTACTCGGGATTGTTTATCTATGCTTTGAAGAAATTCAGGGAAAAATATTTTCTTTCCTTTGCTGCCTTGTGGTACCTGATTGCCATCGGCATGTACTCCAATGTAATATTTCCGGTGGTCGGGATCGTTGCTGAACGCTTTGTTTTCAATGCCTCCCTGGGATTTTGCCTCGCCATCGTATTTTTTATTTTTAAATTGTTCAAAACGGATCCCAAAAGCCTGACCATCGAGTTGGATTCGCGGTTGAAAATCCTTGCCGTCCTGTTGCTCCTGTTGATCCCTTATACCGTGATGTCGGTTTCGCGCAACCGTGATTGGCGTAATTTGTTCAGTTTATATCGTAACGATATCAAGTCATTGAACAATTCTGCCAAAGCAAATATCGACTATGGCGGTTACCTCATGGGTACCGTGTACCAGGATCAGAATTTCCTGAGAACTGGAAATGTCAATGAACTTAAGTACCAGGTCATCGTTTCTCATTTCCGTCGTTCGTTGAAACTATATCCGGAAAATTATCTTACCACCAATGACCTGGGAACAGTCTACCTGTTCATGGGTAAAAATTACGATTCGGCCATTTATTTCCTGAGAAAAGCTATTGCCATCGATTCCTCGCTCCAGCCTGCCTGGGTGAACCTTGGAATGGCCTACCGCGAGTTGAAACAGTTTCCGAAAGCCATTGAATGCTATGAACATATCCTGAAAGTGAACCCGAACCAGATCAAGGCAGTCTTCGCCCTGGCAAATGTTTACAATGATCTGGGAGAATTCGACCGCGCGGTTAAGATGAATGAGGATGTGATGAAGGCTTATCCCAACCATGAAATGCCCTATATCAATATCGGCAATTATTACATGCTCAGAAAGGATACGGCAACAGCCGTGAATTACTGGGAAAAAGCAGCAGCCCTCAACCCGAGTTTTGAACTTTGCGTCCAGTTAAACTCGCTGTACCTGATAAAAGGTGACAACGAAAAGGCCGCCTATTATTACCGGCTCGGAGAACAAATAGCAAAACAAAACCAATAGATTTTTTTTTTGCTTAAATAACCTCAACCGACTCCCCTTCTCCTTCAAGGAGAAGGGGTGCAGGGGATGAGGTCATTATAAATTAAAATTTAGCAGTCAACTTCAGATTGAACGTCCTTGGTGTAAGGTAATTGGGTACGGCGTATTCCTTGCCATTGATATCCGTGATCCAGAGATAAGAAATCGTATTGCTGATCTGCAGCAGGTTAAAAATATCCAGCGAAATCCACATGGAATCGAATACCCGGAGCGGATTTTTTTTCGTGAATGATGTCTGTTGGCCGATGAGCTGCTTCGACAACCCGATGTCGACACGGCGGTACGGGGGGATCCGAAGTGTCTGATCGCTTCGTGGCGAATCGGGTGGCCCGAAGGGCAGACCGGTTCCGTAGATCAGGGTCAGGTTCATTTTCCACGTCGGGAAATTGGGAATGTAATCCTGGAAGAAGATCGCCAGGTTCATCCGCTGGTCGGTTGGCCGCGGAATCCAGGATCCCTGGAAATATTCTTCAGTTTTAAGAAACGACAGGCTGGCCCATGATTCGGCTCCTTTTACAAATTCGCCGTTTACACGAAAATCGATCCCGGCAGCATATCCATGGGCATCGTTGTTGCCATAATACCTGATCTTCATATTATCAACCTCGTAAGGGATCAGGTTCTGAATGTTCTTGTAATAAGCCTCCGTGACAAACTTGAACGGACGCCCCCAGGCTTTGAAATAGTAATCGCTTCCGGCTACTATCTGAACAGATGTCTGCGCTTTCAGCCCCGGAACGATGTTTCCCTGCAGATCTGCCATTTCCCGGAATGTCGGCGGCTGGGAATAATACCCGGCCGAGATCCTGAAAACGGTTTCATTCTTCCAATGCGGCTTAAAAGACAGGTTCACCCTGGGGTTCAGCAATAGCTGCCCGTTAAAATCATAATAGATCCCACGGATTCCTGCCGTCAGCGAGATATCATTCGATTGATTTTTAAAAGTCCATGTATCCTGGATAAAAGCCGAAATGCGGTTGGTGCTGACCGTGCTGTTGCTCCGGATTACATTGTACAGAACAAGGTCTCCCTTCGGCGGATCTTGTGCCCCCAATGAATCAGGCGGGCGGGGAATAGAATACCCGGCTGAATCCTGTAATTCCCATTCGTTGATCGTATAATTGAAGTACTCGTGCTGGTATTTGACTCCCCAGGTCATATTGCTGCCGGCTTTATCCCAAAAGCCGCGGTGTTCCATGTTGAAAACCGTGCCGTCCAGGTAATTCCGGGCATGTTGCAGGTATGCTCCTACACCCATGATCTCGGTGATCTGGCCCTGTCCGCTTCCCTGGAAGACTTCGAGTTTTCCAAGCCAGTATTCACCTGAAATATCATAGGTTTCCGCCTCATAGGTCTGGAATGCTGAAGAGATCAGCTTCAAACGGATATCCGGTGAAGGTTTATAGGTAAGTGTAACGGCAGTGAGCCAGTTCTGGTAACCGTCTGATTCGCGACCGTCGAAATAGATCTTTATTTTGTATGCCTCATCAAGTGTCCCGAAACTGGTTTCACGGGTTTCAGGGATCAGTTTGTAAACGTTGTCGATAAAGGTCCCGAAAATTGAAATTTCCCACTTCCTGCTGACCTCATAATTAAGCATTCCCTGGACATCAAAGAACCGGGGCTTGTAGTTCCCCTTGGTATCAAGACCCTTGAGGAGATAGGTGTTGGTTTTGTAACGAACCCCCAGCAGATACGAAACACGTTTTGAGATTGTCCCCTCCACATGCGCTGAAGCGCCAAGAAGGCTGACATCGAAGGATCCGGCAAATTCAGCAGGCTTTTTATATTTGATATCAAGCACGGATGACATCTTATCTCCATATTTGGCATCAAAACCACCGGAGGAAAATAATATTCCAGAAACAAGGTCAGGATTAAGAAAACTCTGTCCCTCCTGTTGTCCTGACCTGACGAGGAAGGGACGGTAAATTTCGATGTCATTTACAAATACCAGGTTTTCATCGAAGTTACCGCCACGTACTGAATACTGCGAACTCAGTTCGTTGCGCGACGACACGCCGGGCATGGTTTTGATCAGATCCTCTATGCTGGCGTTGATGGTGGGAATGAAGTTAAGTACTTTTGGATCAAGCCGGCTGAAGGTGCTGGTGCGGAGCTGCTGTTCTTTGACTTCAATGGATTCGAGTTGGGTAGAAATCTGCTGCATGGTGTGATCAAGCTTTTTATGCTCATTGTCACGCACACTTACTTTTATCGAATCCGTTTCATAACCGATATATGAAAACAGGATCACTACCTCCTTGCTGGCAGGTATCGACAATTCAAACCGGCCGTCCCTGCCGGTGGTCTCACCTGCCGTGGTTCCCTTTACCGCTATGTTGACAAACTGCAGCGGCTGGTTATCACTTCCGGTAACTATCCCGGAAACAGTCCCCTGCTGGGCAAAGGAGCCGGGTACAGAAAAAAATATTAACAGGATGGCTAAGGGAACTATTTTTTTCAAGATCAGTTGTTATTTCAGTCGTTCCTCCTGCGATTTGAACTTTCCATCCTTCCAGGCTTTTATAAATTTAGCCCAGGCAAAAGGGTTGAAAATATTGTATGGCTGAACCTGCCCGAAGTAATACAACTTGCTTGTCTGGTTGTCGATATAATTCCGGTAGTTCATAGCGGCATCCATGGGGTAATCTTCGGCCATCATGCGGATATCGGCAGCCAGCAGGTTTTTCCGTGCAATTTCCAGGTCATCGTCCGGAATTTTCGTTTCGATGAATGCCCGTTTGAAATCTTCGAGAGTCGGCCAGGGGAATATATATGCCGCGGCCAGTGTAAGAGTATCGGAGGTCATCAACTGAATCAGCGAATATTTTTGTTTGGTGATGGTGTCGGGAATAATAAAGGTGGCCGGTTTAAAACCGAGGGCTGTAAATACAACGGTGTCTTTTTTATGCGCAACAAAAGAGAAATATCCGTTAACATCGCTGGTGGTTCCGCGATGACTGATAATATCGAGGATTTTCGTGTAGGGTACCGGGTTAAGGCTGTCGGCTGTGATGGTGATCCCCGAAAATTGAACCAACCTGCTGTTGGCATCCTGATCCTGAGCCTGTAACGAATTGCCGGAAAGCTGGATGATCAGCAGGGTGAACATAATGTACAGGCTCTTTTTCATTCGGGGTCAATTATTGGTAAAGATATTTTAAATAGCGGTCGGGTCAGCATTTCAGCGAATAGAATTAACCGGGGTATAACGTAAAACCGGCCGGTTTATTTCTTTAAAAAGAAGGCAAAAAAAATGCTGCTACAGCGTAACAGCATTTTTACCCATGAAAAAATAATTACCTGGCGAGGTATCCTTTTTCCCGTGCCTCTTTGATGCATGCATAAACGCCTTTTTTGTTCATGTGGCGCAATCCTTCGGCAGATATTTTCAGTTTGATTTCCCTGTTTTCTTCCTCAACAAAAAATGTTTTTGTCTGGATGTTCGGGCTGAACCAACGTTTTGATTTTTTATTGGAATGAGAGACTTTATGCCCCTTGATTGCAATCTTTCCGGTGATTTCACAAATCCTTGCCATGGCGGTTCTGATTAAAAAGGTATTTCAAAATGGAGTGCAAAGATAGACTTTATATTTAAAACCACCAAGAATCTGTCGAAAAAACTCAAACCCACAAAACTTCAATATATTACCCGGGTCCGTTCCTGAAAGTTAATTCCTTATCACTTTGGCGGTACAAACAGTATTGTTGTTATACACCAGCCGTATAACATACATCCCCTTTTGCCATTTTGAAACATCCACCGCGATCTCCTTCTCATCGAAAAGAATCCGTCTGGATAGGATTTTTTCCCCGAATAAATTATAAACCTCCAGGTCAACGCTGCTCCATCGTGCCCGATAGGTAATGATATTGAAAAGGGTTGATTTCTCTGTAGTTTTCAGTTGGGTGGGTAGGATTATATGCATCATGTGGCTGACCGGAGTTGGATAAACCGTCATTTCACTAACTTGAGAAAAATGGTCACCGATACCTCCTGTCTGCTCGACACATCCTAAACGAGATTCCAGTAATGCATTCGAAATAACAGGATGTAGTTCAACAACAGAACCTCCGGTATTAGATGTAACCGGAACCGTTACGAAGTTTGCGGTGCACGTATCTGAAAAATCCCAGCCGGGCAAAACACAATCAACACTATTTCCAAGTGAATCGGATTTAATAATTCCGGTTTGCGGTTCAAACTGTCCGGCAAGGATGACACCAATCAGAGGCCCGTTGCCTACTGTAAGAAACCCGTGATCACCGGATTCAATCATATCTACTACATCAAGAAATATACCTTTTGACCAAATCACATTTCCTGTCGAATCTATTTTCAGCATTTCCCCAAAGGGACCAGGGGTTACCATAGCAAAACAACCATCTGACAGGGTTTGTAAGGTAGGCTTTGGAATATTCGGATTTCCATAATAAATTAGGGACCCTGCGTAGTATTTCCTGCACCATAAAATATTTCCCATGAAGTCGGTTTTAACAATTACTGTCCCGGTTTCAGGTACGTTTACATAGCATAGAAATCCTGATTTTAAAACAATTACATCATACCCGGATGAGACAGCAGTCCAGAATAGTTCCAGTTTTTTAGACCAGGAAACAACGCCTGAAGAATTTAGTTTGATAAGTGTAGCTACCTCATTTGAAGCAACATTCATACTACTGCCAATTATAACACTTCCGCTGTCTGGCGTCTGCCTGATTGAATATGCCTGGTTGGAAAAAGAACCGATTACCAGTCGGTTTGTCCATTGGAGATTTCCCATGGAGTCAAGTTTGATAATGGTCATTTTAGAGGAAGAAGCCATGGGTGTCTCAGAACTGTATCCTGCAATGAGGTATCCCCTGTCATAGTTTTGACATACTGAAAAAGCATAATCCTGAACGTCAAGGTCAATTGATTTTGACCACAAGGTATCTCCGCTTTCAGTGATTTTTACACAAACGATATTATCTCCATTCATATTCCCTATTGCAAAAAAGCAAGAGTCATGGGTTGGAATAATTCTGGTTAGCATTGTAAAATTACCGGGAAAACTCAAACGTTTGGCCCAAACAATATTTCCGGCAGAATTCATTTTAAAGACAAGACCCTGGTTGTCCCGCTCTCCGGCAACCAGGTAATTGGAGTCAAATGTTTTGACGATCGCGTACCCCAACGCCGAACTGTTGGGATACCAGAAAACACTCGTAAATGTTGGTTGTTGAGCAATCAGGGCAAAATTGAACAATAGGAGAATAAAAATTAAAACCAGGCCCATAGATTTTGTTTTCATAAGTCTGTCAGTTAATAACCTTACTTCCTGATCATTTTTGCGGTACAAACCGTACAATTATTATAAACCATCCGTATTACATACATACCTGCCGGCCAACCCGACACATCAATCACGATCTCTTTTTCAGCGAAAGAAACCGGTTTTGAAAACACTTTCCTGCCAAAAAGATCGTACGCCTCCAAATCAACACTGTTCCATCGTACCCGAAAGGTGGTGATATTGAAAAGAGTTGATTTCTGGGTGGTTTTCAGTTGATTGGGCATTATAACATGAACGACATCACTTGCAGGATTGGGATAAACCAACATTTCCGTACGTTCTGCCGGCTCAGTATGTTCATCAGTGCCCACCAATATGCACCCCAGCGGGATCGTATCCGACGGGATAGGGTGCGGGCACAGGCTGTCATAAACAAACGGCTGGTTGTAAATAGTGTCGTAATTGAGATTGGAATTGAGTTTATAGGCATGGGTATGCCACGTACCAATGCCGTCTTTAAAACCTCCGACCAGAAGTAGTTTGTTGTCATATGTAGTTACGGCATCACCGAACATGTATGAATTTATCAAAATTGGTTTATCTATCAGGATTTCGCCGTTACGATTGCACTTGACAACACCGACAGTTCCATCTTGCGCCGGCGTAAGCGTATCGGTCCAGGCATAACTAATCGCGATGGTAGAATCGGCGAACCAGTTGATGGTAGCACTTGAACCCATTTTAGATAAAGGAAATATATCGCTGTAACTGAGCTCATTTCCATTGGAATCTGTTTTAATCAAACAAGGTTTATCGCCCGGACTGGAACCACCAATGACAATATGCCGGCTGGCAGTATAAATAGTCCCTTGGTTATCCGGAACTGAAAAGTAAGACATGCCA
>Ga0172368_10002805_pt1 | contig 21806 bp, 31 predicted proteins | sample Lak11m_FD_114540 | JGI IMG/M metagenome (GOLD analysis project Ga0172368, IMG submission 114540) | Freshwater microbial communities from Kabuno Bay, South-Kivu, Congo - kab_022012_11m | ecosystem: Environmental > Aquatic > Freshwater > Lake | place: Democratic Republic of the Congo: South-Kivu...
AATGGTGTTAATTGCTAGCGCGCCTGGCGCCCCCAAAGCTTTTTGGTTACTTTTTGGCTACAAAAAGTAACGCCCGCCGCCCGCGCTCCGCTAAAGCTACGCGGGGCAAGCAGGCGAACTGTGAATTAAGTAGGTAGATGATTTAAACACGGGCAAGGGGTCCCTCGATGCCACTTCGGGATGACAGATTAGAAGGGAAAACAAAAACCATGGCGTTTTAGTTTGCCATGGTTTTAATAACTAGCAAAAATAATTCCTTAAAACCCTTCGTAATCGCGCATTACTAATTGGGCTTCGACTTGCTTGGCAATTTCAATCACCACCGACACCACGATTAACAGTGACGTACCGCCAATCACTAAAGTTTGCAAGCCGGTTAGGTAGCGGACAGATAACGGCAAAATGGCGATTACCCCCAAGAACAACGCGCCACCTAGAATGATTCGACTCACCACGGCGCTTAAGTAAGCGGCAGTGTGGCTGCCGGGGCGAATGCCGGGTACAAACCCGCCCTGCTTTTGCAGGTTTTCGGCAATCTGCTGTGGATGGAAAATAACAAAGGTGTAAAAGAAAGTGAACGCCACCACTAACAAGAAATAAAGTATGCCATAGACCAACTGGTTGTTAAGTATGTCCACAACGGTTTTAGCGGCATTAGCCAACCAAGGTGACTGCGCGCGAATAAAGAACTGCGCCAAAGTCATGGGGAACAGGATAATGGAAATAGCAAAGATAATCGGGATCACGCCACCCATGTTAACGCGTAACGGTAAGTGGGTAGAGGTGCCACCATAAACGTGATTACCGCGCACTTGGCGGGCGTAAGAAACCGGAATATTCCGCTGCCCTTCGGTAAGTATTACCACGGCCACAATCGTTACTAAAGCAATCGCGCCAAACACGATCATGTTGAAAATTTGCGTTGAATCAAAAACCGACAGGGTGCGCCCAACTACTGTTGGTAAACTGGAAATAATGCCGGCAAAGATAAGGATAGAAACACCATTGCCAACTTTGCGTTCGGTCATTAATTCACCAATCCACATTAAGAACAAGGTACCGGCAGTCACCGTAATTAAAATCGTGGCAATTTGAAAGCCAGACAGCGCGCCAATTACGCCTTGGCCGGATTGTCGTAACAGTTGGATCATCCCCCAACCTTGCAGCAAGGCCAATGGCACCGCCAAAAATCGCGTCGCCCGATTAATTTTTTGTTGCCCGGATTCGCCTTCCTTTTGCATTCGTTCCAACGACGGAATAATCATTACCAATAGTTGAACGATAATCGAAGCAGTAATGTACGGGGCTACCCCCATAGCCACCACCGAAAAGTTTTCCATGCTGCCACCGGAAAAGACGTTAATCAATCCTAAAAATTGATTACTAGCAAAAAGCCGCCGGAGTGCTTCTACGTCAACGCCCGGCACTGGAATATGTGCCGCAAACCGAAACACCACCAACATCCCTAAAACAGCTAAAATGTTGTTTCTAACCTCACGTAGTTTCCACACCCGAGCCAATTTTTCGATAAATGTCATAAAGGAGGTAGTGGTGATTGGTGGTAGTAGTTACGCTTTAACAGATCCACCAGCCGCTTCGATTTGTTCTTTAGCGCTGGTTGAAACACTGCAACCACGTATATTTAACTTTCGACTGAGCGCGCCTTGGCCTAAGATTTTTGCGGTAACTGCGGTGCGATTAATCAAACCGGCTTTAACGAGCGCGGCTGGAGTTACTTCGGCACCATCGGCAAACATAGCTTGGAGTGAGGCAATATTAACCACCGCTGCTTTTGGATACGGTGATTTAAAACCACGCAATTTTGGCACGGTTTGCAAGCGCGCTTTCAAGCCCTTTAGCTTGAGCCCCTTACGGCTACCAGAACGGGCCCGTTGGCCTTTTAGACCACGAGTACTGTAGCTACCATGTCCAGACGCATTACCACGACCAACCCGCTTTTTGCTGCGAGCCGATCCGGCGGCTGGTTTGAGTTGTCCTAAATGAAGTGCCATATGCAATTATTACGCGGTAGTGTGCGCACCAGATCGGCCACCTCGGCCGGATCGACCGGTCTTTTTTGGGCCAGCTAGTGACGCAGCGTGAGTAGTAGCAGCAGAAGAAATTTTACCATTGCGGCGACCCCATTGTTCCAATTCACGCAAAGCAACCATGGTGGCCTGCACGTTCGATACTTTATTACCGCCGCCAACCATTTTGGCTACAATGTTTGGGATCCCAGATAGTTCCAGCACGGTGCGAACCGCTCCACCGGCGATAATACCTCGACCGGCCACGGCTGGCTTAAGCAACACGATACTAGCTTTAAACTTGGATCGTAATTCAAAAGGAATAGTCTGGCGAACAATCGGCACGGTTACTAATTGCTTCTTAGCCTTGGTTACCGCCTTGTTCATGGCGGCGGTCACATCTTGGCCTTTGCCCATGCCAATACCAACTTGCCCCTGACGATTGCCAACGGCGATCGTGGCGCGGAACCGCATGCGTTTACCACCCTTAACCACGCGAGTAACCCGAGCTAAGTCGACAGTTTTTTGTTCAAACTCATCTTGTTCTTCGTTATTGTCGCGACCACGGCCACCGCGACGGAAACCGCCACGACGTTGTTGATTGCCGCCGCCACGGCCACCGCGACGAGCGCCGCGATCACCCGCACCGCCACCGGCCGTTGACGCATCGGTTGCCACGGTAGTAGTTGGTTCTGTAGTTTGCTCAGTTGGAGTGAGCTGTGCCTGGTCTGTCATAAGTATGTATTAAAACTGCAATCCACCGGTTCGAGCACCTTCGGCAAATGCCTGCACTCGACCCTGATAACGATTTCCACCGCGATCAAAAACTACTTTGGTAATACCGGCCTTAATCGCCGCCGCCGCCAATGCCACACCGGCCGCCTGCGCGCGTTCGGTTTTAGTGCCAGTTAATTTGCGATCGCTCACCGCCGCCAAAGTTCGACCGGCTTGATCGTCGATAAGTTGAGCACTGATATACTGTAAACTCCGAAACACCGCTAATCGTGGACGATCGGCGGTACCGCTAATCTGGGCGCGGATGCGTCCTTGGCGGCGAGCTTTTTGTTGATATTTAAGGTTATTCATACCGTCATGGAAAATTAAGCCGCGGCTTTCGCAGCTTTACCGGCTTTGCGGCGGATAACTTCGTCGCTGTATTTAATCCCCTTACCCTTGTAAGGTTCCGGTTTGCGAATGGAACGAATTGTGGCAGCGGTCTGACCAACTTGTTCTTTGTCAGCCCCACTAATGGTTAAAGCATTGCCTTCGGCGACGCCGCTAATTCCGGCTGGCAAAACAAACTCAACTGGATGAGAAAAACCTAAGCTCATGACTACTTTATTGCCTTGCATGGCGACGCGGTAACCAACGCCGTTCAGTTCTAACTTTTTGCTAAAACCAGTGGCAACACCTTCAACCATGTTGGCAATTAGTTTACGCCATAAACCCCAGAGCGCCCGCTGATCGCCATTGGTAGGTTCGGCGACAGTCACCGTGGCGGTATTATCAGCCACAGCTACTTTAACTACGGCCGGAATCGGCCGCGCCAATTGACCCTTCGGGCCAGCCGCACTCACTTGGTTATTAGCCACCGTAAGCGTTACTCCGTTCGGTATAATAATGATTTTACGACCAATGCGTGACATAAGCGTTAGTATACTTCACATAATACTTCCCCACCTAAACCAGCTTGCTTGGCTTGTTTATTGGTCATTAATCCTTGGGAAGTCGACAAAATAGCAATGCCATGATTGTTCCGGACGATCGGCAAGCGGTCTTTCTTAGCGTAAAGCCGACGGCTGGGTTTACTAACACGGTGCAAGCCAGTAATTACGGATTGGCCACCAGAATACTTCAGCGCAATTTCCAGCAGTGGCTTGTTATCTACGGTCACTTGTTGAAAGTGAGCGATGTAACCATTCTCCAGCAAAATGCGCGCAATTTCTGCCTTTAGTCGAGCATAAGGAATCAACACCTCTGGCTTAGTGACAGCGGCAGCGTTGCGGATAGCGGTGAGCATGGCGGCGATAGGATCGGTCATCATACATTCAAGAAATTACCAACTGGCTTTGGACACACCCGGAATATCTCCTCGTGTTGCCAATTCGCGGAAACAAATACGACAGAGCTGATACTTACGCAGGTAGGCGTGATTGCGCCCACAGCGCCAGCATCGTCGCACAATGCGCGTGGAGAACTTCGGTTTGCGTCGGGATTTTACCCGTTGCGATGTAATAGCCATAAGTTACTTGGTATCGTTACGAAAGGGAAACCCCAATTGTTCAAGCAAAGCAATGCCTTCGGCCGGTTTGGTGGCGGTAGTACTAACCGTAATCTGCACGCCATGCAATCGTTCTACTTCATCGGAACCAATTTCTGGAAAAACGATGTGTTCACGTAAGCCCAAAGAGTAGTTACCCTGGCGGTCAAAACCCTTGTGGCTTAAGCCACGAAAGTCGCGGACCCGAGGCAGCGTAACATTAACCAGCTTTTCCAAGAAATCCCACATCCGTTTACCCCGTAAAGTAACCCGCAAACCAACTACCATGCCTTGGCGAATTTTAAAACTGGCAATAGACTTTTTGGCCTTGGTTTTAACTGGTTGTTGACCGGTAATGCGGCGGAGCGTGCTCTCCATGGTTTCCAAATACTTGGCGTCGCTAATCGACTTACCCGCACCAATATTAAGCACCACCTGTCGCACGCGCGGCACGGCCATGATGCTTTTGTAACCGAACTGCTTTTGCAGAGACGGCACAATCTTAGTGTTGTAGGTTTGATGGAGAGACATATTAATCAATGGTTTGCTTACAACGAGCACAACGGCGAAGCTTCTTGGTTTTAATTCCGTCGGTGTTAGTGCTTGGTAGTTGATAGCCAACGCGGGTTAACTTGTTGCATTTAGGGCAAACCAGCATAACGGCGCTTAATGGCACAGAAGCTGGAAACTGAATCCGTTGGCCCTGCTCGCCTTGCTTGCGAGCTCGCACATTCTTTAAGCGGATGTTGCAACCTTCTACGACCACTTGGGCACGGTCACTCAACACCTGCAGTACTTTGCCGGTTTTGCCTTTGTCTTTGCCAGTGAGCATGCTCACTTGATCGCCTGTTTTAATCTTCATACAGTTAAAGAATAGCAATTCTTACAGCACTTCCGGTGCCAACGAAATAATTTTATTAAAGCCTAAGCTGCGAAGTTCCCGTGGCACTGGGCCAAAAATACGGGTGGCTTTCGGTTCTTTACTTTTAGGATCAACCAGCACAACCGCGTTGTCGTCGAAGCGAATGTAACTACCATCTTCCCGGCGGCATTCTTTTCGTAACCGTACTACCACCGCGTCGTGCACTTCACCCTTTTTAACGCTGGTGTGAGGAGTAGCTTCTTTAATCGATACTTTTACAATATCGCCCAAGGTGGCATAACGCGCCCCAGTACTGCCAAACACTTTAATGCATTGGAGTTTCTTGGCGCCGCTATTATCGGCCGAGGCGAGCATGGTGCGAAGTTGGATCATATAATTACAAGATAATTCGTCACCGCTTATTTAACCTTTTTAACTACCCGCCAGCGCTTCCGCTTGCTAATTGGCCGGCATTCTACAAATTCAACCACATCGCCAATATGGTAAGTGCCAGTTTCGTCATGCACCGGGTACTTAGTACTGGTGGTGTACCGTTTGTGATAGAGCGGATGAATTTTGGTTCGCTCCACCAACACCGTGATGGTTTTAGCCATCCGATCGGAAGTCACCGTGCCGGTAAACCGGCGCACGTGTTTGGTACTAGGCGTTGTTTTGATAGGTGTAGTCATAAAATTTTAAGCCACTGGCTTAGCTGCAGCATTAGCCCGAGCGGCTAATTCAGTATTGATCTGGGCCACAGTTTTGCGAGCCGCGGTCAGTTCATGCACATTTTTAAGCTGACGGCTGGCATTACGAAAATTTAGTTCTCTCAGCTGCTCTTGGTTTTTAGCCAACAGGGCACGCAATTGTGGTAAGGTTTGTTCCTTTAGTTCAGTGTAGTTCATACAATTACAATTACGAACGAGCGACTACCTTAGTTCGAATCGGCAATTTATGGCCAGCCAAACGCAATGCTTCGTGGGCTTTGTCGGCTGGGATGCCGTCAACTTCAAACATCACTGTGCCGGCTTTTACCTCGGCGACATAATGATCGACCGCGCCTTTTCCACCACCCATCGGTACTTCGGCGCTTTTGGAGGTCATTGGTTTATCTGGGAAAATACGAATCCAGACCTTACCACCGCGTTTAAAGTAACGCGTAATCACCCGGCGCGCGGCTTCAATTTGGCGGGAAGTAACCCAGTGCGCATCCATTGCTTTCAAACCAAACTTACCAAAAGCAACCGCAGCCTTAGAAGTGGCGATACCACCACTGCGGCTACGGAACCATTTTCGGTGTTTTTGCTTTTTGGGAGCTAACATACAAACAAGAAATATTTTCTAGTTAGATTTTTCACCGGAGACTACTAAACCACGGTAGATCCAAACTTTAATGCCGATCGTACCATAGATAGTATGGGCGGCGCCACGACAGTAATCAATGTCGGCCCGTAAAGTGTGCAACGGCAATGAACCGCTCGATAACGATTCGGAACGCGCAATTTCAGCGCCGTTTAACCGGCCACCAACCGTTACTTTCACGCCCTTAGCACCAGCTCGTTCAACTCGACCCACGGCGCCTTTAATGGCGCGGCGGAAAGGAACACGCTTTTCTAAGTCGGCGATAATATCCATCATTACAATCCGCGCCGATAACGCTGGCTTTTCAACTTCTTTAATCGTAATGGTAATTGACTGCTTTTGGCTACCAAAGAACTGCTGCTTAATCTTTTTCTTTAATTCTTCGGCGCCAGTACCGCCCCGGCCAATTACGGCACCCGGGCGGCCAGTAATCACCACAATATTCAAATGCTTGGCGGTGCGTTCAAAACTGAATCGGTCAACCGAAGCGGCTTTCAGTTCCTTTTCTAAAAATTTGCGCAGTAATACATCTTGCCGTAATTGGGCAGCGTATTGCTTTTTATTGGCATACCACTTGGAATTCCAATCGGTGGTAATACCAATGCGAAATGCTTTTGGATTTACTTTCTGTCCCATAGTGGTAATTAGCCGGCTTTGCGGCTGAACAGTTTTTGACTAAAACCTCGCTTGCCACTGCGTCCGGCGCCCTTGCTAGTTGGTTTGGCGTCGCGCTTGCCAGTGGTTTTTCCTTTATCTCCGGCTTCGGCCGTGGCAGTTAAAGTAACTGGCGCTGCAGCGGTAGAAGTTCGGCCTACTTTTGGTTCGGTTGGAATACGTTCATCCAGTACAATCGTAATATGACAGCTCCGCTTACGAATAGTGGTGGCCCGGCCGAATGCCCGTGGAGTCCAGCGTTTTAAGGTTGGGCCTTCGTCGGCTTTAATGGTAGCAATATACAAATTATTGGCTTGCAAACCAAAGTTGTGCTCGGCGTTAGCCACGGCTGAATCAACCAGCTTCTTAACCACCGTCGACGCCTCTTGGCGCATGGCGACTAATTGCTGCTTGGCCACGGCGACGTCTTTACCACGAACAACATCAATCACCGCGCGAACTTTTCGCGGGCCGGTGCGGATGAATCGGGCTTTAGCTGTAACTTGCATACCAATAATTAAAAACTATTTCTTACCTTTGGCGGCTGGGGCGGCCGGTGCGGCAGCTGGAGCAGCGGCTTTAGCCTGTTCTTTAGCCATCTTACCACCGTGGCCTTGGAACTTGCGCGTAGGTGAAAATTCACCTAAGCGGTGACCAACCATGTTTTCATTGGCCGTAACGTCGATAAACTTGTGGCCATTGTGAACTTCAAAAATATAACCGACCATTTCCGGTGTAATAACCGACGGACGCGACCAAGTGCGGATACGGCCACCCGTCGCTGCTTTAGCAACTTTGGCCAGCAACTTTGGGTCGGTGAATGCGCCTTTTTTGAGTGATCGTGACATACCAGAAAATGATTAACTCTTCTTAGCGTTACGATGATGAACAATAAAAGAATCTGATTGGTTCTTTGGCTTACGGGTTTTAACGCCCAAAGCTGGCTTACCCCACGGGGTTTTTGGCGCGGCCATACCAATTGGGTTATGACCTTCACCACCACCGTGCGGATGATCAACCGGATTCATGGCCTTACCACGCACCGACGGACGAATGCCCATGTGGCGTTTACGACCGGCTTTACCTAAGCGTAAATGACGCTGGTGCTGACCAGACAGTTGACCCACGGTAGCGGAGCATTCTTTCGGCACTAACCGTACTTCACCCGACGGCAATTTTAATTGCGCATAAGCACCTTCAATTGCCATCAATTGAGCGACATTACCGGTTGAACGAACCATTTCACCACCGCGACCAGGCGCCAGTTCAACGCTGTGTACACCCATACCAATCGGAATAAACTCCAACGGCATGCGGTTACCAACTTCTGGCTTAATCGCCTTTTTCGATGACATGATCATTGCCCCAATTCCTAAACCTTCGGTTAACAACGCGTAGCGTTTGTCACCATCGGTATATTGAACCACGGCAATGCGCACTGAACGATTTGGATCGTATTCAAGCGCTACCAACTTAGCGGGGATATCAAACTTGTCTTGGCGGAAATCAATTTGGCGTAAGAACCGCTTGGCCCCACCACCTTGATGACGCACGGTAATTTTACCTTGGTTATTTCGGCCGCCCTGACGCTTTTTAGTCACGGTTAAATGTTTTAAGCTGCGGCGAGAAGTTAACGCCGAAAAATCGTCCACAGAGGTGTGGCGGCGAGACGGGGTGGTTGGACGATATAAGCGGAGAGCCATACTAATAATTAAACACCTTCGTAGATAGAAATAGTTTTACCGGCTGGCAGCGTAATAATCGCCTTTTTCCAGTCCGATCGCTTGCCGGCATTGCGGCCAGACCGAACATACTTGCCGCGCAATACTACTGTGTTAACGCTCACCGGGCGAACGCCGTATACTTGGTAAATAGCTTCGGCGATAGCACCTTTGGTAGCACTAGCCGCCACAGCAAACACGTATTTACCGAGTGGGGTTAAGGTGCTGGCTTTTTCAGTGACTAACGGGCGTAACAGTACGCGAAAAGCCGCGCCGGTGTTTTCTTTCTTGACCGTCTTAGTGGCGCTCGGCGCTGCTACTTTAGCGGCCGGAGTGGCTGGCGCGTCAGTTTTAGTTGTTTTCTTAAAAATACTCATAACAGCAAAAATTATTTGGTGGCTGGCGCGTAATGCACGGTTAATTCGGCCAAAGCCGGTTGCGACACCACTAAGTACGGATACTTCAATAATTCAACAATGTTTAAACTCTTAGCACCGGTCGCAAATATTTTAGACAGGTTCTTAGCGGCGCGAATAGTGCCTTCGTCTACCTTACTGACCGCCATTAAAGCTTTGCCATTCTTAACTGGCAAGGTTTTTAAAGCGGCCGACAGCTGCTTGGTTTTGCTCTCCGGGAAAGCTAAGCTATCAACTACAATCAAAACACCGGTGCGAGCCTTGTCGGACAGAATCATACGTAAAGCCAGGTTCTTCATTTTCTTGTTCACCTTGGCGGAAAAATTACGTTCTTTCAGCGGACCGAAAGTAACACCACCCCCACGCCACAGCGGCGAACGGCTAGACCCAGCACGCGCGCGGCCGGTCCCCTTTTGTTTCCATGGTTTCTTACCACCACCACGCACTTCGCCTTTGGTTTTAGTGTGAGCCAAGACCTGGCGCGAGTTACGTTGCTGGGAAATTACCACCTGATGGATCACGGCTGGTTTTTCCGGTACGCCAAAAATCTTTTCGTCCAGCTCGACTTCACCGATTGCCGTGCCTTGCAAATTGTACAGAGAGGTTTTCATAGTATCAGTCAGCATTAAGCAATGGCTTTAAGCGCCCGAATTGACACGAGACTGTTCATTGCTCCCGGAACCGCGCCTTTGATAAACAAAATATGCGCCGGTAGATCTATGGCGATTACTTCCAAGTTTTTAACTGTAACTTGTTCATCGCCCATATGACCGCCCATGCGCAAACCCTTAAAAACACGTTGTACGCCACCGGCCCCGATTGAACCGGACATGCGTTCTTGATCTTTATGACCGTGACTGGCTTTTTGGCCGTGGAATCCGTGGCGTTTTACCACCCCTTGGAATCCTTTACCTTTGGAAACACCCGTTACTTCCACTACATCACCTTGGGCAAAATCGGCCACGGTGACTTGGTCACCACGCTTTACTTCGGTATTGCCGTCAATTGGGAACTCTTGCATTACAGCGACAGCTGGCAGTTCTTTTAAGTGACCGGCCTGTGGTTTGGCTAATTTCTTAGTAATGCCAAAACCGATCTGAATGGCTGCATAACCGTCGTTTTCGACTGTTTTTACTTGGGTCACCACACACGGGCCAACCTTAACAGCGGTCACCGGAATTACGGTGCCGTCAGCCAAGAATTTCTGGGTCATGTGCATTTTTTTACCCAAGATAACCTTCATAATTGACTGTCAGATAAAGAAAAACTAGAGCTGGTGGGGCTCTAGCGCGAGTACGGAAACAGCTGAAACAACCAGGCAAAGTGCCTAATTTTAGCTAATATTTTCCGGACTAGCGTAGATTATCTTCCGCCATTGGCAGAAGAACTTGCTCCACCGTCCTTTCTAGACGTGGCCATAGTGTATGTTATCGGCCAATAAAAGTCAACTGTATCTGGTTTGGCTGATTTTAGCGGGTGTGGATAAAGACTGACGCGTATGCGGGGGTCAGTATGCAGAATGCAGGAATTGTTTTTTTACGAACGTGCATACATACTCCTGCATTCTGCATACTGCCCCCTGCATACTCGAAAACCTTGACTTTTACCGTCCACGGCGGTACATTCACCAATCAAGTTCATTAACAACCAAAACCAAGCAAAGGATTACAAATGGACTGGAAAAACCTAACCATTTCCAACATCCGTCGCCTGGTGGCGGCGTTGGAAAAAGCTGACCCAAGGTTACTCGAAAGTTTAATCGCTCGCGAGCCAGACGAAGTGGTGCCACATGGGCGAGTGACCATGGAATCACTGTTGAATCTGCTGGAGCAAACCGGCGGTAGCACCATTCTCCCAGCTGAAATAGCTCAACAATTACAGCAACCGGAAGTTGTAGTGGCAGCTGATTTGGTAATTGACTGCGATGCTCAGCCAATCATTCCTGAACAATTCGAAATATACTTGCATAAGCCAGGCGGCCAGTTTATATGGGACAAAGCCAAAGTTGGTCTTAGCGTTGTTGACGATAAACCACACCCTGACGGACCAACCGTAGCCAACGAGATGCGTTGGAAACGGAACAAAAAGTTGGTGCTTAATGCTAACGTGCTAGACTGGTTATTACAGCACCCCAAACAAATTCCGGAAGAATGGAAAGATAAAGAAGTCCACTTCTGGAGCACTGTCTACCATCATAGTGTTATCGATACATTGGCTGTTCGTTACCTCTACTGGAAAGACGGATACTGGCAATCGGCTTATCATTGGGTCAATGACGACTGTCATTTTTTAGGAAATGTTACGGTCGCTATTCTTAAGCCTAATCAAACGGCATTGCCACCGGAAAACGTTATCGACTGCGACGTTCGGCCGACCGTACCTGACGGCCTAAAACTATCCAGCCACCAACCGGGCGGAAATTTCGTTTGGGATCCAACTAAGGTTGAACTTTTCTTGTCTCCCGGCCAACAGCTGGACCGGCATGGCTTTCAACAATCGGAAAACGCAAGAAATATCCGTCGGGCACTGGAAAATACGCCCAAACGGCCGCTTAACGCTAACGTATTAGATTGGCTATTGGCTCATCCGGAACATATCCCAAAAGATTGGAAGGGTAAACGTGTTGTTTTTTGGGGCACTGTTTACTCGGATGCTTTGGGCGGTGAGCATATTCGTGGTCTTCAGTGGCTTAACGAACAATGGGTAAGCGACGAAAGCTGTGTTGCTTATTGGAATCATCTCGGTAGTCTTGAACCCGCCGCGATCTTAATCGACGCAACTACTCAAGTAGCCACTCGACCAGTGATCGACTGCAGTGCCATCAGACCAGTCGTACCCTTTGGTTGTAAATTAAAAGAACACCGCCAGAACGACTCGTTTGTTTTCGATCCAGCTAATATCGCCTTATTAAGTCCGAGAGATACTAGGAAATACGACCGGCCGCTAAACGCAAGCGTGCTTAGATATCTCTTCGAACACCCGGAACATATCCCGGAAGAATGGAAGGGAAAGTCTATTTACTTCCGCGGCACAATCTATGAGGATGAGGATGGCGCATCGCTAGTCCCCCACATGTACTGGACTTGTATGGGATGGCAATGGGATTGCCATACCATGGACCATCCGGCAGTTTGGAACGACAGCCTCAGCCGTTTCGCCGTTCATCGTTAAACACAACCCACCCCGAGTGCAACTGCATTCGGGGCGGTTTTTTTATTTATTTTTTCGTCATTCCCCTGCCCCTATCGTCGTTCCCATCTATATTTGTCATCCCGAAGTGGCATCGAGGGACCCCTTACACGTCTTAACAGCTTTGTACCTACTAGTAGGTAGATTAAATATTATCTCCGTCAACCTTAAACAACATAATTTTAACCTTGTGTTGTTTTAACACTCTAAAGGGGTCCCTCGATGCCACTTCGGGATGACAGTAGGAGAGAGATGGCTAAAAGGGCAAGGGGTGACAGAAGTAGAAGGAATAACGATAAAGAGCTGGGATTGCTGCGTCGGGCTGCCGCGGGTCACGTCGTTCGCGAACGACGTGACCCGCGGGGGACTTCGCATGACTCCTCGCAATGACACTAGTCCTTAGCCCCTAGTCCCTAGTCCCTAAAACAAAAAACCACCCGTGTTTTAGCACGAGTGGTTAGAGAAACATTATTAGACGAATTACATTTTAATCTCCACATCCACACCAGCTGGCAAATTTAGGTTCATGAGTGAATCGACGGTCTGCGGGGTGGGATCGATAATGTCGATTAGGCGCTTGTGCGTGCGCATTTCGAACTGTTCACGGCTGTCTTTATGCACAAATGACGAGCGGATAACGGTGACCTTGCTCTTTTCGGTTGGCAACGGGATCGGGCCGATTACTTTAGCGCCGGTACGATTGGCGGTATCGATAATCGTGTGGCAAGACTGGTCGATGATTTTGTGATCATAGGCCTTAATCTTGATGCGAATTCGTTGATGGGCTTTGTCTTCCTTGCCCTTTTTTAACTTTGGCTGAGTGTCGGTCATACGGGTTGAATGAACAAATGGTTAAATGAACATCGTTACTTGTAAGTAAGCTTTAGCCCCCCAATAATCAGCGATGGTTGAGGGGCTATCAGTTTACTTACTAATTTTAGTTACCACCCCAGCGCCGATGGTGTGACCGCCTTCGCGGATAGCGAAGCGTTGCTTTTCTTCCAGCGCGATTGGGTTGATTAACTTAACGCCAAAGGTAACCGTGTCACCTGGCATCACCATTTCCATACCTTCCGGTAAAGTTACTTCGCCAGTTACATCGGTAGTACCAATGTAGAACTGTGGTTTGTAACCCTTAAAGAATGGCTTGTGGCGACCACCTTCGTCTTTCGATAGCACATACACTTCGGATTCGAATTCGGTGTGCGGGGTGATGCTACCTGGCTTGGCTAATACCTGACCACGTTGCACATCTTCTTTCTTGATGCCACGTAAGAGCAACCCGGCGTTATCACCAGCCTGACCTTGGTCGAGTGATTTGTTGAACATTTCGATCCCAGTCACGACAGTCTTTTGGGTTTCGGAAATACCAACGATTTCAGCGTCTTCGTTAATTTTGACTACACCACGTTCGATACGACCAGTTACCACGGTACCACGACCTTCGATTGAGAAGACGTCTTCGATTGGCATTAAGAATGGCTTAGCGGTGTCGCGAACTGGTTCTGGAATGTAGCTGTCGAGCGCATCCATTAACTTTTGAATGCATTGGCCAGCTTCACCAGATGGGTCTTCGAGGGCCTTTAAGGCGCTACCACGAATAACCGGGATTTCTTTACCAGGGAATTCGTACTTGGTGAGCAATTCGCGCACTTCTTCTTCGACCAAGTCGATCAGTTCTGGATCGGACACTTGATCCACCTTGTTTAAGAATACTACCATGGCTGGTACACCTACCTGGCGAGCCAAGAGAATGTGTTCGCGGGTTTGTGGCATCGGACCGTCGGTGGCTGCTACCACTAAGATCGCACCGTCCATCTGCGCCGCACCGGTGATCATGTTCTTAACATAGTCAGCGTGGCCTGGGCAGTCAACGTGGGCGTAGTGCCGCTTGTCGGTTTCGTATTCAACGTGAGCAGTGGCGATAGTTATCCCACGGGCTTTTTCTTCTGGGGCCTTATCGATATCGTCGATACCGCGTACTTTGGCCATACCTTTGGTAGCCAAGTAAGCTAAAATGGCCGCCGTTAAGGTGGTCTTGCCGTGGTCGACGTGGCCAATAGTACCAACGTTGACGTGTGGCTTGCTGCGATCGAATGTTGCCATAGTCGTGACTCCTACCAACAGCCTCCCGCGGGAGTTTTAGCCAACTGTTGGAACGCTATTATTGATAATTTATTAAATGATATATAGAGAATAGCACATCGGCCATGAGGAGCAAATATACTCCCCCTCGCCGATCGCGGCATGCTCCTGCTTTAAGTACTTGATTCCAACGAGTCGTCGTCGGCTGGTTCAAATTGAAACTCACTGGCGCTTTCATTGGCCCCGGTGGCCACTTCTCGGGCGGCCTGTTCGGTTCGCCACAAGGCAATGTCACGGTTGATTTTAGCCAAGAGTTGTTCTTCTGTCAACCCGCTCACATCGGCGGCGGCAACCGGTACTACCGGAGCCGGGGCTACCGCTGCTGCTGGCGCTATTGGCGCTACCACCGGCGTGCTAGCCGGCTTGGCAGCGGATTCCAATGGTTGCAGTAAATAACTTCGATCGGTCGCGGCATCGTAAACCACGACCGTGCCACCGCGGCGATTAATAACTTCGAACAATGCCGAGAGTGAACTGGCCATAATTTATGACGCGCGAACGTTACTCCCCTTGCGGCCGGCGATAATTTCTTCGGCTACATTGTGGGAGACCGGTGAGTAGTGAGCGAATTCCATACTGTAACTGGCCCGGCCTTGCGACATTGAGCGCAGCTGAGTGGAATAACCAAACATGGAAGCCAACGGTACTTTAGCATCGATTACCCGCGCGCCGGCCCGATCACGCATTTCTAGAATCTGTCCTCGCTTGGAGTTAAGGTCACCAATAATATCACCCATGAATTCTTCGGAGGTAACCACTTCCACTTTCATAATCGGTTCGAGCAACACCGGCTTGGCGTGCTTGGCCGCATCTTGGAAACCCAAAGAGCCGGCAATTTTAAACGCCGCTTCGGATGAGTCGACTTCGTGGTACGAACCATCAAACACTGCCGCTAAAATGTCTACCACTGGGTAACCAGCCAACACCCCGCGAGTGAGTGCTTCGCGAATACCCTTTTCGATCGCCGGAATATATTCACGAGGAATAACCCCACCTTTAACTTCGTCTTTAAATTCAAACCCGGCGCCTGGCTCACGCGGTTCAACGCGGATCCAGCAATGGCCATACTGACCACGACCACCGGTCTGCTTAATATATTTAGATTCGGCTTCGGCGGTACCTTGCACGGTTTCGCGATAAGCCACCTGCGGCGCGCCAACGTTGCATTCTACCTTAAACTCACGCTTCATGCGTTCCACCAAAATCTCCAAGTGTAATTCGCCCATACCGGCAATAATGGTTTGCATGGTTTCTTCGTTGGTAGAAACATGGAAAGTTGGATCTTCTTCGGACAGTTTCTGCAAAGCAATCCCCATCTTTTCTTGGTCGGCTTTGGTTTTTGGTTCCACCGCCACCGAGATAACTGGTTCGGGGAAAGTGATTGATTCAAGCAAGATCGGCTGATTTTCATCGCACAAAGTGTGGCCGGTAAAAGTGCTCTTTAAACCAACCGCCGCAGCGATTTCACCCGAAAACACTTCTTGCACTTCTTCACGGGAATTGGCGTGCATCCGTAAAATACGGCTAATGCGTTCGCGTTCACCGGTAGTAGTGTTAAGCACGTACGAACCAGACTTAAGTTGACCGGAATAAACGCGGAAAAAGCACAGCTTCCCCACGAATGGATCAACCATAATCTTAAAAGCCAAAGCGGCAAACGGTTCACTGTCATCGGCATGGCGTACCATCTCGTTGTCTAGATTGTCGACTTCGTGGCCTTCTACCGGCGGAATATCTAATGGCGACGGCAAGTAAGCTACGACTGCATCGAGTAATAGTTGCACGCCTTTGTTTTTTAACGCCGACCCACACAACACCGGTACAATTTTATTGGCAATGGTGGCGGCGCGTAAACCGACGGTTAGTTCTTCTAGCGTGAGTTCTTGGCCAGCTAAGTACTTTTCCATTAACTGATCGCTGTTCTCGGCAATCGCTTCCACTAAACCAGCTCGGAATTCTTTGGCCTTGTCTAACAAATCAGCCGGAATTTCTCGTTCGTCAAACTTAGTACCCATGTCGTCGGTGTACACCCAAGCTTTCATGGTTAACAAATTGATAATGCCGGTGAACTTGTCTTCGGCCCCAATCGGCAATTGAATTGGCACGCCGCGCTTGCTTAAGCGTTCGTGGATAGAGGCAATGTCTTTATAAAAATCAGCTCCAGTGCGATCCATCTTATTAATAAAAGCCAATCGTGGCACTTCGTACTTATCGGCTTGGCGCCAAACGGTTTCGGATTGCGGCTCTACCCCGGCCACGCCGTCGAACACCACTACCCCACCATCGAGTACGCGCAAGCTGCGTTCGACTTCGGCGGTAAAGTCCACGTGCCCTGGGGTGTCGATTAAGTTAATGCGGCAATCGTGCCAAAAACAAGTGGTGGCCGCAGAAGTAATAGTAATACCACGTTCGCGTTCTTGATCCATCCAGTCCATTTCGGCCGCGCCTTCGTGCACTTCACCGATCTTATGCTTTTTACCGGTGTAAAACAAAATGCGTTCGGAGACGGTAGTTTTACCGGCATCGATATGGGCAATAATCCCGATGTTACGTGTTTTTTCCAAACTATATTCGCGAGCCATACAATAGAATTACGAATTGAGAATTACTAATTGACTATTCAATTCTAGCTAACTGATTGACTGACTAACTGGCTAACTTTAAGTAACAAAAAAGTACTAACGCGTCAGCACGACCGAACCGAAGTTAGTACTTGTGTCATCCATACGACTATTAACGAGCAAAGTGAGCAAAAGCCTTGTTGGCTTCGGCCATGCGGTGAACGTCGTCGCGTTTGCGGATAGCGGCACCTTCTTTATTGTTGGCATCGATCAGTTCGAGCGCTAATTTTTTGGCCATCGGCAAACCTTTACGCGCCTTAGCTGCGCCAATCAACCAGGTAAAAGCTAACATGTGGCGGCGATTACCGCGTACCGGGTAAGGAATCTGATAGTTAGCGCCACCAACACGGCGGGAACGTATTTCCAGCAACGGCGTGATGTTTCGGAGCGCGTTTTCAAACACTTCTAACGGATTGAGCTTGGTTTTTTCGGCCACTTGGTCAAAAGCACCATAAACAATCCCCTGAGCGGTAGTCTTTTTACCGTTCTTCATTACATAATTAATAAACTTGGCCACAGTCGCATTGCTATAGCGGATATCGACCGGGATGGTACGTTTCGGAGCTTGCTTTCCACGCATAGTAAAATCAAAGAGAATGAACTATCGCCTTAAGCGGCGGTCTTCTTGGGGCGCTTGTTGCCGTACCGTGAGCGGCTGCGGCGACGATTGCTAACGCCTTGAGTGTCGTAGACACCACGAATAACTTTATAACGTACACCTGGTAAATCTGAAGTACGACCGGCCTTGACCAATACCACACTGTGTTCTTGCAGGTTGTGACCTTCGCCAGGAATATAAGCGGTAACTTCCATGCCGTTAGACAGACGAACGCGCGCCACTTTCCGCAACGCTGAGTTTGGTTTCTTTGGCGTGCGGGTAAATACCTTTAAACATACCCCGCGCTTGGCTGGGCTGCCCTTTGGTAATGGGGTGCGTTTACGATGCAATGTATCTAACGTCGACATCATCGCAGCGTATTTGGCCTTCTTTGGCTTACTGTGACGACCTTTTCTGATTAATTGACCAATCGTTGGCATAGTTTCTAGATAATAAAATGCCTATAATAGGCACCGAAAGGATAGCATCGGCTAGCGAAGACGTCAAGAGCATTAACGCAACCGGCGCCGCCGTAGCTGTCTTTTTGACTAATAGACAGTTATCTGACGTTACAACAAGCTATATACAAGCTGACTCACGCCCGAAAACAGTCGGCCAAATATAGACAATCCCGGGATGATGCTGTCTAAAATAACTAACCCCAACAACACATATGGCCCGTTTTGAGCTAATTGAACCTTAAAATCGTTGAAGCGGGCGGGCAGAATGGTAAACAGCAGTCGGGCGCCGTCGAGCGGTGGAATGGGAATTAAATTGAATAACATCAGCGTGAGGCTGATCATTACTAACGACAGCAGCAGCGGGAGAAGCATTGTCGAACTATCATTACCTAAAGTTGAATTACCCAGCCAACGTAATATTAATATGCCAAATATTACCGTAATTAGATTAGCCGCCGGCCCAGCCAGGGAAACTATCACCGGCCCCCACTTGGGAAACCGCAGATTATATGGGTTATATGGCGCCGGCCGACCCCAACCAAACCCAACAAACATTAGCATGGCCAGACCCAGCCAATCGATATGAGCGAGCGGATTGAGCGTGAGCCGACCCATATCTTGGCCGGTTTTATCGCCCAATAAATAAGCCGCCAAAACATGCGAAAACTCATGGACGGTAATGGCGTAGACCACGGCGATCACCCAAACGACAAAGAAAATGGGGTCGGAGAAGAGATTTGAGAGCATAACCTTGCTTTTTTTGTGTTCCTATGATAGCATCTTCGTATCTTTATTAAAACTACTATTTGTCTTTATGTCCCGTCGATGTGATGTTTGCGGCGTTGCGCCTAAGAAAGCCGCCTCCCGTTCGCACAGTAAAATCCAAACCCTACGCAAGCAATACCCTAACCTGCAAGCCAAGACGGTCGACGGCCAGTTGTTTAAATTGTGCACCTCCTGCATTCGCACCTTTAACAGCAAAGGCCACCTGCCGAAACGAGCCACTGTGTAATAGGGCGCTTTTGATAGATTTCAAACTCCCGCAAACAAGCGGGAGTTTTTAGTATGCTGGCCTTAGTATGCAGGGGTGAGTATGCAGTATGCAGGAACTGTTTTTTCATGAACTTGAATATACAACCCCTGCATACTGCATACTCACTGCATACTTAGCTTGTAGCTACCGCCTTTGCTACTTCATCTGCCACCCCCAAATCGAACGGCGTGGGCAGAATCTTTTCTGGAGTTGGATTAGACAATACTGCTGCCAACGCCTCAGCTGCGCGCACAAACATCTCTTGGGTAAACTGTTTTCGACTGACCAGTGCGCCTTTAAGTAGACCAGGGAACGCCAACACGTTGTTGACCTGGTTTGGGAAATCCGACCGACCGGAGGCAGCAATAAACGCACCAGCCGCCAAAGCAACGTCGGGCATAATTTCCGGTGTAGGGTTGGCCATAGCAAAGATGATTGGCCGCGGCGCCATCGTTTTAACCATTTTGGCAGTAATAAGATTGCCCTTGCTCACACCAATAAATATATCGGCTCCAACTAACGCATCTGCTACCGTACCGGTTATACCAGTACGATTGGTAATTTGTGCCAATTCCGCTTTCGCGCCGGTGAGATCGGGACGTTGTTGGTAAATTACACCTTGGCTGTCACAAACGATGATATTCTTGAATCCGTACGTCAACAGCAATTTGATGATAGCGGTTCCAGCCGCCCCGGCGCCGTTTACCACTATTTTAACTTCTTCTTTCGATGACTGTCGCACTTTCAGCGCGTTGATTAACCCAGCCAGCACCACGGTGGCTGTCCCCCATTGATCGTCGTGAATCACCGGAATGTCTAGTTCGGCGCGCAACCGAGCTTCTATTTCAAAACACCGCGGCGCGGAAATGTCTTCGATATTAATTCCACCAAACACCGGCGCAATGTTTTTAACCGTGGCAATAATTTCTTCGACGTCTTGCGTGTTTAGACAGATCGGGAACGCGTCAACGCCAGCAAAACGCTTAAACAACGCCGCTTTGCCTTCCATGACCGGTAACGCGGCCAATGGCCCGATGTTACCCAAACCAAGCACGGCACTGCCATCGGTGACAATGGCGACTGTCCGGCGTTTAATGGTAAGCTCGTCCGCTTGGCTGCTATCGGCGGCGATCGCTTCGCACGCGGCGGCCACCCCCGGTGTGTAAGCCAAAGCCAGATCGTCACGATTTTCAATCGGTACGGCCGGCACAATACTGATTTTACCTTGATGCTGGCGATGTAACGCCAATGATTTTTCTGTTAAAGTAGACATAGTGTCGACAGCATAGCACACTTTTTTTGTCGCTTGAATGACACTGACAGTTACGATTGACAGAGCAAAATAATCGTGCTACGGTTACGTATTGGCCTTTGAAAAATCAACCTTATAACCGGGGTTTCCCATGACGTTCACCGACCTAACTCTCTCCGAACTGGAGCGATTGGTGCGAGCGGTACAAGCTTCTCGACCAGCCGATCCAGACGTGGTACGGGCAGTGGTTGGGCGCATGGCCGCCGACCCCGCTTTGCGCCATGGCCGTATTACCGTTGAGTCTGTCTTAAACATGCTCGACGCTTGGAACGGCAGCACCGTGCCGCCAGAAACGGTTCAACCTGTTATTGCTGCAGTTACGCCAACAGTCGACACGGTCGACACATACCAACCTGTTCGAGCCTTGTTGCAAACCGATCTCATCACCCCCGAAGAAATTATGCAGGTGATTGGCTTGCCATACACTCGGCAACAAATGCAAGCATTAGCCCGTTCGCTGCCCTCGGCTGAGATCTTGCAGTGGTGTACCGATCGTCACTATTTCTTAGTTGCCGGCCCTCATGTCCCACTGACTGCCAGTGAGGTGTGCGATTTGTTTGCCGACATCTTCGAAGAAAATACCGGCGCCAGATGCAACACGCTTATTCCTCGGCAACCGCCGACTGTTAATCTACGCTGGATCGCGATCGGTCTGCGGCAACGCCAGCTTTACCAAGGCAAAATCTACTCTCTCCAACAAAAATTGTTGCATCCAGAGTATGAGCACACCGCTACACTGACTGAAGCAGCCTGGGGAATTGCCCTAACAAAAAAAATTCGTGGCATAAACATCGAGGGCGGCTTTCGCACTCAAACCGCGGCTCAAGGGTACACTCTCGCCATTTCCCTAGACAGCAACTTGCTTAAAATTGTCAACACCACCGCCGACCAAAGATATCCTCGCATCGGGCTGGCCGTTGTTGTTTCTCGTTCAGAATAACTACTCTCATCATTCAAACCTCTCCCCCACAAAACGGGAGGGGTTTTATTTTTGATAATTATGATTTACCCCAACCATGCCTTTATAATCTAGAAGCTATTAAGGTTATTTAAGTTGCCGGGGGTTTGGGGGTGGCGGCAGTTCGGGAAGCGGCGAGCCCTGGAGCATCCCGCCAGCAGGCGGGATCCGGCGTAGGGGCTCGCCG
>Ga0172368_10002807_pt1 | contig 21798 bp, 12 predicted proteins | sample Lak11m_FD_114540 | JGI IMG/M metagenome (GOLD analysis project Ga0172368, IMG submission 114540) | Freshwater microbial communities from Kabuno Bay, South-Kivu, Congo - kab_022012_11m | ecosystem: Environmental > Aquatic > Freshwater > Lake | place: Democratic Republic of the Congo: South-Kivu...
CCACTGATCGCCTGGATATACCAATCCGGAGCCCGCCAGTGCAGTTTGCCGCTTACGGTTTTATTTGGTGGGTCAAGTAGCCCTGTAATTTGTTCGGAAATCTCGTAAGCAATCGTTTTCATGCCTTCCACGGATGGGACAGAACGAGCGCCTGTATCGTGATACAGGCCCCGCTGCTCGGCAAAATCAGCTGCAATCTGCTTGACCTGGTCGTACGAACCCGTTACCTTAACAACCTGGCTACCGTATAAGGCAATCTCCCGCATTTTAACAGCAGGGACAAGACTGGTGACGAATGCCCATAATTTAATACCTGCCCGGGCAGCATAGGCTGAATTTGAAATGGCGACATTTCCAGTGGAAGCCGCCACCATCTCTGTAATACCAGCTTCTTTCAAAGCTGTAATCGTTAATGCGGCCTGACGGTCCTTGAAAGATGCGGTAGGACCCTGGCGTTCATCTTTTATGTAAATATTTGGATTCCCAAGCATCATACCCATGTTGTAGGCACGGATAAGAGGGGTCCCGCCTTCTCCCATACACAGTTCAGGTATTGGCTTTGAAATTGGTAAAACCTCGCGATACCGCCAGAGATCAAAGTTGCGTGTTGGGAGATTGGCCGCCAACAACTCAGCTGCGTTCTCAAGGTTATAGACTGCTTCCCTCCATTGACTTTTGCAATTGGGACAATTATTGGAAAGAGGGTGATACAAAGTTTCATGCCCGCAGTCCAGGCATCGAATGGTGAAAGACATAAAAACTCCTGATCTACTGTGGTTCCAGTCGCTTGAGCGCCCTATTTAATTCTGCAAACAATTCTTTTTCTTCAAGCAGGCCTTTTTGGATCATGTGTTTGCCCAGGTTTTCGAGTTGTTTCTTTTGTTCTGGAGATAGGTCGATACCACTAACGACAACAACCGGCAAGCTTTGCAAGTCAGGTGATGTACGCAATCTTTCCAGGATGGTAAATCCGTCCACCCCTGGCATAAACAAATCCAAAATCACAACTTGAGGTGTCTGATTAACCAGCATCTCCCAACCTTTTTCTCCTCCCAGAGCCAAAACCGGGTGGAAGTTGGTGTTTTCGCGGATGGTTTTCTCCATTAAGCGTAAATCATTAAGCGAATCGTCGATGATGAGCACATCCCTGATGGTTCCATCGGCATTGAGGCGGTTGAGTGCATCCGTAAGATCATCCTCCATGATTGGCTTGACCAGGTAATCAGCAGCTCCCAGACTGAAACCTTTTTCCTCATCTTCAACGATGCTGCAAACAATCACCGGTATTTTGCGGGTTTCTGGATCGCTCTTTAGTTGTTCCAGAATTGCCCATCCGTCGATGTCGGGCATCATGATGTCCAGTGTGATTGCGAATGGCTTTATCCGCCGCACCATTTCTTTTGCATTGGATGGGTCATTGACAGCAACTACCGTAAACCCTTGAGGTTGCAGATACCTTTCGTACAATGTCACGATCTGGGGATCGTCATCAATACACAGAACTGTGCGGTTCATTAACGAGCCAGTTTCAGTTTTTGGTTGTTCAAACAGGGGTAGGGTGAAATAAAAGGTACTGCCTTTTCCAATTGTGCTGTGAACACCAATTTTGCCACCGTGTAAATCAACCAGGCGTTGGCAGATAGATAGTCCAAGACCGGTTCCTCCGGTTTTTCTGGTAGGAGACGAATCCACCTGCGAAAAAGCGAGGAATAATTTGCTCTGGTCTTCCAATGCTATACCAGGCCCTGTGTCGATTATGCTTATTACCATTTCCTGGCGGTTGCTGGATGTGGTTTGGACTTCGGCAGATATAGTGACCGAACCTTCTTCAGTAAACTTTGCAGCGTTTGATATAAGGTTGAGAAGTATTTGACGGATACGCATTGGATCGGCGCGTACTGTCGGTAAAGTTGCATCCATTTCCATTTTGAGTTTTACTGGTTTGTCTTTTACCAACCCCACGGCGGTTGCCATAACACTCTTGATGGTATCGACTATATTGAGTTCTTCCATTGATAATTCCATCTTCCCGGCATCTATTTTGGAAAGATCGAGGATATCGTTAATCAACCCCAGCAGGTGTTGGCCTGAATTGTAGATCGCGGATAAATCTTGATGTTGTTGATCGGAAACCGGACCATCAATACCTTTCAGGATAACGCGAGAAAACCCGATAATCGAATTGAGCGGAGTGCGTAATTCGTGTGACATATTAGCCAGGAATTGGCTCTTGATCCGATCCAACTCGCGCATTTCCTCGACAGCTTTTTGTGCAAGATTATATGAATTGGCATTATCCAATGCAACCGCGATCTGGTCGGCAAGCGTTTCCAGAACGGCTAAATCTTCCGGGTGGAAAGCATTTATCTCAGTAGCCTGAATATCGAGCGCGCCCAGGATGCGGGATCCAATTTTTAATGGAATCCCAGCTTCTGCTCGGGTATCTGGGAGTAACGGATTTGGGCGATGGGTGGCATCGAGAGCGGTGTTATTTACTACCGTAGTTTTTCCACTTGAAGTAACAGTCCCAATAACTGATTTTGATCCAACAGGCAAAGAATGTTTCCGGTTTTTCATTTCCTGCCCAACACTTCCCGTTCCTTCGCGTACAACCGCATTAAAACCGGCATCATCCAGGGTAAATATTGAGACAAAATAATAAGCAAACCTGGACTTGATCAAATCAACAGTACGGTTAAAAAGGGTGTCAAGTTCGAGCGTTGAGGTGACAAGCCGGCTAACTTCGGCTGCCGTAGCCAGGTATTCGTTTTGTCTACGAAGAGTTTCATCATTTTGACGGAGGGTCTCTTCGGCTTTTCTGCTTTCGGTAATGTCTCGAGCAACCCACACCACAGTATCCGATTGCATTGGTGAAATCACACCAATGAACCAAAACGTCTGGTTGTTGATTTCCAAAGAATATTCAACCTGAGCCGGTTGATTCTCAGTGAGAACTTTATTGATTGCTTCGGTGAGGCGATCTGCCTCGTTTTTTGGGAAAACATCGTACAGGGTTTTCCCGATAAGAAATTCTGGTGGCTTTACCAACAAGGTAGGATCGGTCGGAGCGATCTTAATGTATCGGCCTTCTTTGTCGTAAACGATGACAACATCTTTCATGGCCGCAAATAAAGCACGTAATTCCGCTTCGGAATTACGCAGCGCTTCATCTGCCAATTTTGCCTTGGTGATATCATGGTGAACTGCCATAAACCCGATGATATTGCCTGCATCATCGAGAATAGGACTGTTTGTTCCCAGGATATTGACGATATGCCCATCCTTGGCGCGATTTACAATTTCACCAGACAAGGTGTTTTTTGCAAGCAATGCTCCCCAAAACTGTTGATAATTCTCTTTCGAGAGCAAGCCCGATTGAATAATGCGAGGGTTATTTCCAATGGCTTCCTGGTCTGAATAGCCATAAACGGATGTAAATGCCGGATTAACGTAAAATATTTTCCCGTTTATATCCGTCATAAAAACGGCGTCGCCTGATCGTTCAATGCCAAGTTTGAAGCGTGTTATATCTCGTTCGGATATTTTTCGTTCCGTAATATCGACAATCGTTGCACGCACGAGGGGGTGTTCCCCCGGCAAGCGAGAAAGGTGAAATTCACAGGGTATGAGCTGTCCTTGAACGTTTTTTATTTGCAATTCAAAGACGGGTGTAACTCCTTGCAAGGCATCATTAATTTTCTCCTGAAGAATATCAGCCGAAGATTGATTATTCGCCTGGGTCTCTGGGCATAGATTTGCTGGACCTGATTTAACCAATTCCTCAGGGGTTAGCCCATATAATTTACATGCGTTGGTGTTTGGTTCGATGAAGGTCCCGGTTATTGAGTCGATGACGACGATGGCTTCCGGGGCATTTTCAATGAGGTTTCGGAAGTTAGCCTCATTGACTTGCATTTGATTAAACAGACTGGCATTTAGAATGGCAGCTGAGAGTTGATTACCGATGCTTTCGAGCAAGCGGATATCTTCTGGAGTGTAGGCAAAGCATTCATAACTTTGAACGGATAAGCATCCCAGGATTTTTTGACCAAGCTTGAGGGGGATAAACAATAAGGATGCCGGAGTCTTGGATGTATCTCCAATCAAGGTTCCCCTGTCCCTGTCAGATGCAACTTCTTCCGGTGTTAGAAATTCTGTAATTGTCTGCCCGGTCAGGATGGCTTTTCCGGTGTAGTTATCCAGATTAAGCTGCCTGGCTTCGACCTGGTAATATTTCCCCTGATCAACGACAAATGGTAATTCGACTTTTTTTGATGTTTCATCGTAAATTGCGGTGAAAAAGGCATCACTTGGAATCAGTTTTGTTATTTCCTGGTAAGCAGCCTCCAACACCTGGTGCAAACCGACTTGCTCGGAAACTGTCTTGACAATATTATTCAGGGTCGCGAGTTCGGCGGAACGCTTTTGAGTTTCATCAAAAAGTTTGGCATTTTGAATAGCTGAGCCAATTTGCGATGCCAGTGTGGTCATGATCGATACATCGGCATTCGTAAAATAATTTAACTGTTTTGAATGTACATTCAAAACGCCCAACACCTGTTCACCCTGGATAATAGGGATTGCCATTTCCGCCTGGACATCAGGCAGCATGGGATTTGCCAGCCAGTAGGGGTCGGAATGTACATCGTTGTCAACAACCGGATTTTTTTCCCGGGCTGCTTTTGCGACGATGGAGACAGCAGCATTTATGTCGATATCCCGCTTGCCATGACTTTTTTCAGTGCTTTGGCCACCTTCCCAGCCGCAAGCCTTTACGTTGAGGGTTTGCCCGTTATTATCAAAAAGGAAAATATGGGCATGGTAGAGCCCAAACTTATTCTGGGTAAGTTGGGCCACCGTTTCGAGTAGCGGTTGAAGATCGAGAATCGCCGAGATTTTGGTTGCAATTTCTGCAACGGATGCCATTTGATAGGCAGATTTTTGAGTTTCATCGAATAGATGCGCATTTTGCAAAGCCAGGCCCAATTGATCCACGACCTGTTTTACCAGACCACGATCTTCTTCATTCCAGAGTTGAGTTTCGCTTTTTTGAATTTCGATTAAATTCCAATCGTCCCCGGTTTGAAAAGGAATTGAAATTGTCGTGGCAGATGAACCTGGTGTTGCCTCGGCAACGCTTACAGTAGGATGCAGGTCAACGACAGAAGTTGCCATGTTCCGGGAGTATGGCAGGTGATGAACACCTACCGAATTTGCACCCAGCTTGTGGACAGTCGAATTCTGCTGGATTCCGTCACCTTTAACGGATGCAGATTCGTCTTTCTTTGTTTCCTTGATTTCTGTAAAAAGTTTATCGAGCCGGTTGAGAATCTTTTTGCTGCTGGACATAATCCATCAACTCCTGTGCCAGGACCCGATATTGTAACGATCCGCGGCTGTTTGGTCGGTATTTCGTAATCGGAATTCCAATAATTGGGCTTTCTCGTAAACGGGTATCAATTTCGATCACTGTTCCAAATAAACCGATACCAAATGTTTGTTGTAATTGGTCCCTGATCGTTCGATGAGCACGGTTACGTTGATCAAGCATGGTGATCAAAATGCGGTATGCCAATCCAGGATTGGTATCTTTACGAATTTTTCGGACGATTGACATCATGTCACGAAGGGCGTATGCAGAAAAGTATTCTGCCTGTGTTGGAATGATCAGCAGGTCTGCGGAAGTAAGCGCATTCGAGGTGATCGCTCCCATTGATGGTGGGCAATCGATAATGATGAAATCATAATCCAGGGGAGTTAATAGAAGGGCATCTCGCAGCTTCTGTGAATAATTAGTCTGGAGTGGTAAAAATTGCTCAGCATCTGAAATTCGAGGATGGGACGGTATCACATCCATATTTGGCGTATTTGTATTTATAATCGAGGCAGATACAGCCAGGTCATCCAAAAGGATTTCGGCACTGTTTTGTTGTGAATCATTGAGTTCCACACCATTGGCCAGGGATAAGTTACCCTGTGGGTCGAGATCCACCAATAGGATTTTTTTACCGGATTCGGCCAGTGCAGCGCCCAGAGATAGTGTGGTTGTGGTTTTTGCCACACCACCTTTCTCGTTGGAAATAGCAATAATATATGGCATGTGTCCTCTTTAGCTTTATTCCCGGCTTTGTGGAGGAGCGATAGGAATGATACGAGCTTCCTTTATTTTTAAGGCCTGCTTGAGCTCATTTACGGCGATATTGATCATTTCATCTGGATTATTGGTACTCCGTATTTTGGTTGTAATTTGGGATACCGTGCGTTCGCGTTCTGCACGACTGGATGTTTCCTCGAACAGGCGCGCATTTTCGAGTGCCAGGGCAGCGCGATCGGCTGCTGCCTGGATCAGTGCCAGTTCATCATCATCCCATTCATAACCCGGAGAATTTGGTACGATATCCAGTGTGCCAATTGTCTGCCCGCGAAGTTTAATAGGGATGGATACTCCACCCGCTCGATCTTTGATGTTTCGTTCAAATTTTTCCTCATCAGCAATAATTCCATCCTGAATCGGAGAGAGTTTATTTACCACACCCGGGGAAAATCTATAGCCCTTGTTTTGAATTTCCCGGCTAACCTTTTGCCAACCGTTTAAAACATATCTGTTATAGACATTTTCCGCTTCTGCAAGCGCTTTGCGGGTTTCACTAAACAGGCTGGCGTTCTGAATCGCAGTGGCCACCTGGTTTGCTAATGTGTTTAGTACAATCAAGTATTCTTTGGTGAAAAAGTCTTCAGTATCGCTCTGGATATCAAGCACACCGATAACTCGATTCCCCGCAAGAAGGGGAAGCGCCACCTCTGATTTTGTTTCTGGAAGGTCGGGATTGGGTGAGAAGAGGGGGTCTGAATCGACATGAAGACAAACCCTGGACTTGACCTGGCTGGCAGCAAATCCAACCAAAGTATCGGGCCGAGTTTCAACCATATACCCACGTTCCACCAGTAATTTGCCACCCGGGCTGCTTGCCGATCGAAGCTCTACTCGATCACTGGCTTCGTTTACCAGAAAAATGCCCGCATGATAAAACCCAAATCGTTCACTTAACAATCCCGTAAGGGCTGGCAGCAACATTTCAATATCTTGAAGGGCGGCTATTGAACGGGAGACGTCTGCGATGGCTTCGAGCAGCCTGGTTTGTTCTTGTGAAGCAACCATACGTTGTTCTAATTGAATTGTTCGTTCTTGTACACGTTTCTCCAGATCCGTTTGTAGAACGAGTAAGTCTTTATTGCTTTTCGATAATTCGATTGCGTTTTGACGAGAGCGAGAGATTGCATTACGAAGACCATCAATGGTCAAATATGAAATCACCATTAAGAGCGAAAAAATTAAGGTGTAATCTCTTGCAATATTGTACGGAAAGTCAGGAGTAGAGGGAACCCCACTGGTAGTTTGAAAGTATGCCAGTCCCCAGCCCGTAAATATGGCAAGAATTGAAAATAAAGTGCTGAAACGGTAATCAAGCAGGAGGCCGGCTAATAAAATAATTACTGAATTTGCTATAAAAGCAGTATCGTAAATGCCAGTATATAACCTGGCCTGGATCAATAATGCTATCCAGGCAGTAGTAATCAGGATGAAACTTGCTATTCTTACATAGCCTTTTTTCCCAACATAAAGCAGGATCGCCAGAACAAGAATAAAGGCAGATATTGGGTTGAGGAAAAAATTGGTAATACTTTTTTCCTCATAAAAGGATAGGATTCTCGAGATAACAAGCAAACCAATACTCACCCATAAAATGTAGTTGAGTATCCTTGAGGCGCGCGCAGCCTCTTCATCATCGTAATATGGCGAAGTAAAGAATTTTCGAAAAACGGCTAGCATAAAAAATTTACTCCTGCGTACTAAGCTTTAAAACTATCCTGATCGTTGATTCGGATGGCGATCTCAGCATTGACGATCTTTTTTCCAAGTTCTTCAACAGTAGACCGCAATATTGAATCGATATCGTTTGCCGCGCTGATTTTTGTTGATATCTCACCGATGGTTTGTTCCCTCGCTGCGCGTCGTTGTAAATCGACCAGCAAGCGTGCATTTTCCAGTGCTTGTCCGCCGCGTTCGGCAATTGCCCTGATCAGGGCAATTTCATTTGAACCCCAATTTTGCCGGTCGATCGTAGAACTGACATTTAAAACGCCGAATACCTGATCTCGATATTTGATTGGGACTGTAACCGTTGCGGGTTCATTTTGCGTGGATGAGGAGATTACTTCTTCTCCGGTTGCTATTAATTTCATCCGTTCAATTTCTTGCTGGTCCTTTATCCTGACCAATGAATTCTGGCTATATCTGTAACCCGGGCTGGCGAGTTTTTTTGAAACTTGCGACCAACCTTGTTGGACAGCATGCTGATAACTCGATTCTGCATTTGCGAGTGCGATTTTTAGTTGATCGAATGAATGTGCATTTTGGATCGCTATAGCGATTAAACTGGCCAGGGTCCGTAGAATACTAATATCATCGTCTGAAAATCCAATATTTTTATCTTGTTGAATATCCAGTACGCCGATAATCTCATCTCCCACATGAAGAGGAACGGCAGCTTCGGCTAAGGTATTATCCAGAATGGATTTAGGAGCAGGCTCGGATTCATTTTGTGAATTATGCGCAATTTTTATCTCACCAGTTCTGACAGCCAATCCAGGCAGACTGCTCAAATCGTGTAAAACAGCAGATTGTTGGGTTGCCAGGTTTTTACCACTGACAAAATTAGCGGCGCTTAGAACCAAATTATCCTTTGTATTATTAAGTAAATATATTCCCGTATAAAAATAACCAAATCGTTGGCTTATCAAATTGGTTATTGCCGGTAAGAGATCATCGGTATTCAGAATCATGGAAATGTTGCGAGCAACATCGCTTACAGCTTGCAATTGGGAGGCCCGAAGTTCGATATTTTTTGTACGAAGAATTACCTGTTCCTCCAGATGAGTACGCTCGGATTGCAGTTCATTGGTAGCAGTCCGAAGTTCCTCTGAAGTATCCTGGTATTCCAGGATTGTTTTATAACTGATCCGGCCAACAAAGAAAACGAAAAATGCACCCATGAAGAAAATAACCCCGGATGCGACAAGTAAGTATCTAGACAGTCCGAAGATGATAAGGGTAATGGAAGAAAGATATCCGATCAGGAAAAATATCGTCAAAGCATAAAGCCATCGCCATGATTGGTACAGGCTACTATCAGCACTGATACGAAGAATATTTCTAATCCATATACTGGCAAATACCAAAACTACAGCGCCAATTATGATGAATAAGCTGGTTGCAATTTCCAAAAATGTGTTTGTTATCATGCGATCAAATTCCTCATACCTGGTTCAAAAACAGCAAAACGATATCCATGGTGGAAAACATCAATTCAAAGCACCGTTTTCATTTGCTGTTACCTGGACCTCAATTTTTGTACCCATTAATTTGTTGCCAAGTTCTTCCACCATCGAACGAAGAATTCCATCTACATCCAAGGCTTTGCTAATGTTTGATGATATCTGGCTAATTGCTTGTTCGCGCTCCGCAACCAACTGGGTTTCTGTATACAACCGCGCATTTTCCAGAGCAGTTGCCAGACGTCCTGCCGTATCTTCAACCAAATCGATGGTTTCCTGGGGAATTACATCGCTGTTAAAGCCGATCGTCAAAACACCAATGACCCGATCTCGTAAATTTAGCGGTACTGCCAATGTTGATCCGGAGAGATCGGTCTGACTTTGAGACGGGATAATGACCGATTTGCCAGTCATCAGCGATTGGTGGTTTTCCACCGGGAGGTTTTCTATCCGGGAAAAATGCATCCCATCGAAGGAATACCCTTTTTTTAAATTGGCTGTTTGACTGAAGCTCTTCCAGCTTGACAAAGTGAAACTTTGATAGGCACCTTCCAACTCACGAAGATTTTCTTCCTGCTTTTTTGCCAATAACATTCTTTGAATTGCCAGGGCTAATTGATCTGCCATAATTTGGAGAATGCCGATATCGTCCTGGGAAAACGCTTCCGGCTTTTCACTTTGTACATCGAGAACTCCGATTAACTCGTCATTCACCTTCAAGGGCAGAGCCATTTCTGAGCGAGTATGTGGGAGAAGCGGGTTATTAAAATAGCTGGAATCAAGACCAGTATCAAGGGCTATTCGGGAAATTCCAGTAGCCGCCACGTTCCCCACAATACCCACCTGTCCAACTTTTAACCTGTGTTTGCGGGCTAACATTTCCTGCCCTGCTTTGGTGGGGGATGCGCGTAATACGGCGTATTCCTTGCGTTCATCGATCAAAAAAATACCCGTGTGATAAAAGCTGAAACGACCAAGGATCAACAATACAGCCCGATTGAGTAATTCATCCAGATCCTGGGCTGTAGTGGCATCCCGCGCTACTTCTGCAGCCACCCTTAGGTAATTAGCCTGCTTCTGCAAATCCTGGGTTCTGTCCTCAACTTTTTTCTCAAGTGTTTGAATGAGGCCCTGTAACTCGTTTGCCATGCTGTTAAAACTGGTTGCAAGCGTTCCAATTTCATCGCGTCGATTTACCACCATTCGCGTTGAAAAATCACCTTTGGATAGATTCGATGCTTTTTCTGCAAGATCAACGATTGGCAAGCTGATTGTTCTCGAGGTAATAAACACAATCACGAACGCGAGCAGCAAGGTAAATAAGCCAATGATTGAGTTCGTCAATGAGATATTAATCGTTTTTTGTGTAACTTCCTGTTGCTCAATCTCGGCAATCAAGACAGTTTTAATTGCTGGGATTCGAACGAAACTCCCAAGGACACTTTTCCCAACGTAATTATTCCAAATGCCTGATCCCTGATTTTGCGAAAACATTAAAGCTTGCTCAGCGGGTTTGGTATTCAAAAAATTCACATTTTGGCGAATATTTGTGAGTGGGATCATTTCGCCTTTTGACAGACCGACCATGTAAGTTTCAACAGTTTCGCCAGTTCCGGTTTTGGAAGCTAAAATTTGCTTGATACTGTCAAAATTTGACCGTATTACGATTGCTCCTCGGAAGAAACCATCCTTGTTGATAGGTCTGATCACCAGGATGGAAGACTGGTCAAAGCTGGTCGGGAAATTGTATTCAACAGCGTAGTTGATTCCTAAAAGCGCATTTTGGTAGAAATTGAATGATGAGAATTGTTGGCCAGAATTTAACCCCTGGGTGGAAGTGAGAACCTTCCCATTTTCATGTATGAGAAATATTTCCTGATATCTGGAGTTTTGAGTTAATACCGTTGAAATAAATGCCTGAACCGCGTCCAAATACTCTTGATACTTTTGTGCTCCGGGATCATTGGCAAGCAGGTATTGGATTTTCTGGTCAACCACGGAATCAGTGAGTGTTTGGTTTGCGTCACGCACCAGGCTATCGAGAGCAACTTCAACGTCATGGGTTCGAACTGAGGAAATGGCATTTAATTCCAGAAAAACACGTTGCCGATCGTTATAAAGGGTAGCAAGAGCAGCTATGATGAGTGTTGTGGTTGATGATAGCAATGCAACAAAGGTGAAAATTGTTACCAGGCGTGAGGAAATGGTACGATAATTGACCTGGGTATTGAACAGGAGAAGTGCAAACATGGCAAACAAAATAATTATATAAATCGAAAGGGCTGCCATTTGGGTCAAGTTGGACCCGACGCTCATTCGTTCATAATTGAGTATTTGATCCAAATAATAGATAAGGAAAGCAAAAAATGCTCCGAAAAATATACTTCCTAACTTAAGGGATATTCGTAGACCGCGCTGGGTGGCGAACACGATAATGGGAATTATGGTCAGTAGAATCGGAACCAATACAATGCCTTGCCAGAAGAATACTGGTGTTGCCGATGCAAGGCTGTTGATAATTAATAACGAAATCGCTGCCGCTTCCAGTTTACGGTTGTGCATGAGGCCATATATTGGAAGATGGAATACCGCAGCCAGAAGTGCTATACCGCCCAGGACCAATAATCGGGGTTCTGTGGAATCTAATAATCCGGTCAGACCGAGAACATAAATAATTCCAAAGCCAATGGCGATAAATACAAATAGTATTGGTCTGATCGCCAAGGCAGCGTATTGGATCCTGTACAATTCGCTCTGATCAGCTGAGAGACCGGGAAGGTCGGGATTAAGGTTGAAATAATTGCTTACGGTCTTGTTTTGCATAAGTTTAGCCGTTACCCGAGATTTTCGTTTCTTCTTCTGGATTGATGAAAATGGATACCTCTGATACTTGAGGTATCCGATGAAATTCGCGTACAGCATTTTGGAGCAAGGTGTCAATATCCAGAGACCTGCTGAAGCGGGTGGAAAATTCATTTACTGTCTGCTCACGTAAAGCGCGTTGGCGTGATTCTTCGAGCAAACGAGCATTTTCCAGCGCTAAAACCACTTGCGATGCAATCGAGTGAGCCATTTCTTTTTCAGTATCAGACCAGGCAGCCATGGCAGGCTTTCGCTTTAAAAGAATATTCCCAATCGACTGACCGCGTAAATTTAGTGGTATCTTGACTGTCTTGTCACCATCCACTAAACCAGGAGCTTCCGCAAGATTTTTGCTGACCGGAAATACCCCTAACGGGGTGTAAGTAAATCCTTTAAAGGATGGACCGAGTAATTTATTCCAGGTGGTTTTTGTATTTTCGGTATTGGATAGTTCCAGATTTGTAATTGATATCCTACTCTGCTCAATCAGTTTATTGTTTTCTATTGCCAGCGCAATTTGATCTGTCATTGTTTGAAGGGTATAAACATCATCGGGCGAAAAGGCATTGGCATCTCGGGATTGAATATCTAGAACGCCAATGAGGTGATTTTGGGCAAGGAGAGGTAAAGCAATTTCGGAACGGGTCTCAGGCAGATCCGGGTTTTTAAAATACTCGCTGTCGATGCCGACATCTTGAGCCATGCGCGGGCGTTTTTGGTGGGCGGAAAATCCCACAATACCCTGGCGACCGATTTCCAATTTATGACCTCGTTCAATCATCTTTTGACCACCCGGTGAAGATGCGGCAACAAGTGTTACCTGGTTGTTGGATATATCTGCCAGGAAGATGCCAACATGGTAAAAACCGAACCGCTCTGTTATTTGTTTGGCTACGTTATCGAGCAACGTGGTCAGATCGTGAACCTCAGCGGCAGAACGGGCAACAAATGCGGCAGCTTCCAATTGGCTCGAGCGCCGGTCAAGGGCCCTGGTTCGTTCGGTTACACTTTTTTCGAGATTGGAGCGAATTTCCAAAAGTTCTTTATTAACATTTTCAACCTGTGTCAGTCTTTGAGCCTCAATATTTTGGCGAAAGTTATTTATCAAAATTAAAACAAGACCGAATGCTGTAACCAACCCGAGAACACCCCCGATATTTCCTGGTAGGGGGATGCCAAGAAACGGTAATAAGAAGATGGTGCCAATATTGAGACCCGTCAGCAGGAAAATTGCCCATGAGGAGAGTAGGACGCTCGCAATTGTGAGCGCGATTGGAACATAGAACAAAACAGTGATGCGAATTTCGGCGTTATTAAGAATAATATTCAGGAAACCTGAAGCACAAAACCCTGCCACAAGCAAGAACGAACCAAATTTATAGAAGCTGGTCCGGCTAATGAAGTAGGCAATCATGGATATAATGACCGGGGTTCCAAATACCTGTAATAAGTTTAGTAGTGTCCTCTGTTGAAAAGCGGCAATGCCCCCAATTAGATTTAATAAGGCAAGAGCCAATGAAAGCGCGGCTGAAAGCTCTGCTTGCCGCGTTTCGGACAGCCCAATGATGGACGAATGTGCAGATACCAATCCATACCAAATAGAAGTTCGATAAGGAGACAATTGCGGTTGGTCAATTTTATTTTGTTCCATAAAATTACTCTTCCATTTTTAATTCTATTGTGGCTTCGGATGCTTCCAGGGCTTGTCCGAGTTCACGAATTGCCGTTTGTAAAATGCTATCTATGGAATTTGATGCCCATAATTTCTGAACGATTGATGTTGAGAGTCGATCCCGTAGAGCGGATTGCTGGCTTTCCTCTACCAAACGCGCATTTTCCAGAGAAATTGCCACCTGGGTTGCGAGAGCTTCCAACCAGGCCCTATCTTCCTGATCCAAACCATTTTCAGTCTCAAGTTTGATGGATCCAATGCTTTCTTCGCGTAAGTTCAGGCTTACTTCCATTTCTTGCGTTTCATCATTGATATCGGCAGGTAAGGATTCGGTCGTATATTCAAGTTTTTGCAATCGCGTTTTGTCAGACCAGGCAGAAACAACATATTGACGGTTTGCCTGGCTCAGCTCAGAGAGAGCTTGTTCCATTTCCGTAAATAGGCGCGCGTTTTCTATCGCGATTGCCACTTGATTTGCCATGCTTTGAAGAGTGGAAATGTTGTCAGGCTTAAAATCAGCCCCGCGAATGGATTGAACATCAAGCGCACCGATGACCCTGTCACCGATCACCAACGGAATTGCTATCTCTGAACGTGTGTTTGGTAAAAGAGGGTTATTAAACCGCACAGCAGTCTCGCCGGTATCGAGTGCCACCTGAGGCTGTCTGGTTGTAATGGCTGCGCCAACCATGCTGGTGTTATTTAACTGCAAGCGGTGATGGCGAGCTTTTAATGCTTCACCCGCAGTGCCGGTGGCATCCTTTAGTTCAGCCCAGCGCTCGTTTTCTGAGACGAGGAAAATTGCAGCATAGTAATAATCGAATGTTTCAGTGATGAGTTGCACTACACGCGCTATAACGGTATCCGGATCCAGAATGGTGCTGGCTATTTGTCCCACTTCATTTGAAGCCCGAAGTTGATCAGTGCGCTCAGCGACCCGTTTTTCCAAGGTCTGTTGTAATTCATCCAGGCGGGAAATCATCCGGTTGAAATAAATAGCGAGCTGGCCAACTTCGTCAGTGGCAAGAATTTTGGCGCGCTGGGAAAGATCCCCCATTTCAACTTTTTTGAATGTATCAATTAATTCCTGGATCGGTCTCGTTACCGATCGGGTGAGTAAAAACACCAAACCTGTTCCCATCAGGATCGCTATGCTGCTGACAAGCACAGATTCAGTCTTTAAATCATTTAATACCTGGATGGAACCAATTTCCTCCATAAGAACTTTTGTCGTTTGGCGGTAACCAATGGGTGCTACCAGCAAAACAGCAATGACCACAAGCGTGATGGTTGTGATCAGGTTCTTTCCAAATAAATTAGACCAAAATCCCCCAGCTCCCTTCAGCTGATTTTCAGTATCACCAGGAAGGAGTTCTTCACGCAGAGGAAGAAGCCAGGTCTCGATTAAAATAATTGCCAGTAATATTGAGCTAATTGCTGAGACGAAACCCCCGATTAAACTATAAACATATTGATCGTAAGTTGTTGTATTTGTCAGCCACATGTAGGTGGCAACCGGTAAGACATCTATGACGATTCCGATAAAAACCGCTATGCTGCCATATTTCCAGGGAAAAGATGTGATTTCTTTCCATGCGATCAATTCGTCGACCTGATTTATCACCCCTTCATTACGTTTGCCCAGATCCTTAATAATATTGCGACAAAGTAAAACGGATATTCCCAGGAGCAAGATATTCCCCAACAAAATGAATAAAAAAGTGGGGACAATTGTTATCGCTAATTGTTCGGATGTGTAATTCGCCGTTAACTGGATTAAGAGCGAACCAATCAGCGCCATTGGAAAAGCTAAAAGTTGTGCGGCGGCAACGATCAGAATTGGAAAATACTTACCGGAGCGCTTCTGTAACTTGCCAAGGAATGAGCTATTATTTTCATTCATACATTTTTCTCAACTGTCACATCCGGTTTCTCTTGTTGTTTTACAATAATCTCGATATGAGCACGTCTGGTATTCAATGTTTTGCTAATCTCGTCTAATGTGATCGATAGGATTTTTTCCGGACTGTTTGTTCGGCGAATTTTATTTGTAATTTCATACAGAAGGCGTTCCCGTTCAACCTGCTGCCTGTATTGGTCCAAAAGCTTGGAGTGCGCAATAATCGCTGCGAGACTCCCGGCTAGCGTACCAAGCATTTCTTCATCATTTTCACTATAAGCGTTGATCTGGGTACTTTCAACATTGAGGATCCCCAAAATTTCATTACGATATAACAAAGGAATCGCTAATTCGGATCGCACCTTCGGGTTGATCGAAATATATCTTGAGTCCTTTGTAATATCTCCAATCCGTTGTGCCTGGCGATGGGATGCGACCCAACCAGTGATACCCACTCCAAAGGGCACTTTGAGGCGGGCGGACTCTTCATTTGGATAACCGATTGAAGACTTAACCTCGAGCATCTTTTGATCTTTATCAGCCATCATTATCGAAATTTGATCGCCACCAAGAGTAACTTGCAGGCCTTGTACAGCACTTTTTAATGCTTCCTCAATTGTTGTCGATGATGCGGCTGCAGTTGTTACATGGTGTAATAACCGGTGCTGCGAAAGCCGTTCTTGCGCTTCAGCAAATAGCTCCGAATTTATTACTGCAACAGCCAGTTGATCGGCGAGAATTTGAAGAATCCTAATGTTTTCATTCGTGAAAACATAGGCTATAGGAGATTGAACGTCAATAACCCCTAAAATACGGTTTCCAACTTTTAATGGCAGGCAGGCCTCTGCCATGGTTTCCTTCAACAATGGGTTTACTAAGTAATTAGGATCTTTTGATACATCATTTACAACCAGCGGTTCTTTTTGCTGGGTGACATATCCGATAATTGATTTTGAACCAACTGCGAGTTTGTAGCCTGCGCGCTTCATCTGTGCACCGGCTTCACCAGTCGCCTCGCGAATCACAACATTGTCTCCACCGGGTTCGACCAAAAAAATCGAAGCAAAATAAAATTCAAATCTATCTTGAACCAGTGTAACTGCCTGTCGCAATATACTATCAACTATCAATGAGCCGGATACTTCGCGGGAGATCTCGGCAACGGTCTGGAGTTGTAAAGCGCTTTTGCGGGCATCTTCCAACAAGCGAATATTGTAAATTGCGCCGGCTACCTGGGTTGATAGGGCAATCAGGAGACGAAGATCATCCTGAGTAAAACGATTCTCGTGTTCTATATCCTGGACAACGAGTGCGCCGATTGAATCGCCGGCTACCACAAGCGGGCATCCAAGCCAGGATTTTGCTGGTTTTCCTTTTACCTTGGCCCCCAGGGCGTTCATCCTTCGTTCAGTATCTTCAACAAGCATGAGTGGCTGACGAGTGCGAAGAAGAATCGAGATTACCCCTTCACCAATTGGAAAAGGATCGTGTGAAAGAATTTTGCCTTCCTCGGATGCATAAGGGATTTCTATGGTTTCATTTTGCTTGTTGTAGAGCGCTACGGCAAAATCAACATCACCTATCGTTGATTCGATTTGGTTGTGCAACAGTTTGTATAAACTTGCCAGGTCGTTGGATGATGAAATGGCCTGGCTAATTTGAGCAATTGCCTCCAGTTCGCGCAAACGTTGTTTGGTTGTATGAGATATTCTTGTGTTTTCGATCGATACAGGGATTAATTCTGCTAAATGAATGAGGGGATCCAATGTATCGATATTTAATATTTGGTCGGGATTGGAAGCAACCAAAATGATTCCGAGCACAGTTGATTCTTGCTTTACTGGCAAAATTGTATAAGTGGAATATCCCGAACTTATGAGGAAGTCTTTGATGTCAGCAGGTAGCTCAGAGTTCTCTATGGGGTCAATGCGAATTTCGGGAGACAATAAATTCGGATATTCTTCGGGAAGCGAACCCGGTTTTTGAGTCCCGGGTTGGTTTGTTTTTTTTGCAATTGGGTTGTTGCTGAAATTACACACCAATCCCGATTCTTCCTTGGTGTAATAGGCAGTAAGGAAAGGATAAATTTTTAATGAATTTTGGATGGCTGCAAGAATTTCGTCTTCAGATTTAGCATGGTAAACAGCATAATTCGATTGATGTGCTTTTATCAAATCCTTTATGCTCATTTGTTTTATGGTCTTATCGCTCATGGTTTGCTCTCGGGTGATATTTAAACAAAAAACGAGGGACGGTTTCTCAAATGAGTTTCCCTCGTTTGCTGGTGGTCATCTCTCTTCGAATGCAATCTCCCAGACAGGCTCTCCGTTTAATATGCGGCGAATTTGTTCTGGAAATCGATCCGGGTCCAATGGTTTTCCAAGAAATCCATTAAACCCAGACGATCGTGCTTTATTCATTTGTTCCTGGCTTGCTTCAGCCGTAACCGCAATTATAGGTATTGATTTCAACCGGTCGGATGACCGGATTTTTTTTAATGCCCCATACCCATCTTCATATGGAAGCCTAATATCCATCAGGATTAAATCCAGCCGCGTTAGTGTGTCAGCATATTCAACCACTTCATAACCGGATGTTTTCCATTCGCAGTGAATACCCATATAACCCAATAAGCGCGCGATCAATACGAAATTCGACACATTATCTTCAACCACAAGCACAGTGGCATCTTTCGGGATTCCGGGTTTCCGGTTTTGATCACCTTGTATCGGATTGGTTGGGGATTTTGTATCTGATGGACTCATTGCTTATCTCTTGATGAAGCGTTCGATTTGGTTTGAGATAGTATCGATATCGATGGGTTTTTGAATATAGCCGTCACAGCCTGCCTGAAGAGACCGTTCGCGATCTCCTTTCATAACATTTGCCGTGAGCGCAATAATGGGAACGGAGCTCATATTTGGGAGCGATCTGATCTTTGCCGTCAGGGTATAACCATCCATTTCGGGCATGTTTATGTCCATCAAGATCAGGTCCGGTTTAAGGGTTTGCAGCGCTCCCAATGCACCAGTTGCGCTGGGTGCATCGTGGACGGTATAGCCTTCCGCCCCCAGAATGCGTCTAATCAGCATCCGGTTATCGGGGTTATCTTCAACATACAGGATGATTCCGCGACTATCTTCGTTAAACATTTGAACAATTGCCTCCACTTCCTTATTCTACCGGGTGGTGGATGCTAATAGGATAACAGCAACCTTACAATCTACCAGCAATTTTTCCATTCGGATTGAATAGTTGGTAATTATTATTAACGCCTTCGTATTAACCTTCTTTTAAGGATTATATCAAATTCGTTTAAATCATATGTCACTGTTTGAAAAATACAGGTGAAGATCCAGACCAGGTTGTTCAACGCTTTTTTTTCTTGTTCAATCCACTCCTCAGAATTAAATCAAGAAAGCCACCGTGCCCGAGAGGATCATTTATCAGGATAAAATCGGCAGATCCCGGTTCATTGGGTGGGTAAAAGATGCCGCAATTCGGATTTATCTCCAAAAGGAACAGATCTCCAGAATCGTTCATCCTGAAGTCGCAACGCGCATATCCGCTCCCATGCATCGATAAGAATTGTTTTTTGGTCAATTCGCGGAGATGGGAATCGATATCTTTTTCACCAACCGGGCACACTGACATTCGTGCATATTCCTTCCACTTCATGTCAAAGTGTTTAAACTTTTCTCCAGGTGGAAATTTGAATTCAACCGGCTGAAAAGTAACGGGATCATCGCCATTGTCTGGATTTTCTGCAATCAAGGTTGTAAATTCCCGGCCTTCAATAAACTCTTCAACCAGGGATCCCCCGTATTCTAAAATGGACATGCCAACTTGAATTTTCAGAGACTCGAAATTTTCCACGCGCGAATCGCGGGTAATCCCTACCGAAGCGTAACCGTGCGGCGGTTTGACCAGTAATGGAAATTGAAGACGATGGTCAAAGGTGCCGAGTTCTTGCAGCCGGTTGATAAAAATACTTCCGGGAATTGGAACTCCAGCATTCGTAGCAGCCTGCTTCATTTCTGCCCTGGTGGGATCGAAAAAACTTGAGCCCGCCCCTGTGAAAGCTGCATTTCGCTCTTCCAAATAATTGACCAGGCCAATCCCCGAGAGCTCGTCATCCGGTGTGCCGTCACACAGGTTGACGAAGATATCCACCCCGCTGGCGATTAGTTGGTCGATTTCATTTTTGTAGCACTCCGGGTTGGGAATAAAATGCTCCCAATCGTAATTTTTAAAATAGGATGACGGATCATAAGGAGTATCGTCCGGGTCTGGCTGACTTGATAAAACACATATATACATTTCTGATTATTTCTCGCTCTATACAGATTCTTGGCAAACCAAATTGCCAGTTGTTCAGCACATTATTATACGCTTCAGGCTGTATAATAGCGCGAATTTGATGTGGAGTATTTATGATTAACCTTAACCAACAATTCGATCTTATCCGGCAATCTCCCACGGTGGCCATGGCAGACCGGGTAAATGCGCTCAAAGCACAGGGAAAAAATATAATTGGTTTGCAGACTGGAGACCCGGATTTTCCCACCCCCCCGGGTATCCAGGATATGGCCTTGCAAGCATTGAAGATGGGCTGGACACATTATGGTCCGAGCAGGGGTTTTTTTGAATTTCGCATGGCAGCAGCGGCCAAGTTAAAACGGGATAATGAAGTAACTTACGATCCACAATCTGAAATTTTGATTACCCACGGCGGAATACATGCTTTTTATTTAGCAATGCAATCGGTATTAAATCCTGGAGATGATGTTCTGATACCTGATCCAACCTGGGCTACGCATGCGAACATGGTTATCATGCTGCGCGGAAATGTGATCCGTGTTCCGGCATTACCGGAAAATGGTTTTTTGCCAACGATTGAAACCTGGGAGCGAGCATTAACCAATAAGACCCGAGCCATTGTTATCAATTATCCTTCAAACCCGACCGGTGTTTACCCATCACGTGAGTATTTGAAGATATTGCAGGATTTTGCATCAGCAAATCATTTATGGGTAGTGAGTGATGAAGTATATGAGAATTTATATTATGGGCAACATCCAACCTGCGCAGCATCATTGCCGGATGCGCGGGAACGGACAATCCTGATCCATAGCCTGTCGAAAACGTATGCCATGACTGGTTGGCGCGTAGGTTACCTGGCTGCGCCAGCCGCAGTAATTGAAAATGCACTCAAGGCAGGCCAAAATTCCATTACCTGTGTTGCCCCGTTTATCCAGAAGGCTGCTGCTTTTGCCTTAAGCGATTCTGGCATCCAGCAGGCTGCCAGAATCATGAGGGCCGGGTATGCCAGAAGGCGTGAGATTGTGTTGCATCAAGCCCGTAATTTTGAATCTGAAAAGGTGCTTGTAACAGCTCCTATGGGTGCGTTTTATTTCTTCCTTGATTTGAGATCGGCACATAAATCTTCGATGGAAATCTGTGAAAGTATTTTAGAAGATGCTGGAGTCGGCCTGATCCCTGGCGCAGCGTTCGGTCAACAAGGCGAAGGGTTTCTTCGCATGACAATTGCAGCGTCCGATAACGATGTGGAAGAGGGCTTCAAAAGGATCGTGGAATGGGCTGAACGCCATTAAGGAGCTAGCGATGATAATAGCATTTCAAGGCGAGCCAGGAGCGTATAGTGAACAAGCCGCCTCTGGTTATTTTGGTGCTGTAAACACATTGCCCTGTGAATCTTTTGACGATGTTTTTTCCGTTGTGTCATCCGGGAAATGTGATTTCGGTCTTATCCCGATTGAAAATTCACTTGCTGGGAGTATACATCAGAATTATGACTTACTATTACGGCACAAATTATTCATTGTCGGAGAGTATTTTTTGCGTGTTCAGCATTGCCTGATTTCTGTGCCGGGGGTAGGAAAAACTGATATTCAAAAAGTCATCAGTCATCCGCAGGCATTAAGTCAATGTTCCGGTTATCTGCGCGATCTGGGTGTCAAAATAGAGCCAGTTTATGATACCGCTGGAAGTGTGAAATTGTTGAAGG